>Ga0335069_10006042_pt1 | contig 17687 bp, 18 predicted proteins | sample Lox_Sample_11_FD_206714 | JGI IMG/M metagenome (GOLD analysis project Ga0335069, IMG submission 206714) | Soil microbial communities from Loxahatchee National Wildlife Refuge, Florida, United States - Lox_Sample_1.1 | ecosystem: Environmental > Terrestrial > Soil > Wetlands | place: USA... | reverse complement strand
GATGACGAGATGAAGAAGCTCGGCGTGTGGCCGACGCTGCCGGCCGAGTAGCTATCCCATCGCCGCCAGCACCGCGTCGGCAAACTGCGTTGTTCCGGCCGTGCCGCCCACATCCCGTGTCAGAACCTTGCGCTCGGAATAAACCTTCTCCAGGGCATGCTGTACCTTATCCGCGGCCGCCTCTTCATCCAGATGGCGCAGCATCAGGACCGCCGACTGCAGCAGCGCGGTCGGATTGGCGAGGTCCTTGCCCGCGATGTCGGGCGCCGATCCGTGGACTGCTTCGAAGATGGCGCAGTCGGCGCCGAGGTTCGCGCCCGGAACCAGGCCCAGGCCGCCGACGAAGGCCGCGCACAGGTCGCTGACAATGTCGCCGTAGAGGTTCTCGAGCAGCAGCGTGTCGTACTGGTACGGATTCATCACCAGCTGCATGCAGGTGTTGTCGATGATGTGCTCTCCATAGACGACATCGGGAAACTGTTCGGCCACCTTGCGCGCGCAGCGCAAAAACAAGCCGTCAGACAACTTCATGATGTTGGCCTTGTGAATCGAGTGGATCTTCTTGCGGCCGTGCTTGCGCGCGTACTCAAACGCAAACTTTGCAATGCGCGTTGAGCCCTTCTCGGTGATCACCTTCAGGCTCTCCACCACGCCGGGAACCACCTCGTGCTCCAGGCCCACGTACTCCCCTTCAGTGTTCTCGCGAACAATGATCAGATCGACGTTGGGGAACTTGGTCTCAAGCCCGGGAAGATTCTTGATCGGCCGGAAGTTGGCATAGAGGTCGAACTTCTTGCGCAAGGTGACGTTGATGCTCTTGAAGCCGCCGCCGATCGGCGTCGTCACCGGACCCTTCAGGGCAACCTTGTTGCGTTCGATCGACTCGTAGAGCGCGGCGGGAATGTACTCGCCGTAGATCTCGAAGGCTTCGGCGCCGGCGGCGTAGCGCTCCCACTCGAACTTCACACCGGTTGCTTCGAGAATCCGGACGACGGCCTGGGTGACTTCCGGGCCGATCCCGTCTCCGGGAATGAGGGTGACCGTATGCGACTTCGTGGCAGACATAAGTAATTCAGCCTCTTACTACTTGCTTCTAGCCACGGGCTCTCCTGGTGGCTGATTTGAGGATAGCGAATCAGGCCCGCGGATGCCTGTCCAGTCTCCCCCGGTGATGGCGGGTACAGCGATCTGGCCGGCCGGCAAGGCATCCTTCTCTAAGCAGCCGGTGTGCGGCAGGGGTCGCGCTAACTCTTTCTAGGGATTGACGATGGGCAAGTATCGCCGCTCCAATACACGCCCCCCGGAGCCCGCCAAGTACGGTACCGAGTTTTCCGAGACCAACAGGTTCGGCCAAAATAGCCCGCCTCCGGCCGCAGCGCAACCCGGCCAGGCTCAACTGCAGTCCCAGCCGGTGGCTGCGGGAGCCAATAACGGTCCAGCCGAAGCAAGCAGCCTGTCCGGGGCTCATTTACTGGAGCTCGCCGGCGCCCTGCTGGTGCTTTGTCTGGTGGCGCATGTCGATGCCGGCAACGGAGGAAAGGGCCTTCTGAATCCCTCGGTTTTATTCCTGTTCTGGGTGGCCCTTGCCACGTTCTTCGTCCGCGCCTGGTAACGGCCAGTCAGCCCCAGTCAGCTCTTGATCTTGCCCCGGTGCGAATCGAGCAGGCCTTCGAGCTCTTCCTTGAACTCGCGTACGTCTTTGAAGTCGCGATAGACCGAGGCGAAGCGGATGTAGGCCACGGTGTCGAGCTTTTTGAGATGCTGCATGATCAGCTCGCCGATTTCGGAAGTGGTGCGCTCGCGTTCCGGCGCATCGATCAGATAGCTCTCGGTGGCGTCGACGATCTTCTCCAGCTGGCCGGACGAAACAGGGCGCTTTTCGCAGGCGCGCAGCAGGCCGCGAAGAATCTTCTCCCGGTCGAAGCGCTCGCGGCGTCCGTCTTTCTTCACCACCATGTAAGGGATCTCGTCGATGCGCTCGTAGGTGGTGAAGCGCCGATTGCACTTCTCGCACTCGCGGCGGCGACGGATGGAATCGGCTTCTTTGCTCTCGCGCGAATCCACCACGCGGTCTTGCAGAAAGCCGCAATAAGGACACTTCATTCAGTCGATTGTAAGGGAACAGGGAACAGGGAACAGGGAACAGCTACACCTTCGAAGGCTTCAGCTCAGAAACTCGGCAATCGCGTTGACCACCGTCTCCTGCTCGTCCGGGCGCAGCTCGGGAAAGATGGGCAGCGCCAGCACTTCGCGGGCGGCCCGTTCGGATTCGGGGAAGTCGCCTTCCTTGTAGCCGAGCGGCTTCAGCGCCTGCTGCAGGTGCAGCGGCACGGGATAGTAGATCTCTGACCCAATCTGCCGCTCGCTCAGGAAAGCGCGCAGTTCGTCCCGGCGTTTGGTGCGAACGACGTACTGGTGCCAGACGTGTCTGGTTCCAGGCACTTCGCGTGGCAGCACGATTCCACGGTCCGGGTAGGGGCCGGGATCGGCCAGCCCGGCGGCGCGAAAGAGCCGGTCATAATTCGCAGACACGCCGCGCCGCGCCTCATTCCACCGGTCGATGTATTTGAGCTTCACGGCAAGGATGGCTCCCTGAAAGCCGTCCATCCGCGCGTTCCAGCCAAGTTCGTCGTGATGGTAGCGGCGGCGCATGCCGTGCTGGCGGAGCATCCGGACGCGCTCCGCCAGGTCCGGCGAGTCCGTCGTGACCATCCCAGCATCGCCGGAGGCGCTTAGATTCTTGGTCGGGTAGAAGCTGAAGGCGGCGATGTCGCCGAGGGCGCCGGCCGCCGCGCGACCGGACCTTGCCCCAAACGCCTGGGCAGCATCTTCGACGAGTCTCAGGCTGCGGGTCTTGGCCATCCCCGCGAACCGAGCCATATCCGCTGGCTGGCCATAGAGATGAACTGGAAGGATGGCCTTCACATCCCTGCCATCCGGGCCCGCCAGGACGGCCTGAACTGCCGCAGGCGAAAGATTGAACGTAGCCGGGTCGATATCGGCAAGGAGGGGCCGGGCTCCAGCACGCAGGATGGAACTGACCGAGGCGAAGAAGCTGAATGGCGTTGTGACCACCGCCGCGCCGGGGCCGATGCCTGCCGCTGCCAGGGCGAGCCACAACGCGTCAGTCCCGGAAGCGCATCCAACTGCGTGAGCTACGCCGAGGTGACGAGCAGCCGCGGCTTCGAAGGAGGCCACCGGCTCACCAAGGATAAAGTGCTGCGTCTCCAGTACATGCCCGAGGGCCTCGAGAAGTTCCTGCTGCAGCGGAGCGTACTGTCGCCGGAGATCCAGCATGGGAACGGCTTGGGATTTGGAGGGCACAGGGAACTGGCTGGAGTCTTGCACCCCACATGGTAGCAGCAGGAAACCGTTCCCGCGCTGGGATCACCCGTTACCGTCCGCTGTTTTGAAGAGTGCTGGAGTTGAAAAGGTCAGTGAACCTCGTTATTGTTGACACATTGCGGGGCAAGACGGAGCTGGGGATTCCGGCACCGTCCCCGTCTATTTGTCTTTTCACGCATCAGATGTTTGGACGCAGTTTCACAAATTCGAGCAAGCAGGAGATCGGCACATGGAAAACAAGCCGGCGCAGAACATTCAGGACACCTTCCTGAATACCGTTCGCAAAGATAAGACCCCCATCACCATCTATCTGGTCAGCGGCGTCAAGCTGACCGGCAAGATCCGCTCCTTCGACAAGTACTCGGTGCTGCTTGAAAACAACAGCCAGGAGCAGTTGATCTTCAAACATGCCATCTCCACCGTTGTCAGCAACCGGAGCGTCCTCCATGCGGAGCATCGTCCGGCGGCTGCGCATACGGGTTTGGGGCCCTCGCCCGTACCGGCGCCGTCGCCGGCTGCGGCAACAGCGGAGCAGCGGTAGACGCTGTCGCGAGCGGCCTGCCGGTAGGCAGCCGTTCGGGTGGTGTTGACTGGAAACTGGCTTCGCGGGAATAGGTCCTTGTTTCAAAAGACTCAACGTGCTGATCGCGCGACTGAGGCGCGGGAACGTGCGGTTCTGGTCGGGGTAGACTTCACAGTCCGGCCCGCAAGAGACCGCTCCGGCCAGGCGGACGCGCGCCTCGCCGCCGTCGCGCAGAGCGACCATGAGGCGGCTGCGGCTTCCGGCGAGCCGACGCATCTTGCCTCCGGCTTCAGCGTCGAGGACTCACTGGAAGAGTTCCAGGAGCTGGTCACAAGCGCGGGCGCAGAAGTTGCCGCGCACTTGTTGCAGCGGCGGCCGCGGCCCGATCCGGCGACGCTGATCGGCGCAGGCAAAGTTGAGGAGATTGCCGGTGTGGCGGCATCGACCAAAGCCGACCTGGTGCTGTTCGACCACGATCTCTCGCCGACGCAGCTTCGCAATCTGGAAGCGGCTCTGCCCTGTCGCGTGCTCGACAGGACGCAGCTCATCCTCGACATCTTTGCCCGCCATGCGCGGACGCGCGAAGGCCAGTTGCAGGTGGAGCTGGCCCAGCTCGAGTACCTGCTGCCGCGGCTGACCGGACGAGGCAAAGCCATGTCGCAGCTGGGCGGCGGCATCGGGACCCGCGGACCCGGCGAAACACAGCTCGAAACAGACCGCCGCAGGATTCAGCGCCGCATCGATCAGTTGAAAGTGGATCTGGATGCGGTGAAGCGCGTGCGCCGCCAGCAGAGGCAACGGCGTGAGGCTGTGCCGGTGCCGACAGTGGCGCTGGTTGGCTATACGAATGCCGGCAAGAGCACACTGTTCAATTGCCTCACCGGGGCGCAGGTGCTGCAATCGGCGCGCATGTTTGCCACCCTCGATCCGAAACTGCGAGCCATTGAACTGCCGAGCCGGCGCAAGGTATTGCTGTCGGACACGGTGGGTTTCATCCGCAATCTGCCCCATACACTGGTCACCAGTTTTCGCGCGACCCTCGAAGAAGTGGAACAGGCCGAGGTATTGCTGCACGTGCGCGATGCGGCCTCGCACTACAGCGATGAGCAGAAGGCCCAGGTGGAAAAGGTGCTGGGCGAGCTCGATGCGCTGAACAAGCCACGGATCGAAGTGCTGAACAAGGTCGATCTTCTCAGCGCAGATGTGCTGGAACATTTCCGGGCCCGCGGCGAGGTGCTGGCGTCGGCCCGGACCGGCGAAGGAATGGACCTGCTGCGCAAGGCGATCGACGACGCTCTGCATTCCGACCCGATGCTCGATGCCGAACTGCGCATCCCGCAAAACGAGGGCGCCGTTCTCGCAGCCGTCGATGCGGGCATGATCGTGCACACGCGCGAGTACGAAGGGAACCTCGTGCATCTCCGCGTCAGCGGGCCATCGTCTTTGATAGGGCGGCTGCGCGCCTATCGCGTGCGCACCAGCCGCGAGCAGACAGCCGATCCCACTCAAGAGGAAACGCACCGATGACCGATCCTTCTCCCGATCCTGCACCTTCCATCAAAACGCTTTCCTCGCGCGAAATCTATCGCAACCGCTGGATGGTTCTGCGCGAGGACGAGATTCTGCGCTCGAATGGACAAAAGGGGATATACAGCGTCGCGGAGAAAGATGATGCGGCGATTATTGTCCCCATCGACAACGGGCGCGTGTGGCTGGTGGAGCAGTTCCGTTATACGATCCAGCAGCGCGCACTCGAGCTGCCGCAGGGGAGTTGGGAGCAGGTGAGCGCAAGCCCGGAAGAACTGGCCCGCGGCGAGTTGCGCGAGGAGACGGGCCTGCACGCTGAGCAGATGATCTCGCTGGGTACACTCTGGATTGCCTATGGGTTTACGCGGCAGAAGCAGCACGTCTTTCTGGCGACTGGATTGTCGCAGAAAGAGACCGACCGTGACGCCGAGGAGCACGATCTCTCAGTACACTGCATGTCGATCGATGAGTTTGAGCGCATGATGCGCGAAGGTGCGATCGCCGACGCCAGTACCGTAGCGGCATGGGGGCTCTACCTGATGTGGAAGGCGCAGCAGGAAACCGGTCGCTGAAGTAGGCCGCTGAGAGCCGCCGGATCGCGCACAAGTCCGGCGGTCGGAGAGAACGACCCGGTCCTTTCTGTTTCTTTTCGAGGCCTATTTCTTTTCGAGGGTGCGGATGTAGGCGACAAGCTCTTCGAGCTGTGCGTCTGTGAGCTTCTCTTTAAATGCCGGCATCTTGGTCGAACCGCTCTTGATGTGTTCGATGATCGCCGCGTCGGTCTCTTTGACGACCTCGGGGTCCGTCAGCGACTTGGCCTGCAGCGCTTTTCCCGCAGGTGTGTCTCCCTGGCCTGTCGCGCCGTGGCACATCTGGCACTGCGCCTTATAGGTGGCCTCGCCGTCCGACTGTGCGAGCCCTGCGGTGCCTGCTGCCATCAGTATTGCGAAGATCCAGATTCCTCGGGGCATCGATCGTTTTCTCCTGGAGCCAGAGTCGTCTCCTTTCAGAAGAATACACGCGGAATCCGATCGTTCCGATGCGCGCTGCCAGAGCCAAATCTGCAGTCAATAGAGCACGGAAGGCATCCATGCGCCCGCCGGCTCGTTATAGAGTCCCATGGCCATCAGGGTCATGGGCTGAACGATGCGCAGGCCATTGGCCAGGCACCAGCGCAACACCGCGCTGTTGCGTGACGGAAGCAGGATGCCCGGACCGCCAAAGGATTCTGCAGACGCGATGAGTGCCTGCAGATCGAGATTTGTCTCGGCCGTTGCGTGGCCGAAGAAGGCCAGTGCGCTGGCATAGCCGGTGATGCGCCCGCCACGCTCGACGACCACAGCCGAGCCCTGTTGGATCGCCTGCGCCAGCTCCACAGCGCGTTCGAATCCGTGCACCTGTCGCGAGACAGCGTTGCATTGCGGCAGGGCCGCGTCGGTCGCGGGACGAACGTTGCAGGCCGAGACACTCCGTTGGTGAGTGCGTCCCTGGAGGCAGCAGAGCGGTTCCCGCACATCGAAGCCGAGACTCGTATAGAGCGCGAACGAGCGATTGTGAAACGCAGCCTGCACAAGGCGCATGCCGGCCTTGTTCCGCGCCAACGCCCGGTCCATGACGACCTGCATCAGCCTGCGGCCTGCCCCGTGATTCTGTACCGCCGGATCGATGGTGATAGGGCCGATACCGGCGATCGGCGACCGCTCATCCAGACAATTGCTGCCGATCAGGCGGCCTTCGCTCTCGGCGACAACGCAATACAGGCCCGGCGCGGAAAACATCATCGAGATAAGGCCTGCGGCGTACTCGGGATTTGGAAAGTCGCAGGGGAAGTTGTGCTGCGCATTGATCGCGCTGAAGGCGTCGAAGCAAATGCGCCCGCACTCGGCAGCGTCGGCAGGCGTAGCCGTGCGGATCACGATGTCCGCAGGGGAACTTGTGGACATACGGGGGTGACCTCCTGCTTTTGAGGGCAAGTATACCCGCAGCCTGCGTGGAGCGAAGCGTAGCGTTTGGAGAAAGGATCGCGGATTAAGGCCGCTGATCGACAGCAATCCAGTGCGTGGGATACTCGGGGCCGATGTATTCAGCGCGGGGGCGGATCAGGCGGTTGTCGTCGAGCTGCTCGATCACGTGCGCAGTCCATCCGGAGATGCGGCTGACCGCAAAGATCGGCGTGTAGAGATCGATGTCGATGCCCAGGGTCGCGTAAGTCGAGGCGGAGTAGAAGTCGACGTTGGCGTTCAGCTTCTTCTCCTTGTTGATGTAGAGCTCGATGGCCCGCGACATCTCGTACCACTTGGGCTGGCCCGCGTCCTTGCCCAGCTGCTCGCTCATGCGGCGCAGGTGCGTGGCGCGCGGATCCTCCGTCTTGTAGACGCGGTGGCCGAAGCCGGAGATCTTCTGCCGCGCCGCAAGCATGTTCTTCACGTACTCCACCGGATCGGCGCCTTCCTTGTCGATCGTCAGCAACAGGCGCATCACGCCTTCATTCGCCCCACCGTGCAGAGGACCCTTCAGCGCGCCGATGGCGCCCGTAATTGCGGAGTGAATGTCGGAGAGGGTGGCGGCAATGACGCGGGCGGCGAAGGTGGAGGCGTTCAGCTCGTGATCGGCATGAAGAATAAGAGCGAGATCGAGAGTGCGAGTGGCCGTTTCCGAGGGCTTGACGCCGTTGAGCATCCACAGGAAGTTGCCTGCGTGGGAAAGAGAGCGATCGGGAGGAACGATTTCTTTGCCTTTGCGGATGCGATCGTAGATGGCTACGATCATGGCGATTTGAGCGGTGAGGTTGTAAGCCTTGCGCACGTTGGCGTCGTGGGAATTGTCTTTTTCGTCGGCGTCGTAAAAGCTGAGCGCCGACACCGCAGTTCGCAGCACCTCCATGGGAGTTGCCGTGGACGGGAAACTGCGCAGCAGATCGACGACACGCTGATCCAGAACACGCGCCAGGGCAAGCTGTGCCTGAAATTCGCGCAGCTCGAACTGATTGGGCAGGCGGCCATTCCAGAGCAGGAAGGTGGTCTCTTCAAAGGTCGAGTTCTCGGCCAGCTCGTGAATGTCGATGCCGCGATAGGCGAGCACTCCCGCCTCTCCGTCAATCCAGCAGATGCCGGAGTTAGCGGCAACAATTCCTTCCAGTCCCTTTCCAGCGACAGCGGTAGACATGGCCTTTAGACTCCCTCTTGCGGTCTATTTTGTACGTTTTGGCGTGCCACTCCGGCGCGGAGGTCCGCCGGACCCATAAAAGTGCAGCAAAGTTCTTTATAGCGTAGCGATTGATGGGTTGTCACGGAACCGGCGGCCGGGCGTCCCATTGCGGACCGTTACCTGTTTGCGCGCGAATCGGCAGTCTGGGCCTCGCTTACAGGCAGCTTTCGTCTATATTGAGTGCAATCCCCGGAGGTGCTTGTTCCGCATTCCCACGATTGCAATGGCTTTTTGGGTTGTTTTCGGGCATCGGAGACTCTGCTGAGACAATTCCGTATCCCGCGAAAACAAGTTACGATTGCGCCAACCGGTGAGATACGGCCCGCTTGGGGGCTGACGAGCAGGAGGAAAGTGAAACGATGAGTGAAGAAATTGAAAATGCCCCGAGGACGTATTCCGGCGCATTGATGGCGGTAATCGGAGTGGCACTGGTCGCCGCACTGGGCGGGCTGGTCTGGGCCTATACGCTCAGCAACCGCGTAGCCCATCAGGAAAACGAACTTGCGGCTGCCAACCAGCAGAACGTGAAGCTGGCGGCCGATCTGCGCGAGACCAACGCGCGGTTGACAGTGGCCACCGACGAGTTGGGCAAGTCGCTGGGGTTGACGCAGAAGCAGCTCGATGAGCGCGCCGAGGCATTGATCGCCAAGGAGCAGGCCGACAACAAGCGGCTGGAATCGGCACAGAAACAGACAGCGCAGCAGGTGAACGCGGTTGCCAGCGATGTGTCGACTGTCAAAACCGATGTCGGCGGCGTGAAAACTGATTTAACCAAGACGCAGACCGACCTGCAGGGCGCCATTGCGCAGCTCACGTCAATGAAGGGCGACCTGAGCGACCACAGCAGCCTGATCGCGCGCAATGCCCAGGAGTTGGAGATCCTGAAGCATAAAGGCGACCGCAACTACTACGAGTTCACGCTGCAGAAGGGCGAGAAGAAGCCGGTTGGCACGGTGAGCCTGGAGCTGAAGAAGACCGACCAGAAGAAGAGCCGGTTCACGCTTGTGGTCTATGCGGACGATCGCAGCTACGAAAAGAAAGATCGCAATGTCGATGAGCCATTGCAGTTCTACAGCGGCAAGGATCCGGCGCTCTACGAGATCGTCGTGAACGCTATTCCTTCAAAGAACACTGTGTCGGGCTATCTCTCGACGCCCAAGACGGCGCCGGCCCCGCCGACTGCCGCTCCTAGCGGTCAATAACCACGCTGGCAGCGGGGGCTTTCACCTCGGGCTGGTAGCGGAATCCGAAGGTAAAGTCGAGCGCCCTGCGCGCATCCCATTGTTCTTTCGGCAGGCGGAAGGAGGAGACGAAGGTCCCCTCCACCGTCTGACCGGCTTCGATCGTCAATTCCGTGTCAATCGGCTTGCTGAACCAGGGTTTCAGGTCGGGATAGGCCTGAAAGGTGCGCAGGTATTGCGAAGCAGTGCCGGCGTAACTGGAATCGATGCTGCCGTCCTTGAGCGTCACATTCGTCAAAATCTGATGCAGAAAGATCGGCCCCTTGCTCTGGTTGTGCAGGCGCACGTGGGTGAAGACCAGCACCTGGTCGAAGGTGTCCTGTGAGATGGAGCTGCCGCTGGCGTCGAAGGCCGGCGTGACTTCGTGCATCGGGTGCGCCCAGATGTCGAGGACCTGCGCCGAGGCCACCGGCGGCTTTTCGCCGCTGATCACGTAGACCGCGATCGCGATGGTGACGACGACGGTTGCAACAATGGCGGCGATGACGATGTGGCTGGTGCCCCGGGTCAGGGACTCACCCTTTGCCACATCATCCCGTTCGGTTTGGGAGTCCTGGCCGAGCAGACTCATAGCGCCCTTATCTTATCCCGGCGCGCAACCGAGAAGCCATGGCATCGTGGGAGCCGCAAGGCGCTGGAGGGAACCTGGAGCCGGTTACGGCCGGGGACGAAGACCTGCGAGAAAGTCATCCGGCCCACGCGTATTGAGCACATCCGCCGGTCCGAGCCAGGCCCGGCGAAGCTGGCGAACCCCATAGGTCATCTTGTCGAAGTCGCGCAGGTTATGGGCATCGGTGTTGATCACGATCTTGCACCCCATCTCCTTGGCCAGCCGCAGATCGCGGTCGCTCAGGTCGAGGCGTTCCGGCGCAGCGTTGTGCTCGACGGCGACGCCAAGTTCGCCCGCCCTGCGAAGAACGGCCCCGATGTCGATAGCCACCGGTTCACGGCGCAGCAGCAGGCGCCCAGTGGGGTGGCCGAGAATGCGGGTATAGGGATTCTCGATGGCCCGGAGCACGCGGGCTGTCGTCTCTTCCCGGCTCTGGTCGAAACGAGAGTGGATGCTGGCAATCACCACATCCATCTGCGCGAGAACTTCGTCATCGAGATCGAGCGCCCCGTCGGCCAGGATGTCGACCTCGATGCCCGCAAAGATGCGGATGCGCCCCTCCATCTCCTTGTCCGCCTCGTGAATTCGGCGAATGTGCTCCAGAGCCCGCCTTTCATCCAGGCCGTTGGTCATGGCCAGGGCTTTGGAGTGGTCGGTAATCGCGATGTATTGGTAGCCATGGGCCAGAGCGGTCTCGGCCATCTCGCGGATGGTGTTGTGCCCGTCGGTCTCCACCGTGTGCATGTGGACGTCGCCCTTGATATCCCCCAGTTCGATGAGCTTCGGGAGGTTGTGCTGCGCGGCAGCCTCGATCTCGCCGAGGTTTTCGCGTAGCTCAGGCGGCATCCAGTCCATCCCCAGGGCAGAATAGATCTCTTCCTCGGTGGCAGCCGCAACCACCACCGACTCATCGTCAAGCCGGGCAAGCGCCCATTCGCTAAGCGTGTAGCCCATTTTCAGCGCGCGCTGGCGCAGAACAACGTTGTGCGCCTTGGAACCGGTGAAGTACTGCAGAGCCGCGCCGTACGACGCGGAAGGCAGCAGCCGAACATCCACCTGGAGGCTGTTGGCGAGGTAGAAGCTCACCTTGTTCTCGCCCTTGGCGATCATGCTGTGGATGCCGGGATAGGCGGCCACATACTCGACCGCTGACCCGCATCGATCGGACTGACAGGCCGGTCCCGTGACCAGCAGATCGAGATCGCCGGCAGTTTCCCGCCCGCGACGAAGAGATCCGGCGGGCGTCACCTTTTCTATTCCTGCAAAGCGAAGCAGGTACTCGCTGATGTGTTTGGCCGCATCCTCCGCCTCGTCGATGCGGAAACGGCCCGAGCTGCGCCGGTAATCCTCGATCCCCTTCTTGATCTTCTCGATCTGCTTGGCGCCCATCCGCGGCAACTTGGCCAGGCGCCCTTCGTCGATAGCGGCAGCCAGCTGGTCAATGCTGGTGATCTGCGCGGCCGACCAGAACAACGCGATGGTCTTGGGGCCCATCCCGGGCAGTTTGAGCAGCTCGAGGATGCCTGTACCGTATTTGGCAACCAGCTGATCGCGCTGCGGAAGGGAACCGGTGGCGGCGATCGACTGTATGTTGGCCGCCATGCTCTTGCCGATGCCCGGTATCTCGAGCAGCTTCTCGCTGTCCGAGACGATGGCCATCAGGTCGACGGTGGTCTGCTCGGCGGCTTCGGCCGCACGCCTGTAGCTGAGGATGCGAAAGGTGTCGGCGCCGTCAATCGCCATCAGGTCAGCGGTTTCCGAAAGCAGCCGGGCCACGGCAGTGTTGTCCACGGGAAAACTCTCCGCGAACAGTATCCATGATCGCGGGCGCAACGGTTCTTCCGGCTGCGAAGCGGCCTCCTCCCGCTCAGCAGAAAGAGGCACTGCCGCAAAGCAGAGAGGAGGACGTGCAAACTCAAGCTTGTGATGGATCTTAGGTCTTCGGGCATAACCCTCCTGTACCACGCTTGTGGTCAGGATGTTACGCCCCGCAATTCCCAACAGCGTGACCGGCTTTCACAGCGGGGAAACTGGGAAAGTCGGGCCCCGGAAGAGCCTTACGCTGCCGTGTGGGCGGCGTCCCTGAGTCGGATGACTGCGTCCGCCTGGGGACCTTTCTGGCCTTGCACGATGTCAAATTCCACATCGTCACCCTCTTTGAGGGTTTTGTAGCCGTCGAGCTGAATCGCCGAGTAGTGCACGAACACGTCGGGCCCGTCATCGCGTCCGATGAATCCGTAGCCCTTGGCGTTGTTAAACCACTTGACCTTGCCTTTGTACTGAGCCACAGGCTTGCCTTTCTTACGATGGATGAATTGGCGGCGAACGAAGGATTGTGGGGGACGAACGCCGTATACCGCTTATGACGACTCAAAGCGATCAAAGGTTGATCGAATTTTGACGAGACGAGTTCCATTAAGTGGGACAAATAATTCGTCCCATCACAAGAACTCTGGAAATTGTTGATTTGACTACGCTCTCGGCGCTTTCACCAGCCGATTACTTGCGCCGTTTGCTCAACAGCCGCGCATAAAGAAGAACACTGGTGAGCGTCTTTCCGTCGAGGATGGCGCCCTTTTCGATCATTTTGAGCACATCGGACAGCTTCACGAGCCGGATTTCGATGTCCTCGTCGTCCTCGGGGTGAGCGTGGCCCGGAACCAGACCTTCGGCCGTGAAAACCAGCATGGATTCACCCAGAAAGCCCGGGCTGGCATAGTACTCAACCAGCGGCTTCCACTTTTTGGCCTGGTAGCCGGTCTCTTCTTCCAGTTCGCGCTGCGCTCCTGCGAGTGGCTCTTCTCCGGCATCGAGCTTGCCCGCCGGAAGCTCCCACAGGAACTGGTTGGCCGCATGGCGATATTGCCGCTCGATCACGATCCAGGGGTCCTTCTTGCTCTTGGAGCTGTCCAGCGCCAGGATCACCACGCTGCCGTTGTGGCGGATCACGTCCCGCTCGCTCTGTTTGCCGCCCGGCTCAACCAGCTTGTCGTGGCGGACCTTGAATAGAGGGCACTCGAAGACCACCTCGGAGCTGAGCAGCTCGGCCGTCTCGACCAACTCACGTTTGGGCGCCTTGGATTTGTGGGCTTTCTTGGCAACGGCTTTCTTTCCAGACTTGGCGGGCTTCTTCGGCATCGGCTTGGGGCTCCTGGGCAAGATATTTGAGCGAAGGATCAGAATAAGCCACGGCCTTGCCTCGTCCGATCCAGATACCGCGCAATCTCGTCGCCCAGCCGCGTGGGTTGTGCATCGATTCGTCCCGGCATGGCATCCTTAACACAACCGGTTCTCCCCTAATCTCGTCCCGGCCCGGGTACGTCGACTCGCAGGAAGTGAACGCGTTGCACCTCGCAGACTGTCATCCGATTGCTGTTGCGCCCGGATTAAGCCGGCTCTTCGCGGATTTCTGCGCCGGCGAGGCAGCCCTGCAGCCGTTCTTCGGCTTTGTCCCCACGCACGCCGAGTGGCAGACGGCTCCGGCTCGTCCCGCCCACTGGCCCGAATTGGTCGACGTGCTGGCCCAGCAGAATCCTGCCGCCTCGGCGAGTCTGGCCGCGCTCCGCAACGGCGCAGGCGTGGTCGTCACCGGGCAGCAGGTAGGCCTCTTCGGCGGACCGCTGTTCACGCCGCTCAAAGCCGCCACTGCGATCGCCCGTGCGCGATCCGCGACCGCTGCCGGCAAGCCCCACGCCGCCGTCTTCTGGCTCGCGACCGAGGACCACGACTTTGCCGAGATCAATCACATCACCTTTTCGTCGCGGCGCGAGCTCAAAAAGCTCGTCTATGCCGCCGCGCCTCCTTCTCAGGTACCGGTGGGCGGCCTGGTGTTGGACGAGACAATCACGCCGCTCATCGATCAGGCCTGGGAACTGATCGGCTCCTCCGAAGCCATGGATGCGCTGGTTGAGGCCTACAAGCCGGGCCGGACCTTCGCCCAGGCGTTTGCCGATTTCTACAGCAAAGTCTTCGCAGCCCAGGGGCTGCTGATCTTCGATGCCTCTTCCCGAATGGTCCATCGCATGGGCGTCCCCGTGCTGCGCGCTGGAATCGAACAGGCCGACGAGATTCACGCCGCGCTCCTGGAGCGGAACAAGGCCCTCGAAGCCGCGGGCTACCACGCGCAGGTTGCCGTCGCCCCGCAGTCGAGCCTGCTTTTTTTGATCGACGAAAAGACCGGAGCGCGCGTCGCGTTGAAGCGCACACCGCCCAGCGCGCAGGAGCCCAGCGGGCTGTGGCAGGCAGGCCGCGACAAGTACTCCACGGCGGACCTGGTCGGCATTCTCGATGCTGCGCCCGAGCGCATCTCGCCGTCGGCCTTGCTGCGGCCGCTGTTTCAGGATCTTCTGCTGGGAACCTCGCTCACCATCGGCGGGCCGGCAGAAATCGCCTACTTCGCGCAGTCCGCGGTGATCTACGAGCGAATCGCGATCCGGCCAGGCGGAACCATGACGCCGGCAGAGCCCAGATTCTCTGCGACATTAATCGAGCCCCAGATTGCCGACCTGCTGCGCCAACACGAACTCACCCTCGACCGCGTCCTTTCCGAGACCGCAGACTCGCTCACGCAGCTTCTGGCCGCCCGCGCCATGCCCCTCGAGGGAAAGCGCAAGCTGGCAGCCGCAGGCAACGCGCTCGACACCGAGTTGGCTCCTCTTCTGGACTGGATGCGGGCACTCGATGCGGGTCTGGGCCGCTCGGCCGAGACCGCGGCAAGCAAGATGCGCTACCAGATGAATCGCCTCCGGCGCCTGGCTGCGAACTTCCAGATCCAGAAAGAAGATTCGATCCGCCGCCACGCCGAAGCCATCAACCGCGCGCTCTATCCGGGAGGCGTGCTGCAGGAGCGGCTGCATGGGGCGGCCTACTACTTTGGCCGCTACGGCTTCGATCTGGCCGAGCGGCTCACCACGCAGGCCATGGACAACTGCACCGGACATACCTCGATCTGGCTGTAGGATCAGGGCAGGCTAGGCGCATGCTTCCGTCAATCCCCATCGGCCGGCTTGCTCGTGGCGCATTCCAGAGTGCTGCTGTCCTCAGCCTCGTTGCAGCAGCAAGCGCATCGCCGCAAAGTGACGGCGGCATCTCCACCACCTCCCCGCAGCCCCTCGATCTCAGGCCGGGGTGCTGGACACTGACAGCCTCGATGTCCATCACCGGCTTGTTCGGTCATCTCGACCCGGAGGCGGCCCGGCAGATGACGCTCAGCATGACCCCCGCGCAGCGCGACAGCTATATCGCAGCCATCAACGCCCAGATGGACCAGAACGAAGCCAAAGCGGAAAAGGGTATGGTGAGCACCGCCACCGTCTGCGTGACTGCGCAGAACCCGCAGCTCTTTCTCGAAACCCTCGACACCCACGCCTACCTGACCAACCCGCACTGCGACCGCACCCTTCGCTCCAGCCCTCGGGCGACCTATGTGCACTGGGTTTGCACCGGGAGCAACGGAACCGGGGAGCAGACCAACGATTACGTGCGGATCGACGAGGAGAACTTCAAAGGCACACTGCACGCGGAGACACGCATCGGTACGCTGCACACCGCTACCAAAACGGTCACCGGGAAGTGGGTGAGCGATCTGGCGCCGCACATGCCTTCGGGAACAACCTACGCCAACGGAACCAGGCCCAAAGGGATGGACGCCGTCGCGAGCATGGACCCCTTTCGGGTGGTTGCCACCAGCGACGGCAAGCAGATTACCGCGTGGACCGCATGGGGTCTGTTCCGAGCGGTATTCCCTCAGTGGGATGATCCGGAGCAGAAGTTGTCGCGCGCAGACGAACTGCGCCTGCTCTACATGCACAAGACCATCGCCGACGAAGCGAAGAAGCTGCATCTCGACCTTCAGGAACCGTGGGTGGGACAACTGAAAGCCGAGGGACTGTGGGACCTCGAGACCCGTCCGCAGGAGTTCGGTGAGAACGTCATCGACAACATCCTGCATGCCGACGAGTACCGTCGCGAATCGATTCTCTGGGATTCCTACCTCAGCCAGGTATCGGGAAGGCCGGCAAAAGAAGCACTGGCAAAGCAGGTCGAGGAGCGGTTCAAGCTGACAATCGTCGATCCCGACTTCTTCGTTGAGCCAGCCAAATAGGAACTCATTTGTCCGTGAAAGAGCAGATTTTCCCGGCGCCTGGCTAGTGCGCCGCCGCGTTCATCTTCGCCCGCAACCTTGCCTCCGAGTCGGCGCTCCAGTACTTGCAGTCGAGCTGCACAAACACCGACGTGTAGGGGATCGTCATCGTCGACTTCAGCACCAGCACACGGAACGACTTGCCCAGCTCGTTGAGCCGGTCGATCAGCGCCTGGTGCGGGATCGAGTCCACAGGCACGCCCGCCAGCCGTTGGTGCAGCTCTGCGCGATACCGGTCGACGCCGGGAGCCTCGTTCTCCGGAACGTACTCCAGCTCCGCGTCGGTGTGCACCAGTGGGCGCACATGCCGTGAGCTCTGGATGGCGTGGAGCACATAGTCCAGAACCACGAGCTGATCCTGTTCGGTGTCGATCGTCTCCATCCCCGCACTGCTCTGCAGCGGATAGGCCGAATCGACGATCACGATCCAGTTGCGGTGCCCCATCAGAGGCAGCTCTGCCTTGACCTTCTCCTGCCATGCTCCCTGGGCGCATGCCGACAACGCGCTCGCCAAAATCGCGATCGAACAGACAATGGCCTTCATCTCGATCCTTTCTTTCCCCGCATCGCTTCTTCCCCTGAATCGCTTCTTCGGTTGACGAGCCCATCTTAAACACGCTTGCCTCTTCGCGCGTGCGCAGCGGCCAATCGGCAGGCACGCCCGAATCAGCCGCGGCACCTTGGCTGTTACTTTCGAGCAGCAAGCCGCGTGCTGACCCCTGACCCCTGAAACCTGAACCCCGAGACCCGACCCCTGCTTTTATAATCGCCGCGACGATCAGCGGGGGTTTCGATGAGGCGTTTCTTCCTTTTTGCTTTCAGCGTGGCGTTGGGCTGCATGCAGTGCCGGGCGCAGATGCAGACCTGCGCGACTCCCGGACAAGACAACAACTTCCTGGGGATTCAGACCGTCCGTCTCTGGCCGGGATCCGCGCCGCAAGCCAAGGGCGACAAATGCCAGGACATTCCCACGATGACGATCCTCGGTCCACATGAGGGTACCGAGAACGGCTCGGCGGTGATCATCTTTCCCGGCGGCGCCTACATGAACCTTGCCGCCAATCTTGAAGGACGCCAGTATGCCGACTGGTT
>Ga0335069_10006041_pt1 | contig 17691 bp, 14 predicted proteins | sample Lox_Sample_11_FD_206714 | JGI IMG/M metagenome (GOLD analysis project Ga0335069, IMG submission 206714) | Soil microbial communities from Loxahatchee National Wildlife Refuge, Florida, United States - Lox_Sample_1.1 | ecosystem: Environmental > Terrestrial > Soil > Wetlands | place: USA... | reverse complement strand
CCGCTGAGAAAAGACAGAGGTTGGGCTCAAGATCTGCAACCTCTTTCCTTCCGCCTCTGTGGCCTTTTTCATCCTCCGTGTTCTCTGTGGTTAGTCCCGGCTCCGCGGTCGCGCGCGGCGCGCGAGCACCTGGCCATCCCGGTCGACCAGCTCGACCTCGAGCGGCATCTGGCCGAGGGCATGCGTCGCGCACGACAGGCACGGATCGTAGGCCCGGATTGCGACCTCGATGTGGTTGAGCAAGCCCTGGTTGATTTCCCTGCCCGACAGGTGATCCTGCGCGACCTTGGCGACGGCCCGGTTCATGGCTTCGTTGTTGTTGGTGGTGGCCACGATGAGGTTGGCCATTTTCACCAGGTCGTCCCGGCCCACCCGGTAGTGGTGGAACAGGGTGCCACGCGGGGCCTCGATCACGCCGATGCCCTCCTCGCGCCGCTCGCCCTTCACCACCAGATCGTCGCCCTGCAGATCACCGTCGTGCAACAAGTCCCGGATCTTTTCGACAGCGTGCAGAAGCTCGATCATGCGGGCCCAGTGGTAGGCCATGGTCATGTTGTTGGGCCTGCCCTGGCTCGTGGCCCTGAGCTCCTGACGTGCGGCCTCGGCTTCCGGCGTGTCGATGAAGCTCGCGGCGTTCAGTCGGGCCAGCGGCCCGACGCGATACCAGCCCGCCTCCGGCCCAATCGATTTGATGAAAGGAAACTTCATATAGGACCAGTCCCGCACCTCCTCGCCGAGGACGTCGAGATACTTCTGGGTGTCGACATGGTCGAAGATGATCTCTCCACCGGCGTCGACCGCGCGCAGTCCGCCGTCATAAAGGTCCAGCGCACCGTCATCGCGGACCAGCGCGAGGTGGCTCGAATCGAAGGAGCCGAACCGGGCGACTTCCGCTAAATGCTCCAGGGTGTAGTCGCGAGCGATCTTGACCGCGGCGCGCGCCCACTGCATTTGTTGGTCGAGTCCCTTGAGAAAGCCGTCGCGCTCTTCGATCGACAGGTTCTTGTTGACCCCGCCCGGTACGGCGCCGGTGCCGTGGATCCGCTTGCCGGCCGTCGCGCGAATGATCTCCTGACCGTACTTGCGCATCAGGATCCCCTGCTCGGCGATTGGCCGATGCCGGCTGGCCACGACCGCCAGGTTGCGCATGGCCGGGTCGGCGCCAAAGCCGAAAAGCAAGTCGGGCGACGCGAGACAAAAGAAGTGCAGGGCGTGCGACTGGAGTATCTGACCATAATGCATGAGCCGCCGGATCTTCTCGGCGGTCGGCGTGAGCTGGTCGGCCCCGACGATGCGGTCCATGGCTTTGGCCGCGCCCAAATGATGGCTCACCGGACAGATGCCGCACAGGCGCTGCACCAGGACCGGCATCTCCCAAAACATGCGGCCCTGGACGAAGCGCTCGAAGCCGCGGAACTCGACGATGTGCAGGCGGGCCTGCACGACCTGGTTGTGGTCGTCGAGCATGAGCGTGACCTTTCCGTGACCCTCGACGCGGGTCACCGGATCGATGGCGATTCTCTTCAGGCTCAAGGCGAGGCTCCTGGTGGGCAGTTTCTCGGAAGACGGTTCAGTCGTACTTGATCAGTTGGTAGGGCAGCTCGAGCGGCCGGTGATCGAGCAAGGCGCGCAGGGCCTGCCAGATCGCCTCCGCGCGCGGCGGGCAACCGGGCAGGAAATAGTCGATCTTGAGCACCTCGTGGCAGGGATAGACCTTGTCGAGCAGGAGAGGAAGCTCGGGATCGCTTGGAATTTTGCGGGTCGGGTTGTACACGCTCGGTCCGTTGAGGTAAGCCTCCTCCAGGCATTCGCGCAGCGGGATGGGGTTGCGCAGCGACGGGATGTCGCCCTGACAGGCGCACTCGCCGATGGAAACCAGGACGTCGCAGTGCTTGCGGAAGTTTTGCAGCGCATGCACGTTCTCGTCGTTGCACACGCCACCTTCGATGAGCCCGATGGCGCATTGGCCGGTGAACTGCTTGAGATCGTCGAGAGGCGACTTGTCGAAGTCCACCAGCTCGAACAGCTCGAACAGGCGTTCGTCGATGTCGAGCAGCGACATGTGGCAGCCGAAGCAGCCGGCCAGCGAGACGGTGGCGAGCTTGGGCTTGCTGGTCATACGGGCTCCCCCTGCTTGCTGGCCTGGTCGCGCCGCGCTTCGATCTCGGAGCCAATCGGTTGCTGGTCGAAAGGCCGGCGCCCGATGGGCACGGCATAGCCCACCCGTTTGCGCATGAGCGCCCCGACCGGGCAGAGGGCAACCGCCTGGTCGTCGCGCGCGGTGTCGGTTCCGCCCAGACCGTTGCGCGAGCTCACGGTGATGTGCTTTTCCAGGCCTCGTCGCGCGAAGCCGTACACGTGCTTGTGATCGAGCTGTTGCGAGCCGCGCACGCAGCGCGCGCACAGGATGCAGCGGTTGTGATCGAGCACGACCTCGGGGTGGGTCGCGTCGACCGGGCGCGCGGGATAGAAAAACGGGTAGCGCGGGTTCATCATGCCGAGCCGGTAAGCCACCGCCTGCAGCTCGCAGCTTCCGCTCCGCTCGCAGAACATGCAGTAGTGGTTGCCCTCGATGAACAGCATTTCCACGATCTGTCGGCGCAACGAGGTCAGCTCGGGCGTGTGGTTTTCCACCACCGCGCCCTCCGCGATGGGCTGAATGCAGGCGGGCTGGGGTCGGCCATCCACCAGCACGACACACACGCGGCAGCTGCCGTGTGGCTCCAGCCGCTCGTGCGCGCACAGGCGGGGTATATAGATCCCGGCGCGGTCGGCCGCGTTCATGATGGTTTGCCCGGGCTCGCCGCGAACCTCGACGCCGTCAATGGTGAAAGTAAGCGCCACTATGAATATCTCCGGTTGAGCGCGCCCCGTCCTCACCGACTGCTGAAGTAGAGCGACTTGTGTTGCGCGATGGATTCCGCCCCGACCAGGGCCTTGTCGAGGTCGAAGGTAGCCGCGAATCTTTGCTGCGCGGGGTTGAGCCGACCCTCATATTCCGACTGAAAGTTCTGCAGCGTGCTGAGCACGGGATTCGGCGCGGTCTGGCCCAGACCACATCGGCTCATCATCTTCATGGTGGTGCCTAGCTCTCGTAGGTAAGCGAGGTCGTCCAACCCGCCGCGCCCCTGCTGGATCTTCTCCAGGCCCAGTTGCATTAGCCGATTGCCCACCCGACAGGGCGTGCAGTAGCCGCAACTCTCGTCGCGGAAAAAGTCCACGAAAGCCTGTACGATTTCCAGCAGGTCGCGCTCCGGCCCGAAGGCCATGATGGAACCGCCGGTCGCGAGATCATCGAAAGCGAGCGCCCGGCCGAAATCCCGTGGGGCCACCATCTGTCCCGAGGCCCCGCCCACCTGCACGGCCTTGACCCCGCTGGCGCCCGCCAACGACAGCAGCTCACTCAGCTTGGTGCCCAAGGGCAGCTCGTAGACGCCCGGCCCGTCGCAATCGCCCGCGACGCTGAATAGCTTGGTCCCGGTGCTGCCCGGGGTTCCGAACTTGCTGAACCAGGGACCGCCCTTTTGCAGAATGCGCGCCACGCAGCAATGGGTCTCGACGTTGTTCACCACCGTGGGCAGGCCGAGATAGCCCTTTTGCGCGGGGAAGGGCGGGCGGTTCTTCGGATCGCCGCGCAGGCCCTCGCACGAGCTGAGCAGCGCGGTCTCCTCGCCGCAAATGTAGGCCCCGGCCCCCAGCTGAATGCGGATATCGAAGTCGAAGCCGTGGCCCAGGATGTTCTTGCCGAGCAAGCCTTGGCGACGCCGCTCGGCGAGCCCATGCTCCAGGAAGGGCAGAAGGTAGGTGTACTCTCCGCGCAGGTAGACAATCCCGTTCGCGGACCCGACCGCGTAGCCGGCGATGGTCATGCCTTCGAACATGAGATCGGGAAGCTCGGTCAGCAGGACCCGGTCCTTGAAGGTGCCGGGCTCGCCCTCGTCGGCGTTGGCGATGACGTATTTGCGCGGGCCCTCGGCGGCACGGGTGAATTCCCATTTCATGCCCGTCGGAAAGCCGGCCCCGCCGCGCCCACGCAGGCGCGCGACCTTGACCACGTCGATGACCTCCACCGGGCTCATCGCCAGCGCCTGTTGCAGGGCTTGGCCCGGTTCCATCGATTCTCCGAAAAGCACCGGGCCGCTTTGCCGCAAGTTGCGCTTGACCATGGAGCGGACCAAGGGGTGGCGGTTGTTGCCCGAGCCGAGCGGAAATTTGAGCTGGGCGAGGTCACTGGTCTCGCGCAGCACCTTGACGATCTCGCGGGCCGAGTCGGTCGAGAGATTGACCACGACCTTCTCATTGATCAGCGCGGCCGGAGCTTGGTCGGCCATGCCCAGGAAGGGTGTCCAGGCGAGCGTGAAAAGGCCATCGGCCGTGGTCTGGCCGAAATCGATGCCCAGCTCCTGCTGGAAAGCCTGGGCCACTCGCTCGACACCGTACATCCGGTCGATGATGTCGCTGCACAGCCGAATCACGAAGCGGCCACGCGGGGCTTGCGCGAAGAACGAATAAAAGGAGACCGCGCTTTCCACCTCGACGCGGGTGATGGACAATTCCCGGGCGATGATGTCCAGCGCATCCGACGAGACGTGGCCAACCTCCCGATGCACGTCGTGCAGCACGTCCATCATGCGTGTGCGGTCCTTGCCGAACCCGGCGCAGATAGCCGACAGCACGCCGTCCTGGTGTGTCGCTTGGGTCACGCCGGCTTAGATGCCACGACAGTGAAATGTTTGTGGCTCATTCACGCTGCGGCCCGCAGCCCACCCGGCCAGCTCGTGCGCAGCCATTGCGCGAAGCCGGACCGGACTTCACCGCCTCGCCGAAGCATCCAACGTCGACCGATTCATGGAGATGATGTTCCTCGACCTGCACGCGACGCGATGGCGCGAAAGGAGCGAAACCAACGTGCTGGCTGACAATGCGGTTCGCCGCTTCCACCAACTCGCGGCTCCCGGCCTGTTCGCGCACGACCTGCTCGAGCTGCTCGCGTTGTGCGTGGACCATTGCCCGGTGGCCACGGCGTACGTGCTCAAGCGCAAAGAACGTTTCATGTATCTGACGGCCTTCGATCCCGAGGTGAGCCAGGTCAGCCTGGGGAGCGCCATCATCGCCGAGTCCGTCGCCCGCGCCTTCCGCGCCCAGGCCCCGCGCATCGACTTCCCGCGCGGCACGGACAAATATGAATATGACTTTGGCGGGCGCGACCAGAGCACCTTTCGCATCGTGCTCGACGATGCGCGAATTGCCGAGGCCAGTGGCGCGCCATGACCACCCTTCTGCTCATCCGACACGGGATTACCGAGGCCGTGGGCCAGTCGCTCACCGGACGATTGGCGGACACGCCGCTCAGCGAGCCGGGGCGCAAGGAAGTCCGCCGCTTGTCCATGGCGCTGGTCCATTTGGGGCTGGAAGCCATCTACACCAGTCCCATGCGGCGGGCGCGGGAAACCGCCGAGATCATCGGGCAGCCGTGCGGGCTGCAGCCGAGAGTGGTGAACGGTCTTACCGACGTGGATTTTGGATCGTGGACGGGACGCCTGCTGTCCGAGCTGCGCAACGACGAGGCCTTCCGCGCCTTCAACCGTCATCGCTCGCTGACTCGCATCCCCGGAGGAGAGCATCTGATCCAGGTGCAAGACCGGATGGTGCGGGAATGCCTGGCTATGGTCGATTTGCATGGAGGCCGGACGGTGGCCATGGTGGGCCACTTGGACCCATTGCGACTTCTGCTGGGTTACTTCCTGGGCGTGACCGTGGATGCCACGGCTCGCCTCGAGATCGCGCCCGCGTCCCTGACCGCATTGAGCCTCACCCCCGAGGGAGCCTGTCTGCTCCTGGCAAACTGGAGGGCGGGTGGGCTCGAGCTTGACCGGGGCAGCCAACGTGTTGATCTTCCGAGAGGGCCGCAGGAGGGTGTCGGGCGAGGCTCTGCGCCGTGAGCTGATCGGACGAGCCCGGCAGGCGAGCCGGGACACCGACAGCGCGCTGGCGGCGCTTCTGCGAGCCGGGGAGCTCGAGGCGGCCCTGGAGGACGATGAACATGGCGAGGCAACCCAGGCGCGCCGGCTCACCGACGGCCTGGCAGGCATCTGGCTGGCCACAGAAGCAAATCGCGATCTGCGGCCGCACCTGGCCTGGCTGGAACAGGCTCGTCTGCCGAGCAGCCTCTCGCTGAGGCGCCCCGAGGGCTACGCCTACTATGCCCTGGACCTCCGTGCCTACGCTCGCGGCGCCGGCCAGCCGGGCATTGCCGAAAAAGGGCTGACCGCGGTCGGCGTGCGCAGCATCGGCACCAGCCTGTCAGCCGTGGTGCTCGCCGCCGCCAAAGCCAGGGGAGCGCGCGCCCAGCGCTTCACCGTGCGACCCTCCGGTCATCCCTGGCAGCGCAGGCTGGCCTTCACGGCGGACCAGCGGGCGCTCGTCGAAGCCAACCGGCAGGGTGCCTTCATGGTGGTGGACGAAGGGCCGGGGCTGAGCGGCTCGACCTTCCTGGCGGTAGGCGAAGCCCTGCTCGCCTTGGGCATTGCGGCCGAGCAGATCACGTTTTTGTGCAGTCACCCCGCCGATCCAGGCCGGTTGCTGGCCTCCGACGCAGTCTCGCGCTGGCCGCGCTTCCGCACCTGGTGGCCGCACGGGCAGGCTCCGGCTCGCGACATGTCAGCGGGTCGCTGGCGCCGCGTGGCGTTTGCCGGCGAATCCCAATGGCCAGCATGCTGGGCGCAGCGCGAGCGCCGCAAGCATCTCAGCCCGGATGGCAAGCAGCTGATGAAGTTCATCGGCTTGCCGCCGTACGGGGAATCGCCCCTCCACCGGGCCGAGCAGCTGGCCGATGCAGGGTATTCGCCGTCGGTGTCTTCCTATGCCTCGGGCTACCTCGCTCAACCGTGGCAGCGCGGTCGTCCCGCCACGAGGCAGGACGCCCGCTTCGCCCTGTCGCGCATGGCCGACTATCTCGCCTTTCGCGCACGCGCGTGTCGCAGTGAACCCGACGGCAGCGACGATCTGGAAGCCATGATGCGAACCAACGTGGCCGAGTTTCTGGGCCAAGACCTTGCGCGCGGCCTGCAGCTCCGCTGCGAGCAGCCGGTGCACGCCGACGCGCGCATGGCTCCGCACGAATGGGTGATCGACGAGCAAGGCGGCCTGCTCAAGACCGACGCGGTCGAGCACGGAGACGATCACCTGTTCCCCGGCTTCTGCGACATTGCCTGGGACATCGCGGGAGCCATCGTCGAATGGGACCTCAGCCCGGGCCACGCGCGCGCCCTGCTGGCCCTCTACCAGCAACGCACGCACGACGCCGTCCAAGCACGTTTGCGCCCCTATCTCGTCGCCTATGCCAGCCTGCAACTGGGCTGCATGAAGCTCGCCCTCTCGACCTGCGAGCAAAGCGAGCAACGCCGAATCACCGAGGCCGCTTTCTTCTACCGAGCCGCCCTGTGCCGATCGGTCGGCATCGAGGCGCGCGGGTGGCCATTGCCATGAGTCCGACCTTCGACGCGATTGTGATCGGCGGCGGGGTCGCGGGCCTCAGCGCCGCCAAGGAGCTGCTCGCCCAAGGTCGCCGCGTCTGTCTGCTGGAAGCGGCCGCGTCCCTCGGCGGGCGCATTCGCACCGTGCGCTCGTCGGGCTGGCCGACACCGCTCGAGCTGGGTGCCGAGTTCGTGCACGCGCGCCCCGATTTTTTCGCGCGGGCATTGCAGAGCGCGCGAGTGGTGACCGGCGCGCAAACCGGCACGCACGTGATGGCCGAGCGGGGCCGCCTGGAGCATGCCGAGGCACTCTGGCAAGCCGCCCTGGCGCGGGTGGAGGAGATGCCCGATGTCGACGAGAGCTACGCCGCTGCCGTGCGCAAGCCGGGCAGCCGCAGGCGTCCCGACGCGCGCGTGCTGGAGCTGGCCGACGCGTACGTGCAAGGCTTCAACGCCGCCGACAGCGATCGCATCAGCGCGCGCGCCCTGTCCCTGCAGAGTCGCGCTGACCTGCTGTACGACGGGGGCCGCATCGAGCGCGTGCTGGGCGGCTATGATCGCCTGGTCGACGATCTGGCGCGACCGCTGGCCGCCCACGACGAGGCGTTGTTGCTGCGCACGCGCGCCGTGACCATCGACTGGCACGGCCGGGAGGTTCGCGTGCACTGCCGTCAGGGTCTGGGCGAAGCGCGCGCGACCTACCGCGGCCGTGCCGTGGTGATCACCGTGCCGCTCAGCCTGCTCAAGCAGGATCAGCCGGGACACTTGCGTTTCTCGCCCAGCTTGCCACGGCCGACGCGCGCGGCGATCGCAACCATCGCCATGGGGTCGGTGACCAAGCTGATTCTGCGCTTTCGGCTGCGTTTCTGGCAGGACGCGCGCGCCCTCGGTCTGTCCGCCCTCTCCGCGCACAAGCTCGCCGGGCTGTCGTTCTTGCACACGCCCGCGGGTCCCGTTCCCACCTGGTGGGTTCCCCGCCCGCTCGACGTGCCCGTTCTGGTCGGGTGGGCCGCGGGTCCGGCCGCGGCGAGCTTCGCGCAGGCGCACCAGGGCGACAAGATGCGAGCGGTGCGAGCCGGCGTGAGCGGTTTGGCGCGAGCCCTCGGCTGCGCCGCCGCCCCGCTGCTCGCGATCGTCGAGGACGCGGAGCTGGTCGACTGGTCGGTCATGCCCTTCTGCCATGGCGCCTACAGTTGGTTGCCAGTGGGCGCGCTGGCGGCCCCGGACGTGCTGGCCCGCCCGATCCGCGGTCGCCTGTTCTTCGCTGGGGAAGCCACTCACACCCACCATCAGCTGGGTACCGTCCACGGCGCCATGGAGACCGGTCTGCGCGCCGCCCACGAGGTCGCGCGGGTCCTCGGCCGCCCGATCGAGGCCGCTCAGCCGCTGCTCTTTCCCAGGGATCTACGCCCCATGCAATGACAGCGCACGATTCGGCGCCATGGTTTTCCCGGTTTCGTGTCCAGCAAGTCCCCCTCTTGCCAGCGACCTCCGCTCAGCGTCTATCGCGGTTTCTGCCGCGCCATCGCCCTGGGCGCGGGGAGCCGGCGTTCCATCGCGCCAATCCTGCTGATGACGGTCTCGCTGGCCGCGGTCAGTGCGGTGGAGCCGCTGGACGGCAGGGCCTCACGGTGGCCCTTTTGGAAGGCTGAAGGTTCGGAAAGGCAGCCGATCCGGGAAAACACGGTGCAAGAGCGGCGCCGCGACATTGAAAACCGGCACGCCATCGCGGGTCTTGCCCTCCGGCGTTCCGTAATGGGCGTGGCCGTGAAAGACGGCTGAGACCTGGAATCGGTTCAGTGGCTCCTCCAGTCGGCTCGAACCAAGGAAGGGATAGACCTCGCGCGCCTCGCCCTCGACAGTGGCGGCAATCGGCGCGTAATGAAGCATGACGATCCGGCGTTCGGTCGCCAGCTTGCCCAGCCCCGCTTCCAGCTTCATGGACTCGCGGCTCGCCTCGGCGACGAATTCCTTGATCACGGGCTCGCCCCATGGCGCAAGCATCTGGCGGCCGAATCCGCCTCCGAACCCGCGCACGCCCACGAAGCCGACCCCCTCCAGCTCCCAGGTCGTCCCGTCCAGGATGTTGATCCCGCCAGCGGACAGGATGTGAGTCACTTCGTTCGCTTGGTCCGACTCGAAGTCGTGGTTGCCCAACACCGCCAGGACAGGCTTCGAAAGCCGGGCCAGCTCGCCGCGCAGCACCTGCGCCTCGTCGGCCAGGCCGTAATCGGTCAAGTCGCCGCACAGCAGGAGCACGTCCGCGACCGCCGCCATTTCGGTAAAGAGATGGTGCAAAGTTCCGCGCGACGTGCGCCGGCAGTGCAGATCTCCGACCGCCGCTATCGTCAGCTCCCGCCCCAGGTTTTCCTCCGTCATTTCCTGCCCTCAGCCTTTGCGATCACGCGGCCCAGGATACGAGCATCCTCATAGCCCCACTCCCGCACGGCCATCAGGTATTGCTCCGTCGAGAGGAGCGTGCCCTGGCACACCCGCGCGGCGGGCGCCGTGCTGCCAAGCTCGGCCTCAAGGCGCGCCATCAACTGCCGCATCACGGTGGCCGGAACGAGATCGCGGTCGCTCGGGAAGATGAACCCGAACATCACGAGGTGCCCGAACAACACGCGCCACGCCCGACCGAACCGGAGTATCAGGCGATCCCAATCCATTCGCGCCGCACGCGAGCGCAAGAGGTGCGCGATATCGGCGCCGTCGTAGCGGTGCCGTTCGGCCACGAAGGACTTGGACCAGATCATCTCTTCCGGCGGACAGATGGGCAGGCGCAAACCGAGGATCTCGCCGAGCTGGGCGTTGGCGAACCAATCGCCATCCACGGTTCCCAGCCCATTGGCCAGTCCGAACAGTAAGTCTATGAAGCCCTCGCCCTCGCGAGGAAACGCCTTGGCCAGCCAGCGGGGATCCCTCAACTCGGTCCGATAGCCGGCCTTGGAGAGCACGTCCAGGGCACGCGGCACATCGTCGGGCAGCACGAACAGATCGAAGTCCTTGGTGTGCCTCTCGATTCCGGTGTAGTTCCGCAAGGCATAGGCTCCGGCCACCAAGAACGGGACCTCGGCCGCGAGCATCGCTCGCACGCCGCCCCGATAGAAATCCGCCGTCGCCTCTGGAACGTAACGGGAAAGATTCGCCATGCCGATCACCACGCGATAGACGTGTCTTGCCGAAAAACTGCAAGAACGGCGCCAGACGGTCGGAGGCGAGCCGCACGCTGGCTCCGACCTGCACGCCCTCCACCCGCCGCCTCAGGTGACGCGACAGAAACAGACCGGCACCGCCCGGTAACTACTCCCGAGACCGATATTCTGACAATCCGTTAGAATGCTCCGTGAGGTACCCGCATGCGCCACCACACCAATTCCGTTGTCGTCCTCGGGTTCCTTGCCGTCCTGGTGCCGATGTCCGGCAAGGCTGCCGACCTGACCATCGACCGGGCCACCACCTACCAAACCATCGAAGGGCTCGGCTTCTTCGGGGCCGCCGACGTTTGGTGGTCTTCGCCATCAGCCGTGTTGGATCAGGCCTGGACCGACAAGGTCATCGACGATCTGGGCATCAGCATGTGGCGCAATGAATACGTCTCGGAAGCAACTGTCCAGGACGCCAAGTGGGACACCATGCGTCCGGTGGTGCAGGCCATGGTCGACACCGCCAAGAAACGCGGCGTAAAGCTGAGGATCATACTGACGGTGTGGTCGCCGCCGGCGGCGATGAAGTGCTTGAGCGACGACAAGCTCACCTGCAACAGCAATCCGCCCACGCGCCCCAAGGACACCAAGGGCGGAAACATCCTCGATCCCGCGATGCGGGCCGATCTCGCGACCTGGCTGATCGCGGGCCTGCAGATGTACCAGGACATCGGCGCGGACGTATACGCGCTCAGCTTCCAGAACGAGCCCTATTTCACCGAGACCTACAACGCGTGCGTTTATGCACAAGATGCCTACTCGGCAACCCTGGCCGCCGTTGGTCCCAACATCAAAGCCGCGTTTCCCAATGTGAAGCTGTTCGGCGCCGAAAACATGTTGGGCATCGAGTGCGGCAAGTCGCCGGGCACCGCCTTTGATTCTTGGTTCTACACGGGCAACATCCTGAACGTCGCGGCCGCGCTCTCGTCCATCGACGCTTTCGCGGTTCATGGTTACGTCGACGGCGTCAGTGCCACCGCGACCTCGAACCTGGCCTCCATGTGGACCTCGCTGCTTACCGCCACCGCCAAGACCGGCAAGGCGCTGTGGATGACCGAAACCTCCGGCTATTTCCACACCTGGCCCGGCACCAAGGACAATCCCGGGCCGCTCGATCTGGGGCAGGCGATCTATGCGGCGCTGGTTTACGGCAACGTGAGCGCGTGGACCTACTGGCAAGGCAGCAATAAGGCCGGCTACGACGAGTATTCGTTGATGGCCGGGGCCGACAAGCCGGGAAAAAACTACTACGTATCGAAGCAATTCTTCCGTTTCGTCCGCCCCGGCGCCCAGCGGGTCGACGTCAAGAGCAGCGACCCCGAGGTCATGGCGGCGGCCTTTTCCCACCCGACGATGAATGCCTTCACCGTGGTCGCCATCAATACGGGCAGCGCGAGCAAGGCGCTCACCTTTGCGGGCACGGGGCTACCTTCTGACTACCAGGTGTTCCGCACCTCCGCCAACGAGGATGCGGCTGCACTCGGAACCATGGCCGCCGACTCCATCACCCTGCCCGCGAGCAGCATCACCACACTGGTCAACGGCAGCTACCGCGAATCCGACAGCATCGGGGATGGGGGCATGGGCGGCACCGGCGGCGCGACCGGCGGCGGCGGCACAACCGGCACGGGCCGCGCTGATGCCGGCATAGGCCCGGACGCGAGCGTCGGCGGCCGAACCGGTTCAGGTGGAAGCACGGGCACGGCCGGCGGCACGACGACCGGCGGTCGCGCCTCCACGGGAGGAGCAACGGCTACCGGAGGCGCGGCCAGTGGAGGCGGGGCCGGCACCACCGCGACTGGCGGTCGCACCGTCACCGGCGGCGCCACGGGTGGTACCATGGCCGGTGCCTCGGGCACGGCAGGGACAACGGGCCGGGGCGGCAACGGCGGAAGCGTGAGCAGCTCGAACGGCGGCAAACTGCCCGATGCCGGCCTCGCCACCGGCGGAACTACCGCGGTCACGACCGGGGCAGGCGGCTCCGGCGGTGCGCTGCCAGACGCCGCCGCCAGCCCAACCGGGGGCCAGCCCGGAGTCATCCCGGACGCCGGCCTCGCCCCAGCCAAGGCCGCCTCCAGCGGCTGCGGCTGCAAGCTCGGCGGACCGGAGCAGACGACATCCACTGTCTGGACGATCGCGCTCGCCGGGATCGCCTTGCTCGTCTCGCGTGCAGGCCGCAAGCGAGCCCTACGCCGCCGGCACACCGATTCGTGACACGGGCGACAGTCTCGCTCGGCGGCCGGGTCGGATTTTTCACCACAGAGTGCACAGAGAACACGGAGCGGGGAAGGAAAGGGTTGGGCTCAAGGTCTGACCTCTTTCGTTCCGGCTCTGTGGCCTTTTTTGTCCTCGGTGATCTCTGTGGTTAGTCCGGTTCGAACATGATTTGGCGTGGGTTGCGGCCGGCAGGCTGCGTTGTGACCTTTGGCTTTTTCTGCTCGGGCTTTACTCGGCCGCCATTCGGGGGCTACATAGGTCCGTGCGCCAGATTTCGCAAAACTACAAAACCGGCGAGCTTGCCATCGTCGAGGTGGCGGCTCCGCGTGCTCCCCACCGGGGCATCTTGGTCGAAACCCGGGTCTCGCTGATTTCCGCGGGCACCGAACGAACCCTGGTGGACCTCGCACGCAAGAACCTGCTGGCCAAGGCGCGTGCCCGGCCCGATCTGGTCAAGCGAGTCATCGAAAAAGCCCGGCGCGAGGGACCGTTGGCCGCCTTGGACGCGGTTCGCGCCAAGCTCGACTTGCCCATTCCCCTCGGCTACTCGCTTGCCGGCCGGGTGCTGGAAACCGGCGCCGACTCGCCCGGCTTTGCCCGCGGCGAGCGCGTGGCTTGCGCGGGCGCGGGCTACGCCAACCACGCCGAGCTCAACGTTGTCCCGCGCAACATGGCGGTCAAGATCCCCGATGCCGTCTCGGACGAGGAAGCCGCCTTCGTCACCGTGGGCGCCATCGCCCTGCACGGCGTGCGGCTGGTAGAGCCCAGCTTGGGCGCGGTGGTGGCGGTGATCGGGCTCGGCCTCATCGGCCAGATCGCGGCCTCCCTGCTCTCCGCTCACGGCTGCGAGGTGGTGGGCATCGACGTCGATCCGGAAAAGGTCAAACGCGCGATCGAGCGTGGCGCGGTCGCCGGGGCCGTGGTGGACCGCGACGACTGCGCCGAGGCGGTGCGAGCTGCCTCGCAGGGCCGGGGCGCGGACGCCGTGGTCATCACCGCTTCCTCCGACAGCAACGCCCCGCTGGTGCTGGCCGGCGAGCTGGCCCGCGACCGCGCACGCGTGTCGGTGGTGGGCCTGCTGCCGCTCGGGGTTCCGCGCAGCACCTACTATGAAAAGGAGCTCTCGCTCGTGGTCTCGCGCAGCTACGGGCCGGGCCGCTACGATCCCGCGTACGAAGAGGGTGGCCAGGACTACCCCATCGGCTACGTGCGCTGGACCGAGGCGCGTAACCTGGATGCGGTGTTGCTGGCGATAGCGCGCAAGCGATTGGACGTTGCCTCGCTGATCACGCATCGGTTTCCCTTCGAAGGCGCGCTCGACGCCTACGAGGTCATTACCGGCGCGCGCCACGAGCCGCACCTGGGCGTGCTGCTCACTTACGCGGGTGCGCCGGGGGCCACGGCTCCGTCTCCGACCGCGGTCGCTCCACGGGGCGCGGACGGCCCTCTCGGCGTGAGCATCCTCGGCACCGGGGCCTTTGCCACCTCCGTGCTGCTGCCCGCGCTCGCGCAAATCGACGGCACCCGCTTGGATGCGGCGGTCTCGCGGCGCGGGCTCTCGGCTCGCCACGTGGCCACGCGCGCGGGCGCCCAGGTAGCCGCCAGCCTGGACGAGCTGCTCGCCCGCCCGTCGACCGAGGCGGTGATCATCGCAACCCGCCACGCGCTGCACGCCAGCCAAGCCGCGACGGCCCTTGCCGCCGGCCGCGACGTGTTCCTAGAGAAGCCCGCCGCCACCAACGAGGCCGATTTGGCCAAGTTGCTGGAGGTCGCGGCTGCGTCGGGACGTCGTCTGCTGGTGGGCTTCAATCGTCGCTTCGCCCCCTTCGCGCGCCAGCTCAAGGCCGCCTTCGACGGACGGCGTTCCGGTCTAATCATGACCGCGCGGATCAACGCCGGCTTCATTCCGCCGGGAAACTGGGTGGTCGATCCCGTCGAAGGAGGCGGACGCGTGGTGGGCGAGGCCTGCCACTTCATCGATCTGTTCTCGTATTGGGCCGACGCCCTGCCGGTGCGTGTTTCGGCCCATGGCCTGGGTGGCACGGGCGCGTACGACGGCGCCGACAATCTGGTGGTGGGCCTGGAATTCGCCGACGGTAGCGTGGCCAGCCTGGTCTACACCTCGATGGGCGATCCGGGCCTGGGCAAGGAGCTGTACGAGGTGATCGGCCAGCGCACCATGGCGCGCATCGATGACTGGCGCGGCCTGAGCATCACGCGCGGTGGTCACACCCGCCTGTCACGCGCCCTGCGAGCCGACAAGGGACACACCGAGGAGCTGCGCCAGTTCGTGCAAATGTGCCGCAACGGCGGCCCCTCGCCCATCCCCCTGGCCAGCATCGCCGCCACCACCCGCGCCACCTTCGCCATCGAGCAAGCGCGCGCCAGCCGCGCGACCATCGAGCTGTAGAGCGGCTGCCTGGCGACCTACGCGGCGGCTGCCGCCGGCCGGTCCATGGTCTCCTGGCACCACACTTCCAGCGAGAGCAGCGCCCAGATCGGGTACGCCAGATCCATCGCGTTGCTGTCGAACAGCTCCAAGATTTTTGCCACGCCCTCGGGCCGGAACAGGCCGCGCCGCCGAACCGCCGCGGGTGACAGCAGATCCATGACCATGGGGCGCAGGCTTTCGCGCAACCAAGAACGAATCGGGATGCCGAAGCCGGTCTTGGTGCGCCGGGCGATCTCCGACGGCAGGTGCCGGTACGCGGCCCGGCGGAGCACCAGCTTGGTGGCTTGGTAGCGCAGCTTGTGCCGGTGGTGCAGATCCATCACGTACTCGGCCAGATCATTGTCGAGGTAGGGCACCCGCACCTCGACCGAAGCCGCCATGGTCGCCTTGTCGGTGTAGAAGAGGTTGTGGCTGGGCAAGTAGGCCGCCACGTCGAAGGCCAGGCACGAGGCGAGCGCGTCGCCCGCGTCCGCCACCTCGACCGCCTTGCGCACACCGTCTCCCGTCTCCGCGCTCTCGCTGAGCCCAAGCCCCTGCAACAGGTCCGGCTCGAGCCAAACAGCGAAGGCCTCGCCCATCGTGGTCGGGTCCGCGGGCACGCTGGACAGCGCCTTCCGGATCCGACGCAGCAACGGCCGGCTGGCCAAGCTGTCGGACGGCATCAACCCCACGCCCTGGCGGGCCAGCCCCACCAGACCCCGGCGCAACTCGGCCGGCAGCCGGTAGAACGGCCCCATCAGGTGCGCGGCAAAGTGCCGGCGATAGCCCCCGGCAATCTCGTCCGCTCCCATCCCGCTCAGCAATACCTTGCTGGTGGAGGCGGCCGCCTTGGCAATCAAGTACGCATTGAGGATTGCCGGATCCGCCGCCGGCTCGTCGAGCGCGCGCATCATGGCGGGCAGCAGGCTCGTCGTGTCGGGCTCCACCGTGTGCACGTGGATGTCCAGGCCCAGGCGCTTGGCCAGCAGGCGCGCGTACTCGACATCGGGATCGCCCAAATCACGCCGGTCGTGGTCGCGGAAGGCGACGGTGTGACAGGGCAAGCTGTGCGCTCGGCGATAGGCCGCGTGGGCCAGCAGCGACGAGTCGATGCCGCCGCTCAGGAATAGTCCCACGGGCACGTCCGCCACCAGTTGACGCTCGACCGCGTCGTCGAGCAGGCGATCGAGCACGCGATCCACTTCGAGGTCCGGTCTGCCCCGAGCAAACCCGATGCGGTGACGGTAGTAGCGGACCGGCGCGCGCACCACGCCGCGCTCGACGACTTGATATTCGCCCGGCCCCAGGCGGGTCACCCCCTGCCACATGGAGAGCTTGTCCGGCACCCACCCGAAGCGCATGTAGGCCGACAGGGTGGCGTGGTTCATTTGCGGGGTCAGCCACCGGGCCGCGGCCATCGCCTTGATCTCCGATGCGAAGGCCAAGCCCTCGCGCGCCTGCGCCAGGTGCAGGGGCTTGATGCCGAAGCGATCGCGCGCCAGCAAGGCCAGCCGGCGCGGCTCGTCCCAGATCACGAAGGCAAACATCCCATTGAGCAGCGATACGAAATCCGGCCCGCGGTCCTCGTACAGGTGCACCAGCACCTCGGTATCCGAGCGCGTGCTGAAGACGTGCCCCTTGGCCTCGCACTGCCTGCGCAGCTCGCGGAAGTTGTAGATCTCGCCGTTGAACAGCACCCCCACCTCGCCCGTCTCGTTGAAAATTGGCTGCTGCCCGCCGGCCAGGTCGATGATGGCGAGCCGGCGCATGCCCGCGGTGATGCCCGGGCGAAGCAGCACGCCCTGCCCGTCGGGCCCACGGCGCCAGATCGCCGCCAGCGCTTCCTCGAGCGGCTCGGCGTCGCCGACCCGCTCGGGGTCATGCCAGATCATGCCCGCGATGCCACACATGGGCTCTCCGCGGCGCAGATCGGCTTGCCGGAGCAGGGCTCAGCGGGGGAGGCTGCTAACGCCACGAGGCAGAGCATACTCGATTTGCGGCCGGCAACCACTGATACGCACCTTCTCGTGGGCGCCGCCTCGCCAGCAACAGCAATCCACGCGCCCTGCACCGACTGTTCAGGGGCGGAAAGGCGCGTCGGGAAATGGGCTTTTGCTATAGTAGACGTCATGAGGAGCGAGCGGGATAATGCCGAGGACGTCGAAGTCGACGAGAGCCTGATCGACGCGATGTTGGCGGTCAGTCCCGAGGAGAGATTGCGGCACAACGACCGCATGCTCCGGACGATCGAGCTGCTTCGTGAGGGTTCGGCCGAACAGGCTGGGGATGATGGCATCTGACCTGACCACCCTGCTCGAACGCCTGCTTGCGACCGACGTTGAATTCGTGCTCGTGGGTGGAT
>Ga0335069_10006040_pt1 | contig 17695 bp, 13 predicted proteins | sample Lox_Sample_11_FD_206714 | JGI IMG/M metagenome (GOLD analysis project Ga0335069, IMG submission 206714) | Soil microbial communities from Loxahatchee National Wildlife Refuge, Florida, United States - Lox_Sample_1.1 | ecosystem: Environmental > Terrestrial > Soil > Wetlands | place: USA... | reverse complement strand
CCGTGGGACCAGCGCATCGAGCTCGACCTCTGGTACATCGAGCACCGCTCCTGGCGGCTGGACCTCGAGATCCTGTGGCGCACGGCGCGGATCGTGCTCGGCGGCGAGGGCCTCTACCGCGGCGAGGTCCCGGCCTGGCGCGAGCCGGGCGGGCGGTAGGTGTTCTGCACGCGGAGTTGGTGAACGCGGGGGATGGCCCTCGCCACCGGCCCGCGGGTGAGTGCGGGGCCGGGGCTGGCTAGGGGGAGTGGATCCTCGGGGTGGACGCCGGTCCCCGCCCCCGCCCTGGTGCCCGTGGCCAGGGCCCTGCAGTTCGCCTTACCCTGGCGACGGTGGTGCTGGGCTGGATTTCGGACGCCCTGTGTCCTCGATCCGGCCCAGTGGCGGGCCTTGTCCCGGCGACGGTGGTGCTGGGCTGGATTTCGGACGCCCTGTGTCCTCGATCCGGCCCACTCGCCGCGTCTCACGCCGTGACGTTGCTCGCAGGCAGGGCGCCGTGCAGCCGGCACGGCTCGGGCCCGTTCCCCTCGGCGCCCGGCCCCGCCTCACGTCGAGCGCACGCGGAGCCCACGCCGGTCGCGATATGCACCCATACGATGCATCTGTCGCCCATCGCGCCGCGCACTACGCCGCGCTCGCCCGCCGCCCGCCGGCCTTCGCGCGCCGCCGGCGCGCCGGCACCTCGGCCGCCCACGCCTCGTCGAGGAACGCCGCGATCTCCCCGGTGAGCCGCTCCGGACGCACCCGCATCTCGATGATCGACTCGGCCTGAAGGAGCCGCCCGTTGGGCAGCTCGCCCGCGAGCTCGTCGGAGTCGGTGAAGGGGTGGACCGGGTCGTTCGTGTGGCCGATGACGAGCGCCGGTGGAGTGAGCGTGCGGCGCACCGCCTTCGGCGGCGCGATCCGGCCGAAGAACAGGCCGCGCATCACGGCCAGCGACGGGCCGGGCGGGTCCATCGGCCAGTCCCAGACGGTGTCGACGACGCCCAGGCCGCGCGTGGGCACACGGCGCGCCAGCCACGAGCCCACCTCGAAGAGGGGGCCGGCCAGCTGCATCGCGACCATGAACGGGAGGAACGCCACAGCCGCGCCGACGATGGCGTTGTCCAGCACCGGCATCTCGATCACCATCGCCTCGACGCGCTCCGGCGCCGCCGCGGCGACCTCGAGCGCCGTGTTGGCCCCGAGCGACGTGCCAAGAAACGCCGCGCGCTCGACGCCCAGGTGGTCGAGCAGCCCGATCGCCTGCTCGCCGTAGAGCTGCATCGAGTGCTGCGTCATGTCCGCCGGGCGATCGGACTCCCCGTGGCCGAGCAAGTCCAGCGAGACGACGCGATAGCCGCGCTCGGCGAGGGTGCGCGCGAGGTTGCGGTGCATCTTCTTGGAGAGCAGCAGGCCGTGGAGCAGGACCACGACACGGTCGCCCTCGCCGCGCTCGACGTAGGCCAGGCGGTACCCGGCGTGTTCGAAGAACTGCGTCTGCGGAATGGCCATGCCAGGGATTCTCCCGCAGCCTCAGGCGCCGCGCCCCGCGGCGATCGCCTCGGCGGTCCGCAGCGCCAGCGCCATCGTCGTGAGCATCGGGTTCGTCCCCGAGGCGGTCGGGAAGCCGCTCGCGTCGCCGATCCAAACCCCCGGGGTGTCGTGCAGCTCGCCCCACGGGCCCGCGACGCTCGTCTGCGGGTCCTTCCCCATCCGCGCGGACCCCATGTGGTGCAGGGAGAAGGTTGCGTGCTCGAAGGGGGCGAGCGACGCACCTCGTACGCGCGCGGCGAAATCGTCGATCGACTCGCCGCTCTCGCGCGACCACGGTTCCACCTTGCGATGGAAGGTCGCGATGCCCGTCGCGCCCGCGGCCTCGTGCAGCCGCACAAGCTCCTCCAGCCCGTGGCGGAAGACACGCAGGTCCAGCTTGTCGTCGAACGGGTAGTCGTGCACCGGGTTGCCGCCGGCGTCGATCGTCACCCGCCCGTGGCCGTGGTCACGGATCAGGAGCACGAACGCGGCCGTCACCGGCCCGCGCCCCATGATCGCCTTGTGGGCCTCGCCGCTCTGCCAGGGGAAGGCCGCGCCACTGACGCCGGGGCTGGCGTGCGAGGTCTCGATGAGGTAGCCGTAGCCGTCCTCGAGGTCGGCGAACTGCATCGAGAGCCCCGCCTGTGGCGGTCCCCACCAGCCCTTCTGCGGGCTGTCGTAGAACCCGGCGACCGCGGTGGCCGGGTGCAGGCGCAGGTAGTCGCCGGCCGCCGGTCCGCCGATGCCGCTGCGCAGCAGCACCGCCGGCGTGTCGAGCGCGCCGGCGGCGAGCACGACCGTCGGCGCGCGCACGAGCACGCGCGCCGTGCGTCCCTCGGCGTCGCGGTAGGTGCCCTCGACGCCGGCCGCGCGCCCGCCTTCCACGAGCACGCGCTCGACGTGGCAGTCGACGACGAACCGCGCGCCCGCGTCGGCCGCGTCCTGCAGCCACGTGCGCAGCGTCCCGTTCTTTGAGCCGGTCACGTCGCCGAACCCCATGAGGCCGGCGAGGTCGGCGTCGTAGCGTTGCTCGTCGGCATTGCGCGTGATCCGCTGGAAGCCGTACCCGCGCTCGTTGCACGCCTCCCGCAGCGTCTCGGTGAGCGGGTTGTAGTCCGAGCAACGGTCGGTGACGTTGATGCGCGTGCTGACCGTGTCCAGGATGCGGTCGAAGTCCTGGCCGGCGAGCCCCTCGAGCCCGAACTCGTGCTCCCACTCGTCGCGCACCCACGGGTAGGTGCGCAGGCAGTTCGTCCAGTTCACCGTCGAGCCGCCGCCGAGGTTCGACCCGGTCATCAGCGAGATGCGCCCGTCGGCGGTGCCCGACAGCCCGCCGGACCGGTAGAGCTTCTCGTAGGCCCACAGCTCGAGCTGGTTGAAGTCGGCCTCGTTGTAGTAGCCGCCGGCCTCCAGCACCACGACGTCGCGCCCCTGCTTGGCCAGGTGCCCGGCGACCACCCCGCCGCCGGAGCCCGACCCGACCACCACGACCTCGGCCGTGAGCGTCAGGTCGCCGGCGTCGGGGCGCGTCACCGCGATCGTCTTCGGCGCCTCGGCGGCCGTCGGCGGTGCGGCCCGCGGGCCCGGGTACCCGATCGCCTCCCAGTTCGGGTTGCGGCCCGTCACCGGGTCGGGGAGCGCGTAGAAGAGCAGGTGCGTCAGGCCCTTCAGCGCCCCGATGCCCGCGAGCGCCTCGGGGCCGGAGTCCATGAAGCCGTGGACGATCTGCTCGCGCGCGTCCTGCGGCGCCTCGGCGATGCCCTGGGCCGCCAGCGCGTCGAGCAGCTCGCGCAGTCCGTCGAGCTGCTCCTCCGGCACGAGCCCGCCCGCAAGGCGCTCCTCGATGATCGCCGGGATCTGCAGGTCTGAGGCGCTGCGCCCCCAGAACCCGGTCGGGTCGTCATCGCGCTCGATGGCCGGGACGAAGGTGTCGCAGAGCGCGGCGAGCGCATCCTGCTGGATCTCGGACAGGACGACGGAGACGGCCATGCGGGTGATCCTCCAGCGGTGACGCGGTGTCAGGGGACGGCGGGAGTCTACGCCCCGCTCAGCGTCAAGCTCGCCTGAGCCGCCGTCGTCAGGCCCAGTCCATCGGCTCGTAGCCGCTCGTCGTCGGCGCCGAGGCGATCAGGACACGCGCGGTCGTCGCGGCGTCGTTGCGGACGGTGCGCCGCGGCTTCGGATCAAGGCGGGCGAGCGTGCCCTCCGGCAGGGGGTGATCGACCCCGTCGACCACGAGCACCGCCGCGCCCGACAGCGTGAGGAACACCTCCTCCTGGTCGCGGCCGGTCTCGTCGTGCTCAGGGATGGAGGTCCCGGGCGCGATGTCGACGATGTTGAGGCCGAATGATCGAAGCTCGAGGCCGCGACGCGCGAGCGCCCAACCCCCGGTGCGCTCGAGGTCGTCGATGGCGATGATGCGCAGCGGGTCGCGATCGGGCATGGCTCACCCTCGCCGCCCCGCGTCGCGAAGTCAACCGGAGCCGGAAGCTCGGTGACGCCCGCGTCACCTTCGCGCTACGCTCCCGCCCCGGCCTCCCGCGTCCCACGCACAACCCCCCGAGGAGCTCCCCTGATGGCCAAGCAGCCACGCATCATCGTCGGGCAGGTCGCCGCGATCACCGGCGGCGCCCGCGGCATCGGCAAGGCGACCGCCCACGCGCTCGTGCGCGAGGGCATGCGGGTCGCGATCGGCGACCTCGACGTCCGTGCCGCGCAGGACGCCGCCGAGCAGATCGGCCGCGGGACGATCGCGCTCGAGCTGAATGTCACCGACCCCGACTCGTTCGCCGCGTTCGTCGACGCCGTCGAGGAGCACCTCGGCCCGATCGACGTGCTGATCAACAACGCGGGGATCATGCAGCTCGGCCCGTTCCTCTCCGAGGACCCGCTGACGACGCGCCGGATGATCGACATCAACATCTACGGCGTGCACTACGGGAGCATGCTCGCGCTGCAGCGCATGGTCCCGCGCGGGCGCGGGCACCTGATCAACATCGCCTCGGCCGCCGGCAAGGCCGGCTACCCGCACGGCGCGACCTACTGCGGCACGAAGCACTACGTCGTGGGCATGAGTGAGGCGCTGCGCGGCGAGCTGCGCGGCACCGGCGTCGAGGTCTCCGTCGTCATGCCGGTCGTCGTGCAGACCGAGCTCGGCTCCGGGCTGCCAACGACGCGCGGCGTCAAGCAGGTCGAGCCCGACGACGTCGCCGCCGAGATCGTCTCCGCGCTCAAGCAGCCGCGCTTCGACGTCTTCGTCCCGCGCTCAGTCGGCCCCCTCAACCAGGTCATGGCGGTCGTGCCGCGCAGCGGGCGCGAGGCGCTGAGCCGCGCGCTCAAGGCCGACAAGGTGCTCTCCGGCGCTGACCCGAACGCGCGTGCCGCCTACGAGCTGCGCGCGTCGCGCTCGGGGCCGGGCCTGGAGCCCGGTGAGGCGCCGAAGGAGCTCGAGGAGTCGAAGTAGGGCGAAGGCGGCGCGCCGGACGGAACCGGCTCGCGTCACTGCCAGCGCTGCCGTGCGGCGCCGGCGGCGCGCGCCCCGCGCGGCCGCGCCGCACCGCGACGCCGCGACATACGGGCGGGGACGAGCGGCAGCTCCACCGCGACGAGCGCACCGCCCTCGGGCGCGTCGCCGATCGAGAGCCGTCCGTGGTGCTCGTCGACGATCCGGCGCACGATCGCCAGGCCGAGCCCGTGCCCCCCGTCGCCCGTACGGGCGGCATGTCCGCGGGCGTAGGGCTCGAGCACCGCGGCGCGCTCCTCCTCCGGAATGCCGGGGCCGTCGTCGGCGACCTCGAGGCGAACCCGGCTTCCGCGCGCGGCGATCGCGCAGCGCACGGTGCCGCCGTCGGGCGCGCAGCGCAGCGCGTTCACGACGAGGTTGCACACCAGCGAGCGCAGCTCACCCTCTGAGCCCATGACGTTCGCCGAGGGCGCCGGCGAGAGCTTCAGGCGCTGCCCACGCGCGTGGGCCAGCACCCGCAAGTCGGCCGCGACGCCCCAGGTCAGCGCGGTCAGGTCGACGACCGCGGGCGCCACGGCGCCCGCGTCGCGATCGCGCTCGCCGGGCTCGACGAGGCGGTCGAAGTCGCGCGCCAACAGCTCGGCGTTCGCCTTCAGCCGGGCGACGTCATCGGCGGCCTGCGGGCCGAGATCCTCCTCCTCGAGCCGCTCGCACAGCCCGAGGATGATCGCGAGCGGTGTGCGCATGTCGTGCGCGATCTCCGCAACGGCCTTGGTGTCCCCCATCACGACCAACCCCCCGATTGGCGTTGCGTTCCGCCGCGGGCGGCGGACTCGTAGCGGTGCATTCTGCCGGTTCGGGGGAGCAGGTTGTGAAATTTTGCGCCCATACGGGTGAGCTTCCTGCTTCACGGGTGGGCAGGCGCGCATGCCGCCCGCGCAGGGAAGTCACCACCGCGGCGCGCTCACGCGCGCGAAGGTGTGCGCCTGCCGCCGCCGCCGTCGTCGGCGGCCGAGGACTGACGTCGAGACCTGCCCGGTGGCCGGAGCACCGGCACCAGACGCTGCGGGCGGTCCCTCGCCCCCCGGGGGACCGCCTGTGGCCCCCGATCTGCCGCCCGGCGCACGCCGTCAACCGTTCGTCGAGACGCGGGCCGCCGGGTGGACATCCGCCCCACGCTTGGGTATACAACCACCCGTCCGGCCGAAAGACGTGCCGGACGCGAGCGCTGGGGGGCAGCTATCGCCGGCGTCCGCGTCGGTGAGGACCAGATTCCCGGGGGGGCTTATGGAACCGAAGGTCCAGCGCTCGACTGCAGCGCGCTCAGTGCCAGACGATGCGATCGAGGAGGATGCAGAGCGTCCGCTGCGCGTGATCGTCGCCGACGACGACGCGTTCTCGCGCCGAATGCTGCGCGATGCGCTGCAGGACGCGGGCATGACGGTGATCGCTGCGGCGGCGAACGGGCGCGAGGCGATCGAGCTCACGCTTCACTACTCGCCGGACGTCGTCGTCATGGACCTGGTCATGCCCGGAATGGACGGGCTGGCGGCCACGCGCTCGATCCTCGAGACCCAGCCTGCCACCCGCGTGCTGATCCTCTCCTCGAGCGAGGACGACGAGCTCGGCCTGCTCAGCATCCGGTCGGGCGCGGTCGGCTTCCTCTCCAAGTCGGTCGCCGTCGAGGCGGTCCCGCGCGCCATCGCGTCGGTCGCCCGCGGCGAGGCCGTCGTCTCGCGGCGCCTCACGATGCGGCTCATGGAGACGGTCCGCAGCGTCAGCACCGACGGCGCCGGGGTACGGCCGGTCAAGAGCCCGCTCACCCCGCGCGAGTGGGAGGTTCTCGACCTCCTCTGCGCCGACCGCTCAACCGACGAGATCGCCGACGCGCTCGTCCTCTCGCCGGAGACCGTCCGCTCGCACGTCAAGAACATCCTGCGCAAGCTCGGAGTGCGCTCGCGCGCCGACGCGGTGGCGAAGGCGCGTGGCATCCGCTCAACGATGGCGGTTCCGGCGGGCGGCGGCGCGGAGTGACGCTCGACGCCATCGACGCCGCCGTCCAGCCGGGCGACGACGTCCTCGAAGACCGCGCGCGGCTCGCCGCGCACCAGCTCGGCGAGGTCGCGGCGCTGCTGCAGGCCGGCATCACACTCGGCGCGGCGGGAGCCGACTCGCTGCGCGCAGCCGAAGCGCGCCTGGGTCGCTTCGTCGCCGATCTGTGCGACCTCGACGCGCAGGTGGACCGCGCGCGCTGGGAGCGCCTGGGCCTTTCGGCGCTCGTGGGCGCGGCGTTCGACCAGGTGCGGACGCTGCCGTCGGGCGATCGCCTCGAGCTGCGCGTCGCCGAGGAGTTGCCCGCGGTCGCGGGTGACCGCGGGCCGCTCCTCGTCGCGCTCGCGCATCTCCTGCGCTTCTGCGGCTCGGCCGCCTGTCGGGGGCCCGTCCGCGTTGACGTCGGCGCAGTTCGCCGCGGCGACCGCATTGACGTCACCGTCGCGGGCGACCGTGCGGCCCTCGACCCCGCGCAGGCGGCCCGGCTGTTCGCGGCGGATCAAGTCCCGCCGGGCCGCGGCCCGCTCGTAGGCGCAGGCGTCGGCCTCGTGGCGGCGCGGCTGATCATCGCCGCCCACGGCGGTGCGATCTCGGCCCTTCCGGGCGCGGGCGGCGGCGCGCTGCTGACCTTCGACCTCCCGGCGCGCCCGTGAGCGGCCATGGCGCGCCGGCTCGGGTCATCGTCTGCGATGACAGCCCGGACCTGCGCGCGGTGGTGCGAATGGTCCTCGAGCGCGACGGCACCCTGCAGGTGGTCGGGGAGGCCGGCGACGCATCCGGGGCGGTCGCGCTGGCGGCGAGCGAGCGCCCGGACGTGATCGTGCTCGACCTCACGATGCCCGGCGCGGAGCCTGACGCGCTCGTATCAGCGGTGCGCATGGGGGCGCCGGACGCGGGCCTCATCGTGTACTCGGGGATCGCTCCCCACCGTGCGCGCGACATGCTCGGCGACCGCGGGGACGTCCTGCACGTGCCGAAGACCTCGCCGCCGCGGGATCTGGTCGCGGCGGTGCGCTCGGTCACCGAGCGCTGACCGAACGCCCGACGCATCATCCGAATTTCGCCCGCCCGCAGCGCAAGCGGCGCGGTCACACGCGCGTTGACTCCATGAGTTGCGTGTTCCGCACAGTCACCTGATCATGACCCCGCGGCGACTGCTGTCGTTGTTCGTGGCGTTCGTCATCGTCCTGATGGGTGCTGCCGCACTCGTCGCAGGTCCACCCGCCTCCGCGGCGGATCCCTGCGCAGCGCCGGTGACGAACCCGGTCGCCTGCGAGAACACCAAGCCCGGCGACCCGGCGTCGGACTGGCAGGTCGATGGCGTCGGCGACTCGACGATCCAGGGCTTCGCGACGTCGATGAGCGTCAACGCCGGGCAGACCGTCAACTTCAAGATCAAGACGCCGGCGAGCTCGTACCACATCGACATCCTGCGGCTCGGCTACTACCAGGGCAACGGGGCACGCCTCATCGCCTCGAACATCCTGCCTACGGCGAAGCTCCCACAGACGCAGCCGAACTGCCTGACGGACAGCACGACCGGTCTCGTCGACTGCGGCAACTGGGGCGTCTCGGCGTCGTGGGCCGTGCCCTCGGACGCCGTGTCGGGCCTCTACATCGCCCATCTCGTGCGCAACGACACCGGCGGCGAGAGCCAGATCTTCTTCGTGGTCCGCAACGACGCGAGCCACAGCGACGTCGTGCTCCAGACCTCGGATGCGACCTGGGAGGCCTACAACGCCTATGGCGGGAACAGCCTGTACTCGTGCACGGTGGCGTGCCCGCCGGGCAACCCGCTGGCCTACAAGGCGGCCTACGCGGTCTCCTACAACCGGCCGTTCGACGGCACGCTCTCGACCGACAGCGGCATGTCGGATCCGTTCTACTCGGAGTACCAGCTGATCAGGTGGCTGGAGCGCAACGGCTACAACCTCAGCTACACCTCGGAGGCGGACGTCGACGCCAACGGGCCGCTGCTGCAGAACCACAAGGTCTTCATCTCCAGTGGCCATGACGAGTATTGGTCGAAGGGTCAGCGCCAGAACGTGGAGGCCGCGCGCGACGCGGGCGTCAACCTCGCGTTCTTCAGCGGGAACGAGGTCTTCTGGAAGACGCGCTGGGGGAACAGCATCGACGGCTCGAGCACCCCGTATCGCACGCTCACGACCTACAAGGAGACCCACTTCGACGCCAAGGTGGACCCGCTCGCCAACGTGTGGACGGGGACATGGCGCGACCCGCGGTTCAGCCCACCCGCCGACGGTGGCCGGCCGGAGAACAGCCTCACCGGCCAGTACTTCATCGTCAACTCCGGCACCTCCGACATCAAGGTGCCCGGGACGATGGCGAAGCTCCGCTTCTGGCGGAACACCCCGGTCGCGAACCTCACCTCGTCCCAGACACTGACCCTCGCGCCCGGCGTCGGCACGCTCGGGTATGAGTGGGACGAGGACCCCGACAACGGGTTCCGGCCGGCCGGCCGGATCCCGCTGTCCTCGACGACCGTGAGCGGCCTGGAGACCTTCACGGACTACGGGTCGCTCGTGGCGGAGAACACGTCGGCAACACACAGCCTGTCGCTGTATCGCGCACCCAGCGGGGCGCTGGTGTTCGGCTCGGGCACCGTGCAGTGGTCGTGGGGTCTCGACAACACCAACGCCTGGGGGAACTCCACGACCCGGCCGTCGTCGAACCCGGTCGACCCGACGATGCAGCAGGCGACCGCGAATCTGCTGGCGGACATGGGCGCCCAGCCGGCCACGCTCCAGAGCGGGCTCGTGGCGCCGACGCCTTCGACCGACACGACGCCGCCCATGGCGACCGTCACCTCGCCGACCGCGGGCGCGTCGATCGCCGACGGCACCTCCACGACGATCTCGGGCACGGCGAGCGACAGCGGCGGCGTCGTCGCGGGCGTCGAGGTCTCGACCGACGGCGGCTCGACCTGGCACAAGGCCACGGGCACGACGAGCTGGACCTACACCTGGATCGCGCACGGAGAGCCGTCGACGGCGATCGAGGCCCGCGCGATCGACGACTCGGCGAACATCGGCGCGCCGTCCACCGGCGTGACCGTGACCGTCACCTGCCCGTGCTCGATCTTCGGCTCGGAGGTCCCCGCCGTTCCAGACGAGAAGGACGGCAGCGCCACGAACCTGGGCATGAAGTTCCGCAGCGACGTGGGCGGCACCGTCACCGGCGTGCGCTTCTACAAGTCCACGGCCAACACGGGCACGCACATCGGGAGCCTGTACACGGCGAGCGGCACGCTGCTGGCCCAGGCGACGTTCACCGGCGAGACGGCCAGCGGCTGGCAGCAGGTGCTCTTCTCGACCCCCGTCGCGATCCAGCCGAACACGACGTACGTCGTCGCCTACTACGCCCCGAAGGGGCACTACGCCGGCGTGTCGTGGGGCTTCAACAACCCGCCGCCGCTCGCTGGGAAGGACTTCGACGCCGCGCCGCTCCACGGGCTGCTCGACCCGGGCAACGGCAACGGCCTGTACACCTACCAGTCGTCCGCGGCGTTCCCCACCAGCACCTACCAGGCCGAGAACTACTACGTCGACGTGATGTTCACGCCGAGCACGACGCCGCCGGGCGCGGTGTCGGGTGTCAGCGCGACGGCGGGGACGCAGTCCGCGACGGTGAGCTGGTCGGCTCCGTCCACTGGCGGCGCGCCGACGACCTACAAGGTGACGCCCTACATCGGCTCAACGGCCCAGACGGCGACGACGGTCACGGGGGCCCCGCCCGCCACGACCGCGACCGTCACCGGCCTGACCGCCGGGACGAGCTACACGTTCACGGTGACGCCGACCAACGCGGCCGGCTCGGGGCCCGAGTCCTCCAAGTCCAACGCGGTGACGCCGACCGCCCCGACGGCGCCGGGCGTGCCGACCGGCGTGAGCGCGACGGCCGGGCTGCAGTCCGCGACGGTGAGCTGGACCGCGCCGTCGAGCAACGGCGGCAGCCCGATCACGGGGTACCAGGTCATCCCGTACATCGGGACGACGGCCCAGACGCCGGTGTCGGCGGGCGCGTCGGCGACCTCGGCGACGCTGAGTGGCCTGACGGCCGGGACGGCCTACACGTTCACGGTCCAGGCGATCAACGCCGTCGGTCCGAGCCCCGAGTCGTCCCCCTCGGGCAGCGTGACGCCGACCGCCCCGACGGCGCCGGGCGCACCGACGGGCGTGAGCGCGACGGCGGGCGTGCAGTCGGCGACGGTGAGCTGGACGGCGCCGTCGAGCAACGGCGGCAGCCCGATCACCGGGTACCAGGTCATCCCGTACATCGGCGGGCTGGCCCAGACGCCCGTGTCGGCGGGCGCGTCGGCGACCTCGGCGACGCTGAACGGCCTGACCGGCGGGACGACCTACACCTTCACGGTCCAGGCGATCAACGCCGTCGGTCCGAGCGCCGAGTCGGCGCCGTCGAACGCCGTCACGCCGGCCACGGCCCCAACGGCGCCGGGCGCGCCGACCGCCGTCAGCGCGGTCGCCGGCCTGAACGCCGCCACGGTCAGCTGGACGCCGCCCTCGAGCAACGGCGGCAGCGCGATCACGGGCTACAAGGTGATCCCGTACATCGGGACGACGGCGGGAACACCGGTGAGCGCCGCGTCGACGGCGACGTCGGTGACGGTCAGCGGCCTGACCGGCGGGACGACGTACACCTTCACGGTCGTCGCGACGAACGCCGTCGGCTCAAGCGCCGAGTCGTCGCCGTCGAACGCGGTCACGGTGCTCAGCGCGACCGTGCCCGGCGCCCCGACCGGGGTGACCGCGACCGCGAGGAGCGCCGCCGCGGTCGTCACGTGGACGGCGCCGGCGAGCAACGGCAACAGCGCGATCACCGGCTACGTCATCACGCCGTACGTCGGCAGCAGCGCGCAGGCGTCCACGACGGCCGGTGCCTCAGCGACCTCCGCGACGGTCAGCGGCCTGACGAACGGGGTCACGTACACCTTCGCCGTCGCCGCGGTGAACGCCGTCGGCACCGGTCCGCAGTCGACCGCGTCGAGCGCCGTCACGCCGCGCGCGACGATCTTCGACCTCGCCACGCCGGCGACCGTCGACAGCGGTGACACGAGCTCGGTCGAGCTCGGCGTGAAGTTCCAGAGCGACGTCGCCGGGACGATCAACGGCATCCGCTTCTACAAGGCGGCGGCGAACACCGGCACGCACATCGGCAGCCTCTGGACGAGCTCGGGCACGCTGCTCGCCTCAGCCACGTTCTCGGGCGAGACGGCCTCCGGCTGGCAGCAGGTGCTCTTCTCGAGCCCGGTGTCGATCAGCGCGAACACGACGTACGTCGCGGGCTACCTCGCGCCGAAGGGTCACTACTCCGTGACGCAGCCCGGCTTCTCGAGCTCGGTGGACAACGCGCCGCTGCACGCGCTCGCGAACGCGACAAGCGTCAACGGCGTCTACGCCTACAGCTCGTCGTCGACGTTCCCGTCCAGCTCGTACCAGGCCAGCAACTACTTCGCCGACGTCCTCTTCACGCCGGCGGCCGCATCCGCGCCGGGTGCCGTGTCGGGCGTCACGGCGACCGCCGGCATGGGTTCGGCGACGGTGAGCTGGACCGCGCCGTCGACGGGCAGTGCGCCCACGACCTACAAGGTGACGCCGTACATCGGATCGACGGCCCAGACGGCGACGACGATCACGGGGACGCCACCGGCCACGACCGCGACGATCTCGGGCCTCACCGGAGGCACGAGCTACACCTTCACCGTCACCGCAAGCAACTCGGCGGGCTCCGGCCCGGAGTCCTCGCAGTCCAACGCCGTCACGCCGACGTCGTCGACGACGCCGGGCGCGCCCACAGGCGTCAGCGCCGCGGCGCGCGAGACCTCCGCGATCGTGACCTGGGCGGCGCCCGTCAGCGACGGCGGCAGCGCGATCACCGGGTACCGGATCACGCCGTACATCGGCAGCGCCGCGCAGACGGCGACGACCGTCGGCGCCTCGTCGACGTCGGCGACCGTGAGCGGGCTGACCGACGGTACGACGTACACGTTCACCGTGACGGCCGTGAACGCCAACGGCCCCGGCACCGAGTCGGCGGCCTCGGCGGCGGCGATGCCTCGCCTCACGATCTTCGAGCAGGGCGTCCCGGCGATCCCCGACGTCGCGGACACGAGCTCCGTCGTGCTCGGCGTGGAGTTCACGAGCGACAACGCGGGGAAGATCGCCGGCATCCGCTTCTACAAGGCCGCGACGAACACGGGCACGCACATCGTCAGCCTGTGGGACACCTCGGGGACGCTCCTGGCCTCGGCCACCGCCTCCGGCGAGACGGCGTCCGGCTGGCAGGAGGTCCGGTTCTCCAGCCCCGTGTCGATCAGCGCGAACACGACGTACGTGGCCTCCTACTTTGCGCCGAACGGCCACTACTCGGCGACCGGGCAGGGCTTCGCCTCCGCCACTGACAGCCCGCCGCTCCACGCGGTGGCGAACGCGACGAGCGCCAACGGCGTCTACGCCTACAGCCCGTCGAACACCTATCCCTTCAGCACCTACAACGCCACGAACTACTGGGTCGACGTCATGTACACGCCATGACCCGCACCGGAATCCGCGCCATGATCACCTCACGACTGCTCTCGATGCTCCTGCTGCTCGCCGCCGGCGCCGCGCTCATCGCCGGGTGCGGCTCCTCGTCGGGCGGCGGCCAGGGCGGTTCGGGCGGCGGGCTCGCCGTCGTGCGCAACCCGGTCGACCAGAGCCAGTCGCGCTCGGGCGCGGCGTCGGCCGTCGTGCACTCCGCCGACCGCGTCGCCAGGCGCGACACCGCGGCGATCGCGCGGTATCCCACCGGCCACGACACCGACGAGGAGAACTCGACGGGCGCCACGCCGCCGCAGCCCTGCCGGCTGGTCACGCGGGCTGAGGCCTCCGCGATCCTCGGGCATCCGGTGAGGACCTCGACGGCGCCGCAGGGGCCGACGTGCATCTACGCCTCGGGTGGCCACCGGGCGACCGTCACGCTGACCGTCGAGAGCGCGCCGCTCGCGTCGCTCCGCCGCCACGCCCGGCGCGTGAGCGCCGTGCACGTCGGGCGCGCGACCGGGCTGTGCCTGCGCTACGCCTCCACCTACGTGATCGTGCCGCTCGGCGGCGGCGCGCTGCTCCAGGTGACGGGCCCGTGCTCGACGGCGCGCAGCTTCGCCGCGCGGGCGCTCGTGCGGCTGCACCGCTAGCCGCGGCGCTGCCCTGACGGGCCGCGGGGCGGGCGGTTCTCTCCACGCGCGTGGGTGAGGAACCTCCCTCGGCCCCGGCGCAGGTTCACCTTCCGGGGACCTCCTACGAACTTCAGACTCGGGCTCGCGCCGGAGCGTTGGACGGCCCGGTCGCACCGCTCGCGGGGGCGCACGGTCGCGTGCGAGCGGACGGACAACGTAGGGGGGACACGATGTCGGCAAGTGCAGTGCTGAAGCAGGTCGAACCGGCCCACGAGCGGCCGATGAGCGGGGGGTTCCGCCGCGCAGGGCGTATGGCGGAGGATGAGAACGGACACCGGGCGATCGCCCAGGCGGTGCGTTGCGCCAAGCAGGGCGACCAAGAGGCGCTCCGGTACCTCTACCTGCGGTACGCGGACCACATCTACGGCTACGTCGCGAGCATCGTGCGTGACGAGTACGAGGCCGAGGACGTCACACAGCACGTCTTCGCGAAGCTCATGACCGCACTCCCGAAGTACGAGGCCCGCGAGGTTCCGTTCTCCGCCTGGATCCTGCGCGTGGCGCGCAACGCGGCGGTCGACCACATGCGCCACCGGCGTGCGATCCCGTGCGAGGAGGTGCGCGAGAGCGACGTCCGTGATGACGAGGCGGCGAGCTCGCGCCACCGCTCCATCGGGCTCCGGGACGCCCTGGCCAGTCTGCCGGCGGATCAACGCCAGGTGATCGTCATGCGCCACCTCCTCGGCCTCACTCCCGGCGAGATCGCCGGGCGCCTGGGCCGGACCGAGCCGTCGATCCATGGCCTGCACCACCGCGGGCGCGGAGCGCTTCGCGCCGCGCTCAGCGACCTGGACTGCGCGCCCACGACGGCCCGGGCGGTGGCGGTATGACGACGATCGACGCCGCGACGCAGCCGATCATCCCCGTAACACGCCTGGACCAGGTCGACGACGCGCTTCGCGAGGAGCTGCTCGACGTGGTGCGCCGGGTCGCCGAGGCCGGGGCGTTCACGATGGGCGAGGAGCTCGAGTCGTTCGAGCTTGAGTTCGCCGGGTACTGTGGCGCGGAGCACGCCATCGGCGTGTCGTCCGGCACCGAGGCCCTGTCGCTCGCGCTGCGCGCGCTCGATGTCGGACCGGGTGACGAGGTGATCGTCCCCGCGAACTCGTTCATCGCGACGGCGGAGGCAGTCAGCTGGATCGGCGCCACGCCGCGGTTCGTCGACGTCGACCCCGAGACGCACCTCCTGACGGCCGGCCTTGCGGAGCGGGCCATCACCCCGCGCACGCGCTGCGTCATCCCGGTGCATCTGATGGGCTCGACGGTCGATCTCGATCCGATCGTCGACCTGGCCCGGGACGCGGGGCTGCGCGTGATCGAGGACACCGCGCAGGCCCACGGCGCGTTCCACCGTGGACGGCGGGTGGGGACCATCGGCGATCTCGGCTGCTTCTCGTTCTATCCGACGAAGAACCTGGGCGGATGGGGCGACGGCGGAGCCGTCGTGACGAACGACCCGGACCTCGCCGAGCGCGTGCTGCTGCTCCGCTCGCACGGCGAGTCCCCGCGCTACCACCACCGGATCGTCGGGACGACGGCACGCCTCGACAGCCTGCAGGCCGCGCTGCTCCGCGTGAAGCTCCGCGGCCTCGATGATCGCAACGACGAGCGCCGCCGTCTCGGCCTGCGGCTGGCCTCGGAACTGGCGGAGAGCGCGGTCGAGCTCCCCGCGCCGGCGTTCGCCGGGGCGGACCACGTCTACCACCTGTTCGTCGTGCGCTCGCCCGAACGCGACGCGTTGCGCCGCCATCTCGAGTCGCACGGCGTCTCGACGGCGGTGCACTACCCGTTCCCGATCCACCGCACGGAGGCCTACGCGCCGGTGTTCGAAGGACCCCTGCCGGTCGCCGAGCGACTCGCGGGCGAGATCTGCACGCTGCCCCTGTTCCCAACGATGTCGGACGAGGAGGTCGAGCGGGTTCTCGGGGCGGTGCGGTCGTTCCACGGCAGGGTCGCCTGATCGTGTGTCGTCCGCGGGGGAAGAAGCGGGCGCGCGGCGGCGTTCATAGACGAGGCGTCCGACTCCCGGGCGTCTGAGACCGGCCAGGAGGACGACGAGGCACCCGATGAAGTTCATCATCATCATGCGCGACCTCTGGGCCATGCGGCGCAGGGTCGGTCTGGTCGTGCTCGTGGCGGTCGTCGTCGGGTTCCTCTTCGCCTACCGCGTCTCCCTGCCGCCCCAGAGCCGCAAGTACCACATCGGGGCGGCCACCGTCAGGGTGCTCGTCGACACGCCCGACTCCCAGGTGATCGCGGTGTCGCCGGCCGGCTCGGAGACGCTCAGCATGCGCGCCAACCTTCTCGCCAGCCTCGTCGTCGACGGTGTCGTCAAGTCGAACATCGCCCGTTTGGCCAGCGTCGCGCCGAACAGGATCGCCGCCGTCTCGGCATCGTCCACCTCGGGAGCGCCGCCCGCCAAGCCCAGCGCCCGCGGCTACGCGCTCACGACGAGCGTGCTGACCGACACCGACGGCACGCAGCTGCCGATCATCCAGATCGACACGCAGGCGCCGGACGCCGCGAAGGCGGCGACCCTGGCCGACGCCGCCGTCCAAGGACTCCGCGCCTACCTGGACTCGCAGGCGGCGATCGAGCGGATCCCGGACGCGAGCCGCCTGCGCGTCGACGGCCTGGGGGCGGCGCAGGCTCGCGAGGTCACGAAGGGCCCGAGCGACGTCCTGGGGTTGGGCATCGTCCTGTTCATGACCATCGCGGGCTGCGTCGGGCTGCTCACCGTTCCGGCGCTCGTGCGCGAATGGCGAGCGACGTCAGGCGGGGACGCATCAGACGCCGGCCCCGCTGCGGGTCGCGACGCCGTGATACGCGACTTTGACAACGGGGTCCTGACGCTCCCGAACGACGATCACGCGGCGGCAGCCGGCGCCGGGGGAACCGTGTGGGCGGAGGTGGAGTCGCCCGCGCAGGATGGAGAGGGGACTCGGGCCGGCGCACCGGCCGGCGGCCCGGACGAGCCGGGGGAGGACGGGCCGACAGCCGCTCCCGGCGCCTCGGTCTCGGAGCTCCCGCCCCGCAAGGGCCGGGCGGAGAAGACCGGTGGCCGGGCGGAGCGGCGCTCCGGCGCCGGCGGCGCGCGTGCGCGCCGCTCCTGAACGCCGCGAGCGCCCCGCGTCAGACGAAGCAGGTGCCCTCCCCGCGGTTGACGTGCCGGCCGGGAGCGCCCGGTCGCGGGCGTCAGACGACGGCCGCGTGTGAGGCCTCGGCCATCGCGAGGACCTCGGCGCCGAGGGTGTTGTCGGGGTCGCGCAGGCGCGCCACGGCCTCCGCCCGCGAGCGCACGTCGATCTTGCGGAAGATCGAGGAAAGGTGCGTCTTGACCGTGCTCTCGGCCAGGTAGAGGTGCTGGCCGATCTCGCGATTCGTGCAGCCGCGCGCCACGAGGCTGAGGATCT
>Ga0335069_10006038_pt1 | contig 17697 bp, 18 predicted proteins | sample Lox_Sample_11_FD_206714 | JGI IMG/M metagenome (GOLD analysis project Ga0335069, IMG submission 206714) | Soil microbial communities from Loxahatchee National Wildlife Refuge, Florida, United States - Lox_Sample_1.1 | ecosystem: Environmental > Terrestrial > Soil > Wetlands | place: USA... | reverse complement strand
TGTATCCAGTCGAGGCATGGGACCTGCTCAACGCCTTGGCTGTCGGCAATGAATCTGTGCTCGGGAATAATTGGCGCAGTTATTGGAGACACGCTGACCAGGCACTGAACATGGTAATCGCGAAAAAGGCTCTTCCCGAGGATGAGGATGAAGCCTGGGACTGGATGCGAAATCCGTTACCGCCGGCCTCAGAATCGAATGACATCTCCCTGATGCGGCGCGCTTTGCGTCTCGGCGATGAGGACTGCGTTGCGTCGCCCGAGGCAATTCGAAGCCTCGCGCGACCTGACCTCGCGCGAGTTCGCCGTGTGGCCAAGGTTTTTATTGAGCGCTACAATCCCTTCATCCGGCATATCGTGCGGCGTACGCGTGAATTTCTGGAGAACACCCTCGATCCTGAAACAGGGGAACCCTATCTCAAGCCGGTGAAGGTTGAGTTGTTCGGAGAAAGCGACGAGGAAGCGATCAAACTCCCACCCTACCTCATGGACGCCTATCACAAAGCGGAAGAGTTCTGCGAGATGTTGAGCCACAGGATGCAGGCAAGCGGGTTTTTGAAAACTCTTCTGCTTCGGCGCCTTGGCAGCAGCATTGAAGCGGGCATGAACACAGCCCGCAAACTGCTCGGCGAGTGGCAACAGATCGATGACGAAGACGACGATGGTGACAGCAATGATGGTGACAGCGACCAGACCTCGGAGACGGCCCGGTCGCTTACCTCGGGCGAGCGTCAGAAGCTCACGGAATTGCTGGACTCCCTGGAGGCCAATCGCGAACGCGATCCGAAGTTCGAAGTCGTGAAAGATGTTCTCCGGAATCGGGGTTGGCTGAACCTGGGGTGCATCATCTTCTCGCAGTACTTCGATTCTGTCTGGTGGCTGGCCAATCTTCTCTCGGAGGAGTTGCCCGATGAGATCATCGGGATCTACGCGGGCAGCGGGAAGTCCGGAGTCATCCAACGTGGCGAGTTCGTTCGGAAAGACCGCGAAGAGATCAAGGCGATGGTTCGCCGTCATGAGATCCGCCTCCTGCTTGGGACGGAAGCCGCAAGCGAAGGGCTGAACCTGCAACGACTCGGCACGTTGATCAACCTCGATCTTCCGTGGAATCCAACTCGCCTGGAGCAGCGCAAAGGCCGCATTCAACGCATAGGCCAGCTTCGAGACACGGTCTACGTGTACAACATGCGATACAAGGACTCGGTCGAGGACCGCGTGCACCACCTTCTCTCAAACCGACTCCAGTCCATCTACCAGTTGTTCGGTCAGATTCCGGATGTTCTTGAGGATGTGTGGATCGACGTGGCGCTCGGCAAGATTGAAAGCGCCAAGAAAACCATCAACGCGCTCCCGGTGCAGCATCCCTTTGAAATCAAATACGACCGAATCGAAAAAACACCGTGGGAGTCGTGCACGAAGGTCTTGGATAATGGAAGCCGGAAAGAAGCGCTGATGAAGGGGTGGTAAGAGTGCCGTGGAGTCGAACCTGCGGGGAATAGCGGGCAATGGCCAGGCGATTCCCGAGAGGTTAGGGTCAAATTCTCTATTCCGGGAGACCGCCCCGAGATCACGAGATCACGGATGTCGGTAATCATCGCTGGCCAGCGGATCAAAAAACTCCAGTTCGGACGCAGAAACGATGATCCAGTGCTGGTGCATCTACGCCAAGCCCTGAAGGAAGCGCGGGCCGTGCGGCGCAGATTCAGCGCGACCCCTGCGAGCGGCTTAAGTCCACTCTCATTCTGACGACGGACCTTAGAAAAGTCACGCGGCCGACTTCCTTGAGCGGTAGCGGCCAACTGAACAGGCAGAAGTGGTCGAAGGCCCAGAAGCAAACTAGTGGAATCGACTGATTGATGGCACTCATGTACTCCGTCGTCCAGGGACAGCCACCGTTGAACCACGGCACTAGGTACGCCGTCGCGGTCACCGGCCAACTACCCGGGGATGTAAAGGGGAACCTGATGGCCGCCTGCGCGTTCGTGAAGTTCGGTAGGTCGATCCCCAGGAGAGCGCCTCCATCATCAGGCGGTCGATGCCCGAGCCAGCCTGCGCCAAATACTGCGACGGCAGATTGACGCGCGATTCAGGCGGCCCCCCTGCGGGTACGGGAGATCCGGCGTGTAGTAGCACGTCGCGAAGTTCACATCCTACGGCCAGAGCAGCTCGAACTTCGCGCCGGAGTAGGCTGCGAGCACGGTGGTCCGGATGGAATCGATGTGGGTCTTGATCAGGCCGGGCCAGCAAGTTCGCGTCCGCTGATCCGTTGATGGTCGGATCATCATCCTGGGTGTAGAACGTGGCCAGGGACCTGCCGAGCGCGGTGTTCGCGGCTTGCGTCATGTAGGCGTCGTAGTAGGCCATTCCGCCGCCGCTGCATGTTCGTGCCGCCGACGTAGTTCCCGTTCCCGTTTGAACCGTTGAGAGTGAAGTGGGTCGCGTCGGTGACTGCAATCGTCTGGTCCCCGTTTGCAGCCGTGTTTCCTTGGATGCCGGCGAGGATCGCGCGCTGGCGCGTGGACAAGCCGTGCGGGCTGTGCGATCAAGATTGGGCGCATCATTAAAATGCCATCCCTCAGTTTCTTGAAGTGACATGAAAAGTCCGGTCACGTCACGCAAAGAACCTCCGTCTCCGCCCCCGAAGGCACTCCCTCATCCGCGTTCCCTCGCTAAATCGGGCTGATCTCAACGAGATCGCAGTAAGAGATAGCTATTTCCTGCCGGGGAACCTCGTGCCAGCGCAGCAGCGCCTGTGTCATCGCGTCGACCTGGTCGTCATGGGCTCCGTTCGGGAACTGCACGCACTCCTCGATGAAGTCGTTCACCCACGGCGCATAGTCAGGGTGGGGGAGGTAGATGTTCCCGGCCTCGATCAGCGGGCTCACGGCGGCCGCGCGCGCAATCTTGCCGCCCTGCGGATTTACCGGCAGCAAACCCGGAATCTCATGCGAGAGCATCTGAATCACCGCAGAGCCGTTTGCCTTGTCCTCAATGAGGATCGCCATCGTTCCCCGCCACTTGTCGGTCATCGCGCGAACCGCCTTCACCGTCCCCGGGCAGTCGGTCCGCCCGCGGAACTGATCGCCTAACAGAAAGCGAGAACCTTTTCGAGCCCATAGCTGGCCCACCACATAATCCGACGTGTCGAGGTCTTTGAACGCGCAATCCCAAGACTGAATCTGCTCATCGACCTGATGCGGCACTTCAATCGCCGGAATTGACATGGGTGTCCCGTCCGGCAGCCGCACCAGCACCGGCGGAAGATTCATGCCTATAGGCTGGAAGTATTTGAACCAGTGGCGCTTGAAGATGCCACCACCCGCGGGCGACGGCCGCTGCTGAAGCTGGCCTGCGGCACCGTAGCTGCCGAGACTGATCTTCAGGTCCTCGATTTCCTTCGCGCCGAACCGATCGGGCCAGAGCAGTTCGCCCGGTGCCGTGCGGGCGTCGGAAAACCCGATCGACGTTGCCCTGCCTGGCCCCTCGTACTCGGCAGGAAGGCAGAGATGCTCGAAGTTCCCCTTCTCCAGAAGATGTCCGCTCAGATCCCGCTGGTGGCACCTTTGCATCACGATGACCATGGCGCTCGTCTTGGGATCGTTGACGCGCGTTGACATGGCGATGTCCCACCAATCGATCGCGCTTTTGCGTATTGCGTCGGACGCCACGTCGGCAACGTTGTGCGGGTCATCACAGACGATCCTGTCTCCACCCTCGCCGGTTACGGCGCCGCCGACCGAAGTCGACAACCGGTAGCCCGAGCGATTGTTGTCGAAGCGTCCCTTCGTATTCTGGTCGCTCGTGAGTGAATAGCGGTCACTCCAGAGAGCCTGATACCAGGGCGACTCGATCAGGCGGCGGCACTTTACTGAATCGCGGATGCTGAGTGTTGCAGCGTAGCTGCTGAACAGCCACCGCCGTTCCGGCCAGCGGATCCACTCCCAAGCCGGCCACAACACTGACACCAACAGGCTCTTCATGTGCCGCGGCGGCACGTTGATCAGCAGGTTTCGGATGTGGCCGTAAGATACCGCTTCCAGGTGCTCAATGATCGCATCGATGTGCCAGCCGGGCACGAAGGGCGTGGACGGTTCGATCACAGACCAAGCCTGACGGACGAACTCGCGGAAGCTTCGAGTGGCGCACTCGCGCTCAATCTCCAAGCGCAGCGATGGCTTCCTGAGCAGTTCCGCCATCTGGACTGAGGTGCGTATCATGGATCGCTTCGCTTTACGGAGCCGGCCTTCTCCGCGATCACCCGAAGCTGGCTCAGCTCCTCGTCGGTGAGCTGCGAAAGATCCGGCCGGGAATCGATGGCGATCGGGCCGCCGTCGGCACCGGTCTGCTCGTTGCGAACAACGTCCCGGTATCCGAGGATGTTCTTGGCGAGGAAGATGGCGGCGGCGATATTCCCGGCCGCAGCGAGTTTGAAGAGGCTGCGGCGAACCGAGATTCGCCCTTTGGCCCGAGCGTTGTTCATGACCTCGCCAAACTTGGCAATCGTGCGTCGGCGCTCGACGGTTCGGGTGCTGATCCCGAACCATGCGGCGATCTCTTCATCCGTGCACTGCATGCTGCACAGCTTTTCGAGCTCCACCATGTCGATCTTGGCTTTAGGGCGTGCCATTTATGCCTCCTGAATCAAACGAAGTTCCGCATGCCTGTCCGAAAGCGCCAGGCATAGTCCCTCGCAGCCGGGATGGCCGCTCAGAAGCTGTGCTTCGATTTCCGTGATCTCGCAGCGGCAGCGACGGATTCATGCGGCTACCTGAAGCCTTTCGGCCCTCACCTGCTCGAACGTCCGGCCGTCCGCCTCAAGCGTGGCTTGGTGTCCAGTAAACTCCTCCCACCTGCGCACGATGACGTCGCAGTATTTTGGATCGAGTTCGACCCCATAACAGATGCGCTCGGTTAATTCCGTGGCCATGAGCGTGGTTCCGCTGCCGAGAAACGGGTCGTAGACGATCTCGTTGCGTTTCGTGTGGTTCAGAATCGGCCTTCGCATCAACTCCAGCGGTTTCTGCGTCGGGTGATCGAACTTCTCTTCATCGGAGCCGCCCATGATGAACTTTGGCGATGGCACCTCCCAAACGGTGGAGTTCTCGCCGGGCTTCCCGTACCAAGGGGCATTCTTCTTTCGCACGAACCAGGCGGGCTCATGCGCGAACCAATAGGGCGTCCTGGTGAGCACCGCGCGGCCCTTGTTCCAGATGATCTGCTGGTGATGCACGAAGCCGATGCGTAGCAAGCCGTCGAGAACTTCCCTTGTGAACATCGAGGCGTGCCAAACGTAACCGACCTGGAGGCTTGGCACGAGCGCGAAAGCCTCCGACCAGTCCGCGCGAGTGTCGCCGGAGATTGAGGTCTGCGTGTGACCTTCCGTGCGGTGCTTCATGTAGCTGGCCTCCGCTGGCCCATGCTTGTTCAGGCCCGCGCGATCCCGCCATTCCGAATCCAACTCAATACCGTACGGCGGGTCAGTCACGAGCAGTTTCGCGTTCTGCTTGCTCAGCAGCGTCGCCACCACCTCCGCATTGGTTGCGTCGCCGCACAGCAGCCGATGGTTCTCCATGAGCCACAGGTCTCCCGGCCTTGTGGCAGCTACATCGGGCAGGGGTGGTGCCTGCTCCGCTCTCTCCTCGTCCAGCGGATCCCGGAGGAGCTTGTCCAGTTCGTGAACATCGAAGCCCGTCAGTCCGAGATCAAATCCGAGCGCGTCCAGATCCGCTAGCTCTGGCCCGAGCAGGTCTTCATCCCAAGAAGCCTCCTGGTTGGTGCGGTTGTCCGCCAGGCGAAGCCCCCGAATCTGCGCCGGTGTGAGGTCGCGAGCGACGTGCACAGGTACTTGTGCCAAGCCCAAAGACTTCGCCGCCGTCTGGCGCAGGTGCCCGATGACGATGACGTCGCGGACATCGACGACGATGGGCTGGCGGAAGCCGTATTCGCGGATGCTCGCAGCGACCTTGTCTACGGCCGCTGCGCTCCACTTTCTGGCGTTCTTGGGATAGGGCTTGGGGCGATCAACCGGCCAGAGTTCAATATGCACGCACTACCTCCCGAAGGTCAAAGTGGGAACTTTCGGAGGGTGCGCTTTGCGCTCGCCAGTCGAACCGGCCCTATGATCTTTATACCCAATTTCGATTGAGATTGTACAGCGTCCGCAGAGCCGGGATCATATCTCCGGGATTCGCTTGCTGCGGCCTGAATGGCCGTTGACGGCCGGCATCAAGGGAGCAATGTACCGCGACATCGGTTCCGGCACTTGTCCGGCATGTCTACGGTACGTCCGAGTGCCCAAGGCTCGGCCGGCCTATCTAACTTGTGCAACCTAGAATGCTTCCGAACGATGGCGGAGACTGACCTCAATGCCGACGCTTTTCCAACGCCAGTGGGTCATCCGGCAGGCCTTTTGATCTTCGATCGCGCCTAAGGAGTTCGTCGTACTTGTCAGGGCCGATGTCTTCAACAGATGTCGTGACCAAGGGAAGATTGATTATGCACAGCCGCTCGGCTGAGACGATCCGCAGGAACCGGATATCGTGCGCCTTCAGATCACCCTTGCCGAACAGCCACTGGGTCCGTGCAACTGCGAACGCGGCAAAGTCGGCCAGTTGCAGACCCGGGTATTCGTGCGACCGACGAAACTCGATCCGCCCTCCCTTTATCGAATCCGACCAGGCCGGCAAATCCAATGCGACACCAGCCTTGACCAACCCCTCATCTATGACGACTGGTAACGGACGCTCGAAGTGCTGTCTATGCTCTGCCATGAAACGCCGAACTTGGAACAGGAGATAGAGAAGGCTGAAATGATCGTGTCTGTTCAGGTTCAAAAAGCCAATACTTGAGCCGACCTCGATCTCTTGCCGCATCTCGGCCATGAACTCCGGCGAACACGTTTGAAACAGGATCGGCAGCTGAAAGCTTTCAAAAATGTTCGCCATTAGATCGATCAGTTCATATCTTTTATCGATCGGCACGTTCTTAAAAGCAGATCGCCCGGCGTATATATCGGTAAAATGAAGTTCGCGAGCGCCGTACTCGGCTTGCATTCCCGCCAGGAACATGTCGAGTGCCGTCGCAACCTTTACCGCTGCGCTCTCCGGCACGAGGACGGCCGCCCAGGACTTCCGATCTGAATGCAGGAAAGCAGATGGTGACACAACTCCGGGAGTTCCCGCATCGTCGATGTATATACCTCCAGATGGAGCCACCGTTCTCTGCGTCCTTCTTCAGTCCAGCATCGCACTTCCAGGACCCGAATAGGGTTCACAACAGCACTTCCCACTACCCTTGCTGTTCCACTCGTCCACAGTGCGACAGCTTGAGTACATCGCGCTTCGACACATTCCGGGCGATCTCGGAGAATCGCCGCCGGCCAGTTACAGGGTTACCATTAGGCAGTGGTAAGGTAGCGAAATGGAATCGACGGCTTGGAAGGAAATCGTATCAACTGCCCTTGAGATGGGCGACCGCTTTCGCGCCGAAGGGTCCGTCGCTTGGTATCGGGGCGAGCGCGATGCAGCTTGGAAACTGAAATCGACGCTCCACCGGCTCGCAGATCGACTAACAGAGGGTCTGGCTGAGCCGTGGAGCGAACGCGAGCGTATCGACCACCTTCGGGACGAGTATAAGACCTTGTACCGAAAATTCCAAGCCGAGGCCTGGCCACTTCTCCAAGAGCACGAAAGATCGGATTGGGGAGTCGTATTCACAATGCAGCACTTCAGCCTGCCAACTAGGCTTCTAGACTGGAGCGAGAGCTTCGCGTGTGCCGTGTTCTTTGCGCAGTTGCGGAGAAAGCCTGACGACGCAGCGTCCATTTGGGTCCTCGACCCGCATCAATTGAACACTTTGGGGTGCGGCCGTACCGGAGTCGTCGCGCTGCATGAGGACGCGGACGATCCCGCTAACCTCGACACAATGCGATGGCACCCTAAAAGGATCCCTCCTACTGAACTGCTTCAAACCATCGCCGTATCACCGATTTACACAAATAGCCGAATGGTGCAGCAGCGCGCGAGATTCACGCTGATGGGCGACAGTTTCCTGCCGCTTGATGAACAGTTCGGTGGCGCTCTCGGCAAAAAGGATCGCCTTCGGCGGATAGTGTTACCGCCAGAAACCTTTGCGGACGCCGAGGCATTCCTTTCCGCCGCCGGCCTCAACGCCTTTAGCTTTTTCCCCGATCTTCAAGGTCTCGCGCTAAAGCACGAGGCCCAAGTAGAAAGTGATATCCGTTTTGCGAAGAGAGTTTTTCCAGATTCCTTCAGGTGATCGAGGCGAGTTAACCGCGACCTTCTCTCCTCGGCGGTGTTCTTCGAGGATTCGATCTTCTGCCCGCCCTGCTCTCCAGGATGCTGACGAAGCCCCGAACCGTGTCATGTCAAACTGGGAGCAAGGAGTACCCGCAAGTGGGCAACATCGCAAAGGGGCACCATTTTGTCACTCGTGGTTACCTCCAAGGTTTCACGGACACCGGGGACAGGAATGGCAAGCTCTGGGTATTTGATTTCCAGGTGAACAGACTGTTCAACCCGAATCCGCGGGGCGTAGCGCTGGAAACAAATTTTAACAAGATCGACCTTCCCGGTTACGCTCCTGACTACCTGGAGAAAATGTTCGCCGACAAGCTGGAGGGAAAGGCTGTATCGGTGTTGCGCTGGATCTGCGCCAATAATGACATTCCTCCCAACGAGGACTTCAGCTACGTCCTGAATCTGCTAACCCTTTTTGCCGTCCGCAATCCGGCGATGCGACGGTCAATGGCGGCTTCCAGGAAACATGCCTACCGAGTGATTGGTGATCTCCTCGCCTCCGACCGGCGGCTGTACGAGCACCATGTGGCAAAGGCCCGCGAGGATGGATTCATCATGGGAGCAGATGTTCCCTTTGAACAGATGCAGGAAACGCTTCGCGCCGACTTTGAGCATAAGATCAGCCCGCAGGAGCATTTGGTGACGGAGCTGGAGATATTCAAGAGCATTCTGGAAGGGGTATCCGCCCGTGATTGGTCGCTACTGATAGCCACGCCGGATGCGCCGGATTTCATCACCTGCGATCATCCCGTTAGCGTTGTCTACAAACAGTGCGTGTTTCCAATCGGCCCGAGGCATGCCTTGATGGGCGACCGGGAAAATCCCGCACCGGCCCGGATCCAGCTACCAACCGCTGGAGTTGCGGAGGTGAATGCAAGAATTGCTGATCTGGCTGACCGACAGATTTACGCGCGATTCTCGGAGGTTACGATCCTGGTCGACAGAGAAGTTATCACTATTCCGTTTTCGCAGCTCGAGGACGCTGGAAAGCCCCGCGCAATGTAATCGCCACTCATTGCGTTCAAAGGCCATGGTCGGCGCATCAACTGCTTCTGTCGGCGTGCCGCACCATGCTGCTGCGCCGCTGCACCTACTCGGGAAGGCCGTTCGGGGAACCGGCGTTCGTCGAAACGATGGAGCGGCACTTCGGCAGGTCCTGGAGGCGCTGGGGATTCGGAAAATTCGCCGCCTCGGCCTGAATCCAGCGAAACGGGCGGGCCGGAGTGCCCCCTCTTCTCCTCATCCTTCCTTCGGCCCCCCCTTCCTATCCATCCCTCGTTTCTCTCGACCTGCCAGGAGTTGCCAAAGTAGAACGACGAGAAAAACCGACGCCACGGAAGTGATGGTGAGGACCGGAAACTCCCCCAAGTAATATCGGGCGTCAAGGTGAGCCAGCGCGAGCACAAACGTAAAAACTGCCGCCAATGCGATCCAAGCGGCACCTGCGATAAAAACGATCCTGAAGTATGTCGCACCCGTACGCACTCCGCGTGTATTCAGTTGCACTTTGGCTGCTTGCTCCCGTTCTGGCCATTGACGAAAACATTGAAGTTCTTTTTGCCCCTGATCCAGTTAATGATGCCTCCGTAATTCCAGGTAAACGTCTCAGGGGGACACAAGGGGACACAAGGGACAGCCTGAGTAGCCGGGCTCGTAACTTGAGTTTTGGGACGCCCCACAGAGCATTCTAAGCTGTTTTTGCGATTTTGACCATTGACTCCGTGGCTCGACGCCATTTGCGTGGAAAGCGCTCCTCCATCGCCGAGACAAATTGTTCTTCTCCCAACGGACGTCCCGAGTACGTGCATTTGCGCAACGCGGTAATCTGGTCCGCACTGCTGTGGCCGCTCAGAAGCTCCGCCCAGGTTGCCGCGCCGCCGGCCCGCTGCCAGAACCCCAGGTCCAGCACGCCGCTCCGGTCCCGTGCCCCCAGCAGGTGCGCCGCCGCGCTCGACCACCGGTACTCGGCCGGCGATGCGGCGATCCCCGCCCGGCACGGGTTTTCTTCCACATAACGCAGGGCAATCTCCAGGTGCGAATCCGAGAGCGCGCAGGAGTGAAACCGCGCCTGCCACAGGTGCCCGCTGCGTAGCGGCCGTTGGCGCGCCCGAACAGTACGGCCAGCGAGTCCTCCCTCTGCGGCACCGCCACAAAGTGGACGTGATTCCTCATCAGGCAGTAGGCCAGGATACGTACCCCGGCTTCTGCCTGGTTCTCCCGTTTGCACGGATCAATATGCTAAGGAGGTCTCCGCATAAGGGTAGCTGACCCGAAGCCGACCTCGCGAGGGAGATCGCTATATCATCAGTTTGTGACAAGCATTCCTGATTTGCTGAAAGCTTTCGGCGTACCGGGAGCTATCGGAGCGCTGATCTACTTGGTGCTGCAGAGGCGTTTAGACAAGCGCCTTGAGATCACCAAACACGAACTCCAGATCGAGTATCAAAAGAAGTCCATCGTCTTCGAGCACCAGAAGGATAGCTTTCGCAACGTTCTCGTTGGGATGCATCGCGCAATAGAAGCTATCCGAGGGGGCCCGGAACCCGAGTGGCGTCCAACCTCACACAAGACAGTAGACGCATTCAGGCGAATCGTCTCGGAGGAAGCCCTGTTCATGGATGAGGAGAGCGACCATGCTCTTCGGATCTTTGTTCAGGTCATGTGGAGTGCGGCCGCTGCGCCCTTTGAAACAGAGCCGTCTGACGAAGAAATGCGACTCGCGGCGACACAAACCGCTTTCATTGCGGATCGGCTCTCTGAGCACTTCCGCGCCCGCGTAGGCTTGGTGACGGATAACGGTTCCCTCGATGATGTCGAACTGTTAGGAGCCTGTCGCCTCATCAATCGGCATTATTTCTCAAAGTTCAATCTGCCCACAACGGGTCTGCTCGCCTTTCGTCCAGGCGAGACGGCCTCGGAGTCAGTGGAACTCGCCTGGCAGAATCTCGACCTACTACGGTCTGAGCTCAATCGTCTGAAGGAGGCGATCAACTCTGACGGGGATCGCGCCTCACTGTTTTTTCAAGTCGGTACAGAAGTGGATCGATACTTGGCGAAACTTCGAACCTTCAACGCGACGAAGCGAAATGAGCGGCGCTAGCGGGTGATTGTTGAACTCGAATGCTGCGCCCATCCGCTCCATGCCGTGTCATATGCAAGCTATAGGCTACATTCGATTAGCGGGCGTAGTTGTGCTTGGAGAACGGGTTTTCAGCATCATTCTTGCCGTTCGCTCTGGTCCAAGCTGCCATCTTTGCGGCTCGCACTAATTCGATCTTCCCCTTTGTCTCCACTGCCTTCCGGCCCGGCGACTTCGGCGATGAATGACTTTTCGTTTGTTTGTTCATTGCCTCTCCTAATCCTGACTGCGAATGTTGCGCGGTCATTGGCGTAATCATAGAAGATTCCGGCGGCTCTCGGATCACGCCCTGTCGTCCCTCCAAACCTCCCTGCCCGTGCCTAGTCTCCCCCCAAACGACCCAGCCGACGCGCCTGAGCGCGTTTCTGCGCCAGCGGCGGGCGCTTTAACGGGCTTGAGAGCTGAAAACAGTTCGAGCCTAGAATGTTTCGGGTGTTCCGGTTAGGAATACCCCGGAAGCCGCCTCCACCTGAGGTACTAAGTGCATTTTGGGAGGTTGGATTCAAGCGAAATGAATCGCCAGTCGCCCTGTTGCGGTCGCATGCCGGCCCGATAATCGTTCCGTATGATGAAGCAATGTCCCGAGTGCAGGACCGCATCGGTCGCGTCCGCACCCTATTGCGACGTCAGCGGCGCACAATTCTCGCGAACTCCACGTGTCATAGGGGAAAGCCGCTGGAAATGCTGTTTTCTTTCGGCAGCAGTAGGTCTTTGCGTTGCGATCGGGCGATACCTCGCATTCGGATAAGATCAAGATCTTGGCTGCGTCCAGATAAAGCAGCAACGCCGCCCCGGCCGGAACCGGAAGCGGCGTTGGAAGGACTCTCTGCGGCCTGTCGGCTACTTTGCGATGTGGTAGCTGCGCTCCCCGGCGGCGTTCTTCCCCGACTCGATCTTCTGCCCACCCTTGCTGCCGAGGATGCTGACGAACCCGCGCACCGTGTGCTTCTGCCAGCCCGTTGCCTCAACAATCTCGGCCAGGGTCACGCCTTTGGCACGCTTCATCAGCGCGATCACGTCCGCCTTCTTGTTGGTTCGCGATTCAGTTGTGCCCTGTTGCGCTTGGGCGCGCCCTGCGGGCTTGGTCGGGGACTTCTTCGGTTTTCCCTTAGCGGGCGCGACGTCGCCCGCCGGTAGCGCAGCTTCGGGGGAAAGGCGCTGCAGCGCAGCCCAAATCCGCGCCACGGCAGCCTTCCGGTCCGTGAACTTCTTGACCGGCTTCAGCTCGTCAAACGGCGCTACACCAGCGAAGCTGTTCCATGTGTCCACCAGGCGGGACGCAGGCCATTCTGCGGTGAGCTTCGCCAGTTCCTTCGCCGTTGAGAAGGATTGTGATTCGTCAGTGCCAGCCTGGAGCCCCGCGTGCGCCGTGATGTTGTTGTCCGAGTTGATCGTGAATGTTGCCATGTGACTTCTCCTTTGCCGCTTGTAATTTGCGGTCGTCACATTCATCACTCTGGTAGGAGACAAAGGCAAGCGGATTCGACCTGGTTCGAGCGACGGTCTCTCCAGGGTGAGGAAGCGCGCGCTGGAGTCGCCCGGGCGGGCGTGCAGGTAGCTGCTGGTGGTGGCCACGGAGCTATGGCCGAGCGTGGCCTGAACCAGATGGATGGGCGCGCCATGGTCAAGGGCATGTGAGGCATGAGCGTGGCGCAGCCAATGCGGGCTTACTGCCTCGCCTACGCCCGCCCGATTGGCTGCCCGGCGCACAATTACGCGAACTCGCCCGCGGTCCAGGGACTTACCGCTCCGGGATGGAAAAACCGGCTCCTCCGCGCCCGCGTTTCGCCGGAGAGCGGTCAGTTCCGACCACAGCGGCGGGGTCAAGGCGATGGACCGCGTGCGGCCGTTCTTGCCAAACACGGTTATTTGGCCGGAGTCCCCTCGCGGGTGCAGATTGCGCCAAAGCAGCCCGCAAGCCTCCGAAACTCGCAATCCAGCGGCATAAAGCAGCCGAATTAGGACCCGATCACGCGGTTTTGCGTCCATTTCCACCAGCCGTTTGACGTCGTCCTCGCCGACGATTCGTTCGGCCAGCCGGTTCTCATAGCAGGGCAGGACCAGTTCGGCGGCGGGGTTGGCGGACAGGAATCGCATCCGCTGGCAGAACCCGAAGAGGCTCTTCACAGCAGCCAGCGTACGGGCGCGCGAGATGGGTGCCAGGCCGGCCCGGACCAGCGATTGGGAGAAACTCTGGAGGTCACCCAAAGCCATGCGGTTCAGTGGTTTAGCGATATGAGCGAATAGCCTGGCGACGTCGCTCCGGTAGCAGCCGCGCGTGTGCGGGCTGGCCTGGCTTTCGAGCCAGAGACTGATGATGCGGGAATCGCGGGAAGATAACATAACCCTCCTTATGTGCTGTTGACCACACTCTTTCGCGGTCGTCACATTCATCACTTGGCTTTGGAGGAACCGCAAGCGAATCTTGGCGGAGTCGGAACGAATCGTCGGATTGAGCCTCTTTTTGTTTACCCGACAAAACGCGGACAAGCTAATCCACGGCGACTCGCACGGCGACCATCTCTACCCTGATTTCTACGAAGACCAGATCACCGGCTCGATTGCCAGGCACACAGCGACTAGCGAACTCCCATCCGTCACCCAACGCACTACGATGAATAACGCCGACCGAAGACTGCAAATCCGCCACAATGCTCGCCACCCATCTGGGAGGCGGGGCGTGAAGGGCCGGTCTTGGGAGGGTGCTGAATGCCCCACCGTGCAGGCAAACTCCTGTGGTGATCAGCATGCCACCGTCGCGTAGGCGAAGGGAAAGGAGAGCGTAATCCGTCTCTTTCAGGTGTTCAATACCGTCGAGGCGATTCAAAACTACCTCGGGAGAAACAACGGCGCTCGAAGCTAGGTCGCGTGCCATCTCAATAGAGTTGAACCGACGTCCGACTCCAATCTCCCGTTCAACCAAGAACTCTGGCAGGAGGAGAATCCGCGCCGCTTGATTGCACAAGCTCTCGAGCAACCGGGCATTCGGGTGCGGCCTAACAGCTCGGCGAGCCCCATCGTAGAAAAACGTATGACCTATCTCGTGAGCCAAAGTGAAGCGCTGCCTTGGGGAAAGAGCTGTACTGTCAACAGCCACACAAGGCACACGCTGGTCTTTATCGGAACTCAACTGAACGACGAACCCGTCAGCGGCTGCCCCAATCGCCCCATCACAAGGCATAGGCCTAAAGTGAATCTGTGTGATCCCCCGCTTAACTGCAAGCTTGGTTAGATCGATCGGAAACCGCAATGGGGCACACTGGCGGATCAGAAACTGAGCGGCTGACGATATCTGCGATTGCCAGAGCGGCATTGCAACATCTTACCTCGCGGTGAACAGAGGGCCGCCCCCGTCTCTCAATGCCCGGAGATCCCCGAACACCTCCTCGATCGCCTTGGGGCGCCGATTCCGCGCAATACCCTTGTATTGGACGTCAAATCGCGCAATTAAGCCTTCGAACTCATCGTCCGGCAACCGCTGCAAGTCACTCTCATAAAACTCCACTAATTTAGGCATATCTCCGCCCAAGTTCGAACGCCAGGCACGCCGCATAACAGCCACGAACATTTGCTGGCGCGCGGGATGAGGGCCGATGCCTTGTTCAGAATCCGCGCCCGCCTTGACCCATCCAGGGGCATCGACGACACGAGGCTCAGGAACCGGCGACACTTCGCGCTTCGTCGATCGCTCATCTGTCCCAAGAGCGAACGCCCCGAATTTTTGCTTTAGTTCGCGCTCCAAATAACTGTCACCCTTCCAACTTTCGGTCCCATCGGGATAGGACCTGTATTTGTCCATCGTTTCGAAAATCACCTTCCCAGCACTGTCACTCACGCGTGGATACTGGGCGAGCGCGTCAGGCGTGACGTAGACAACGAGCCTCCACATCGACTCATACATTTTCTCTACCGCGAGTATCGCTTCCTGGTGAGCTTCAAAGACCGCCGGCTCGAGCTCGCCGATTTCACGAAGCTTGCGCGGAGACTCACCCTTCCCATCCGGCTTAGGGAAGACGAGTAGAACGTTAGCAACCTTCTTCGCGGTAATGAAGCGCGGACAATGAATAACAACACTGCCCCGCCGCAACCCCGCCTTCTTCTCGATCGAACGCTCAGCCTCGAAGCGTATTATGGGATCCTTAAAGGTGTCCGCGAGATCCTCGGGGCCCTTATCAAGAGTCTCGTCACGCGAATTGGGAAGGTTGCGAAACACAGCCTTATAGAATCGGCGAGCCATCACTCGACGAAGCAATTCAAGGCCGGCACGTATGCTCTCAACTGCTTCGCCTCGATCACATCCATCCCAACGATCAAGGATCAGCCGAGCTACCAGCAACTGGGAGCACTCAAGCGAGCCGAGGCTCCTTTTCGCTTCTATCGAACTGACAGTGGCGCCCCCGTTCGAGTCCAGAGCGGTAAGTGCGATCCTTACCGCGCTCAGCACATCGTGCAAGAACACGGCATCCCCAATGTGACGAAACTGACTAGGAAGCTCGTAAGCGTCGACCCGCTCATCCTTTCCGCTCGAATCCTTTCTGAGCGGACGCCAGCCAATCAACTGAAGTGCGGACCCCAACATCGCACCCGCCGCACACTTCGTCGGATGAAACAGCGCGCGCTCATAAAGGTAGAAACGGACGTTCAGAAGATTCATCAGCTCGCCGGCAACATCGGTCCGAAGCTTGTGTGAGTAGAGCGATATGGCCGTCCGAAGAGATTTGCCGGCAAAAGGGTCCGCCACGCCGATCTCGACCTTGCGGTCCTTCTTTTTTGGCTCCCAACTTACTAACGTAAAGTTCTCGGCGATTCGGTCAGCATCGTACCCTAGCTTCATTCCTGCAAAATGGGCGTCACGCTGCGCGTAATCGAGCAGGTCCGCACACACCGTGTTCCCAATGACATCAAGCACGTACGCGTCTCGCGTTGGCACGAACTGCCAGTCATGAAGACAGTCTCCCATCCCGGCAATTTGAAGCACCTTGGCGATCAAGCGCTCAAATGGGTAACGTCTCTTGTAGGGCGTATTCTTACTGTTGACCTCGTCTGCATGAAGAACGTCCAGATAAAGCAAGGCACGCATCGCGCAAGCCAACTGCGCAAGAAACGCAGCTAAAGCCCTTCCGTCATCCGATCTATGCCACGAAGAAAATGACGTGGAGCCCACCCTCTTTAGCAGAACGCCACCCATTCGCGCGACGCTCGACCACGCGGTGGAAGGAGGCGACTCGGGTGACATCAAATAAGACCATAGATCGCGGGGCATCTCGAGACCGCCACCACCTTCACCAGCATCCGAGGGTCGGACACCAGACTCTAAGGCAAGCCAACCAACGTATTGGCAAACAAGCCGGTAGAAAACCTCGCTCTGACGGTCCGGCTCATCATGCTTGCAAGCGACTAGACCGATCTCGTCCTCGATCGTGTGACCGTACGGCGCGTGGCTTAGGTCGTGCAGTAGCCCGATAAGCCGGATAACTGGCTTCCAACGCCCTACCTCTTTGGCAAACTCTCCTGCTGCGACCGGGCCTCCTGCGATTACAAGCTTCCGATCAGGCTTATCCTCCAGATTGTCAACGATCGCGTCGACGATCTTGTCTGCCTGCTCAAGAACACCAACCACGTGGTGAAGCCGAGAGTGGGAAGCGTCGACGTAGATTCGATCAGTGAGCCCCAGTTGATGAAGATCGTAAAGGCGCTGCAGCGCAGGCGTATGGAGGAGGTCTATCTCCCCAGGATTGAGGCGCTGGTCGCCATACAAGAGAGTACGTATCCGCGGACTTTTCACCTGCACGCACAAATTGTAACACGCGAAAAACGCCAAACTTCCAGTAAGTGTTGTTCCCGATTTTAAGTGGGCAACGGTGGTAGCCATATATAGAAAAATAATTGTTGTCTCGCGTATCACGAGACGACAAATTGTTTTAAGAAAGTGGTCACCATGGTCACCGTCGAGGATCAACTCTTTTCACATCAGCAGGATGGGATGGTGACCATTCAAAACGAGGTGGTCACCATAAGGTCACCCATCGGGACCTGAAAGGGGTTGGACTCCGTTTGGACTCCTCAGAGGCACACTTGCGTCGCAAATATCGAGGTAAGTGTTTGAAAAATTGAGGTGGCCAGGGACGGAATCGAACCGCCGACGCCAGCCTTTTCAGGGCTGCGCTCTACCAACTGAGCTACCTGGCCGTAACGTGGCTGGAACGCCTTTAGTGTACCATTCCCATATGGTTCGTGTCCG
>Ga0335069_10006037_pt1 | contig 17697 bp, 19 predicted proteins | sample Lox_Sample_11_FD_206714 | JGI IMG/M metagenome (GOLD analysis project Ga0335069, IMG submission 206714) | Soil microbial communities from Loxahatchee National Wildlife Refuge, Florida, United States - Lox_Sample_1.1 | ecosystem: Environmental > Terrestrial > Soil > Wetlands | place: USA... | reverse complement strand
TGCGCCACAGCTTGTCGCTGCGTTCGGCGGCGAGTCCGAGCATCGAAAGGAACGGCGTCACGAAAGCGGAACTCAGTAGTCCATGATGGTTGGTGCCCTCAAAGAGATCGGCCGTCACTGCCAGGGGAAGATCGCCTTGAGATGGGGCGGACGTTCGACTGCTGCCTCATGTTGAGTCATCGCGAAATAGCTTATGATGCCGATCATTCCGATGTTTCCGTCACACCACGGTTGCGCCGCAACCCATTCGACGAGATCGTGGACGTCTTGGCGTTCCCGGGTGTCAAAGAAGGTGAAGGTGCCACCGGACCCGCAGGTGCCACGCAGGTTGGCGATGACATGCGCATAGCCCCGTGGCACCCAGAAATCCGTCACGCCTGGCCTCGATGAATCCGGCCGGGGCGCCGAGGTCCTGCATCTGCCGCGGGTAAGGCGAGGCGGCCAGCAACGCGGGAAAGCGACCATGGGAATCGGGCCGATGGATATCGGCCAAAAGCGTTGTGCCGTCCCGCATGGTGATCGCGGTGTTGATGTCGCTGCGCGAGCTGTACTGCGGCTCGCAGAGGTTACGGTACTGCCGTCCGGTGGTCTGCGGGCCGTTGAGCATCCTCGTCATAGTTTCAACGCAATATGAAACTTCGCGGTATGGTGACAAGGTGCCGAAGCGATCGCTTTCCCCCGGTCCCCGTGATGAGCGTGGCGTCCTGGCGGCGCGCATTCTGGCCGCCGCCCGCGACGAATTCGCTGAACACGGCTGGGCCGGCACGACCATCCGGGCCGTTGCCCGCACCGCGGACGTGGACCCCGCGCTGATCTACCACTACTTTGGCTCCAAGGAGGGCTTGCTGGATGCCGCTACCGCTCCGCCGCAGAAGTGGCTCGATGCGGTCGCCTCGACCTGGGCAACGCCACCAGAAAATCTGGGCCGGCAACTGATCCGCACCGTGTTGGACACGTGGACCGATGAGGACATTGGTCCGGCCTTGCGGGCGGTCGTGCTGACCGCCGCACACGAAGCGAAGACTCGGGATAAGCTTCGGCTGATCGTGGAGCGCGGCCTGATCGGCGGGTCCACCCTGGTTGGGGACGAGCAGGAACGCTTGCGTCGCAGCGGCCTGATTGCAACTCAGCTGATCGGGTTGGCGTTGTTGCGCTACGTGTGGAAGATCGAGCCGATCGCGTCGATGCCCGACGACGAGGTGGTAGCGGCGATGGCGCCCAACCTGCAGCGCTACGTTGACGGCGACATCACCTGACCGCGTAGCCGAATTGGACGCACCAACCGGGACAATGACCGAATGCGTCTCGGTTGCTTCCTTCGGCTGATGGCGGCCGTTGGTCTGATCGCGGTCTTCGGTGCCCCGACCGCTCAGGCCAGTCCCGATGTGCCTCCCGTCAGCGATGCCGCACGTGCCGCTGGATTTGTCGACATCCGAAGTGCCATTCCGGACGCCCTGGTTGATCTGCGCTACGCGACCGCGAACAATTTCACCGGCACACCGTTGTACCCGTCGGACGCCCGATGCCTGGTGCACCAATCCCTGGCTCCCGGCCTCGCCGCGGCGGCCAACACGCTGCGCGCGCAGGGCCACATGCTGGTGTTTTGGGACTGCTACCGGCCGCACGACGTTCAGGTCAAGATGTTCAATGTCGTCCCCAACCCGGCCTGGGTAGCACGTCCGGGCCAGTATGCGCACAGCCACGAGTCGGGGCGTTCGGTCGACGTGACATTTACAACGGCTCAGCAGCCGTGCCCGTCCGGGCAACACGCGGACGGGCTCTGCCTGGCCGACATGGGCACTGACTTCGACGACTTCACCACGCGCGCAAACGCGTTCGCTACGCAGGGTATCAGCGCCCAAGCTCAGGCCAACCGGGCCGCGCTTCGGGACGCCATGAAGTACGGCGGGCTGGCACCCTATGCCGGGGAGTGGTGGCATTTTGACGGTCCCGGCGCGGGGGTGGACCGTCCGATCCTGGATGTCCCCGTAGATTGATCTCATATAGTGATACTCTGATTCCATATCCTGAATTAGCGGGTACGCTTCGATCATGAACGACACGCGACCGGCCAAGTACACGCATGGACATCACGAGTCGGTGCTCCGTAGTCACCAGCGACGCACGGCCGAGGATTCCGCGGCCTACCTACTGCCGTATTTGGAACCCGGCTCGTCCGTGCTGGACATCGGTTGCGGGCCCGGCACAATCACCGCGGACCTCGCTGCCCGGGTTGCCCCCGGACCCGTGAAGGCCGTCGACCAATCCACCGACGTCCTCACCGTGGCCCGCACCGAAGTCCAGCAGCGAGACCTGTCAAACGTCACCTTCGCGAGCGCCGACGTGCATCATCTCGACTTTCCAGACGACGCGTTCGATGTCGTGCACGCGCACCAGGTGCTGCAGCACGTCGCCAATCCGGTACACGCGCTGCGTGAGATGAAGCGGGTATGCCGGCCGGGTGGAATTGTCGCGGCCCGCGACGCCGACTATGCCGGCTTCATCTGGTTTCCGCGCTTGCCGGCTCTGGACCTGTGGCTGGATCTCTACGAGAAAGCGGCTCGCGCCAACGGCGGCGAACCGGATGCCGGCCGGCGACTGCTGTCGTGGGCGCTCGAGGCCGGCTTCGAGGACATCACGCCCACGGGCAGCGTCTGGTGCTATGCGACGCCCGCGACCCGCGAGTGGTGGGGTGGCATGTGGGCCGACCGCATTCTTTGCTCCTCGGTCGCGCGTCAGCTGCTCGACTCGGGCCTGGCCAGTGCGAAGCAGCTTGAGGAGATCGCCGACGCATGGCGGAATTGGGTGGCGGCCCAGGACGGTTGGCTGTCCATGCCGCACGGCGAAATCCTCTGCCGGGCGTAGGTTGGAGCGGCTGTCGTAGCTGGTCAACCCTGCGGCATTGGCATTCTCTTTTTTTGCAAGTACGTTATTCATCGATGAATAACGAGGCTCAGACACCGTCGGGCATCCCGCTGCGGCCCGTCTACGGGCCGGCGGACAGAACCGGGGAACCTCCGCCGCCCGGGGAGTTTCCCTTCACCCGGGGCAACTTCGCGTCCGGCTACCGCGGCAAGCTGTGGACGTTTCGCCAATATTCGGGGTTCGGCACCGCCGAGGAATCCAATCGCCGTTACCGTTACCTGCTCGAACAGGGAGGCACGGGGCTCTCGGTGGCGCTCGACCTGCCCACCCAGTGCGGATACGACTCCGACGATCCCGAGTTCGGCGAGGAAGTCGGCCGGGTCGGCGTCGCGGTGGACACCCTCGCCGACGCCGAAGTCCTCTTCGACGACATCCCGCTGGACAAGATCAGCACCAGCATGACCATCAACGGAACGGCGGCGATCCTGCTGGCGTTCTATGTCGCCGCCGCCGAACGAAAAGGCATACCGCGGGCCAAACTCACCGGCACCATCCAGAACGACATCCTCAAGGAGTACGCATCGCGCGGCACCTGGATCTGGCCGCCGGAGCCATCGCTGCGGTTGATCGCCGACACGATCGAGTTCTGCGCGGCCGAGGTACCGAGGTTCAACGCGATCTCGGTGGCCGGGGCGCATTTCCGCGATGCCGGGGCCAATGCGGTGCAAGAGATGGCGTTCACCCTGGCCGACGGTGTCACCTATTGCGACACCGTGGTGGAACGCGGGCGGATGACGATCGACCAGTTCGCGCCGCAGATCTCGTTCTTCTTCTACACCCATGGAGACTTCTTCGAGGAGATCGCCAAATACCGCGCGGGACGGCGGCGTTGGGCGACGATCGTGCGGGAGCGCTACGGCGCGACGACGGACAAGGCGTCGATGTTCCGGTTCGGGTGCGTGTGCGGCGGCGCGTCGCTGTATGCGCCGCAGGCGCACAACAATGTCGTGCGGGTGGCCTACGAGGCGATGGCGGCGGTGTTGGGCGGAGTCCAGTCGATGTTCACGGCGGCCTGGGACGAGCCGTTCGCACTGCCCACCGAGGAATCCACCACGCTGGCGCTGCGCACTCAGCAGATCTTGGCGTACGAGACCGGCGTGGCCGGCGTCGCCGACCCACTGGGCGGCTCCTACTTCGTCGAGGCGCTGACCGACGCCACCGAAGCCCGCATCGTCGAGATCATGGACGACCTGGAGCGGCACGGCGGCATGGTCAGCGCCATCGAGGACGGCTACGTGCAGGGCCTGATCGCCGACGAAGCCTTCCGGATGCACCAGGACGTCGAAGCCGGCAGGCGTCCCGTCGTCGGGGTCAACCGGTTCGTGACCGACGAGCCCGAGCCGGACGTTGTCACCTATGAGCTTGACGCCGAGGGCCGCGACCTGCAGCTCAAGCGGCTCTCCAAGGTCAAAGCCGAAAGAGACTCGGCCGCAGTCAATTCCAGCCTCACCGCATTGTCGCGCGCCGCCGAAGGAAACGACAACTTGATGCACAACCTCATCGACTGCGCCAACGCGTACTGCACGGTCGGCGAAATGGTCTCGGCGCTCAAAGCCGTGTGGGGCGAATTCCAGCAGCCGGTGGTGTTCTAGGTGGCTATTCGAATTCTGGTTGCCAAGCCCGGCCTCGACGGGCACGACCGCGGCGCCAAGATTGTTGCCCGCGCACTGCGTGATGCCGGATTCGAGGTGATTTACACCGGCATTCGGCAGCGCATCGAAGACATCGCCTCGATCGCCGTCCAGGAAGACGTGGCAGTGGTGGGCCTGAGCATCCTGTCGGGTGCTCACCTGGCACTCACCGCTCGCACCATCGAAGCGCTGCGCGCAGCCGACGCCGCTGACATCGCCGTCGTCGTGGGGGGAACGATTCCGCATGCCGACGTCCCCAAGCTGCTGTCCGCCGGCGCGGCCGCGGTGTTTCCCACCGGGACACCGCTCGAGGTGCTGGTGCGTGACATCCGCGCACTGACCGGCACCCCCGCTCCGGCTTCGCAAACCGCCCCGGAGGAATAGTGCGCATCGGAGTAATGATCGGCGCCGAGCGTGGCAACATGGCCCGCAAGGTGAGCAAGCTGGCCTCTGATATCGAGTGGGCCGACGCCGCGGCTCTGGACACGGCGTGGATGCCGCAGGTACCCGACGACTTCGATTGCCTGACCATGGTGTCGCTGATGGCTGCGCACAGCTCACGCATCGAGCTGGGCACCGCGGTGGTGCCGCTGCAGGCCCAGCATCCCATCGCCCTTGCCCGACAAGCGCTCTCGACGCATGCGGTGACCGGTGGACGCCTGGCGCTGGGGGTCGGACCGTCGCACCACTGGATCATTCGGGACATGCTCGGCCTGCCGTACCAGAAGCCGGCCGCCTACACCCGCGACTACCTGCAGGTGCTCAACGCCGCCATGGCCGGGCCTGGGCCGGTCGATGTCGAGAACGATTCGTTCACGGTGCACAATCCGCTGGCGATCGGGGCCGACACCCCGATGCCAATTCTGGTCGCCGCGCTCGGTCCGGTGATGCTGCAGCTCGCCGGTGAACTCGCCGACGGCACCGTGTTGTGGATGGCCGACGAACGCGCGATCGCTGATCACATCGCACCGAAGATCACCAAGGCTGCTGCCGATGCCGGACGACCCGCGCCGCGGATCGTCGCGGGCATCCCCGTATGCCTCTGTGCGCCTGCGGAAGTCGACGCGGCCAAGGAGCGAGCCAACCGCATCCTGGGCGAGGCCGAGGTGTCGCCCAACTACCAGCGCTTGCTCGAAAGCGGTGATGCGCGCAATGTCGGTGACCTGTGTGCGGCCGGCGACGAAGAGGCGATTCTCGCGCGCATGCGTCGCTTCGCCGACGCAGGCGTGACCGACCTGTCGGTGCGGCTGCTACCGATCGGCGACAACCGCGACGAGCTCGTGGCCTCCAAGCGCCGCACGCGCGAGATGATCGCCTCTCTGGCAATGGAATTGCGTTGAGTCCCGAAAACGTCGCCCCACTATCCGGGATACGTATCCTCGAGGTCGGCACCATGCTGGCCGGTCCTTACGCCACCATGCTGCTGGCCGATCTCGGTGCCGAGGTGACCAAGATCGAGCCTGTCGGCGGTGAAATCTCCCGTGGGGTCGGACCCAGTTACTTCGCCAGCCTCAACCGCAACAAATCCAGCATCTGCCTGAACCTCGACTCCGAGCCCGGGCAGCAACGCTTAGGTGAGCTGGTGGCCGAATCCCATGCGCTGCTGGTGAACCTGAAACCGTCGGCCATCCGCCGCCTCGGTCTCACCTATGAGCGGTTGCGGGAGCACAACGAGCGCATCGTCTGTGTGGCCATCACCGGCTTCGGCCTGCATGGCGGCGACGACCCGGCTTTCGACTACGTGGTTCAGGCTGGTTGCGGTATCGCCGCGTTGACCGGCGATCCGGACGGTCCGCCGACACTGCCGGGTTACTCGTCAGCCGACAATTCCACTGGAATGTGCGCGGCGCTGGGGTTACTGGCCAAGATCGTCTCCGGTACCGGCGGACAAGTGGATGTATCGCTGCGCGACGTCATGTTGTCGCAGCTGAACTATCACGCCTCGGCCTACCTCAACGAGGGCGTCGAGCCCCAGCGCCGGCCATACGGCGCCCACTCGTACTACGTTCCGGCTCAACTCTTCCCGACGGCAGATGGATATCTGGCACTATTCGTCACGCACGACGGCTTCTGGAAGTCCTTCGCCGCTGAGGCGGGCATCGGCGGTTTCGAAACAATGACCGAACGGGTGGCTCGCCGCGACGAAGTGCTGGCAGTCGTCACAGCGATGCTGGCGACGGACACCGCTGCCGGATGGGAACGACGGCTGCGTCCACTGGGAGTTCCTGCGGCGGCCGTCAGGACACTGCCCGAGGCGCTCAAGGCAACTCCGGAAGCCGTTGTGACGGCCGGGGATTTCCGCCTCGTCGGCAGCCCGATCCACGTTTCGGGTTATGTGCCCGAGTACCGGCCGCCACCGGCGCTGCCCGAGGGTGGGCCTGACTAGACAGGTGTGGGGCCGGTCAGGTGCGCTTCAGCGAGTTTGCTGAAAGCCGCGACCAGACGGCTGCGGTCCCCGGCCCGGGTCGCCAATGCGACATGGCTCGGCTCAACGTTTTCCAATGGCACCGTGGTGATGTCGGGCCGCAGGCTGTTGCCGTGAAAGCCGGCCGTGATGGCCACCGCCTGTCCAGAGGCAATGAGTTCGAACTTATCCTCGAGCGCTTCGATGAACGGGCCGTCGGGAGCGCGGCGTCCGTCGGGTCGAGGGTCGATGCGCCAGAAGGCACTCCATGCGGGATCGGAGTGACGTATCCGCGGCATGGGTTCGTCGGCGATGTCGTCGAGGGTGACCGATTTCCGGCCGGCCAAACGATGATCGATGGAACCCGCCAGCACGCGGGGCTCGTCGTAGAGGATCGTCACGTGTAGTTGATCGGTGGGGAAAGGCAGCCGCGTCACCACCGCGTCCACCCGATGGTCGAGCAGGGCATCGCGCGCTTGGTCCCACTTCACATGCGCGGCTTGCACATCCGCGTCCGGGTGCTCGCGGCGCAACTCGCGCACCGCCGGCGTGACGATCATGCCCGACGTGTAGCCGATGATGATCCGGCTGGGCTGGGCGGCGGCACGGGCCTGCGCCCTCGCCTGGGCGGCCGAGCGCAACAGCGCCTTGGCCCGAGGCAGGAACACTTCGCCGGCGTCGGTCAGCTGCGTACCTTGCGGCCTGCGGTCCAACAGTCGCACACCTACGCCGACTACGCCGCCGAACACGGCACCGAGTTCTATATCGCCACCGGACGCCACCGCCGAGGCGACCCGTCGCCGGTCGCCCCGCGTGGGCGCATCCCCAACGATGCCAACGAAAAAACAGCGCATGGCTCGCAAGCTCACGACCAGCAAGGGCCGCAACATCTATGCACGCCGCAAGGCGATCGTCGAACCCGTTTTCGGCCAAATGCACACCCTGCAAAACGCCAAACAGCTGTTGCTTCGCGGGCTCGATCAGGCCCGCGACGAATGGCTACTGCTGGCAACCTGCCACAACCTGCGCAAACTGCACAACCACATCGGCGTCGCCGGACTGACCGGCCTTGCGCCCAGCTGCTGAACCGCGCAAACGGGTTATCCCCGAGCGTGTATCCAGGGCGGCGACACGCCCGAAACCGTCGCCCTGAGCACACGTTCGACGCGCTGGGTCTTCACCCCCATAAATCCCAACAACACGCCGATCAACCAACATCCCGGCCAGCGTGTTACTGACCGCCCTCCTAGCCCTTCGGGCCGTATTCGATCGTCGTCTCGAGCAGTCGGGGGATCGGCGCCGGATCCAGCCGCAGGGCATCCGACATGTGTAGCTGGCCGGCGTTGGCAATCATGTTGTCCAGGATGGCCTGAAGGTCCTCACCCTCGATCTCGTAGATAGCGAAGTACGGGCCATCGCCGTCGACCGGACGCAGCCGGCGCGCCGAGACGAAGCCGTCCAGAGCCACGAGTTCGCCGAGGTGGACTTCGTCGTACCAGGTGTTGTACTCCTGCTCGCGCTCCGGGGAACTGGGTCGACTCTCAACGAGGATGATGCCCTTGGCCATTGCCGCCGCCTCTCTGCTGACTGCTACTCGTAGCGCACCGTCACCGAATCGGTATCGGGCACGCCCTGGCACGTCAGAATGTAGCCTTCGGCGACTTCATCGTCTTCCAGAGCGTCGTTGACCCGCATGGTCGCGTGGCCCTCCACGAGCCTGGCCATGCACGTGCCACAATTGCCGGCCTCGCAATTGAACGGCGGCTTCAGGCCGGCCCGCCGCGCGCTCTCCAACAGCGTCTCGCCGGGGACGAGCGGCACGGAGACCTTCTTGCGATCCAGATGAATCGTCACCGTGCCCGCCCCGGAACCGTTTGATGCGGGATTCGTCACCCGTTTGGTCTCCTCGGTGGTCGGGGTGACCGTCACCATGGCCGCCCCCTCACGCACTTGCATTCTTCACTATAGAGAATACTATTCTCACAGGGCGATAGGATCTTCTCAAGCCTGTGCGGATGTCGGGTCGATCCGGCCTGTCAGGGAAGGACGGGACGTGACCGAGCCGGCCGCGCTCGTGTTCGAGGATCGGCGATTCAGCCTGCCCCAGCTCGACGCGCTAGCCGACGGCTGGGGCAGAGCCTTGCGTAAAAGGGGTGTCACGACGGGTCAACGCGTCGCGGTGATGGCGTCCAACCGGCCCGAGTTTGTTGCCGTCTTGCTGGCGATCTGGCGGCTGGCCGCGACGGCGGTGCTCATCAGTCCGGCGTGGAAGCGCGATGAGGTCGACCACGCGCTTGGCCTGACCAACCCCGCGCACGCTGTCGGCGACCATCCGATACTGGGCGGCGCCATGCCGATGCTGCACCTTGACGAGCCGATCATGCCCGGCGATTCAACAGCCGGCTCCCCACCGCCTACCGGCGACGCGGTGCTGGTGTTCAGTTCCGGAACCACCGGATTGCCGAAGGCCGTCCGTCACACGCACGCCTCGTTGAATGAGGCGGTGCGGCAATGGCGTGAAGCACTGCAGTTGACACGGCGTGATCGAATCCAAATCGCCACGCCGCCGTCACATATCCTTGGGCTCCTGAATATCCTTACGGCGTTGCGCACCGGCGTCCAAGTGCGCCTGCATTCCCGCTTCGACATCGACCGGATGCTGCATCACATCCAAAACGACCGCATCACAGTGGAAATGACGGTCGCACCCATCGCGCTGGCCATCGCCTCGCATCCCAACCTCGAGTCCTACGAATTGTGCTCGCTGCGCTACATCATGTGGGGGGCGACGCCGGTGAGCGCGGACGTCGCGGAGACGGTGACTCGGCGCACCGGCATCGGTTGGGTACCTGCCTATGGGACCACGGAATTGCCTGTCATCGCCTGCAATCCCATCGTGGGCGCCCGGCTTGACGCCGTGGGGCGCCCGGTGCCCGGTGTGGAGGTGCGGGTGGTTTCACCGGAGACCGGTGAGCCGGTGTGCCGCGGAGAGGTCGGTGAGATCCAGGCCCGGTCGGCCTCACTCATGGCCGGCTACCTGCCGGCCGAAGCGACCGGCGAGGCGATCCGCGACGGCTGGTATTGGACCGGCGATGTCGGTTGGCTGGACGCCGCTGGTTGGCTGCGGATCACCGACCGACTCAAAGACATGATCAAAGTGCGCGGTTTCCAGGTCGCGCCCGCCGAAATCGAGACGGTGCTGCACGGCCATCCGGCCGTCAAAGACTGCGCGGTGTTCGGCGTACCGGACGGAACCAACGGGGAAGCGGTGGTCGCCGCGGTTGCGACATGCGCACCCGTCGATGCCGGTGAGCTCACCGCTCGGGTCGATGAGCGACTGGCTTCCTACAAACACCTGAGCCGGATCGTGTTCGTCCCCGATATCCCCCGCCTGCCTTCGGGCAAGGTATTGCGCCGAGTCCTCAAGGAGCGCTATGGATGTACGTCTGACAGCTGAACAACAGCAACTGCGCGACGCCGCCGCCAAGCTCGCCGGCGACCTTGGACCCTCGGCGGTCCAAGACCTCGATGACCAGAGCCGGATTGCGCGTCTGGACAAGCAAATTGCGGCGACGGGCTGGCGATCGCTGCGCTCCGACGGGGCGTCGGGTGTCGAAGTAGCCATTGTCGCTGAGGAATTCGGGCGCCGATTGATCGACACACCGTTTCTGGGTCCGGTGCTCGCCGACGACCTGACCCGCCACGTCGCGGCCGACAGCGGGGGTGCGACGGTCGCGGTCGACGGTCGCGCCATCGACGCGCGAGGTGCCCAGCGGGCTCTGAGTCTTTCCGACGGCAAGGTAATGGCCGCCGATGTGCAGGACTTGACGGATGGTGCTGATCTGACCCGGGCCGACGCGAACATCGCGGGAACGCCGGTAGCACTGGGCGAAGTGTCCGCGGACACCGCGGCGCAATGGCGGGCGCTCGCGCTAGTCGCCACTACAGCGGACCTGGTAGGGATCGCCCGGGGGGTGCACGCCGTCGCGTGCGACTACGCCAAGATCCGCGAACAATACGGCAAGCCAATCGGGTCCTATCAAGCCATCGCCCACCTGCTCGCCGAAAGCCTTGCCCTGATTGAAGGTTCGATCAGCGTATCGCGGCATGCCGCGTGGGCGGTCGACGAGCTGCCCTCCGCCGACGCCATCCGGGCCGCGCAGGTCGCGAAGGTCTATTGCGCGCGCGCCACCCGAACCGTCTGTGAGACAGCCATTCAGGTGCATGGCGGCATCGGCAACACCTGGGACTGCCTGGTGCACGTCTACCTGCGGCGTGCCCTGATGTCGACCGAGCTGTGGCCCGTCGTGTTGAAGGAGATCGATCTTGGACTTTTGTGACTCACCGGAGGAAGCCGCCTTCCGGGAGCGGCTCCGGTCGTGGCTTTCCGTGCACGCAGGAGAATTCTCCGGATCCGGCGACGAGTACTGGGCCCGCCAGGCCGAATGGCACCAGGCCCTGTACCGGGAGGGTTTCTTCGGGCTGTCGTTTCCCCGTGCATACGGCGGGCAGGAGTTGCCGCCGGTGTACGACGTCATCGTCGACGAGGAACTCGCTCGAGCCGGCGCCCCACCGCGCCCCAGCGTCGGCTACCTGGTCTACGGGATCGGGCGGCACGCCAATGACACAGTGCGGCAACGTTTCCTGCCCGGCATCATCAATGGCACGGAACGATGGTGCCAGGGCTTCAGTGAGCCCGGCGCCGGTTCCGATCTGGCCTCGCTGACCACCACCGCTCGCCTCGAGGGTGACACCTATGTGGTGAACGGGCACAAGATCTGGACGAGCTATTCCGATGTCGCGGACTGGTGCCTGTTGCTGGCGCGCACCGACCCGGAGGCCAAACGCCACTGCGGTCTGTCGACGTTCGTGCTACAGATGAAACAGCCTGGGGTGCAACAGCGCCCGCTTCGGATGATCAACGGGGTCACCAACGAGTTCGGTCAGGTGTTCTTCGACGACGCGAAGATACCGGCCGACCGGATGGTCGGCGCCCCCGGTGACGGTTGGGCGGTCGCCATGACCGTCGTCGGGCATGAGCGCGAGCCCTCCACGCTGGGTTATGCGGCCCGATACGGCAAGCTGGTGCGAAGCCTCTACGCCCGCCACGGGGATCCGGTTCCCGACGAGCTCGCTTGGGCGGCGGTCCAGTCCGAAATGCTCACCCATCACGTCCGGCGGCGGTTGTCCGAACAGCTCGACGGGGTGTCGCACGGGCCGGAAGGCTCGCTGGACAAGCTACTCATGACCTGGGTCGAGCAATCGGTCGGCCACGCCGCACTAGCGGTGGCAGGGACCCGCGACCCAGATCTACTCAGCGCCTATCTGTACAGTCGCGCGCAAAGCGTGATGGGCGGAACGTCGCAAATACAGAAGAACATCATCGCTTCGTGCATTCTGGGATTGGGAGTCTGACGTGTACGACATGCCTACCGAAGTCGACGTTCGTGCCGAAGGCGCGTTGCGCATCATCACCCTCAACCGGCCGGATTCGCTAAATTCGGTCAACGACAACTTGCACGTGGGACTGGCGCGACTGTGGCAGCGACTGACCGATGACCCCACGGCCCGGGCCGCTGTGCTCACCGGGGCTGGCCGCGCATTTTCGGCCGGCGGAGATTTTGCGTATCTCAAGGAGCTATCGGCCGATGCCGATCTGCGCGCCAAAACCATCCGCGACGGCCGGGAAATCGTACTGGGCATGGCTCGGTGCCGAATTCCCGTGGTGGCGGCGGTCAATGGGCCGGCCGTCGGGCTGGGTTGCAGCCTCGTCGCGCTCAGCGACATCGTCTACATCGCCGAAAATGCCTATCTGGCCGACCCTCATGTGCAGGTCGGCTTGGTGGCGGCCGACGGTGGCCCGCTGACTTGGCCCTTGCATATCAGCCTGCTGCTGGCCAAGGAGTACGCACTGACCGGCACACGAATCCATGCCCAGCGGGCCGTAGAACTCGGGCTGGCCAACCATGTGGTGGCAGATCCTGTCGCGGAGGCAATCGCGTGCGCGGAAAAGATTTTGGAGCTGCCTCAGCAGGCCGTCGAAAGCACCAAGCGGGTGCTCAACATCCATCTGGAACGCGCCGTCCTCGCCAGCCTGGACTATGCACTTTCAGCGGAGCACCAATCGTTTACCACGGAGGACTTCCGGTCGATCATCACCAAGCTCAGCGCGGGCAAGAACTGACCAATAACCACGATCGCGAATCAGTCGTGGCACCGCAAGAACTCACGCATCACGGCATCGAACTTCTCCGGCTCTTCGATGAAGGGCATGTGAGCGCTCGACTCGAATAACTCGAACTGCGAGCCGGGTATGCGCTGGTGGATTTCCCACGCGTGCTCGGGCACGCATTCGTCGAACCTGCCGGCAAGAACCAGGGTGGGCAGCGTGATTTCGGCCAGCTGGTCGAATACGTCCCAGCTCCGGATGGTTCCGACGATGTGAAAGTCGCTCGGCCCGAACATCGTCTCGAAGATCTCGGCGCCCATGGCCCTGAACGCGTCCTCGAGTTCTCTGGGCCACGGACGGACGCGGCACAGGTACGTTTCGTTCCATGTTCGGATTGCGGCTTGGTATTCGGCCGAGTAGGTGGTGCCGGCCGCCTCATGGCGGTCGATGGCGGACTGGGTGGCCGGATCCAGTTCCGATTTCAACCGTGCCACCATCTTCGAGAACTCCGGTATCGACGCGATGCTGTTCGAGATTGTGAGGCTGACTGCTGCTGATGTCACGTCAAGCGCGTACTGCTGCGCGAGCATCCCACCCCACGAATTGCCGAAGATATGAAAGCGGTTCAAGCCCAACGATTGCACCACCGCATCCATTTCGGCCACTGATCGATCCATGGTCCAAAGCTGGGTGTTGGACGGGCGTTCGGAATGCCCGCACCCGAGTTGATCCCAGAAGATAACTTCTCGCTCGTCAGCCAAACGTTGCAGCGAACTCAAGTAGATGTGCGGTAGACGAGGCCCGCCATGAACCACCAGCAGCGGAAGACCCGCCCCGCCACTAACCCGCTTGAACCACACGTTCCCTCCCGGGACCGCGATCGTTCCCTCGAATTGAGTCACAGCAGCAGTGTAGGGAGCGCCTCCCGCTCCCGGCCTGCACGCCGCGGCCGCGACTGCAGTCCCGTCGAGCGTGGGGCCTGTGCACGGATTTTGACGGGCCGACGTACGTATCCCCCCTCGGCGCGGCCAGACTGCTGGCCGACTCCACATCGGCTCCGTTGCAACTCTTACTCTCGCAATGAGAGAATAGTGTTCTCGTATACACCGAACTGGAGAAACCCGTGCCTGAAGCCGTCATCGTGTCCGCCCTGCGGACCGCCATCGGGACCGCCAAGAAGGGGACGTTGCGCGACACCAGCGCTTTCGACCTGGCGCATCACGTCGTTACCGAAGCGGCAAAGGATCTCGATCCAGCGCAGGTCGACGATGTGATCCTGGGTGAGGGGCTTTACGGTGGCGGTGTGCTCGCACGCCATGCGGCCATTACGGCAGGCCTGACCCAGGTGCCGGGCTTGGCCAACAATCGGCACTGTGCCGCCGGCCAGGCGGCAGTGCAGAGCGCGGCGGCAAGTGTACGTGCGGGAATGGACCAGCTCGTCATTGCCGGCGGCGTGAATTCTGCGTCCACGTCCCCGCGGTCGCGGATGCAAGTGGACGGCGAATGGGTCGACTGGTTCCCGCCGACTCACCCCGACCGTCCCGAGGCGCCGAACCTCGACATGTCGATCACCGTGGGGTGGAACGCCGCCGTCAAAGCCGGGGTAAGTCGGCAGGAGATGGACGAGTGGGCGCTGCGGTCACACCGTAATGCGATCGCCGCGATCGACGAGGGCCGCTTCAAAGAAGAGATAGTTCCCATCGAGACACCGCACGGGTTGTTCTCGGTGGACGAACACCCGCGACGTGACACCGGCATGGAGAAGCTGGCCGCCCTCAAGCCGTTACATCCAGAAATCGAGGGCTTCTCCATTACGGCCGGCAACGCCTGTGGCGCGAACGACGGGGCGGCCGTGTTGACGATCGCGAGCGACCAGCTTGGATTGCCTGCGCTGGCCACCGTACGGTCGTGGGCGTCCGTCGGTGTTGATCCTGCGATCACCGGCTTGGCTCCGGTAGAGGCGATCCCGAAAGCTCTTGCACGCGGCCATCTTTCGATCTCAGATGTGGACCTGTTCGAAATCAACGAGGCGTTCGCAGCGATGTGTGTGGCCACCATCAAGCTACTCGAGCTCGACCCCGACAAGGTCAACGTCAGCGGCAGCGGTTGCTCACTGGGACACCCAGTGGCGGCGACCGGAGCCAGGATGCTCGTTACGCTGGTCCACGAATTGCGCCGCCGCGGCGGCGGAATCGGGGTTGCGGCCATGTGCGCCGGCGGTGGTATGGGTTCCGCGACCGTCATCGAGGTCCCGGCTCCCTAAATGACCATCGCCAACCTGATCGCAGGCGCACGCAACGGATCTCAGCGCGCGGCGGGTCGGCTACTCAGCCTCATCGAGAGCGAACGCCGCGACGAGGTGCTCGCCGGCATCGGTCCGTCGTCCATCCGCGCCGTTCCCGTGCTAGGCATCACCGGACCTCCCGGCGCGGGTAAGTCGACGACGATCGCCGCCCTGGTCGGCGCCTACCGCGAACGTGGGTGTCGGGTGGCAGTTCTGGCCGTGGACCCCTCATCGCCATTCAGTGGCGGTGCGCTACTGGGCGACCGAATCCGCATGAGCGCGCATATCAACGACTCTGATGTGCTGATCCGCTCCGTGGCGACGCGCGGTCACCTCGGCGGTCTGGCCGCCGCGGTTCCCGCGGCCATCCGGCTGCTGGGCGCGATCGGCTACCACGTGGTGCTGCTGGAGACGGTGGGAGTGGGGCAGTCGGAGATCGAGATTGCCGCGGTCGCCGACCCCACCATCGTCGTCCTCAACCCCGGAGCAGGCGACGCCGTCCAAGCCGCCAAGGCGGGTGTGCTGGAAGTCGCCGACATTGTGGTGGTCAACAAGGCCGACCGGGACGGCGCCCAACACACCGTGCGTGATCTTCGCGCCGAAACCAAGGCCCCGATCGTCAGCCTCGTCGCCACCCGCGGCGAGGGCATCCAGGATCTGATGGCGGTCATCGAGGACCACCACCGAACCGATAGTCGCGATCGCCGACTGGCCCGGGCGCGAGCACAGATTCTGTCCTTGGCGCAAAGCCGCTTGCGGGAACAGCCGGATCTTGATCGGCTGGCCGAGGCGGTCGTCGACGGCACTCAGGATCCATATAGGGCGGCCGAACAACTTCTCTCGCCGAGCGTTCTACCGGACGAGTAATCACCGGATGTCCCCCAATCGGGGAATGAGCGTTCATCACTACTGCGGACCGATCGGCGGAGGTCAGCCCAGGTCAACCGCTCTAAGTTGGGGTTGTGCTCAATTCGGCGGTCACCTCGGCTGGCCGGCGCCAACAAAATTCCAGGACGAATCAGGAGACCGGCAACATGACATGCACATCTGAACTGTCGGCGGCGTTGGGAGGCGAACGACTGGAGCTGTATCGCCGGATGTGGGTGTTGCGATTGCTTGACATGGCAATGGAGGAGTGGCGGATCGACGGGCCGCGAACTGGAAGGATGGGTTGCGTTCTGCGCCAAGTGCTTTGGCATAAGGAGCCTCGTTCGAGCTCCGCGACGCCTACACGCAACAGCTGGCCGGCGAAGGCGAGGTCACCTGTTTGCCGTTCGGGATAGTGAGGCAAACTCCGTCGAATTCCAAGTGGCGGCCCAGATTGCGGTGTCGTGGCGACTGCCGGTGGTGTTCATCGTCGAGAAGGTCCGCGACATGACCGCGGCTGGCCCGCGCAGCTATGTGGCGGACTGCCATGGGATGCCTGTGCTGTCGGCCAACGGCAAGGACGTTGGGGCGGTTCGTGACTCGGTGGCCGAAGCGGTGCGACGAGCGAGCTCCGGTGCGGGCCCCGATCTGGTGAACGCGGTTACATACCGTACGAACCACCCCTCGGGAGTCGATCCACTGGTTTTCGAAAGGCGATAGTTGACGGCTGCCGGCGTCAGCGCCGGCCACCCGTATGAGGTGGAAGGCCAGGCTCGCCACCTGCTGGCAGAAGCTGAGTCGCTCAGCAAGGCGATGTTGTTGTGCACAGAGCCGACGCCGGTGACGAAGCCCGAACCGTGGTCGACTGCTGGTTGAGCAGACCTTGTCGCATCGCCTCGGCGACGGCGGCTGCGCGATCACCCACACCGAGCTTCTCGTATAGGCGTTGCACGTGCGTTTTCACCGTCGACGGCGCCACGTAGAGCTCCGCTGCGATCGCCGGGATGCTCTGACCCCGAGCGATCCGGATAAGCACCTCGCGCTCTCGTGAGCTGAGCACCGGTGCGCTCCTCGGTTCTGCCCGCTGACGAATCTCGGTGGCAAGGCCTCCGACCAGCGCGGGTGCCACCACGGCACGACCCTGTGCGCAGTCGAGGACGGCCTCGACGATCTCGCTGCGAGTCGAGTCCTTCAGCAGGAATCCGGCGGCACCCTGCTGCAGGGCTTGATACACGATCGCCGACTCGTCGTGCGCACCGGGCCCGAGTGGATGCCGACGGGGGACTGTTTGTCTTGCTCGATGCCCCGGTGGGCACCCACATCTGCGTGGAGCTGCCGGTCAAGAAGTAGCTGTATCGCCCACTCTGAGTGCCGAGCGTGGGGCATATGAACGAATCGAAGCGGTTTCCCGTACCTA
>Ga0335069_10006036_pt1 | contig 17701 bp, 25 predicted proteins | sample Lox_Sample_11_FD_206714 | JGI IMG/M metagenome (GOLD analysis project Ga0335069, IMG submission 206714) | Soil microbial communities from Loxahatchee National Wildlife Refuge, Florida, United States - Lox_Sample_1.1 | ecosystem: Environmental > Terrestrial > Soil > Wetlands | place: USA... | reverse complement strand
CAAAGGAGCCTCAGTGAATCTAAAAATACTTATATACGATATCGAAAATTCTCCTAATATTTCATACACTTGGCCCGGTTCGATGCACGAACAGAACGTCATAGACATCAAAGAGAACTGGCAACTCTTGAGTGTAGCGTATAAATGGCTAGGTGAGAAAGAAGTCCACTGTATCTCTAAACAAGGTCATAAGTCTGACAAAGACCTAGTTAAGAAAGTCCATAAATTATTTGACGAAGCGGATGTCATTGTAGCGCATAATGCTGTCATGTTCGACAACAAGAAATGCCGCGCTAAGTTCCTCGAGCATGGCCTTCCTCCTCCAAGTCCGTATAAGACTATCGATACTCTTCAGATCAGCAGAGAACGATTTTCATTGAACAGCCATAAACTTGACGACTTGGGTAAACTCCTAGGCGTTGGTAGGAAGATCAAAATCCAAGAAGGTTTCGAGTTGTGGTTGGACGTCATGGCAGACAAACCCGAAGCCTGGACTAAAATGATTGCATATAACAAGCAAGACGTCGTCCTTCTCGAAAAAGTCTATTTGAAACTTCGTCCATGGATGGACAGACATCCGCATGTCGGTCTTGGCGGAGACGGGAAACGCTGTCCTAAGTGTGGTGGGACTCAACTACAGTCTCGTGGACAGCGCAGGACGATTCAAGGGTTTTATAATCGATATCAATGCCAATCTTGCGGTGGATGGAGTACTGATCGACTGAAGATCGAAAACAGTCCGTCGGCTAAATTAACAAATCCAGGATAAGCGGAGAGTGTGATGAAAATCAAAGTCCACAGAATCCATGCCAAGGCCAGATTACCTGAATATCAGACATCAGGCGCAGCAGGAGCAGATGTCTTCGCATGCGTCCCTGGAATGGGTGTCCTAATTTCTCCGGGGGATGCCAGGCTGATTCCACTTGGTTTGTCTGTCGAACTACCAAAGGGATGGGAACTCCAAGTCCGCAGTAGGTCTTCATATGCCCAGCGAGGCATCGTAGTCCGTAATTCTCCGGGTACGATTGACAGCGACTACAGAGGAGAGATCTTTGTTCTCCTGGAGAACCGCAGTCTTCATACCGTTGGTATCAACGACGGAGACCGTATTGCGCAGATCGTCCTGGCCAGGGCGGATCAAGCTGAATTCCTGCCCGCTGATGAAATCGATTTGAGTCAGACTAAACGCGGCAGGCGAGGTTTTGGTAGCACTGGGAAGTGATATGCCGATCTATGAATACAAGTGTGGCCGGTGTGACAACGTCTTAGAAGTCATTCAAAAACTGTCGGCTATTCCTTTGACTGAATGCCCGGACTGCGGCGGCAGTTTAGATAAACTCTTGTCTGCGCCTAACTTCCAATTCAAAGGCTCCGGGTTTTACCAAACGGACTATAGACGCAAGCTTAAGGCCGATCCGGAGTCCGATTAGGATCGAAATGTTGATCCAGGGTTTTCAGAGTGTCATCAGATGGGCCATCTACATTGCCCGCTGAGAACTTAGTCCTACGCCCGAAGTACAGAGAGACTGAAGTCAGAAAGAACTCGTCTAGAAGAGAACTCGACTGAAGGGCGTCGAAGGCCTCTAGGATCGTAAATCCTATCATCAAAACAACGGCAATACACAACAAAGTCAGGCTAACACTAGGCTTGCCTGTCGCAGGATCTGTCATCCACAGTTTCATTAAAACACCACACCCACTGACATTCCTAGAGTGCCATTAGACAGCCCCAGAGCGCCTATAGACAGCGGTCCTAGGAGTCTATAGGTCACACTGACCCCGTATGTAGGCGTCGAATGTAGGCCAGGGTAGGCCATTAGGGCGTTGATTCCCCAGCGTTTGGTGTCGTAGACTATGTCTTTCTCAGCCTTAGAATCACTGGCTGAATGGGACACGGTGTCGATGTCGTTATGCGTGACAGCTACTACAGTCTCAGTCCCGTCTTTATGTTTCTCAGTCGTAACAGTAGTAACACTGTGATCGATCTTATTCGAATCCCGGAGTGTGACAGTCTCAGTCTTAGTGATAACCTTAGCTGGCAGCGAATATCGACCTAAAAGTGCTCCCAGAGCAAAAGAGACAAAAACTGCAAGAATTGTCGCTTTAGTAACCATCAATATGGCCCCAGGAAATTAATGAGATCCGATAACCGGATAAACAGTGTCCTATAGTCAAGTGCTTCGCCGCTAGCAAAGGCAACGCCGACTACTCGCCCGTACGCGTCTAAAACCGGACTTCCTGAGTTTCCGGGTAGAATTGAACTCGTAGCGTATCCGGCATGAAATCCAAAGTATTGTACTGCGGCTTCGCCGGCATCTCCAACAAACAGTCCGTGCGTATGGGTCAATGGCAATAACAGTCCATATCCATAGACGTCTACAGAGTCTCCTGGATCGATGTCTATTTGAGAGACTCTCAATGCGGGTCGGTCGAGACCCTCGAGAAGACACAAGTCAGGCTGTCCGTCCAAGGCTTGTTCAATAATCCTGAGCGGAATCCTACGATTGCCGATGACAGCATTCACCGCCCCGGCTTTACACATATGAGCATTCGTAACTGTGTACTGTTTGCCCGATGGGGCCAGGACCTCAAATCCTGTGCCTCCCGATTGGCCTGAGTCAGTAAGGAGTTCTATGACAGACATCTCTGGATTAGCTCGGTTCGGCGTATGTAATGAATCAATGACACACATAACCATGCCTATTAAAAATAGTCCTATGAATACTTTGACGTGCGGTACACGGTATTGATTACGCCTGCCCAAGGAAGACCTGCCTTTCTTTTTCCCGCCTGGCCAGTAATCGCTGAGGGTCGTTACCCGCGCGCGTCCATTTTAAGAACCCGTCGGCAGCTGCCTGGATGTCTTCGTTGTTAAAAGCAGCCAATAGGCTACTGTTCGCTAATGCCGAACGTCCTTCGTTATATGCGAATGATGTCAATGCCGCCAATTGATTGTCTGTCGCATCGACCTGTACTAGTTTACAAACGCTGTCATAAAATCGTTGGACTGTTAATTCCAGCAAGGCTTGCGCACGGTCTTGGGTAATCGCAGGGTCTTGGATAGTCACAGGCGTACCGTCTTCGTAATACGTATTACCGTATCCAATTGTAGCAACACCTCGAGTGTCTAGATAAGGCCGCAGTCTGCATCCTTCAAGGCTTGCGATTAGAGAACACGCTTGGTCCAGGGCTGACACGAAGTCTCCGTTTGCAAAAGTTACATACAGGACATCTATACCAGTCTAACAGTTCAGGATCGTCTCGCATAGCAGTATGGCATTGGTCACAGAACTTGTAGTTGACATGATCATCGAAGGACTGAAGTAACTTTTTGGTTTCTTGCGAAACGGACTGTTTTGCAATCACTTCAGAAGTAATAGGATTCCGGCGAGACAACTGAGGACTCCTAGGATACCTGCGCCTAGTTTGACTACGAACTTAACACCATTAACATGTTCTAGAACAGGCTTCAGCTGAGACTTAAGGTCATCAAGCTCTTTGGTGTGGGCCTGGATCTGCGTCCTGACTACTGCAGAGTCTTCTAAGAGCTTGTCGAGCTTGTCATCTAGGCTCATGTCTATAACATACCATTATACCACACAATTCCTACACAATTTTATGATAGGTTAATGAAATGAAATACTTAGTGAAATACTCAGTCAAATACTTACATCATTTAATTGTCCTCAGTGTCTTCGGATGTCTATTTGGGTGTGGTGATCCGTCCGGTACTAGAGGGACACTAGGAACGCCAACGCCGTCGTGGCCAACACCTGTTGCTACGGCTACGCCCGATCCTAAAGATCATACGTGCCCAAGAGAATATGAACTCCAGTGTGATGGGTGGGGCATTCCGTGTCGCTGTGATAGATACGGGCATAACCAAGATTAGTTATAATATTCGCGGATACCTATGATATCTATGACATTCTCATGGTGGCCTGGAACAGGAGAAACGATGAATTTCAGAATACTAGGAATCGTGTTGATTCTTGTGAGTTGTGGAAAAGCAAATCCATTACCACAACCTAAGGTTGTTGTTCCGACTCCAACTACTAGACCAGACGGAGAGCCCTGTACTCCAAGTTGGATAACTTCTTGTTCTACGTTTTAGGAGAAGTGTGCTTCAATGTAGATTTGTCCACTTCCGCCATTGCCGCCGTTATATCCGGATGTAGGACCAGAACCCGCGCCGCCTGCGCCTCCATCTCCTATATTGTAGGTATAAGAAGTCAACGGTGTTGTAATTATTCCTTCGATGTATCCTCCGGCTCCGCCACCGCCTCCTGGATTATAACCTTCAGGTTCGCCAGTACCTCCGCCGCCTGCGCCTGTATTGGCCACGGCTGCGTGACCAGTGTCGGCGGCTTTACCTCCTCGACCGCTGCCGCCGAATGGAGAACTGGCCCCGCATCCTCCACATTCTGCGCTGTCTAATTGGGCAGATGAGGTAGAAGCTCCGGCACCGCCTTGTAACACGATTCCGGTGAAGTTTCCGCCTGTGGCAGTAGCAGAACCTCCGAATCCTCCGTCTAACCCATTGCCGCCATGCCCTCCAGAACAAACCAAGAAAGAAGAACCGAAAGTCGTTACGCTGCCGTCACTGCCTGCGTTTACGTTGGCAGCCCCTCCACCTCCGCCGCCGATCATCTTGATCTTAAGATATTTCGCATTAGCCGGGACTGAATAACTACCGCTTCCGCTGAGAAGCACAGTCACGGCAGGCGCCGTGCTGTTTGATAGAATTAGCCAAGGCGAACTTGGCGGGGCAGTCCCGATCAAAGGAGATCCGATTGCTTGATAAACTACGCCAGTAGACGCAAGTTGGACGATACTATTCGAGTAATACTGAGTCGATCCGTCGTACTCCGGAATTCCTTGCTGAAACAGGTAGCTAAGCTGATAGCCCCACAGATAATCCAAGGCATTAGAGTCCTGTACGGCAGGTGAGTTGTTACCAATCAAGGCCCCGTCCCAACCCGTCGCAAACGCCGCAGACTCTTGTTGAACTAGGTCAGGCGATACTGTAGCGCCGCTATATGCTGTAGGAGAGCCCTGCGCCAACGAACCGAAGACGGCAATCCTACTGCCCGTTGCAGTATTACCGAACAGTAACTGCGTAAATCTAGCTAATCGTCCCATAAGTCCTCACATTATACTATATCGGTAGTCCATATACGGCCAGTCTAAATGATAGGCTCCAGACGTATAACTCGCAGCGCAGTTCATGCCAACGGTATTTACTGTGTTAGGGGAACTGGGAGTCGCGTTCGTGTAGTCGCACCATCCGTACAGCTGGTTAGTACTAGGTGGGACTATGACTGCAATGCCGACTGCCATCGGTCTCGGTAACAGGTTCTCAGAGATAAACAAATCCAGCAGTCCAGAACTACCAATATCAGATGAGATGAAATACGTCATTTGCATCGGCGCTGTGTTTGCGTCATCGAAGACTTGGATTTCATCAGGGAAATATTGATACAAGAAGTTAGTAATCGTCGACAGATCGCTTGGATTGCTATTCGTAATGATCGCCATCTGGATCAATTTCAGGAAATCCGCGTCATCGAGTGTAATGGGGCCAGTCGGGCCGAAGCCGCTTCTAGTGACGCCTGCGTATTTCCCGAGGACATCTAACTGGACTCCTACTGCTATGTTAGACCCAAGGAGATTGAAGCCGTCCTGGACTGCGTTGGGAAGCATATCCATTACCGGCCCTGCGACTACTGCCTGGACTGTCGCAACAGCCTTCGTCTTGTTGGCATACTGGATCACCAATAATGAAGAGTAATAATCAAGTAAGTCTGCAGTAGTCATTAACTCACCGTTATAGTGACAATCGCCGTATCGGGCGTACTCGGATAACTGTCTGTGACCTTCACAACATCAGTCCCTGGAGTCGCGCCAGCGACATAAAGTCCAGACGAACTATTGATAGATCCGCCGGAGACGTTGGATTGAAAACTCCATGTCATAGTTCCGTATCCTCCGTTGGCTATAAAAGTCTCGCTGCCCAATGTTGAGATATTCAAGGCAGCAGTTACGCTTCCTCCGCCTGATGTTACAGACAAGATAGTATTGTCAGAACTGATATACATCGGTATGACTATGACATCACTTCCTGCGACGGAGAACTGCTCGTTGGCCAATGCCGGCGTCTGGATTGCGGCATAACTTCCGCTGACAGACAAAGCAAATAACACAGGATAGGCCATGGTATTTGGATCTATGTCTTGGACTAGTGTTGAGACTTCGTTGGCGTTGACTGCCGCGTCTACTCCTGGAACAAACAGTGTGGGAAGGCTACCTTGAATAGCTGCTATGTTAGGAGGCGTCACGCCGTCGATACTTGAGACTGTGATCTTAGTGAATAATGGGACTGGGTTGACATCATCCCAATGGACTGTAAACAGGGAGCCGTCTACCTGAGTGATGACATAACTCTGCGAGCCATACATTCCAGCTCCAGCGTTTCGTTTCGTATAGATGGCGTTAGCAATATCAGCGGGCGAACCACTTCCAGCAACGATGACCCAGATGCTGTGGCCTGGAAGACCAGCAAGGCTGCCAGACCCAATCGTAGTACTGGACGTATTCTCTTTGATGGCAGCAAAGGTAACTCCGGAGACGTTCTCGAGGGCAGCCAAAAGACCGGCCAGATAGCCTTGGCTAGGAAGAGAGACTGACTTTTGACGCCGGATCTTGAGTTGGGCATCGGTTTCTTCGTTAATCCCTAAGACAGAATAGGACGTAGGATTGTTGATACTCGTGACACCCAGGACGATCGTCACAGGGACGGTGATCGTATTAGGCGCGGAGACTATTGCTCCAGGGCTGGCCGCTTGGAACAGTAGGACATGACTTCCTGTGCCCGTTCCTAGGGACGTAGTCTGAAGCTGCCATTGATTGCCTGCGCCATCCGCCACTGTGTACACCGGCTGCAGAGTTTGATCGAGACCGTATAAGTTGACTGACTGGCTTGTGACTATCGTTACGTCAGTGACAGTAAAAGTTCCTGCCTGTCGTTGGATGCCGTTGATTGCAACGCGTTGATCGAGGATTGTACCGATTGCGTTGTCAGGATCAAAAGTGTTATAGATCTGCGTCAGTAGATTTTCAACGTCCAGCGTGCTCTGAATGAACGTCATCATCAACTGGCCGTCAGGAGTCTCTGGCCCGATGTTTATTGATGCCCCGTAGATGGCCTGAAATGCAGACGTATACTGTGCGACTAACTCAGCCTGCGTCTTAGTAACTAATCCCGACGATCCTAAAGAATTTGGCATCTGTTATCCTAACGTAGCCGTATCGAATTGAAATTGTCCCGACAGTGTACTGTAGACAGTGTTAACGGTGTAGTTGACAGTCAGCTGACGACTGGAGTTCAGCGTCAACGATGTCTGAACGAGGCCCGTGACGCCTACGGTGTTAAGTATCGCGGTATTGATGGCCAGATTGAGACTCACTCTGTCCTTACCGCCCAAGAGATTCAGCCAATCGATGCCCACGTTTGTAGCGAAGAAACAATCGCCTAGGAACATATTGAGATTCATGTCGATGTCCTGAGCGACTTCTAAGTTATTGGCGACATAGTTATTCAGCCCGGCTCCGAAAGTCCAATCGTGCTGAGAATCGAGGGCTCGACATATAATACTAGCTGCCACATCACAATTCTACCACAATTCCAGCACAATTAAGACTTAGGCTGTGATTATGAGACATCTGACAACTATGCTAAGTTTTTTGAGTATCTCAATGTATTTAATCGGATGCGGAAAAGTCCACAGAAGTCGCTGCCGAGAAAATGTCCTATGTGAATGCGTATTCCAGGGAGAGAAAGAATATGTCTTGGGTTGTTATATGACAACTATTCCAGTAGTTGCGCTATGTCGACGTTGACTAACGCTATCTGTGCAGTGGCTGGATTACCGGGCGTAGCGGCATTGAGTAAGCTCAAGGCCGTCGCAATGTCCGTCAGCGTCGTTTTCAATGACACGAGGTTATTCTGTAGTGTCAAAAGATTAGTGCTGGCATTGAATCCGACTTTTGCGTTGCCGTCGGTCAAAATGGCTCTGTCTGGATCGAAATTGAATCCTAGAGGATTGAAGCCCACTAATGCCATGGCATCTGCAAATGAATGTATCCTAGATGAAGCCACCGGACCAGTCCTGGCCCCTGCGAACCAGTTGTCTAGATCCCGGTCATTAAATAGGATGAGACATTGATCTCCTGGAGAGACCGGCATATTCAATGCCGCAGTGTCTCCACCGATTGTTATCATCGGGCAATCGATCATCATCGGGTATTCAAACGTCTTCAGCTGGTAATTTCCTTCTGAGACTTTCTCGTAGTAAGTCCTGGAGTAGTTCATAGTCGCTGTCACGACTCGTATACTCCCGCCGGCTACAGGTACTGTCCTAAGAGATTGGATGGTCGCCACGCCATGGCAGTTAGTACTGGACATGACGTCGTTCTTCCACGCAGCCAGGACATCCTGTAATGAAGGATTAGCACGAGGAAGACTTAATGGTACAGTCGGAGCAGCCACGATTACCTCAACATAATTCTATCATAATCTATAGGCATACTTTAATTATGGGATTAGACATAGTCTTCTATGCATTACTAGTGTCATTCGCAGCCATCGGACTCTCGATTGCGGTTAAAGAAAAAAACAATGTCCTGGCCCATCCCAGGACTTGGCAGGGTGAACAGTTGATACCGCCGCCTTCTATACCCCAAGACGGGCCTGGACAGGAGCAAAAACGCCCTTCTGAAGACCGACACGGGTAACGGCCTCTCCTGAGACAGCCAGAGATATCACACCGTGATGATGAATACTTGAGACTTGCTGAATGCCGTTATAAGTCTGCGCGGTACTGGATTCTAGATTGACCTGACTGCCTATCGCCAACCGAGGCTCAAAGAGGATGTCCAACTCAATGAATGTCTCTTGTTTGATCGGGGTATTCAATAACCCAAAGCTAGAGTCTATGACTAGGATGTCGCCAGCGAGGCATTCAGTCGGTAATATGGCATTGGCCTTCAAGTTGTCTATGAAAAAATTCGTGTGCGTCAAGTCCCGCAATAAGTCAATCGTATTCCCAGAGTACGCTCCGCCTTTCGTCAGTTTGTAATCATAAGACGCACTGATTGCGCCTTGGGAGACTCCATATGGAGCCAGGTCGGCTATAAGGCTCGCTATGACTGATGACTGCAGTGTCCCGGATGGATAATTGATAGTACTTCGAGCATTGCCGAAAGCCGCGCCGCCATCGAAGGCTTCTATGTTGGTGATGAAGTTCACGCCCTCACGAACCGAGTATGCTCGTATGATATTACCGGTAAAGACTACGGGCCAGTTGGGACCGGGACCGTAACCTGCCTGGAGGGTTACAAATAAGATTTGCGGAACATCGGGCGGTAGGAACTGGCCGACGTACTGATCGAATAGGATCTGATCTCTATGCTTCTGAGACAAGTTGTAGACTCTGATCTTCGCTTCATTGGTGCTGGGGTAGTTATTCCTTGAGATATCGAATTCGACAGTAAACGGCATTTCGATAACCAGGTCCACACCGGGGCCTTGAATAGTCAGCCGGTAATTCAGCCCAAACTTTCGGATGTTATTACTAATCCCAGGCATTATTTACCATTCAGAAATTCATAGTACTGATGGACTTCTGTTGCATTGAGTATAAAAAGATTAAACGCACCACTTGAGAAATCATTTTGTTGCGTCGGTTCTCTCTTCAAGTTGACGTTAGCAATGCACATCAATCCAAACGGAATCTGATTTCTGAATTGATGAAGGATATTAGGAGAGACTGTCACTCGAGTGCCGTTCAACACGAATGTTTTGTACGTCAACGACTGCATGAACCATCCGTATTGTTGTGGGATGTATTCAAGCGTCAGCCCGATTAGCGTTCCATCGGGCAAAGCCAGAGACTGCTGCTGGACTGTGTCATTCGTAATCTGAGTCACCTGGTACATTATGCCACCGCCGAAGGTGAAAAGATTGTAGGACTAGTAGTCAGCGCTGACGTACCTAGAGGCACAGTTCCGGAGGCTTGATTCTGTAACCTACCTTGGGCGTTGTTTGCTACGTTATTGTATAGAGTCGTAGTCGAGAAACTCGTACTGGCAAATCGGATTTGTTTGAATGTGACTTCGAAGTCTGTGATCATCACAGTCTCAGCAGACTGGATTGCCCTGAGACTTTTAATAGCCATGTTCTGAAAGATAGCCCACGGCGTCTGTACCGTAAAGAGTACACGATTGACCCAGTAGCCATAGAATTGCTGGAAATACTGCTGCTGAAGCGTCTGGTTGGGCTGTGGAGATACAGAGAGCCCGTCTATGACTGTCTCCCCTCCCTGACCGGTGATCGACGCCAAAGCGGCTACAGAGCTGTTCAGGAGGCTAGCGGCAGTCTGGTAAGCAAACAGGGCTTCGTTATAGGCAATCAAAGCCGTAGTAGACAAACCAGGAGCATATCCTGATATGGCTGTCAGTTTTTGCGCGACTTGTTGAGCAATCTGAAAGGCCTTGTTCGGCGGAACGTTATTCAGTTCGCCGATAAATCCCTGAGTCGTGATAATCACTGGCCTCAAGGCAATCTGATTCTGAATGGCTGTATTATCTTCGACGAAATGGTCGGTGATATCACTTTCAATAGTACCCGTGTTCTCACCCTCGTAGTGAAATACAATACTCGGCGGCAATGGCAAAGGAGAGCCGTTCGTGAGATTAGTAGGTGTGGGTTGATAACCGACCGTACTCTGCGGGGAGACTAGCAATAGATTGCTGACGCTAGAGATTGCAGATGAGACAGCACTTAGTGTGGAAATAGCCATCGTCTTCCTATTATATCACGGAATGGATTGCGGCAACGCCCTGAAAGCATTGTTGTTTTGTTGGTCAAGATGTTGTTTGACGATCTTGGCTGTCAAGTGTGGGTCGTGTGCCTCGTTGATATTAATCGTCGTATGACTAGTAGGTACGACTCCCGCAGGCTGTAGGCCTGTACTCAAGGGTTTGACATACTGGGACACAGATTCAAAAGCATTAGTCAGGCCGTGCCCGATCTGATTTACTATCTCAGCGCCCTTGCCTTTACGAATCAAGTCTACGTCCTTGGCAGCAAATTCAGTCACACCTGCGGTTATGTTAATCAGTTTCGATATGCCTTTGAGGACTTGAAGTTTTTCAGCAAGACTAGCAAAGGCGTTTACGAGTTTAAGGACTGCGTCAGTCAGCTGAAATAGATCTTTCAACAGACTCGGTCCGAATCGGACGTTCAATCGACCCAAGGCATGCTCGACTTTATCTCCTAATTGAGACCAAGCTATGGCCATCTTATTCAAGGCATTGATCTCACCCGGCGCATACCGATGACTCAATGAAACTTTCTCGAGGTCCAGAGTACTAGTCTTCAAGGTTTGGATAACATCATTGCTGAGCCCAAAAGAGGCCAGGATTTTGTTAGACTCTGGAAGACCCTTAGTCTTCTGGGCATACTCACGAAGTTTGTTGAGGACGTATTCGGTATCTCTGGCCCTGCGGACATCAAAGCCAACGGTGTTTATAAGCGCCCCAAGGCCCTCAGGGCGACCTTTGCCGAGGACCATCTGGGATATCACCCCTTGGACTGCTTTAAAGTCCTGGGCCACCTGTTGTGCTGAGACGCCCGACTTTAAGGCCAGGTACTGCCATCGTTGAAGCCTGTCGGCTGAGATTCCGGTAAAGTTCTCGAATTGTTTGAGATTCTTACCGGCCTCATTACTCTGCTCACTGAACTGCTTGAATGCATAGATGGCTGCTGAGACAGCAGCAACGGCTGCAGACGTAGCAATCGCTATGTCCACCATACCGGACTTGATGTCTTTAAGAGCGCCGGAGGTCTTATCCGCCCCTTTGACGCCAAGCTGTACAAATAACTCAGCTATCTTCACGTAACTGATTCCTTATTTCTTTCTTAGCCTCAAGCCGTTCAAGACGATGAGTCCGAGTCTTAGTCAATCTACCCGGCACAGCTCCGTGATTTCGGGAAATCGGTCGCCGTCCCCAATATTCATCGCCAAGCGGACGTCGATTCTTAATACTGCGGCTCATGGTAATATCTTAGCATGAACTGTGTGATATACTCACACGATGGAATTCGATCCTGTCTGGACTGTGGTATGGATTGTCGCCCTGGTGTTCTTCTTGGCTACATATTTATCTAGTTTCGACTAATCTTTTCGGTTAAGTTCAATTGCTGCACGTTCGTAGTCATTGAGGAATTTCTCATAATACAGGGCCTGCAATACCGTACGCGCGTCGAATTCACGGACTTCATTAAGAGATCCATAACCAGCTTTGACTAGTCGGAAATATATCAATAAGTCATTGTCTACGACTTTTGTTGAAGGTTCTGAGAGACTTGCTCCGAGATACGACCTGACAATTGCCCAAGGTTTTTCATAAAAGGGCGGATGTTTGTGAGCGCCACCTCGAGACAGACTTGGAGATAGTCCTCCCTGGCCTCTGCCGGTTCGAATGTCTCCGGAGTGATCTTGCGGTCGTTATAATGCACGCGTTTCATGCACTCATCGAGACATTGCTCGATACGCTTGCTGCTGAATCCTGCACAAAAGAGGTCTTTGAAGAGATTGAGATCGACTTCGGCGTTAGGATCTAGCTTAAGACTCTTCAATTCCTCAAGACAGGCCTGATATAGGGCCTTGGAGACGGCAAAAGGACTCAGAGTGATCTTAAGTTTAGCGCCGGAGGGTAACGTGATGTCTTCAGTCAATTTTGAACTCCTTGTACGGAACGGGCTTCATGAATTTGTCGTATGCGGACTTTGCACAAGTATCACACAACCTGAGCATCTCAGTAATTGAGCACTGTTCTGGATCTGTAGTATTTTTGAAAGGCAGCACCAACGGCTCAATTTCACAACCACATTTATGACAATTATTGATAATAAAAGTATCCATAACATCACACAACTAAGTCATCAACAGTCTTCCGAATCCCTGTCGATTATGCCTCCCCTTCTAGGCGGCTGCATATTCGATATTAAGACTATACTACGTTATGATTGTGAAGGAATTATGAAAACAGAAAAATTCTCGGCCTTGGATTGGGATCTAATGACACCTTACCAATCCAACGTTACCGTGTCATCGGCACCGGATCAAGTAATAGTCCGCTGAGCACTCGCGAATTTGATCGAATACTCTGCCACAGATTGAGTCGCATCGCCCTCGACGTTTGTCTTACCTTCTATGAGTTTCTGAAAGACTCCGCCAGAGAGGATATACGTGTCATTCACGACATTGCCTTGACCATCGCCGATCAATTTTACGAAAGTCCCGATGACATTGACATTGCCCGCGAAATTACCTTGCTGAGTCAATTGAAGGCCGTTGAGGAACTTGTCGTCAGCTGAACCTCTGATAACTCTGAGTTTGGCCTCAGCGTTATTGCCCATCTGATTCTGGCCGTAAATTGTATTCCCATTCTTACCGGTCTTAACGGTTGCGATTTCCGAAGGAAATGAAAGTAATACGCAATCTCCATCGGCGAGATCGCTCAACACAGTGTTATTGAGGCTGATTGCATCGGCCCCGCTCATAGCCACAGTAGCCATTATCTTAGTCCTTTCAAATACTTATGCATTGACCACTACGATCACATCGCTGCTTTGTATAGCTCCAGATTCCTTCACAGCGATTTGCACTAGACTAGCTTGTCGTGCGGCTCTCGCAGAAGCAGCCTGTTGACTGACCGGTTGGCTGTAGATGTAATACCCGAGTTGACTGATGTTGTTATAGAAATCTGATTGATTGCCGAACGTTGTAGCACTTGTCCAACTGCCTGGAGCAAGATAAGCGTTGTTGACAAACTGCTCGCAAACCGCTCTATACGCGCCCTTGAGACCAACCATGCCTTGCTCAGTCTGCGGAATCTTAGTAGCAGATTCGGCTAGGTAATTGAATCCTGCTACTTCCAAGGCAGAAACAAACGCCAATAGGTTGTAGACATTGTCAAAGAACTGGTTTGCTCCAGAAGTAAACACCGCCGGTACGCCTTGGATAGAAACATAACAGTCCGCTCCGGCGACTTGCGCTTCATTGAGCAACGTCTGCGTCATAGTCGGATCAGGAGATACGCCAGACAGTTGCTTAAGATGCATCGTCTCAGTAGTGTTACTGCCCGCAAAGTTAGTGCTCAAGGCCCGACCAGCATAACTGGCCATCATATTAAGAGCAGTAGACTCACTGCCGCCATAGTAGAGACATCGAGTTTGATTCAGAGTCGACTGTTGAACGTCATAGAAAAGGCCTGATGGACTTCCTATATCTGTCGAATCATATGATACGACGAACAGTATCTTCGTCAAAGCCTGAATGACTGCCGCAGCCGCTAGGACATCAGCGCTACCAAGATCGGCAGCCGTGAGATTTTCCATCACACCGAAGTACTGAACTAAGTCTTTAGTCCTAGTAATCGCTGCCGCCAACGTCTCACCAGATCCAACAATTGCTGGAGTTACCGTGACAGCACTCCCAGAACCGTTAAGAAGAGTATTAGTTCCGATTGTAAACGCAGCAGGCGTTCCATAAATTCCGTAAGTCTTCACGACCAAGGCCGCAGAACCTGAACCTATGGAGCCAGTGACTGAAGCTTGTTCAAATCCCGGCAATGCTTGGATTGCTGCTTGAATGACACTCGTAGAAGCATTATAAGCAATCGTTGCACTGCCAGAAGCGGTGACTAGTTGAAAAGATCCGGCAGTGGGCGCACTTGAGAATCCGATGTCTTCAGTTGCAGCGAGTAAAGGGATGACTGCCAGGTATCCATTGTTGGCCAGGATATTGGGCTGCTGCGAGAAGACTTGGTTACCCATTGCGAACGTCTCTGACGACGTCCCAAAATCGCTGCCTAATTGACTTGGATCGAGATACAGTGAATATCCAGCAGAACCGAACGAGTTTGCGTACGCGTCAGTCGTAAACAGCGCCAAGTTGCTGGTATTAGGCAAGTTCAAAGCAATTGGAGCTTCGGAGACTGAGATATTGATGACGTTTGCAATAGACAGCTGCATGCAAGTATTATACCTTTATTGGCCTAAGTTTGACAATCGATCTAACTACAGTCTGGCCATTATCTAGGTCTTACGAAATTCCATACTTAGTCTGGAGATACGCTAGGACTTGAGAATTCTCAGTCGGAGACAAGTTCTTGGTGTAAATCACAGCCTCGGCTATCAACCCATCTAATAAATAAATCGTCTGATCTCTAGACCCGACCGTCCCAAAGTCGAAATTAAATGTGCCATCAAAAACTCCTGTCACAGGCTGTACTGTGCCATTTACGTACCCTACGGCACTTCCTGCTGTGTCGTGTGACACGGCACTGAGGATATAAGAACTGCCTGTGTATAGAGGCACCGACCAATGTGCAGAACTCCAGTCTGTCTCAGCTGCTCCTCTGTCAAACAAAGACAATTGGGCGGGTGTTCCGAAGAAAATAAATCCTCCGTCAGCTACCGGCGTGTCTCTACCAAAGAACCCGACGCTATCTAGACTGTTTAGATTAACGACAATGAATACCGTAGCAGCGGAGATGCCTTCGATAGGTGAAGCCAATGAGAAATAATTCCCTCCGTCCAGAGCAACTGCACCTCTGGATTGTAGACTGTCAGATCCCCAAGTCACTGGATCTCCGTTAGCCGTAGCATTGTTGTTGTTACCGCTTTTGTCAGCCCATGCCGTGACCGCACTGCCAGAAAATGACAACGTACTGACGTCGTCACCGTCCAACCACAGTCCGAGACTTGAGATAAAATTCGGGCCGAATAGTGATATCGATCCAACGGTCGACGATTGAGTACTACCGCCTGCGTTGACGGCGTAGGCCGTGTAATAATAAGTATTACCCGATATTACAGTCGTGTCTACGAATGACAATCCGGAGGTACTTCCTATGAATGTCGGAAATACTGAAGACGTACTTCCTCTATAGATCTTGTAATAACTAGCTTGCCACGCAGAGGTGTAATTAATAGTCACTTGTTGATATGACAATACTTCAGTCGACGTAATCGAAAATGACAACGGAGGCGGTAGTGCTGCAGATTCAATACTCCACTGAGATGCTGCGAATGTCGATCCTGCTGAATTCATTGCCAGGACTTGGTAGTAGTATTGAGTCAGCGGTTCGGTCGTATCATCAGTCATCTCATTGGTGTCAGTCGTACCTATGACAGTCGTCCAAGAACCGGATACAGTCCCCCGCAGAAGTCGGTAACTGCCGGCATTTGCTGACAACGTCCACGCAAGTTTAATAGCCATCGACATCCTCCGCGATAAGGATACTAAATGGCCCCGGAGCCGAAACTGTCGGTATGACTGGACTACCGTCTGTAATGACATCGACAGATTGGAACGATCCAAAATAGCTGGGATTAGTAGTCAAAGTAGAGAAGTACTGAAGATTTGCGGACAGATAGAAATGATAAGGAATAGCCGCACCGTCGACAACTCCGATATTAGTAAATCCAGTAGTCAACGGGGCAATGAAAAACGAATTCAATTCCATCTGGCTTTCAGCATACGGAGACGACAAGGCCAGTAAGACTTGTTCCTTGAGATTCAACGCTGCAGTCGACCGGCTGAAGATGTGGATACTCAGGTTGGCCAACATGTTCACAGACTGAGTGGCTGCCAAAGTACTACTACCGCCGACATATTTAGGCCGGTTACCGAAAGGCTTGCAGTAATTGACTCCCACAGCTACGTACAACCGGGAATCGGGCGGAATGTTGTACTTTTGGTTATACAGGTAGACTTGATCATTGGCCAGGCCCATTGAAGTCTGTATGACATCGCATACCAACTCCAGGGCAGTACAGACTAGGATACTCCCAGTCACAACATTAGCACTGGCATCTGTGACTTGAATGACGTCCAGGCCTGTATTACTGGCTGGAGAGACATAGATCCCCGTACTACTCCCGATCGTACCGCCTGCGCCTCCTGGGAGGACGCTGAAGACATACGGCGCACTGCCTCCACTGGCCCCAAATGGGACACTCAAGCTACCGAAGGTAACAGCGCGATAGTTTTGTAATAAGGACAATGCCATGTACAGCATAATTCTATCACATTCTAATGACAGACTACTTTTAAAGGAGAAGAAGTCATGAAAGTCATGCAAGAAATCGTTGAAGTCTCTGGCGAAGGTTTTGAAGGACTACTTGGTAAAATTATTACCGTATTCTGCGCCAACTATATCTATCAAGGAAAACTCGTAGGCGTAAATCAGACCTGTATTAAACTCGAAGCTGCAAGTATCATATACGAAACTGGCCCGCTGAATGGAGATCATCGAAAAGACGCCCAACCGTTTGGCGCCAAATATCACTATGTTCAATTCTCGTCAGTCGAAAGTTTTGGAGCCGTGAAATGAAGTCATTTAAACAAAAATACCGGTCGGGGTCGGGGTCAGGGTCAGGGTCGCGGCCGTGGTCGAGGTCGTGGTCGCGGTCGGGGTCGTGGTCGAGGTCGAGGTCGGGGTCAGGGTCGCGGTCGTGGTCGAGGTCGGGGTCGGGGTCAGGGTCGCGGTCGTGGTCGTGGTCGGGGTCGTGGCCGGGGTCAGGGTCGAGGTCGTGGTCGTGGTCGGGGTCGTGGTCGAGGTCGTGGTC
>Ga0335069_10006034_pt1 | contig 17704 bp, 13 predicted proteins | sample Lox_Sample_11_FD_206714 | JGI IMG/M metagenome (GOLD analysis project Ga0335069, IMG submission 206714) | Soil microbial communities from Loxahatchee National Wildlife Refuge, Florida, United States - Lox_Sample_1.1 | ecosystem: Environmental > Terrestrial > Soil > Wetlands | place: USA... | reverse complement strand
GGAGTCCCATCACCGCGAAACGACCGAGCAAAGGAACTGCCACTGTCATGGCCCACGATCGATTGGATTGGGCGGAGCATCGGTCACCTCAATGGTAGCGGCGAACTGATCCTGCAACCTCAGATCGTCCTCCATGAACTTCATTATTCATGGAGCTGCCGAAGCGCAATGGCAAGCAACCAGAGGAGCGCCACGGCTTATGCGCTCCGCCCAATTCGCCTCATTGTGCTTGGTCTAAGTCGCGTCCGAATTTCCTATTCGGGCAAGGCAAATTGGCCGTCAATTCGGAAGAGGCCAGTCACGACTGCCGCTCCGGTATCGGGCTGACCTCCACCGATGCTGATGGTGTAATCCCCTTGGGCGACGATCGGATTGCCGTCCTCGGTTACCATGCCCAGATCGCGTGTCTGCAATTCGAAATGGACCTTCTTGCTCGCCCCGGCGTCCAGATGAATGCGCTCGAATCCACGTAGAGCGACCCTGGGCGCACCCTTGACCTGCGGGAACTTGAGATAGAGTTGCACAACCTCGTCTCCCGCGAGCTTACCGATATTGGTGACTGTCACATCAGCGCCTAAAGGTTGCCCAGCAGATATGGTCTGCTCCAGCACGCTGAGGTCGCTGTAACTGAACTTCGTGTAGCTGAGCCCATAGCCGAACGAAAACAGCGGCTTCCCCGTGAAATAGCGGTAGGTCCGGTTCGCCATTCCGTAATCTTCAAAGTTGGGCAGCTGGTCCACGCCTGTGTAGAACGTGACCGGCAAACGGCCTGCGGGATTGTTCTTCCCGCTCAGAGTTTCAGCCACTGCCGCGCCGCCCTCCTCGCCGGGATACCACGCCTCAAGAACCGCATTGGCGTGTTCATTGATCCAGTTCACGGCAAGGGCGCTGCCATTCATGAGAACGACAGCGAGAGGCTTGCCGATGGCAGACATAGCTTCCACCAACTCTTCTTCCGGCTGAGGCAGGTCGATGCTGGTGCGATCTCCGCCGAGAAATCCGGGTTCGCTGACGGGCATCTCTTCGCCCTCAAGCTGGCTGGTGATTCCCACCACGGCGATCACGGCATCCGCATTTTTCGCCGCGGCGATCGCCTCTGGAGAAACCCCGTGATTCGCCTTGGCCCAGATCAGTTCCACATGCGGCTTGCTGTCCCTGGTTCCATAGGAGATCTCGAGCGCGACCTTGTCCCCTTTTTCGAGGTGGACGCGGCCCACGCCCGCTGAGAGTCCGCGCGTGCCACCGCCGAATGCCGTCGCTACCTGCTTGCCATCCACGGTAAGCCTTCCGAATCCTTCGCAACGAATTCCAAGGAGGACGTCGCCCGATTCATTGGGTGTGAGGAATCCGGACCATTGCACGCCAAAGGTCTTCTTGCCGACGATTTCCGGCGGCAGGTTGGTCTCGGTGAGCTTCACGTTGGGCTCGGTGCGGGTGACGATCGGCGTGGGCTTCGCCCCCTCAGCTGGCCCGCGACGCATGCCTTCGTTGTAATCGGCCTTGAGGCCGGGCTTGCCATCGGGAGTGGTCAGCACCGCATCCGGCACCGGAGTTCCGTCGGTGCGAAGGAACTGCGTTCCAGGAACAAACGTGATGGTCGCATTGGGGAATTCGGCCTTCAGTCCATCCATGATCGAGACGATATGCGTCGGCTGCCCGGCATAGTTCCCAATGAGTGGCCTGGTCTGGTCTGCAAGAGGTCCGACAACGGCGATTTTCCGGATTCCCGGTTTCAACGGAAGCAGCCCGTCATTTTTCAGCAGGACCATCGACTCGTTTGCCAGCTTGCGGGCCTCTGCACGATGTTCCGCACTGTCGAGTTCCTTCTCATCGATCTTCGTGTAGGGGACCAGGTCAGGAGGATCGAACATTCCGAGCTTGATCCGCGCGGTGAACAGCCGAATGAGTGCTGTATCGAGGTCGCTTTCCGGCAGATATCCCTGCTGGACAGCGTCAATGTAGGCCTTGTCCACCGGGTCGCCGAATCGGGAAGTGAAGGTGACGCATTCGTTATCCATGCCGCGAATGACGGAGATCGCTGCGCCTTGCGCTTGGGTGGGGCGATACCGATGATTGGCGGCGACGTCTCTGACCGCGTCGCAATCCGATACGACGTAGCCCTGGAAACCCCACTTCCCGCGCAATTGCTCCTGCAATAGATACTGGCTGGCGCATGCCGGCTCGCCATTGATCGCGTTGTACGCGCACATCACCGATCCGGCCTTACCTTCCACAACGGCCGCGCGGAATGCGGGTTCGTACGTATCCACCTCGTCATGCTTGCTGACGTCCACATCGGCAAAGTGGCGCGTGGGCTCCGGTCCGCTGTGTACGGCGAAGTGCTTCGGCGTTGCAATGGCCAGGTAGTATTTCGGATTATCGCCCTGCAATCCCGTTACGTAGGCCACGCCCATGCGGCCGGTGAGGAAAGGGTCTTCACCGTAGGTTTCCTGGCCGCGGCCCCAGCGGGGATCGCGAAAGATGTTGAGGTTGGGCGACCAGAAGTCAAGGCCTCCCATGAGGCCGGTATGTCCTTCGCGCAGGTTCTGCACATGCTTGATGCGGCCTTCAATGCCGATCTGCGCCGCCATCGTATGAATGCCCGGCGCGTCGAACGTGGCCGCGAGCCCGATGGGCTCTGGGTACTCTGTCACGCCCTCGTTGATCACTCCGTGTAGCGCTTCGCTCCACCACTGGTAAGCAGGAATGTTCAGGCGCGGGACGGGGGCGGAGTTGTTCTGCATCTCGGAAGCTTTCTCCGCGAGAGTCATGCGGCGCACCAGGTCGGTGGCGCGCTGCTCGGGTGAAAGCTGGGGATTCAGATAGGGAGGATTCCCTGAGTCCTGGGCAACTGCATTTTGCAGGGCTGAACCAACGAACAGCGCTCCCGCACAACCAACGATACACTCGAGAATTCGCGTGACACGGGGTTTCATGCTTCTCTCCAAGAGTAAGAAGTTGAACAATGACTGGTGATTCCGCCTACGCTGCTCGACCTGCAATTCTGACCACGCTCTGATGCGAATTATCCGTTCTGAAAAGGAGTGGGCGAACTGATTCAGGTAGTCTCGCCAGTTTCTCCACGCTGAGAACCGCCGCTCTCATGCCGGAGTTGGACACGCCAACTCCGAAGGTGCCCTTCAATGCTTCAGTGGCGGACCCCGTCGGGGGCAGTGCCCGGCGCCGTGGGATGAACAATGTCGATTACCCTCTTGTCTGACTCGCTCCACGCCACGGCACCCTCCTGTTTCAACTGATGGCTCCGCTCATCCCAATGAAGCCTGGTGATTGAATCTTGTCCTTTCTCATACGCATACGTACTCCCGTCGTCGGAAAAGAGCGTGAAATCCGCATCCGCACCGGGGTAGACGCGCACGGAAGCGATAGTTTGCCGCTGATCGGCACTTAGAACAGCTGATCCCAATGGCAGAATCGAACCCGCTCGAACGAACAGCGGAATGATATCGATCGGAGCGGAAGCAGTAATCGTCTGGCCGCCCTTGATCCGTTGGTTAGTCCAGTAGTTGTACCAGTCACAGCCTGCCGGCAGGTATACTTTGCGGCTCGTCGCGCCCTGCTCCGAAATCGGCGCGACCAAGAGGGCTGGGCCGAACATATATTCGTCGGGAATATTGGCGACATTGGGGTCTTCGGGGAAATCCATGAAGAGCGCGCGCGTGTAAGGTGCTCCGGTCTGATAACTGCGATAAGCGAGCGAGTAGGTATATGGGAGGAGCTGATAACGCAAGCGCAGATACTTAGACAGAATGGATTCTGCCAGCTTGCCGTAGGACCAGACCTCGTTGTGCATGCGTTCGCCGTGGGCGCGCATCACAGGCTGGAAGGTTCCCCACTGGAACCAGCGCACGAACAGTTCCGGATAGTCTTCGTAGCCATCTACATTTTCGAGCGCATCCGATGGATCTACTAGGGGCTTATGAGTCGCGTGATATCCGTGGTGAATCTGGGGGGAGAAGAAGCCGGCTATATCAGTATCCCAATACGGCATGCCCGTAGCGGTGAAGTTCAGTCCCGCTGGGATGGAACGCTTCAGCATGTCCCAGGTGGCGGTAATATCGCTTGACCAGAAAACCGTGCCGTTGCGCTGTGCTCCGAGATATGCGGCACGCGCAAGGATCATGACGCGGCGGCTGTCTCCGAAATCGCGCCGCATGCCTTCATACACCGACGCGGTGTGAAATAGAGGGTAGGCGCTGTAAAACCGCGCGCCCGAACCAATGGAGAAGAAGTCCTTGTACGGGTCGATGTCCGGTTCGGTCTCATCGAGCCAGAGGTAGTCGAAGCCGTAGGGTTTGATATAGCGATCCCTAATCGCTTCCCACCACCATTTCGCTGCATCAGGGTTGGTGGTGTCGATGTTGGGGCCGATCTCCTTACTGAATAAGCCTGGGTCCGGCGTGCCATCTGCAGTGTGGATGAGCCAGCCCTTCTGCTTCAGCATGTCGTAGAACTGAGTGTCGGCAGCAAAGTGCGGCCAGACGCTCAGCAGGGTCTTCACGCCCATCGAGTGAAGCTGGCGATTCATGCCAGCGGGATCGGGCCAACGTTTCGGATCGAGGTCCAGTTCGCCTTGCTTGGTCATATTCAGGAAATCGACCACAAGCACGTCGAGAGGCAGATTCCGGTCGCGATATCCCTTGGCGATCTCGAGGGCCTGGTCCTGAGTGGGATAGATGGCTTTGCTCTGGATGTACCCATAAACACCCCGAGGCAGGATGTGGGTGATGCCGGTAAGCTGACGATAACCCTGGTAGATCTCGTCGATTTTGTCACCCACGATGACGAAGAAGGAGACGCGGTCGCCGATCTCGGATGACCACACGTTCTGCTGATTGAAACCGAGATCGATCGTGGTTTTGGATGGGTTGTCCCAGATGAGACCGTAGCCGCGGCTTGAAATCATGAAGGGAACGCACACATTCTCTCCGCCGATGGATGAATAATCGTGCCAGCAGTTGATACGGTGGTCGCGCAAATCGAGTGCGCCCTGTTGCTGCTGACCGAGCCCGTAATAGTGTTCGTCCGCCGGCGAGCCGAAGGTTGCAGATACGTGGGAGCCGAGATCCTGCTTGCTGTCGCGACTGGGGCCCCCGTTCGCTTCAGGATGATTGGGAACCATGTTCCAGGACCACATGGTCATGAGCGGCTTGCCGGATCCAGTGGTGATGGAGATGGTGTCGTTGGCGGGAGGATAGCCAGGCTGGAAATTGCCGAAGTATCGATCGCGCAACGACTGATTGAGGGAGTCGAGCGGCATGGGATGTGGAGCGGGCTGGTTCTCGGGAGCGACTTGCACCACGGCCTGCGAGGAGCGAATGACGTCGTAGCCGCTGGAATCCCGCTCGTGTCTCCATCCACGCAACGAGGGCACACCAACGATGCCATAACCCGGCGATACAAGAGCTACCGCTCTGTCTGCGCTCATGGTAATGCGGACGATGTTGGGCCCATAGGGCTCAAGCACGATTGTCCGATTCTGCCGGTCCAGGACAAATCGATTGGGCTGGTCCAAAGACTGTGCGGCGCATAACATGGCAAACGCAAATGTGGACAGCGTCGCGCAACAGGTTCTCGCAACACGCAGCGATATATGGAACCTCCGTGAGGTTTCTGACGGGACAGCGGGCTTTGAATATCGATGATGCATTCTTTCCTCAACAGGTAAGGCAAGGTCAGTATGGACTTTGGCTCTCGGTTTTGCCGGGCCAAGTGTCGGTGCGGAACGGTGCGACGGGAAGTCCTGGCCGTTAAAGAGCGTGGCTGCGGGATTGGACTGCCAGGCGTATCGCACTTGTGTCGGATTGGGTACAGACGGCGATGAAACTACGACAGTGTCACCCTCGATGCGGGCGTCAGCCCAGTACCATTTGCGGTCGTCTCCGGCAATGGAGAACTCTTCCAGTTTGTCTCCTGTTTCCCCTGGGTTGGACCACCCCCAGATGAAGTCGCCGTTCCATGCGGCCTTGTCTGGAAGAGCGATCGCAAATCCGATACCGAACTCCTGGCCGTCCTCATCTTTTCGTGGATTGATCACGCCATCCACCCGACAGTGCGCAGGCAGAGGGCCGATGGACGGAGCGCCGGGATATGGCGGAGGAACCACGGTTCCCGCAGACACCGGCGCGGCCTTCGTGATTTCCACGCCGTCTATTTTAACCTCCGCCAAAGCTGCGCAGAAATTATCAGCGTGTGCGTTGGCCGATGCGAAAGCGTAAGAGATTCCTGTAACCATCGGTCTATTTGTATCGAATCCTTCGATATGTCGGACCGGAACGAGGAGCAACTGCTTCGACAAACGCCCGGAAAACGTCATGGGAAATCCAATCAGACCTCTTCAAGACTGCGATTAAAGCCAAGCAAGTCGGCCAGGACATTCACTTCGGGGCTAAGAGAACTGAGGTCCTTGCACAGCAGGTTCAGCCGGACTTCGCGCGTGCCACCCGCGGGCAGATGCAAGGGAAGAAGATTGCTGCTGGCCAGGTCGGATTCGATTCGATAGGCGGGAAGCCAGCCAAAGCAGAGTCCACTGCGGACAGCGTCGATAGCGGCTTCAATGGATGTGACCTGTAGTACACGTTGGGCAGGAACACGGGGTTGGTGTTTTAGCGTCCCGGACGCTGTGCCCTCGATCGTAACCAGGATGTGCTGCATAAGATCAGCCCGGTTGATCCTGCGCCTCAGTATATGGAGCGAATGATCGTGTCGCGCAACCGCGACCATGCGAATGGCGAGGACGGGTTTCGTGAAGAATTCGCGCGAGAGCAGGCCGCTAATGCAGACTTGCGCATTATGCGCGGAGAACTCCGTGTCGGCAGAGAGAAACGGGCTCTGGCGGAGCTTGGGTTGAACGTGCGGAAAGAGCCGTGTGAACTCGGAGAGGGCAGCGAAAAGACGCCCGTTTGGAAAGATGCTGTCGACTGACAGCCGGACTTCTGATTCACCGCCTGACGCGAGAGAGCGGGCGCGTTGCTCAAGTTGTTGGAAGCCTGCCAAATGTGGTTCCGCGTCTGCGAGCAGCACGCGCCCTAACTCCGTGAGGAGTGCGCGGCGGCCCTTCATCTCGAAGAGTCGAATACCGAGCTGATCCTGGAGCCGGGTGATGGCGTAGCTGATGGTCGACTGGGAGCGGTTGAGCTGTTTGGCCGCAGGCGCAAAGCCGCCCAACTGCACGACCGCCTGGAGGATCTCCCATTCATCGAGGGTCGTCCGCATATCGATCAATATATCTAGTTAATCGATGTTTCAGGCACAAAAATGCGACTATTGCTTCGAGATTTCCCTCAATTACCATGCGTTAGGTTGGATTGTCGTCTTCTCAGATCCGAAAGCTGCTGTTGGCCTCCAAAGGGCTGGACGGGGCGAAGATCTCTGTCGCCGAGAAGAGAATGCTCGAAGCTCTCGCGCAGTCGCGCTGGCCCCCGATGGCGTCCGAAATCGAGTTTCTCCCGGCGCTTCCTCGGCAGTGGACGGAAGGATCGGTCCAGGGACTGCGTGCGCGAGGCGGCGCCGCTTTGGATACGCGCTGGAGGGACGGGAAAGTGATGTCCCTGGAACTGCACGTGACGGCAGGCGGAACAATGCGGCTGATTCCGCCAGCGGGTCAGTCTATAGCGTACGTGACGGGTGCGGCTGGTCGAACCGTCCCGGTAAGCGCGGACGGAACGATTCACCTCCACCGCGGAACTCCTATAGGGTAATCTTTCGCTGAGTCTCCATTGACATGCATGATGGCGGATCAAATCTGGTACAGAAGACAGGACAGGCATGAAACCGAAATCCGATCTCGCACATTTATTGACATTGGCTCTGATTGTGATCTGTGCCGCATTGACGACGGCGCAAGAGTCCGCAGCGGGAGCCAGCGCTGCACCGTCGCGACCGAAAGGCCCGTGTGACATCTACGCCGCCGCCGGCGACCCCTGTGTGGCGGCTCACAGCACCACGCGCGCACTTTACGCCGGGTACAACGGGCCGCTGTATCAGATACTGCGCCAGTCGGACGGCAAGACACTGGATATCGGGATTGTGCAGCCCGTCGCGTCACCAGTCCCGGATCCGGGCGGATACGCCGATGCGGCCGCGCAAGACAGCTTCTGCGCGAACACGTACTGCTGGATCGCGAAGATCTACGATCAATCCACGAAGCACAACGACCTGACCCAGGCGCCACGAGGCGGGTTCAGCGGCCCGGCTCTTGGCGGGTTCAATAATCTTCCGCTTGCCGACATGGCGCCGATAACGATCATGGGCCACAAGGTTTACGGCGTCTTCATTGAACCGGGCATGGGCCTGCGCATCGACGATGCGAAAGGGACCGCAGTTGACGATCAGGCGGAAGGCCAGTACTGGGTCATCAACGGCCTGCATTTCAACTCCGGCTGCTGCTTCGATTACGGCAACGCCGAGATCGACAGCCGCGATGACGACAACGGAACGATGGAAACCACGTATTACGGAAACGCGCCATGGTGGTATCACGGGAACCCTCCGGGACCCTGGGTAATGACCGACCAGGAGAACAACCTCGTCGGGTGCGTGAATCCGGATGGATCGAAACTCTGCATAAATCTGCCGACCGTTACATGGCGATTTGTGACGGCAATCGCGAAGGGAGAACCGCACCACTGGACTTCGATGGGTGGCGATGCGCAGCAGGGTGCGCTTAATGTGATGTTCGACGGACCACGTGTCAACGCCACCTATGACCCAATGCGCAAGCAGGGAGCCATCCTGCTGGGCAACGGTGGCGACAACAGCAACGGCTCGCAGGGCACGTTTTACGAAGGCGCAATGACAGCGTCAGGCACGTTCCCGACCGACGCGACCGACCAGCTGGTGCAGGCCAATATTGTGGGTGCTCGCTATCATGTCGCGCCGCTGACCCTCGCCCCGGCATCGGCAACTCCTCCTGGACTCCAGACGTTCTCACCGGGATCGTCGCAGGATGCGAAGCTGACGTTTACGAATACGACTGGGGCGCCGGCGACTGGCGTGACGTTGAGCATCTCCGTACCCGACAAGCAGTGGACATCCGTGGTTTCGGGCGGTGCTGAGACGTCGAAGACGTTCACTGAGCCGGTCGCGCCGGGAGCGAACGTGAGCGCGACGTTCAAAGTGACTTCGGGACCAACTGCATTCAATGGAGACCTGGTTGGCAACGTCTCGTGGACCAACCAGGCGACCGGAGCGAGGCAATCCGAAATAATGGCCGAAAAAGTGCGGAATGTTAGCCCGGTCAAGATCAACGAATTCGGCATCAGCTCTGGTCATCCCGCCAACTCGACCGACTCGTTCATTGAGCTCTATAACGCCGGCTCCCTCAGCGTCGATATCTCCAACTGGACGCTGACCGAACACCCCACGCAGCAGGCCATCTTCTCGTCGGTCAGGATTCCGCCCGGGACGAAACTCGGGGCTGGCGGCTTCTACCTGCTCGGATTGTCCAACTCCGGGCTAGCGGTGCCCGCGCGCGCGGGCGACAGCGTCATTCATGTCAGGAGCACCCACGGCATGTCGGGCGGCGACACGATCAGCTTCGACAGCGGCTCCGACGCAGAGACGCGCAAGATTATGAAGATTGGCACCGCGGCTACGAATCACACGACGCTGTGGCAACCGCTTCCCGACGGCCCGGTGATCACGATCCCGGTCGGCTCAACCAACGTGCCGGTGATGAGCGTTGCTGGTTTCAGGGTCGGCGAGAAGATCGCACTTGGGTATGGTGCAACTTACCCTGCTGTCGCAAGAGACAATGAGCGGTACGAAGTCGCCTCGGTCACCGACGTGGGTAAACCGGGTACGCAAGGCTACCTGGTGGCGGACGCACCCGCAGGCGCGACTAATCTCCAGGTGACAGAGACTGCCGATATTTCAGTGGGTGACAAGATCCGTCTGGACATCGACAGCGTGGGCCATGGCATCGAGACCGTGACGGTCACACGAGTCGGCACGCCGGCCGGCCGCACGAACCTCTCGGCGGCTGCGATCGCAGGCACGACGAAGATCGAGGTTCGCAGCGGGCAAGGATTCGCGGTCGGCGGCAAGATCACCATTGGCACTCCGGCGAATGGAGAAACTGTTTCCGTGATCGCTGTCAGCGCCGCGGGTCCGAATGGCGCAGAAGTCGAATTTGCGCCGGCCCTCGCTAAACCGCACATACGAGACGAGTGGGTGGTCGCTCCGGGGACGGGACTCGAATTGGCAGTTCCGCTCAAATTCAACCATGCGGCCAACCTGCCCTTCAGCGATCGAGGAACGGGAATCAGCTTTCAGCCAGCGACAGCATTTGCGCACTCGAGCAATGAACCTGTCCAGGCGCTCGGCTCCGGCATTACGCTTGACCGGCCGCTGGCCAAGGACCACGCGATCCACGCGGTCGTGCGCGATGCCGCGGTTACGGCTGCCGGATATCAGGGAACGTCGGCGCCGAACCTGTGGTTCGGCGGGCCAGAGTTCACCACTGCATCTCCGCTTTTCGGACGCACCATCACGGTTAGGGAAGGAAGCATGGTGTTGCGCGATGCCGCGGGATTGGTTGTCGACAGCCTCAACTACGGCGGGCTTGTCGATCCATGGGCGGCCGAAGGCTACCAGGCAGAGTCCGGAATGGAGAAGAACGGCTGCTACGTTCCTGCGCCCGGTCAAGCCGGTGGTTTTGGTCCGCCCGCAGAGGCCAGCCTCGCCAACTCGAGCTCAGGCCGTTTCACGGATGGCGTAGACACCGGCAGTAACTGCAATGACTTCAGGACGCAGGCCGCCACAACGATGCCTATCGCTGCAACGGTCGGCGCGACCAATATCAAAGTCGCCAGTGTAATCGGATTCGACCCGGGCGAGTCGATCATGATCGACACAGGGGAGAACCAGGAGACCGCCGTCATTGCGACCGTCGGTACGGCGGGTGCAACCACGGTGCAGACCGCCACCGTGGCGGGCACGCGCACGATCCCAGTCGCCAGCGCAATTGGATTTAGCGAGGGGCAAGCCATTTTGATTGATGCTGCCGCGAATTCTGAGACGGCGGTTATTGCTTCAATCGCCCGATTCCCTGCTCCAACGATCACCCTGAACTCACCTCTTACGCGTCCGCACGCGGCAGGTGCGCAAGTCTCCGGGACCGGGATCACCCTCTCCTCTGGATTGAGCCGTGTTCACGCCAGCGGAGCGGAGGTGACAGACAACATTCCCACCCCCGGCGGGCCCAACCGATATCAACGGCCGCGTTGATGTTCTGCCTCGCGATGGTGATTGCGCTTCAGTGCCGATCCCCCGCGGGGAGTTCGTTTGGAATCGGTTGATTTCTTTCGCGGCTATTAAGTTCGCCGCTCAGGAACTCCGCTTCCTTCTGGGCTCGGAGGTGGGCTTTGCATGTCCTTCAGGTTGCTGGGTTACGTATGCTTTCGCCTCCGGGCTAAGATACGCGGACTGCGGAACCGCTTGAGCAGGGACATGAACGGTTCCATCGCCGTCGATCGTGACGGGATTGGCTGGCTTCTGAGGCGTCTGCGCGGCGAGGAAAAGTGCGATAAGCGATGCCATGTTCACCACAATCGTCCTTCGCACGAAAACGCGAACGAGAGCACCGCGATTGCCGCGCATTATCTTCATATCGACTCCGAATGGTTATGAAGTGTCGTCCGATCGAGGCTCACGGTAAATGCACCAAGTCCCTCATTGCATCGCCTCGGCAAATCTCATCACGATCTGAAGGACAATTTGGAATGCAAGAACCAGCTACGCAGGACCATTGGGGACATTTTCTGGATGTGCAGCTTAGCTCGGACTATCGAGCGGACGGGGATGGGCACTCTTCTGAGAAAGTGCACTCGTTCTGAGGACATTCCCAGATCTCGATCTTCTGGAAATGATCTACCTCCGCAAGATAGATGACGGCGCCGCACCGGGGACATGTCCGGACAGACGCCCGTGAACCATCGAAGCCGCCTCGGATCAGATCCGTATACCCGTCGAAGTCGCGGAAAATCCGCGTGCAATCGCGCCGCTCGCACGCATAATAGGATCGGACTTCCTCCAATTCTTCCTCCAGCATCACGCGCCGCATCGGGACGTGATGCAAATCGCATAACGGAGAGTATTGTTGTTTGGACGTCATGGGCAAGACCCTTGTTCGTAACACCCCGGCTACTTCGGCAAATCGGCGATCAACGACCGTTTGGGTAGCTGCAGGCACGTTAAAATCGCTTCACGAGGGCGAGGTTCTTTCGTGGGCCGTTATGCTGGAGATTCATGGTGCGGAAGGATCGCGGAAGGTCTTTCTCCTCATATTCAACGCCTGATGCTACGAGTTTCAGAGCTGTCTTCTCAAGAGGAGCCCTCTTCGCCCGCAATCCTTTTTCCGCCTCTTCGCGGTCTCCGGGTGAAGCAAATTCGGCGAATTTGTCGAGATAGGCAAGCTTGCGATCGTAGAGGTCTATCTCCTGATGAAGATCTCTAAGGAAGTACTTATCTTGTCGGGGAGAAGGCTTTGCCCGGGCAGCAGACTTTTTCATGAAATATCCTTCTGAAAACGAAAAAAGGCAGTCTCGATGACCGCCCTTTTCGATGAGTAGTTGGCGCTCAGGCGATCCGTACGTTCTCAGCCTGAAATCCCTTCGGGCCTCTTACCACGTCGAATGTCACGGCCTGGCCTTCCTGCAGGCTCTTGAAGCCTTCGCTCTGAATCGCCGAGAAATGCACGAAGACATCCTCACCGTTCGGACGGCTCAAAAAGCCAAATCCCTTCGCGTCGTTAAACCACTTTACTGTTCCTTGTTCCATTGAACTTGTTCCTTTTGGATAGATGTACCGCCGAACTCAATTTGGAATTGATTGCGAGTAAGGCGGGAAGCGGAACAAGCAAGAAATCCAGATCGGATTCTTCGATCTCTTTCAGTGTACTCCTTAAGAAGTGCAAACATTGGCGCTGGCAACATTTATTCATCGACTTTCGAAGGCACTCCACCGAAGACGTGCCTAATCAGTCACTTGAGATGGCTGTCTGAAGTTCGCGCCAGATCGCCGCCATGTTTATGAAGCGCCTCACCAGCTAGCGGCGATAGCCACGCCCTCCTCTGCCCCCACTGTCCCTCTTCCTGGATCTGAAGCAGTCCTGGCAATACACAGGGCGGTCGCCTCGCGGCTCAAACGGCACTGTAGTCTGCTTCCCGCACGCGGAACACGTAACCGTCGTGCCTTGCGATTCGCTCCGGTAGTATCCTCCCCCTCCGCCCTGCTCGTTCTTCTTTGCCTGGCGACACGCCTTGCAACGTTTCGGAGCCGAATAGCCACGTTCCTGGAAAAATGCCTGATCCTCGCTGGAAAATGTGAATTCCTGTCCGCAGTCGCTACAGGTCAGCTGCAAATCCTCTGTCATAATTTCCTTTCGTCTACTGTTTAACTCTACGCCTTGGCGCAGGGACATTCCTTGACAGCCAGATTAGGTAAAGCGAGGCGAGCAGCGTATGCTGGGCGAAGAGGCGATCGACAATCCAATCTTTAACGATCTGCGGCCCTCCTCGACATCCACTGCACCCGTCCTGCACAGATCGCCGTGAATTAGCGATTGGAGCGCAGAAGTGTGAAGTCGAGCCTGGCTTCTGCTCTAAAACGCTCCATACCGGGAATTGAGGCAAATCATGCGATCGGAACTGGTGTACGAAGCCGGACTCAAAATCGAGAATCGCTTTCTTCTAGCTACCACAGCGATGCAGGCAACCAGAAAACTGCACGTCAGCTCGACACGAACGGAAGACACTGTCAACAGAGTATTTGCCGAGGTGGCAAAAGGCCGTTACGCGCATGGAGAGCTGCCCGAGGTCACACCGCCTCCGGCCATCGATGCTCTGGTTGTGACTCCGCTTCTCTGATCGACGTTAATCTTTCTTCCCGTTCGTCCTAACCACCTCGGAACTGGCAAACGCCTCGCTTATAGCGGTGCGCGGCTGAATGCAAACCTGGAAAGACCGATTTGCGACTCGCGCAGCGATTTTGCCTGCCGATCCGGTCAATCCAGCAAAAGTCGAGTGGGTGACCTGGGGCTGGCGGGCGTGCTCTTCGAAAAGAAACCGTGCCTCTCATTCACACACAGAGGCGCTTCGCAAATTTGCGAACACAATGGAACATCATCGCTGGAGCAATGGTGTTCTTTTCGGGTTTAGTAACTTCGGGAGCAAGTATGTTGAACGGAGGAGAAACGGCGCGAATGGAAGGCCGGCGCGAAAACCGCCGTCGCAGCTTCTTCCACATTTTGCCAAGGCGATCAGAGGACATGAAAAGCTGTCCCGCGGTAAGAGGGCCGGCAACGCGGTGATGGCCCACGGCTGCCAATCCCATCGATGCAATGCAGCCGCATTGGGTGCAATCAGGGTTCCCGCCAAACTGGCATGGAGTGACCGGGGTATGCAGGTCTGCGGAGATAATTCCAGTAGTCCTGGCAAAGATACACTCTTCAGGACTACGTGGCGGCGCCTCCAATTCATCAATAACCGCTTCGGGCATGTCTAATTTCGCATATTTGAGTCGCAACTGCCGGAGATCAGCTATGGTGGCGGTTCGCTGCGAAGAAGTGAGTATCTCCCTGTCTGTGGCTCCGCGCTGCGGAGTAAAGATGCTGAACCACACCTTTTCAATCTGAGGTTGTCCGGTCCAGAAACCGAGGAATTCGTCGAGATAACCTGGGCGTTCCGCAATCTGCGAAGTGATCGTGCAGTGAACGGTCACTCTCGCCCCTCGGATGTTCTTGAGAATGCGCTCATAGGTGGCGGGTTTACGCCGCGCGTCGTGCTCGGGCTGCAAGCCATCGATCGACACCACGACATTTAGCTTTTTGAACTTGATCCACTCCGTTGGAATCTCCCTGAATGCGCTCGTAACGATCTGGGTATGTATACCGCGGCTCTCGATTTGCGGCAGCATCAATGCGAGTTCCCGGTAACGAACCATCGGGTCGCCGCCGACAAGCGAGACGTGCAGGGGCCTCATCTCATCGATCAGCGCCAGCACGCGCGCGACGAGGTTGTCGCCCTTGTAGTCGGAGAGCTCGCGAAGTTGCGTTCCTCCGCCGAGATGCGCCGCGTCGAACGCATAACATCCAGGGCAACGCAAAGGGCATTCTTTGGTGATCTCGATCGAAAGAGATGGTGCGCGGCCGGCGAGGATCCGGGCCCACGCATGACAAACTTCAGATTTCTTCACGATTTCTCCAATTCGGGATTGCGGCAAGAGGACGTCGACGACGTAAGGAACGCTATTGAGAGGGGTTCCGGGAAGCGTGATGTATCAGATCTGCAGCGGGGAGCCGCACATGCCTGCTCGCGTGTCGCTGCCCTGCTCCCGATTGAACACTGAGACCTCGACCGAGAGACAATTCACTGGCTCGTTAGTGTCAGCAAATCGGAACGCGAGAATATGGCTGAGGGACAGGAAGGATTCTATGCACTGCTTGCGTTGCTTCGAGAGAACCAGCACCAGGCAGAGGAGCATCAACACCAGAAGTGTGCCCAACTCAAAATCGCGGCCGGTCTGGAGAAAACGATCCCAGGTCCAGTAGTGCTCTGTAATCGGCATTGTGAGGAGCGATAGGACGCTCAAAATCAAGAGATAACGTCCGGCCCATATCAGAAGCCGCGCCGTACATGCGCAGGCATTGAGATCGAGACGGCTCATCTTGGATTGGGCTGTCAATTATCCTCGCCATTTGAGTTTACGCTGGTTTGACCGCCAGTAGTGAATTCGGCGAGCAAATCGCGCGGGCCGTCTAGCTCATTGGAAGCCCAGCAGGCTCTTAGCGTTGTCGGCGCATTGTCTTGAAAGAGTGTCTCTGCGCGGGTCCCGTTTGCTGCGCCCGGATTCACTTGTAGCGTCTGGGTCCGATGTTACTTGTCTGCGAAGGTCGACACCGGTCTCTGACGCCCAGGCGACGATCCATTTTTCGGACAGCGGACGCCTCGATCAGGCATCTGCTTCGGAAAGCTGCTCAGTCATGATCTGGAAGTGATATCCCATCACCGCCAAGGTCATGGCGGCGCCAAACGAACGACGATGACGTGTAGCCGCCGACAAGAAAAACTTCCAGTAGCTCAGCCTCGCCTTTCCTCGTATTCCCTGACGTAGGACAGAGAGGAACAGCGCCCGTACATTGCCAAAACTAAAGTGCGGTCGATAGTGTGGACGGCAGCGGCTCAGATAATCGCGCACGCGCGCATAGTAGGCGTCGCAGGCATAAATCCGGCGCAGCACGGAACGATAGCCCGCCAGCAATCGCTCGGGATTCATCCGCGGAAGAAAGTTTAATTCGCAACCGGTGTTGTTACCTTCTCCATCGTGCAGAATGCGCCCCTCACTCGTTAGGCGGCGAAAGAGCTGTGTGCCGGGTAAGGCCTGGAGGAGCCCGACCATGGCTATTGGAATCGCGCTTTTCTGAATGAACTCCACCAGCCGGTCGAAGATGTCTTCGCGGTCGGTATCGAAGCCCAGAATAAACCCACCCATTACTTCGATCCCGTACTGCTGTATCAGGGCGATGCTGCCGAGCAAATCTCGGCGCGTGTTCTGGAGCTTCTGAGTGGCGACCAGGCTCGACTCATCGGGGGTCTCGATCCCTAGAAAGACAGACGTGAAGCCCGCGTCCCTCATGCTTTGAAGCAGTGCTCGATCGTCCGCCAGATTGAGCGAAGCCTCTGTGATGAATCGAAAAGAATAGCCGTGTGCCTTTTGCCATTCTTTCATCGCAAGAAGCAAGTCGCGGACACGGACTTTGTTGCCGATGAAGTTATCGTCCACGATGAAGACCGGACCTCGCCACCCAGCCGCGTACAATTGATCGAATTCCGCAAGCACCTGCGCGACAGCCTTGGTACGCGGGCGTCGGCCATATATCTCGATGATGTCGCAGAATTCGCAGTTGAACGGACAGCCCCGTGAATACTGGACGGTCATTGTGCTGTACCGGTTCAACCGGATCAGGCTCAGATCGGGTAAAGGGCTGTGTTCCATCGGCGGATAGCCCTCGCCCTGATAAACGGAGCGCAAGGAGCCGGATTCAAGATCGCGCGCAAGTTTGACGATCAGGTGCTCGGCTTCTCCAATGACAACGCAGTCGGCCTCGAGAGCGGCAGCCGGAACACTGCTTGTGATGGGCCCGCCCACGATGGTGCGGAGTCCACGTGCTCGGCACCGGCGAATGATCGAGGTCAGCTCTTGATGTTGCACATGCATTCCACTCAACAGCACGACATCTGCCCAGGCAAGATCGGAATCCTTCAACAGTTCGACATTGGTATCGATGAGGCACTTGTTCCAGGACGCGGGCAGGAGAGCAGCGATGGTCATCAGACCGAGCGGTGGCTGCGCTGCACGCTTCCCCTGAAAGGACAAAGCGTACCGGAAGCTCCAGTAGGTCTCAGGAAATCTGGGGTACACGAGTAGCGCGTTCATTGGGCCTCCCGTGTTAGAGACATGCAAGTGGGGACTCGATTCGAAGCGTCGAAGGCTTTATCGATTCCACTTGGGATGTCGATGCTCAGTACATTTGTGCCGATCAAACGCGTCCTCTACCGCTTTTGAGGGCACATTCGGTATCCGTTCGAGCCGATGCGCAAATGGTTGTGACCACTCGCAATCAGAGCATCTCCAATTTGCAGATTCCTTTGTGGGCCTCAGGATGTTTCGCTCAGTCTCATTCATA
>Ga0335069_10006033_pt1 | contig 17705 bp, 16 predicted proteins | sample Lox_Sample_11_FD_206714 | JGI IMG/M metagenome (GOLD analysis project Ga0335069, IMG submission 206714) | Soil microbial communities from Loxahatchee National Wildlife Refuge, Florida, United States - Lox_Sample_1.1 | ecosystem: Environmental > Terrestrial > Soil > Wetlands | place: USA... | reverse complement strand
CTGGCGGAGACCCCCTTCTATCGGCCCGACGACGACAGCGAGGAGATGGAGTACCTGCGCGAGCGGCGCCAGGCGCTGGGTGGCTTCGTGCCGCAGCGGCGTGCACACGCCGTGGCCGTGTCGCCGCCGTCCGCCTCGCTCTACGCCGAGTTCCTCGCCGGCTCCGGCGACCGCGAGGTGGCGACCACGATGGTGCTGGTGCGGCTGCTGCGGCACCTGATGAATGATCCCGCCATCGGCCGCCAGATCGTGCCGATCGTGCCCGACGAGGCCCGCACTTTCGGCATGGATGCGTTGTTCCGCAAGTTCGGCATCTACTCGTCGAAGGGGCAGCAGTACGAGCCCGTCGACTCCGACGTCGTCGCCTACTATCGCGAAGCCACCGACGGCCAACTGCTCGAGGAAGGTATCACCGAGGCGGGCGCCATGGCCTCCTTCACCGCCGCCGGCACGGCGCACGCGACCCACGGCGTGCACACCATTCCGTTCTTCTTCTTCTACTCGATGTTCGGCTTCCAGCGCATCGGCGACCTGATCTGGGCGCACGCCGACGCGCGCGGCCGCGGCTTCCTGGTCGGCGCCACCGCCGGACGCACGACCCTCGCCGGCGAAGGCCTGCAGCATCAGGACGGGCACAGTCACGTCCTCGCCGCCACCGTGCCGACCGTGCGTGCCTACGACCCGGCCTACGCGCACGAGATCGCTGTGATCATCGAGGACGGCATCCGTCGCATGTACGCCGACGGCGAGGATGTCTGCTACTACCTCACCGTGGCCAACGAGATGTACACGCATCCGGCGATGCCCGAGGGGGCGCGCGACGGCATCTTGCACGGCGGCTACAAGCTGGCGGCGGCGAACGCGCCGGCGGCGTGGCCGCGGGTGCACCTGTTTGCGAGCGGCGCGATCGTCCGCGAGGCGCTGCGCGCCCAGTCGCTGCTGGCCGCACGCCAGGTGGCGGCCGACGTCTGGAGCGTCACCAGCTACACCGAGCTGCGTCGCGATTGCCTGGCCGTGCAGCGCTGGAACATGCTGCACCCGTTGCAGGCACCGCGGCGCTCCTACTTGGAAGGCGTGCTCGCCGAGGCGCCGTATCCGATCGTCGCCGCCAGCGACTACATGAAGCTGGTGGCCGATCAGCTTGCGCCCTTCACGCCGGCGGGGCTGTTTGCGCTCGGCACCGACGGCTTCGGTCGCAGCGACGACCGGCCGGCCCTGCGCCGCTACTTCGAGGTGGATGCCGAGTCCATCACCGTGGCCGCGCTGCATTCGCTGGCGCGCCGCGGCGCCCTGCGCCCCGACGACGTGGCGCAGGCGCTCGCGGACTTCGGCTTAGACGCCGAGAAGCCCGATCCGGCGCAGCTTCGCTAGGGAATGTCGCGAAACACCGTGACAAGATTGGATACCGGTCATCCCGAGATCCGAACCGGCGCACCTCCGGTATGTTGGGCCAATGAACCTGCCTCCGTTCGGGCCGAGTGCGAGAGTCAGACCGTGCTCACACGATCGCAGAATGTCCTTGACGCCGCGTCGGGCTGCGATTTATGGTGCCGCCAGTCATCGACTGCACGACTGGCGGGCTCCGGCGCGACGTCGGAGCGTCCCTCTCGGGACACGTGGAACTGACCACGAGGGAGTGCAGACTTCGGAGGGCCGAACGCCTGGGTTCTCCCAATGGACGGTGCGGGGTGCGCGCGCCCCACGTCCGAGGGAGGCCGCATGGACTATCGTTCGTTCGATCCGGAGGCCGCCGCAATTCTGGCGGCGGAGGAAGCACGGCAGCGTGACACGCTGATGATGATTCCTTCCGAAAACTACATGAGCCCGGTCGTCACCGCGGCGCAGGCCACGGTGTTCGGCAACAAGTACGCCGAGGGCATGCCCGGGGCGCGCTACTACAACGGCTGCGACAACATGGACGCCATCGAGCGGCTCGCCATCGCCCGCGCCAAGCAGCTGTTTCGCGCCGCCCACGCCAACGTCCAACCGCTCAGCGGCGCGCAGATGAACATGGCCGTCTATCACGCCTTGCTCGAGCCCGGCGATACGGTCATGGCGCTCGATCTCAACCAGGGCGGTCACCTGACGCACGGCAACGCGGTCAACTTCTCCAGCCGCTGGTATCGCTTCGTACACTACGGCGTCGAGCGCGACAGCGAACGTCTCGACCTCGATCGCATCGCCGACCAGGTGCGCGCGGTGCGCCCGAAGCTGATCGTCACCGGAGCCACGGCGTATCCGCGGCAGTGGGACTTTGCCGGCTGGCGGCGAATTGCCGACGAGGTCGGCGCCTACCTGCTCGCCGACGTGTCGCACATCGCCGGGCTCATCGTCGGCGGCGTGCATCCCGACCCAGTGCCGCACTGCGACGTGGTCACCACGACGACGCAGAAGACGCTGCGCGGTCCGCGCTCCGGGCTCATCCTGTGTCGCGCCGAGCTGGCGCAGCGCATCGACAAGGCGGTCTTCCCGGGCATTCAAGGCGGCCCGCACATGCACACCATCTTCGCCAAGGCCGTCGCCTTCAAGGAAGCCATGACCGAGGGCTTCCAGGCGGTGCAACGGCGGACCGTCGAGAATGCGCGCGCCTTGGCCGCGGCCCTGCTACGCCACGGTTTGCGCCTGGTATCCGGCGGCACCGACAACCACCTCATGCTCATCGATCTGCGACCGCTCGACCTCACCGGCAAGCTCGCGGCCAACCGGCTCGAAGCGGCGGGGATCGTGGTGAACAAGAACACCGTACCCTACGATCCGAAGCCGCCCGCGGTGTGCAGCGGCATCCGGCTCGGCACGCCGGCCTTGTCGACGCGCGGCATGGGAGCGGCCGAGATGGAACAGATCGCCGGGTGGATCAACGAGGTCCTGCGTCAGCCGGCACAGCCCGCCGCGGGCGCCGCGATTGCCGCGGCGGTCCGCGCCTTGTGTGCCCGCTTTCCCGTCCCGAGCTGAGGGCGCGACGGCGCGCAGCGCCATCTTGCAGGGTCTGACCAAGCAGCGTAATCGTAGGGACCCTGACGATGGACACTGCGACAAGCACGAATGGAGAGCGCGACATCCGGCGGGCCATTGCCGAGCTAGCCGAGCGCTTGCCGCCGGCGCTGCAGCCGCTGGCGCGCGTCGCGTACAACTACCGATGGACGTGGCTCGCCGATGGAGATGCGGTCTTCCGTCACCTCGACGCGGCGGCGTGGCAGCGCAGTGAGAACAATCCGCGCCGCATCATCGAGTCGGTCTCCCATTCGCGCCTGCAGGCGCTGGCCGCGCAACCGGACTACGTCGATCAGGTGCACGCGCTGGCCGCGGCAATCGAAGCCGACCTGAGCCGTCCATGGGCAGAGACACCGATCACTCCCAACCGTCCGGTGGCGTATTTCTGCTCGGAATTTGCCGTCCACTGCTCGCTGCCGATCTATGGCGGCGGCTTGGGAGTCCTCGCCGGCGACCTGCTCAAGGCGGCGTCGGACATGCCGTTGCCGATGGTGGGAGTGGGGCTGCTGTTCCGCCAAGGCTACTTCCATCAACGCTTGGATCGCGTCGGCTGGCAGATCGAGTACTGGACCAACACCGCGTTCGAACGTCTCCCGGCTGTGCTGGTCAGCGGCGCCGACGGGACACCGCTGACGGTCGACGTGGTCATTCGCGACCGCACCGTGCACATTCAGGTGTGGCGTATCGACATCGGCCGCGTACCGCTCTACCTGCTGGACACCGATCGGGAGGACAACCATACGATCGACCGGTGGATCACGGCGCAGTTGTATATCGGTGATCGTCACACTCGGTTGGCCCAGTATGCCGTCCTGGGAATCGGCGGCGTGCGCATGCTGGAAGCGCTGGGCATCGAGCCGGGGCTGGTCCACCTCAACGAAGGGCACGCGGTGCTCAGCAGTCGTGAGCGCCTCCGCCGCCTCCTCGGCGCCGGCCATTCATTCGAGGAGGGATTGGCGTTGCTGCGCCGCGATACGGTGTTCACGACGCATACGCCGGTGCCAGCAGGCAACGAAGGGTATAGCCAGGCCGAGGTGGAGCCGGTGTTGGGGGACTTCATCGACGATCTCGGCATCCCGCGCCGCACGTACTATGACCTCGGCCGCGTCGTGCCCGGCAACGATCAGGAGGGGACGAGCATCACGCCGCTCGCGCTGCGCACCAGCGGCGCCGCCAACGCCGTGTCGCGGCGCCACGGCGAGGTGGCACGGGCGATGTGGCAGCCGTTGTGGCGTGAGCGGTCGGTGTACGACGTCCCGATCGGCCATGTCACCAACGGTGTCCACACCCTGACCTGGATGGCAGGCCCCATGCAGGCCTTCTTGGCGCGTCATCTCGGCCCGGACTGGTTGCATCAGATGACCAATCCGGACGTCTGGCAGCGCGTGGCGACGATCCCGGACGAGGCACTGTGGGCGCTGCGGAACGAGTTGCGCGAAGCCTTCGTCGCCGAGGTGCGCCGGCGTTCGATGCGTGATCGCCTGGCGCGCGGTGAGCCCCCTGAGTACGTCGAAGCGGCCGACCGAGCCTTCGACCCGAAGGTCCTGACCATCGGTTTCGCGCGGCGGATGGCGACCTACAAGCGCTTCTACTTGCTGACGCGCTTCCCCGAGCGCGGCCTCCGGTTGCTCGCCGATGGCCCGACGCCGATTCAGATCATCGTCGCCGGCAAAGCGCATCCACAGGACCAGGAAGCCAAACAGGCATTGCGCGACTTCTTCGAGCTGAAGCGCTCGCCGGACGTGGGACGGCGCATCGCTTTCCTCGAAGACTACGACCTCCGACTGGCGCCGAGCATCGTCGCCGGCGTGGATCTGTGGCTGAACCTGCCACGGCCGCCGCTGGAAGCCAGCGGCACCAGCGGAATGAAGGTGACGCTCAACGGCGGCTTGAACCTCAGCGTGCTCGACGGTTGGTGGGCGGAAGCGTACGACGGTGAGAACGGCTGGGCGATCACCTCTCCCGACGGCGATGCGCAAGCCCAAGATGATCACGACGCCGCCGCGCTCCTCGATCTGCTCGAACGCGAGGTAATCCCGCTCTTCTACGAGCGCGGCGACGACGGCATCCCGCACGCCTGGTTGCGGCGGGTGAAGACCGCCATGCGGACGCTGATCCCGCAGTTCACCGCCGACCGCATGCTGCGCGAGTATGTCTGGACGATGTACGCGAAGGGGGAGCGCCGCGTCACGGCATGAGGGTGCCTTCGGGCACGATGACGACGCCGCCCTCGGTGACCGTAAAACGGCGCCGGTCGGCGGCATGGTCGCAGCCGATCCGTACGCCGGCTGGGACGACAACGTTCTCGTCGACGATGGCGTGGCACACACGCGACCCGGCTCCGACGCGCACCCCCGGCATCAAGATCGACTCCTCGACCACGGCCCCCACCTCCACGATCACCCTGGGAGAGAGGATCGAGCGCAATACGGTGCCCCCGGAGATCACGCAGCCCGGCGAGACGATGCTGTTGACGGCGCGCGCCTCGCGGTCACCGACATTGCGAATGAGTGCCGGCGGATGTTGACCGGCGTGGCGGCGCACCGGCCAATCGTCGTTGAACAGGTTGAACGGCGGCTCCGGGAGGAGCAGCGCCATGTGGGCGTCGTAGTAGCTGTCGAGCGTCCCGACATCCTGCCAGTAGTGGCGCGCCGCGGGGCACCGCTCGACGATGTCGAAAGCGCAGACGGTGGCACCGGCGGCCACCATGCTCGGAATGACGTTCTGCCCGAAGTCGTGCGCCGACTCGAGCTTGGCATCGGCGATGACGCCACGCACCAGCGCTGCGGTGCGGAAGACGTACACCCCCATGTTGACCAGCGAGCGCTCGGGTCGTGCCGCGATGGTGGGCGGCTGCGCCGGCTTCTCAACGAAGACCTGCACGCGCGCCGCCGCATCGACCTGCAGCACACCCATGCGCGTCGCCTCGAGGTGCGGCACCTGAGTGCAGCAGACGGTCAGGTCGGCCTGCCGCTCGGCGTGGAACTGCAGGACCGGGCGGTAGTCCATGTGGTAGATGTGGTCGCCGGACACGATCAGCACCTGCTCCGGTCGCTCTTCCTCGAGCAGATCGAGGTTCTGGAACACCGCGTCGGCGGTGCCCACGTACCACCGCGACACCAGCTGTTGCTGCGGCGGGACCGTCTGGATGAACTCCCCGAGCTCGGGGTGGAGGATGCTCCAGGCAGCGCGCACGTGGCGGTCGAGTGACAGCGACTTGTGTTGGGTCAGCACATAGATGCGCTTGAGGCCGCTGTTGAGGCAGTTGGAGAGTGTAAAGTCGATGATCCGGTAGAGGCCGCCGAACGGCACCGCGGGCTTGGCGCGTCGTTTGGTCAGCGGATAGAGCCGCTCGCCCTGCCCCCCCGCCAGCAGCATGACGAGGGTCCGATCGCTCCACGTGTCCTGCGCCATCGCCGCCCCTGCGGAGCCTTAGCCGCCCGCATCCCGCTGCCGCGCCAGCACGGCGCGGACGGTGTTGGTGAGCTCGTCGGGGTTCGACGACTTGGTCACGTAGGCGTCGGCAATCCAGCTCACGTACTGTTCGCGATAGGCGGCATACGCCGAGTGCAAGATCACCGGTAAGCGTCGATCGAGGTCGTGGATGCGCGTCAACGTCTGCAAGCCATCCATGCCGGGCATGTTGATGTCGAGCACCACGACGTCCGGAGCGGTGTCGCCGATCCGCGCCAGGGCGGCGCGTCCGTCGGCGGCCTCGACGACGTCGTACCCTTCCTCCTCGAGCAGCTCCCGGTAGAGCAGCCGCTGATTGTCGTCGTCGTCGACAATGAGGATCCGGGCCATGGCCTTACCTCGTAATGGGCAGCGAGATGATGAACGACGTCCCCGGCGGGGGCTCGATGGTCACCTCGATGCTGCCTTGATGATCGTCGATGATCTTCTTCACCACGGCCAGCCCCAAGCCGGTGCCGCGCTGCTTGGTCGTAAAGAACGGGGTGAACACGTGCGGCAAGACGGTGCGTGGGATGCCCTTGCCGCTGTCGGAGAACGACACGCGCACCGTGCCGCCGTCGCGCCAGGTCCGCACGCTGAGTTGCCGCACCCGTTCCACACCCAGATCGTCCATCGACTGCAGCGCGTTCTGCCAGAGATTCAAGAAGACGCGCTGCAGCTGGTGGCGATCGGCGAGCACGCCGGGCAGATCCGCCGCCAGCTCCAGCTTCAGCAACACGCCGCGCTCGCTCAGCTCGTCGCGATGGATATTGGCGAGCCCGCTGATGATTCGATTGAGGTCGGTGGGCTCCAGCCGCGGTGGCTTCGGGCTGGTGAAGTCGAGCATCTCCTTGAGCAGCGCTTCGAGCTTCTCGACCTCATCGACGATGATCTCGGCGTTGCGCGCCACGCGCTCGATCTCGTCCGGATGCGCGCTGAGCATACGGGCAAAGCCCCCAATGGTGGTCAGCGGATTGCGGATCTCGTGGCTGACGCGCGCCACCACCGCGCCGACGGTCGCCAGCCGCTCGTTGTGGATCAGCTGCTCCTGCGTGGTGCGCAGCTCTTCGAGGGTGCGCTTGAGCTGCTGGGCTTGCCGCTCGACCTGCCGATACGTGCGGACATTGTCGAGCGCCAGGCCGGCGAGCATGGCCAGCAGCTGCAGCAGTTGGATACGGTCCTCGCCGATCGGCTCGCGGCTGAAGGCGTTGTCGGCCACGATCAGACCGACGGAACGCTCCTTGGCCACCAACGGCACGCAGACGACCTCTGTCCCGCCAAATACCTCCCGCAGCGATGGCGGAATATCGTCCAGCGTGGCGGCATCGATGATCTTGACCACGCGTCGACTATGGTAAGCGCGGAGCAAGGGATTGCGATGGTCGTGCTCGGTATCGGGGCTGCTCTCGTCGAGCGGGATGGACAACCCTTCGATCTTGCTCTGCAGCGCGCTGCGGCATCCGTTGCGGGGCTTGCTTTGCAGCAGCTCATCCAGTGAGACGCGTTCGGTGGCCAGCCGGGCCCACGTCTCGCCGGCCTCCTCCGGTGAGAGCGGGCCGAGTGCCATGGCCGCGGTGAGCTGGGCACGCTGATCATCCGCGATGAACAGGACCGCGCGGTTGAACCCCAATCCCGGGCCCGCCGTGACGCAGGTCAAAATCGCATGTAACAGCCCGTCGAAGTCCACCGATTCCTCCAAGCCAGCTCCTACCCTTCAACCCGTGTGCCCGGGTGCCGCACCGAGACTCTCGCGCGGTCTTGGCGTCAGCTTCCCAAGCGCCGGACGAAGCTCCCGCGGTATTCCCACCACTGCGATGCAGTGGGCGCGCGGCAGCGATGCTACCGCGACGCCACACGACGGTGCGCCCGCCCGGAATCAACCCGGAAGCGGCGAGCGCAGCCGCAGCCAGCTGCGGACTTTCCCGTCCCGAGTGTGTCGATGGACGCGAAACACGCGTGCCGCAGTGGACGCCGGGGAATGAAGAGCTCGTCTCACACGCTGGTCCGAACACTGAGTTCAGCACGCAAACGACAGGTTCTCAGTCTGAATCCGTTGACACTCGTCTGTGTTCTGAGCTCTGGGCTCTGGGCTCTCGGTCCGCGTCGGTTCCGTTGCCGCGGCGCCGCGCACTGCGTCGCCCCGACTTGGCTTCAGGCTCGGGCTCGGCGAGACGTAACTCGGCGAATGCGGATTCGATGTCGCTGACGAAGTCGTGGAGATCGGGCACCACATCCCAATCCGCATTGAATCCCCAGAAGATCTTCCCGGCGTTGCTGAAGAGTGCGATGCCGAGGCCTTGGTTCACGAACAGCGGAACCATCGGATAGGCCTCGAGCATGCGAGCGCCGAGGAGATACAGTGGCGGCGGTGGGCCAGGCACGTTGGTGACCACCATGTTGAACGGCGTAGCTTGCGTCGCCAGGCGGCCGGCCAAGCCGAGGAGAGTCGAGCCGGTCCACTCCGTCAGCCCGGTGAGAATCTCGGTGCCGCGGGTCTGTCGCGACGCCTTCAAACGCGCCGTCGTCGCGGCCACCTTGGCGAGCCGGGCGGCGGCACGGTGCTCGGCGATCGGCAGATCGACAAGCCAACCGGCGACGCGATTGCCGAGCGTGTTGCGTTCGGACGCGCCGCGGACGCTGACCGGTACGAAGACGCGGAAGGCGAGGTCCCGCAGCGGCACCGCGCGCCGCTCGAGGAAGCGCCGCACCGCCCCGGCCACTGTCGCCAGCACCACGTCGTTGAGCGTGCCGCCCAGCCGCTCACGGACCTCGCGCAGCGCCGCCAGCTCCATGCCAATCCAGTCGAAGCGCCGATGCGGGCCGATCGGCTGATTGAACGGCGTCGCCGATGCGAGACCCATTCCGGCTCCGAGGGTCTCGGCCACTGCGGCGAGTCCGTCGCGCACGTCGGCCACGAGATTTGCCGGGTCGCGCAGCAGTCGCGCGGCGACGCCGAGCGGCGCTCCGACACGCTGCACCACTTCGGCGCGCAGCAATGCCAGCGGACTTGGCGCTGGCCGCGGAACCCAGCGCACCGGGTCGCGCGGCGTCGCGTCCGGCGTCGGGCTGAGCAGCACCGTGAGCAGGTCGACGCCGGAGATGCCGTCGATCATGCAATGATGCGTCTTGCTGATCATGGCCATGCGGTCGCCGTCGAAGCCTTCGACGATCCAGGTCTCCCACAGGGGTTTGCCGCGGTCCAGTTGCTGCGACATGACGCGTGCCGCCAGGCGCTTGAGCCGGCGTTCGTCGCCGGGCTTCGGCAGGCTGGTGTGGCGGATATGGTAGTTGAGGTTGAAGCGCTCGTCGTCGATCCACACCGGATGCGCCTCGATGGGGATGTAGGCCAGCCGCTCGCGATAGCGTGGGATGCGGTGCAGGCACGCGGCGATGTGCGCCGTGATGCGCTCGATGTCGACGCCGCCGGCGGCGGTGCGCAGCGGGCCGGCCTCGAAAATCGCCGTCGACGCCACGTGCATCGGCGTGTTGGCGCTCTCGAACACCAGGAACGAATTGTCGAGCGCCGTGAGACGCTCATAGCGATAGTCAGCCATGGTGCACCCGACGGAAGCCGGCGCCGAGCTTGGCGATCTGGATGGCCTTGTACACCGACGGCCGAGCCCCTTCGAGATACAGCGGCTTGCCCGCGGCGGCCGCCGCCTCGCCTGCCGCGGCGAGCACCGCCAAGGCAGCGGTGTCAACCTGCGCGACCTCGGTCATATCGATGGTCACGACAGCGGTCGCCGGCGCCTGCAACGCGGCGCGCAGCTGCTGCAGGAAGAGGTCGCTCGCGGACTCGAAACGAAGGTGCGGGCCATTGCCGTTGCGACTGGGGTCCATGCCGATTACTCCTTTTCGCCCCGCGGTCCGTCGTAGGCCTCTCGCAACACCGCCTCGAGCTCGGTGATCAGCGGCATGCGCGGGTTGGAGCGGATGCTGATGTCGTCGTACGCGGCGCGAATGATCTCCGGGATCGCCGCCTCGAAATCCGCCCGGCTGATACCGAGCGCGGCGATCGACGTCGGCAGGGTGCAGGCGTGCAGCAGCTCGAAGATCTTGGCGATCAGCGCCTCGACCTGCGAGGGCACGTCGGTGCCGCCCCAGTTCATGCTGGCGGCGAACTGGGCGTACTTGCGGTGCGCGACATAGGCCTTGACGTTGGGGAACGGCATGAACTTGCTGGGCACGGCGGCGTTGTAGCGCACCACGTACGGCAGCAGCACGGCGTTGGCGCGCCCGTGCGCCACCTTGAACATCGAGCCGAGGCTGTGCGCCAGGGCATGGTTGACGCCGACGAAGGCGTTGGCGAACGCCAGCCCGGCCATGCAGGCGGCGTTGTGCATCTTGGCGCGGGCGTCCAAGTCGCGGCCGTCGCGGCAGGCGCGCGGCAACTCCTCGAAGACGACGCGGGCGGCTTGCATCGCCAGCGCGTCGGTGTACTCCGAGGCGAAGATCGACACCAAGGCTTCGAGCGCGTGTGTCAGCGCGTCCAAACCGGTGTCCGCCGTCACTCCGGGAGGCAGGCCGCGCACCAGCTCGGGATCGATGATGGCGACGTCGGGCGTGAGGCTGTGGTCGTAGAGCGGAACCTTGCGGCCCCGCTCGCTGTCGGTGATGACCGCGAACGGCGTCACTTCCGAGCCGGTGCCGCTGGTGGTCGGGATGGCAACCAACGTCAGCTGGTCCCGCGCCGGCTTGGGATACTGGATGACGCGCTTGCGCGGATCGAGGAAGGTGGTCTCGAGGCTGTGGAAGTCCAGGTCGGGATGGGCGTAGAACAGCCGCATGGCCTTGGCGGCGTCCAGCACCGAGCCGCCGCCTACGGCGATCAGATGGTCCGGCCGGTGATGCTGGATGGCCTCGACCCCGCGCGCGATGACCGCGTAGGTGGGCTCGATCTCGACCTCGTTGAAGACGTGACAGATGACGTGGGGCGGGAGGTGCGTGCGCACCTGCTCGACGAAGCCGAGATGGTCCAGGTCCTGACTGGTGACGATCAGGACGTTGCGCGTGTCGAGGGCGCGGACATTCTCGAGCGCGTGCAGGTTGTAGTAGATCTGGTTGGGGGCGCGGAACCACTGCGGCACCGGGGTGCGTTTGGCCATGTGCTTGATGTTCAGGTAGTGCCGCACGCTGACGTTCTCGATCGTGCTGTTGCCGCCGCCGGTGCCGCAGCCGAACGAAAAGGTGGGCGTGAGGTCGTTGTAGACGCCGCCGAGGGCGCCGACGGAAGATGGGCAATTGACGATGATGCGGCCGGCGTTGAGCGCCTCGCCGTAGCGGTCGATCACCGCCTGCTCCTCGCAGAAGATCGAGGCAGTATGGCCGACCCCGCCGAAGTAGAGGACATCCATCGCCGCGTTGATCGCCTCCTCCGCACCGTCGATGGGCAAGATGCCGAGGACCGGAAAGAGCTTCTCACACGACAGCGGATGCTGGCGGCCAACACCGGTGAGCGGCGCGAGGAGCAGCTTGGTCGACGGGGGCACGTCGATGCCGACGGCGCGCGCGATGGCGGTGGCGTGTTGCCCGACGGCCGTCGGCCGCATCGTGCCGCTCTCCGGATCGACGACGCTGCGTTCGAGAATGGCGACCTCATCCGGGCTGCACACGTGGGCGCCCAGGTCGGCGAAGATCTGGATGACGCGATCGTACACCGGTCGATCGACCAGAACGGTTTGCTCCGAGGCGCAGATGGTGCCGTTGTCGAAGGTCTTCGAGGTGAGGATGTCGACGACGGCCATATGCAGGTCGGCGCTGCGATGGATGTAGCACGGTACGTTGCCGGCGCCGACGCCGAGGGCGGGCTTGCCTGAGCTGTACGCGGCGCGCACCACCCCCGGCCCCCCGGTGGCATCGATCAGCGCCACGTCGGGGTGCCGCATCAGGTACTGGGTGTCGGCGAGCTTGATGTCGTCGACCCAGCAGATGAACCCCTCCGGTGCGCCGGCTTCGAGCGCCGCGGCGTACATGATTCGCGCCGCTTCGTTCGAGCAGCGTTGGGCCAGCGGATGCGGGCAGAAGATCACGGCATTGCGCGTCTTCGCCATGAGCAGCGACTTGAACAGGACGGTGGAGGTCGGGTTGGTGATCGGAGTGACGCCGAGGACGACGCCGATCGGCTCGGCAATCTCCTTCAGGTTCCGCTCCGGGTACTCACGAATGATGCCGACCGTGCGTTCGTCCTTGATGGAGTAGTAGACGAACTCGGTGGCAACCATGTTCTTGATCGCCTTGTCTTCGACCACGCCGAGCTTGGTCTCCGCCACCGCGAGGGCGGCGAGCTGTTGGGCCGCCTCGAGCCCCTTGATGACCATGGCGCGCACGCAGCGGTCGACCTGCTCCTGTGAGAACTGATAGAACGCCGCGGCGGCCAGACGGGCGCGCGTCACCAACGCATCGAGCTGGGATTGTCGTTCCTCGCTGAGGGTACCGGTCCGCTCTTGGGACCGCACCGCGGATGCTGCCAAGGTCACCGGTGCTTCGAGCATGGTCGTGTCGCTCCTTCCCGTCCAACAGCTTTCCGGGACCCTCGGAAGCTAGCGGATCGGCATGTCGCCAAACGTGAGGGAGAAAAGCAATTCCAGTGCCCCTGACGCGGCCAGCCTGTGACTCGGGAGGCGGATCGCACGCAGGCCGGACGCTTCGCAGGGCTGCGAAGGTGGCAGGGCGTCATTCTCAACGGCGGATGTCGGGGACGAGGGTTGCGGCGTGTGGCGCGACTATGAGTCGGCGTCCAGGCGCTTGATGTCGCTGAGCAGCTTGCTCAAGGCATCTTCGTCAGTGCCGTGGTAGTAGGCGCGAATCTGCATATTTCGGTCGACCAGGACGAAGCGATCGCTGTGCGTAATCAGCCCTTCGCCATCGCTATTCTGGCCCTCCGGACGCTCGGCGACGGCGAGATGGAAGCCGTCGCCGATCAGCGAGTACAGCGCGGTGCGCTCGCCGGTCACGAACAGCCAGCGGCCTGGATCGGCGTGCAGGCGATCCGCGTAAGCGCGCAGCACCTCAGGGGTGTCGTGCGCCGGGTCGACGCTGAAGGACACCAGCCGCACCTTGTTGTTGGGATCACGCGCCAGTATTCCCTGCAGCTTGGCCATCTGCGCACCGAGCAGCGGGCACAGGCCCGGACACTGCGTGAAGACGAAATCGGCAACCCAGATCTCGCCGCTCAGATCGGCGTGGGACAACGGCTGGCCGTTGCTGCCGACCAGGGAGAACTCGGGGAGCGTCCCCATCACTGGGAGCCCGTTGCCGCCCGACTCGACGCCGTAGCGGAAGGCAACGAAGGTCGCGGCACTGATCAGCAGGCCGACGCTGCCGATGGCCGCCGCGAACAGCAGGCGGCGGTGGGCGCGCTCAGAGGCCACGCGCCCCCTCAATGCGACGTGAACAGGCGAAACGCGGTGTCCGGGTAGGTGATGATCAGAAACATGACCAGCAGGATCGGCGGCGTCAGGGCAATCAGGCTGAGCGTGCGCACTTCGAACTTGAGGTGCATGAAATACATGGCGACCAGCGCCGCCTTGGCAATGGCGAGGCTGACCAGCCCGGCCACCATGAGCGGCTTGGGAATGGGCATGTACGCGACTGCCAGCTCGGCCACCGTGAGGCCGAAGAGCCAGTAGAAGATCGCCATGTAGTTCGGGCTTTCGTGTGCCGTATCCATGTTCATTCCTCCCCCGGGCTGCTCAGATCAGGTAGACGAACGTGAAGATGAGAATCCACACCAGGTCGACGAAATGCCAATACAGGCCGGCGATCTCCACGGCGTTGTGGTTGTCGGCGGAGTAGGCGTCGGCGTTGCCGAGGATGCTGCTGAGATACACCACACCGCTGAAGACGTGAAAGCCGTGGAAGCCGGTGAGCACGAAGAACGTGCTGCCGAACAGGCCCTTGCTGGTCAGCGTCATCACGTGCCCGATCAAGTGCGTCCACTCGCGCGCCTGCATGCCGAGGAAGCAGGCGCCGCCGAGCACGGTGAGCCCGAGGAAGCGACGCAAACCGGCGCGGTCGTTGCGCTTGATCGCCTCCAGCCCCTTCACCATGGTGACGCTGCTGCAGATGAGCAGGAAGGTCATGACGGCGGTGAACGGCACCCCAAGGACCGTCGACGGCACCGGCCAGTGCTCACCGCCGAGGCGCAGCGCCGCGTAGCCGGCGATCAGGGCACCGAACGACATCGCGTCGCCGGCGAGGAACAACCACATCCCGAGCTTGCCCCAGCTTTCGGGCGTCAGCGGCGACTCGGCAGGCTCCACCTGCAAGGGATGATCAAGTGCGGCAGCTTGACTCACGATTCACTCTCCTCTCCTAGCCATAACGGCGTCAACGCGGGCGCCTCCGGCCGCCGGCTGGCGCGCCAATACATGTACGACACCCACCCCCCAATCGATCCAAACAGCAGCAGCGGCGCGGCGATCATCACCAGCGTCGTCCAGCTCAGCGCCGTGCCGACCGGATCGCCTTCGACGGCGGCCTTGCAGCTCGGACACGCCAGCACGGTGGACGGAGTGGCCAGCGCCATGCCGAGCAGCAGCGACGCGGCACGCTTCACGCGCCGCTGAATGGCGGCTCGGTCATTCATGACAGGTACACCGTTGCAAACAGCACCACCCACAGCGCGCAGACGAAGTACCAGTACATCGCGCAGAGGATCACTCCCGCATGGCGCCGCGCCGTGTAGTGACGGCGTTGCGTGACGACGAGCACCGCCAGCAGCCAGACTACGGCTCCGACGACATGCAGGCCGTGCAACCCGATCATGGTGTAGAAGATCGAGCCGAAGGAGCTGGACGAGAGGGTCAGGCCCTGCTGGATCAAGCGCACCCACTCCGACCCCTGCACGACGAGAAACACCGTACCCAGCACCGCGGTCGCCAGCAGCGCGCTGCGCAGCGCGTTGTGATCGCCGGCGCGGATCGCGACGACGCTGCGCCACATGGTGAAACCGCTGAACAGCAAGATGGCGGTGTTGACCCAGGTCACCGCCAGCGGCAGGCGCGGCATGTCGGGCGGCGGCCACGCGAAACTGGCACTGCGCAGGACCCAGTACGAGGCCAACAGCCCGACGAAGATCATGGCCTCGAAGGCGATGAAGATGAGCACGCCCAGCTGCGCGTTACTGACGGGGGGTTGCGCCACTTCGCCGGGCGGCGGGCCACCGCCGGTTCGGTGCACCAGCGTCAGCCGCCGGTTGGCGGCGGCGCTGATCGGTTGCTGTCTGGGAGCCGCGGTCGCCATCCGGCTCTACCCACCCAGCCCGCGCTGAAAGAGCACCACGTACACCACCGAGCCCACGAGCATGAGCGTGAAGGCGCTGATCAGCGCCAACCCAAGGCGGCGGTTGCGTGCCTGCTGGCGGTAGCGATCGTCACTCATGGGAGTACAGAGTAGGGAATCTTGTCGAGCGCCATCACCGCCAGCAGCGCCGGCAAGTACAACAGCGACGCGAACAGCAGCTGGCGCGCCGACGGCGCGGTGCGCGAGTAGGCGAAGGCGATGCCGTACCCGAGAAAGGTGGCGCCGAAGGCGAACGCAGCGATGAAGTAGATCGGGCCGGTCAGGCCGACGAGGGTGGGAAGCAGGCCGACCACCAACAAGGCAAAACAGTTGGTGACGATCTGGCGGCCGGTGCTCTTGGCGTCGGGCTCGACGATCGGCAGCAGCTTGAAGCCGGCGCGCGCGTAGTCGTCGCGGTAGAGACGGGCGATCGCCAGCGAGTGCGGCAATTGCCAGAGGAACAGGATGGCGAAGAGAATCCCCGCCTCGATGCCGATGTCACCGCGCGCCGCCGTCCATCCGGTCACCGGCGGCAAGGCGCCCGGAATGGCGCCGACGATGCTGCACAGCGGCGTCTTGCGCTTCAACGGCGTGTACACGAACAAATAGCTGACCGTGGTCAGGGCGGTCACCAGCGCGCTCAACAGGTTCACGGCAACAGCCAGGTACGCCAGCCCCGCACAGGTCACCACGGCGCCGAACACCAGCGCGTCGGTGGCGTGCACCCTGCCGTCGGGCAACGGCCGCATGCAGGTGCGCCGCATCTTCGCGTCCAGATCGCGCTCGAGGTACTGGTTCAGCGCCAGCGTGCCGGCGGCCGCCAGCGCGGTGCCGATCAGCGTCGGCAAGAGCCGCAGGTACGCCGGCATCCCCTGACTGCCGAGATAGAACCCGACGCCGGTGGTGATCAACACCATCAGCACGACGCGCGGCTTGCCGAGCTCGACGAAATCCATCGCCCGGCGCCGGGCACGCGTGGCGGCGGCCTGCAGAGCGCTCGAGTCCTGCATCACGCCAGCACCTCGGAGAGCGATCGCTCCGTAGCGGTGGCCGCCGCGGTCTGGCGCACACCCACCAATCGCAGCACCCGCAAGGCGAGCACGACCGCCGTCGCCCACAACGCCGCCCCGGTGCTCCGATGCACGCTTTGCAGGGCCAGGCCCAACGCCGGCGACATTGCCGCGCTCAGCGCCGTGAAGCGCCACAGATAGGCACCGAGTCCCAGGCCGAGCTGCACTAGGAGCAACACGAAGAGGGCCAGCGCCGGCCGTCGCAACTCGGGGCGATCGGCGTGCTCACGCACAACACGTCCGGCGAGCAGGCAGATCACCGTGGTGACGACGGCGGCACCGAGGAGATGGGCATCGACGCGGGCGCCACGATGCGTGACCAGCGCGCCGAGCATGATCTGCAGATAGACCGACGGCAGCAGCGCCAGCGCCAGGGCTCGCAGGCGCGGCGCGTCACGAAGGCGCGCCGGCGCGCTCGCGGCGCGCCAACGCGACGAGGTCCACACCGCCAAGCTCACCATGAGCGCGAAGAAGGCCTCCGCCACGCAGCCGTGCACGATGGCCAGACCGTGCTGCAAGAGGACGACGCGCAAGCCGCCGAGGATGCCCTGCACGATCACCGCGGCGACCGCAACACCGGCCAGCCGGCGCACCCACCGCCGCGTCTCGGTCAGCCAGACGCTCACCGCGAAGCTCACCGTGAGCAACCCGACGAGGCTGCCGATCAACCGATGCGTGTGCTCGTAGAAGACGCCGCCGACCATCTTCGACCACGGATAGAGAAACATGTTGTAGCCGAAGGTCGTCGGCCAGTCGGGGACGGCCAGCGCCGACCCGGTGTTCGTGACCAGGCCGCCGACGAAGATCAGCACGAAGGTCGCCCCCGCGGTCACGACCGCCAGACGATGCGGCCACAGGCTGGGCCGCGCGGGGGCAGATGAAGCCATGGACATGACGCTCCTCAATGCG
>Ga0335069_10006032_pt1 | contig 17706 bp, 20 predicted proteins | sample Lox_Sample_11_FD_206714 | JGI IMG/M metagenome (GOLD analysis project Ga0335069, IMG submission 206714) | Soil microbial communities from Loxahatchee National Wildlife Refuge, Florida, United States - Lox_Sample_1.1 | ecosystem: Environmental > Terrestrial > Soil > Wetlands | place: USA... | reverse complement strand
AGCCTCCAGTGGAGAAGCGGCGGACGACGAAGAAGAAGGCCGCGGCACCGGCCGCGGCAACGTAGAGGCAGCGCCAGAGCGGGAGTAATTCAGTGGTAGAATGCCAGCTTCCCAAGCTGGACGTCGCCGGTTCGACCCCGGTCTCCCGCTCCAAACTTTTCAATAACTTGCAAGCACCGACTCAACAGGTTGGCTCCAAATGGCTCCATTTAGTTCACTCTGAGGGCTGATTCGAGCTTGTTCACGGCTTCGCGGCGGCGCTCCAAGCTCGTTCGGGTGTAGACGTTTTCGTTCACATCAACGGTGTGTCCCATCTGCTCCGCGCGAACCTGTGGATCTACATCGAGTTCTTTGAGCAGACAGCTATGGGTCCGGCGCATTACCTGGAAGTTCACCCACCCGAGGCCAACAGCCTTAAGCTGTGGGGCGAAATGCCTCCTCCAGCAATTGTCCTTTCGGACCGGTGTCGTCAGCTTCTCCGAGGGGAACACCCAGGCAGTAGGGGAGGGGTCAACAGCCACACCCCGCCACTCCCGGATCGCGGAAAGAATCCCATCCGAGAGAGCAGCCCACCTGACGGAGTACGTCGATTTAGGAGAGTCGATATCGCCCCGGTAGACCCGCTGCCGGATGTCTGCATACTGCGACTCCAGCCGCTGCCACGTAAGCGCAAATATCTCCCCCGGCCTCATGCCGGCACCGATTGCCAGGCCAGCGATTAGCCGTTCGCGCACCCCAAGCACACCGTATAGTTTTCTCACCTCCTCGATAGTCATTGATCTGGCAATAGGACGCGGGCACTCCCTCGGCGTGAAAATCAACTGCGCCGGGTTTCGAAGCACGAACCCCTCGTGAACGGCCATGTCAAAAACCTGCTTCAAGTCCCAACGAAGATGATCCACTACGCTGAATGAAAGACCGGCGGCGGCCTTTCTGTCCAGATAGTCCTGCAATTGCTCCCGGTTGAACGAGCCCAGCTTGCAGCTGCCGAACTCGGATAGAAGATGCTTGCGCATTCGCTCCTTGTTCGTGACCGCCGTCGAGCGTTTCCACTTCCGCGCATAGAACGGCTCGAAAAGCCGCTCCACGAAATCGGAAAACGTACACGCACTGGACGCCGGAGCGTTCCGGCTGTTTATGGGGGCAAGAATTGCGGCGAGTGCCCTTTGTGCCTCGGTCTTGGTCATCTGCGAGATGAGCCCAAGTCGTCGTTTTACGTGCTTCCCATTCAGCCGAAACTGTCCTACCCACCACTTGCCTCTCTTAAAAAGGTTTCCTGTCTGAAACCGTTCGCGCATGATTTCTCCTTCATGCGTCTCCCGGTGTTTTTCTCTGCGACGGATCGATCATAGCACCAGTGGGCGTACGCTCATTCGCGCGTTTCCATTCCTCCAGAGCGCTGCGTCGGACGAGTTTCCGTCGACCCAGTGAGATGGAGGGAAGGGGAGACACGCCGCGAATAGTCCCCTTGATTAGGTGGTAGGCTTGTGCCTTCGAGCAGCGCAGGTCTATAGACACTTCCGCGGCTGTTAGAACAGTGTCGTCAGCAGATTGCTGATGCGGTAGTGTTGGTGGGGGAGCAGACACACGAAATCCTCCTCCCCGCGATTGTGAGGTCGGAAGCCTCTGAGCGGCCAGTCCTGCTCGATGACTGGTGGTTAGATCGCTGATGCGTCATCCCGGAGAGGTGACATCACTAGCACTGGATCGCGCGCTTGGTGGCCAGGGGCGAGGCCTTTTGGCTAACAGTTCGACCTTTTCTGGTGCTCGCTCCCCTCGACGATCCATCGTGACTCTAAACAGAAGTTGAAATTGGTCAGGGAGAGACCCGGCAAGAAGTTCTGGCAGGTGCTCCCTGTAAAGTGTTCGAAGCTCCCCATCATCTACAAAGATCTCTACGAGGCGGGCGATGGCTTGACCGTGGTTCCCATGAAACATCGTGATATAGCGACTCATGCGCCGGAGCCGAGTCACTACTACGTAACCCGTTACGATGTTGCGAAGCGTGGACTCTGCGTACGAAGGTTCTTCAGGAGACTCGGCGTTCGCCACGTCAACCGAATCTTCGGCTACGCTGATCTCCAATTCGCTGTCCAATTGAATTGAATGAATGAATCCGTTTGCACGAGGAGCCCCCAGGACAATGAAGCTCCCGCTCGTTGACGCCTTGATTAACTCGTCGAACTCCACTTCTCGACGGCATCCTTGTTCGAGCGTTGTTTGACGCCAGCCCCAGAACTTCTTGATTAGTTTGAGAGTAGCTACCACTTCACCGAGCGGCACGTGGGAGTAGACGTATTCTTGGCCTTCTCGCAGGTCCGAGCCGGAGTTTCGGGAGTTGAGGTTTACCCGTCGCGTAAATTCCTTGAACTCCTTGTCCCGGACAAACAAGGGCTCGGTGTAGATGACAGTCACAGCGTCGGCGGGCGAGCGATGGTCTGCCCAAAACTCGTCGGCATAAAATCTTCGCTCAGGCGGTAAGGTATTGAGAGCAAAGGCTAGCCCATACTCACCCACGGGAATCGAAATCCGAATCTTCTCCTCTGGGTGGGCGGCGAAATACTCATCCAGTTTTTCGCGAATGCGGACCACGACTTGAGCAGCCGCATTCACCTGCGCTGGTGGGCGGCCACCAGCTCCCATCTCCTGCCTGAGTTCTTCCCCGATCGGGACACGCCCAGCGATGTGTTGCTCAACGATGTAGGGCAGCAGGATACGTTCCTTCTCCGCCTTTCTGGATAGGAACGCGACTATCCGGCCGCAGAGAGCTCTTAGCTCCTGCGGCGATATCGTTGGGCCAACCGCGTTGGGAGTTCCGTCATCATTACGCGTCATCACACGTAACGTACCACAGGGTCGGGTGTTCCCGGCCCACGAGATTTTCTCCAAAGATTGGTGTAGACCAGGCCAGGGTAGATCTAGCGGTATCAAGGGTTCCCAGAAAGGTTAAACCGAGCATGCAAAAGGATTTGTCTTGCTATGACGCGCGAAATTACGAGCGCTTATTGAAGGCGTGTGAGGGGAATCTCAGGCAGGCATTTTCGGCCTTTGTTCCGTTCACCTTCCAACTCTCGCACGACATATTTCCGCACGTCTTTGAAACTTTCAAAGCGGCGCTCCAAGCAGCCGACCAAATGGCCAAGACAATTCTTAAATCTGCGGTGAGCAGAAAGTATGGATCGATGAGTGATCGGGAAGCGCTGGCATGTTTGAAGGTGCACGAGACCTCACTCGCGATAACAAAACTGCTGGTACTGTGTGCAGAGCTTACCTCGGGCAAGGAGCCGGATGAGTTTGACAATGCGGATCACATAGGAACGGTCGATCCGGCCAAGGAGGCGTTTATGGCCGCCACTCTCAGCTTCAGATCGTCTCCCTTCCGTTCACGACTCCGTAAGGCGTCCCGCTCCCCTGATACCGTTCTGTACCGCTAGCTCACCCTCTCTGTCAGGTGATGTGTTCGGGCACGTAACTATACGTGACTGGATTCTCAACCAAGGTCAGCGGATACTTGATCATCCGCAGCGAGACTAAGGCGGATGAAAGGCGACAAGATGCTACACCGAGCCGCTGGCGGGGTCCCTTGGTAGGGACCCCCACCCCGCGAAGCGGAGTTGCATAGACTGACAGAGAAGCCGGTTCCTCAACCTCGAATATGGAATTCGATGACAGCGTGTCGCACGGGTCCACATTGGACACCCTCTCCACGTCGACTGCGCAGACCCGCAATTCCGACGCCGTAACGGATTTGCTTACCAAGCTTAAAGACTCCCCAGAGCATGGGTTTCCTACGTTTAGGAAGAGGCTTCTTCCCTCATTAGCCTCGCGTCTCCTGTCGCAGGGGCTTCCCCGGTATGAGGCCGAAGATCTCGCCGAATCGTGTATCTCCGATATTGCGCTTCAAGCCGATAAGTTCCGGCCCGATCGGGGGTCGTTGCACTCATGGATCTCATTTCACCTTCTTCGGCTGGAACGTGATTCAAAAGCATGGTCACACAGCGCCCTCTCCGCCTTCGCGGACCTGATAGCCAGACAGGAGGCCTCGTCTGTGGAAGAAGTCGATTGCGTAGATTCACCGCAGGTCAATGCCGTAAGGGACGCGCTTCGCGCGCTCTCTGCCCAGGATCGCGACATTCTCACCTTGCGTGTAGGCGGCGGATACGAAGGTTTTGACGACATCGCGAAGCATCTCAACGTTAACGTCGATGCTGCGCGTACCAGGCATCATCGAGCCCTTAAGCGATTGGGCCGCTTGCTTATGGAAGATCCACGCATTCTCGCGCTTCTTAATCGACGAGGCACGCAAACCCAGCTCAGTTGACCCGAGATGACGCGAGCGTTGAACACGTGACGTCATCAAGCATAACCACAGAGGACTTCTCGCCGACCACTTATTGCCGCATTCTTTCTAAACACCGCGCTACGCGGAGCTAGTTACAGAAAGGAAAGAATGCTCAATGTCACTTCAGAAAAAAGTCTCCTGCCTCCGACTTCGGCCGTGGGCGAATCGAAAAGCACTCCTACTCGTTGCCTTCATGCTCGTGGCAAACACGGCGTTTGCCCAGTCTGACCCATGGAGCTTGATGGCCCAGAAGTTAATTCCCATCTTCACGGGCCCGGTGGCCAAAGCGTTTGTGATCGTTGGCTGCGTTGTGGGCGGCCTCAGCATGGTCTTTTCCGAAGGTGGGAGTAAGCGCACAATCGGCAACCTCATTTTCGGTGGAGCACTCGCCTTGGGCGCTGTACAGATGGTGGCCTACTTATTCAGCTGAGCACCAATGGCTCACGTCGTTCGGCCCGTCTACCACGCGCTGTACAAGCCGCTAACGATTCTCGGAGTGGAGCGAAAACTCTTCTTCGTGATTGTAATGCTAGCGGTCGCGATTTTCAACATTTTTGACGCGCTGATTCCGGCCATAGTGATTTTTCTCGCGCTATGGTCGGCGGCGCGCTCCGCAACCCGTTTTGATCCGCACATCCTGCGGATTGTCGTGAACAGCAGTCGTTTTGCTGTTCGCTATGACCCCGCCAAGTGGTCGTCAGCGGCGGGTACGGAAGGTTTCCACAGTGCTCGATCTGAGAAAGCAAACTAGCAAGTTCGAAGAGAGCAAGCCGTTTCACACGCTCATCAACGTTGCTGCCTTTGTATCGAGGCGACATTTCATCACGAAGACCTTTGATGTCGGCGTAGTGATCAAGTACGAGAGCCCTGATGTCGAGTGTGCAGAGCCGGAACGTATCGATGCACTGACATCCCAGCTAACGTCGGCGTGCAGGGCCTTCGGTGAAGACGTTGTCGTCACGAACTACCTGGTGAAGAGCTCCCATCCGGATCTCTCTGCACCGGTTTACCAGAATCCAGTTCTGAATCAGGCCGTCCAGGGCCGAATCGAGTTTCTAAAAAAGCGAGGCGCTCGTCTTTTCAGTTTCGAAGGCTATCTAGCAGTCGTCGTGAAATCGAAATGGGCAAGCCCCAGCATTCGCGAGCGACTGAAGGCGTGGGCAAGGAGCCCCCGCAAAGCTCTCAGGCAGTCGCTGCGCGTCGAGGACCGTGCAGCGGTTCTGGACGAGACGGTGGCTGCCTCCATCAAGGCTCTAGACCGCGCGGTGGATAGCTTCCTTGAACAAAGTGCCGGGGCGCTTTCGGCCCGGGTGCTAGATAAGCACGAAACGTTTCAGTTCATTCGCAGGCTCGCTAACCCGCGCCGCGAAAAAGCTACCGCCGTTTCACTTGGGCATGATCGGCACGTCGATTACTTCCTTGCCGATTCGGAGCTTGAGTGTCATCGAGACCACCTCCGCTCGGATGGTTCGTTCATAAAGACACTGACGCTCAAGCGGCCTCCTGCTCACACGTTCGCGCAGATTTTGCGGAACCTCCACCACGTTCAATCCGAGATGGTGGTGGTCACTGAGTGGAACCTGAAGGAGCCGAGTCGGGCAGTAGCAGACATCAGGTCACAGAGGCGGCACTGGCACAACACGAAGACGAGCCTTCGCAGTCAGGTCGGTTCAGAACGTCCCTACGAGTCGCAAATCCTCGTCGATACGGCAAAGCAGGGGAACGTCGATGAGCTTGGCGCATGCCTGAGAGACATCGAACTGAATGGGGTTCAGATTGGATCGTTCTCTCTAACAGTAGTTTTGACGGCCCATTCGCTCGAAGCGGCGGAGCGGGCTGCTGCAGAAGTCATGAAGGTCTTCGGCGCACATGACGGTGCGCTCAATGAAGAGCGCTACAACGGCCTAAACGCGTTTATGGCGTCGCTTCCCGGCGGATACCCGTTCAACCTGCGACAGCTTCTCGTCACAAACCAGAATCACAGTGATATGTGCTCGTGGTTTCTTCCGTCTGACGGGGAGCGCCGAAACGAGTTCCTCAAGCGAGAACCGCTCATTGCCCTAGAGACAGAAGATCGTTCGCTCTTGTTCTATAACCTCCATGACGGCGACGTGGGGCATCACGCGATGTTCGGGGCAACTGGAAGCGGCAAATCGTTTGCCCTGAACTGCTTCATTACGCATGTTCAGGCCTACGATCCGTTCACGTTCATATTTGGGCTTGGCGGGGACTATCGCTGGTTGACCGAGTGTTTCGGCGGGTCTTACCTGCGCTGCACACCGGAACGCCAACCCTTCCGGCTAAACCCTTTTTCGCTTCCTCCGACGGCTAAGAACCTAGAGTTCTGCTTTACCTTCACAAAGCTTCTCGTGGAGTCTCGCGACTTCCGCATGACGGACAACGATGAGCGGGAGACGTTTGAGGCGATCCGCTCGCTTTATGTTCTGGCCCCCGCGCAGAGAAGGCTTCTTACGTTATCGACCACAGTCAGCAAGAGAGTGGGGGACCATCTCCGGCGATGGACTGAGGGTGAGCAGTACGGCTCCTGGTTCGATCACGCAGAAGATACGCTCACCTATCAGCGCTTTCAGTATGTGGATTTCGAGGGAATGGAGCGCATGGGCCCAGTGCTTGAGGCCCTTCTGTTTCTCCTTCTTCATCGCACGAACGACGTGATTTACGACGAGGCCAGCAGGACCACGCTCAAGGTGTTCTTCATAGACGAGGCCTGGCGCTTCTTTCGCCATGAAGTTACTCGCGCCTACATCACGGAGGCGCTCAAGACTTGGCGCAAAAAGAACGCCTCGATGATTCTTGCGACACAGTCCGTCGAGGACCTTGCCAAGGCCGACGTTCTACGACCGGTTATTGAGAGCTGCCCCACGAAGATTCTTCTCGCTAACCCGACGACGAATCCCCAGCTTTACGGCGAAGTCTTAGGCCTAACCGCGACAGAACAGGAAAAGGTGAAGAGACTGATCCCCAAACAGCAGTTTCTCCTGAAGCGCGAGAAGCTTTCGAAGGTGCTCAACCTCAACGTCGATCCCAGGAGCTACTGGCTCTTCACAACGAATCCATTCGAGGCAAAACGCCGGGAGGAGCTCGTAGACCAGTTCGGCTTATCCGAGGCGCTAGACCGCCTTAGTCAGGAGTCATCACATTGAAACGGCTATTAACATTTCTACTCTTTGCATCCGGGATTATCTGCGCCGCAGATAACTCGGTCGCAGTGACGCGCTATCGCGACCAGGATCTGATTCCAATACGGACGAAACTGCGATTCACCACGATGATTCTTCTGCCTGCGGGCGAGGAGATCGCTGAAGTGAGCTGCGGCGATAAGGAGTGGTGGGTGATCGATGGCCAGGACAACATCCTGCACGTCAAGCCCGCGAAAGAAGGTGCGGTGACGAACGTGAACGTGGTCTTAAAAAGTAAGGCCATTTACTCGTTCCTGGTGGAGGAGATCGGGTCGAAGGGCCAGCCGGATCTCAAGGTGATGATCGGCCAGGACGAGGTGCTGAAGCTTCGCGACGAGAAGAAAGCACTAGAGCAAACCATTCGAGACCGTGACGCCGTGCGCAAAGACGAGATCGCAAAGCTCAATCAAGAACGAGCAAGTGACGAGATCAAGCACAAGGCAGCTCTGGAACGCTTGGAGCAGGAAATGCCCACTCGCATTGCGGCGTTCGTAGCCAAGCAGAAGTTCAACTATGCGTGCTTCACGAAAACAGAGACGTGTCTCGGGGCGGTCTTTTCAACGGATTCCGCGACGTACGTAATCGGCCGGCTCGGCCCTTCTCCCAGTTTTTGGGGAACGACGGAAAAGGGCGAGTACAAGACGGGCATTCCTTTTGAACGCACAGAGAATGTCTACAAACTCGGCGTTCAGCTGAGCTCGGGCACCGTGTGGTATGCGGGCAAGTCCGTCTCGTTCTCCCTGAAATAACCTATGACACCCACTGTGAACGACAAGACGACACGGCCTCCTGGCGTGCTCCCAGCAAATCTTCGCTATATCGTGCTCGCCGCAATCGCGGCGCTGGTGCTCGTGACGAGCTTCTTTTCGGGCCACTCGACAAAGAAGGCGACAGAGACGCCCGTGGCGGCTCCTCCTGGTGGGGCTACCCCAAATCAGCTTTCCCTATTCACCAAGATGCTTGAGCAGAAGCGTGCTGAGGCTGAAGAAGCTAAGAAACAAGTTGATCGAGCGCGTGACGATGATGAACTCAGAAAGGCGCTTATCGCGCGTGCTGCGGGCTCGTACTACCCGGCTCCCGAACCCCAAAGAGCTTCCGTCGTTCCGCCGGTCGATCCTCTTGAACAAAGGCGCAAGGAACGGGAAGAGCTGTCTCTGTTCGCCTCGAACATTGTGCTCAGGACTCCTACGAAAGAAGAGCCCTCACCATCAGCAAGGCAGACACTAGCCGGTGCTTCGAGCGCCACTGAGCCAACGAAGGCCGCTCCCGAAATTAGACCGACTCCTGAGCCACCCAAGGCAACTGGCTCGGGGAAATATCTCCCGGAATACGAAAACGGGTTTTACCGAGTCTACGAGGGGACGTTTGTCGAGACGACGCTGGCGAACCGGCTGGATGGTTCTTTTACCGGGCCGGTAAAGTGCGTTGCCTCGAAGGATGTGAGATCGCGAAATGGCAACGCACTTCTAATTCCGAAGGGCTCGCTGTTCTTTGGAGAAGCAAAGCGCGTTGATAGCGCCGGTCAAACGCGTCTCGCAGTGTCCTTTAAGCGGCTGCTCATGCCCAATGGATATTCGATTGACCTTGAGAATGCCTTTGGACTGAGCAAGGAAGGGCAGACCGGACTTAAAGACAAGGTTAATAACCATTACCTACGAACCCTCGGCATCTCTGGAGCTGTCGGTCTTGTGGGCGGACTCGCGCTTTATGGAGGCCGCTCTGGTGGCGCTTACGACTATGCGCGCGGCGTCGCGATGTCGAGCGGTAACGAAACCGAAACGATTCTCAATCGCTATCTCAATCTGCTGCCCACAATAACAATCCGGGAGGGGCATCAGGTGAACATCTACGTTCCTGAAGATCTTCTCGTGCCGGAGTACCGGCCCTAGCTCAAAAAGAAAGGACCCATTTGTTATGAAGCGAAAAGTTGTCGCGGCACTTCTTGCCGTCGTTGTCCTGGCCGTTCCAGCGTTTGCTGGGCTCTTTGGAATAGATTTTGGCGGGGGAGGAGACATCGTGTTTGATCCCTCCGTCTTCGGGCAAGCGGTACTTGTCGTTTCGGAGCTGGTCAAGAGCTATGAAGAGCTAAAGGCTCTCTACGAACTCGAACTTGCCAATCTCCGAATTGTGCCGGTTAACATGGCGTCGCGTTATCGCACGTTCGGGGCCTCTTGGTATGGGCTCCGTTTGCCGTTTGACCGGTTCGGAAATCTCAGCTCGTGGATTCAGGTCGTAAACTCAGGCGGCAGCGGTCTCGGCGCTTACGACGCTGCGTCGATCACACTGCAAGCTTACGGGTCGTTGTATTCGCAGCTCTCGCCGGAAGAGCAACGAAGGGTCGCCAGCGCTTACGCTACTGCGGAACTAGCTGACGGCTCCAACTCGCACAGCATGGAGACGGTGGGAATGCTCCGGGGAAATGCCTCCGCTGTGGACCAGTCCATTCGGAATCTCGAAATAGACTCCCTCTCGCTAGACCCGGCGATGAACACGGAAATCGCCGTGCTGAACAAGATCAACGCTGCTTCAATGGCGAGCCTTCGAAGCTCACGCGATACGAACCGAGTTCTCCTGAGCACGTTGGAACAACTCGTCGTTGAAAGTAAGCGTAAACGCGACGCTGAGGTCTCTGGAATTGATGATGCGATAGCGAGGCTTCAATTCGGAGCGCAAGCAAAAGCGGAGAACACGGCGACGCTCGGAGAGTCCTTGCAGAGCTTTCGGTGGCGCTAAGGAAGAACGCCATGCAACAAGACTACTTCTCGTATCTCTTCGGTGCGATCAACGATTTGCTCGGGTCGAACTCTGCCCTCTTTGAGAGCATGGGCATGGCCCTCTTCCGGGCACTGGCTGTGTTGATGCTGTGCTGGTTCGGCGTTCAGTCAACTCTCTCTGGCTCGGGCGGCGCCGGAGGGTTCCACTGGCAGAAATTCGCGGCGCTGGTGCAGGAGATTCTTCTCTGCTACGTGATGCTCGCTTTCTACACCGTACCAATCCCCGGCCTCGGCGTGAGCTTTACCCACCTAATTCTCGACCAAGTCCAGAGTATGACGGCAACGCTCAATCTGACGAGCGTGCAGAACATTACAGACACGTTGAACAACGTCGAAACGAACCTTCCTTATCCGTCTGTTCTCGACATCCTGGAGATTATCCGCTTCATGATTCTCCTGTTCGCGGTTGTTGCGGCACAGGCGGCGACACTCTTTGTAATTATGTTCGGCTACGTTGCCACGGCCGTGATCGTGCTGCTCGGCCCTGTGTTCATTCCGTTCAAGATTCTCCCGCAGATGGAGTGGATGTTCTGGGGATGGTTTCGCTCGTTTGTTCAGTTTTCGTTTTACCAGCTTGTGGCAGCGGCATATGTGTTTGTCTTCGGAGAATTCCTTCAGAAGATCCTTGCAGCGAAGGCTACAAATCTCTCAGGCGCGGATGTGGCTTACCTGTTCGTTCCGTTACTCTTGACGCTAGTTACGTTCGTCTTGGGGATCATCAAGATACCCGCGCTGACCTTTTCAATCTTTTCGGGCCGCGCGGGTGACTACGTGTTTCTGTGGTGGAGGTGAAGTATGGCGAAGAACATCGACGAAGCAAGGCGCGTTTACCTCGAACAATACGGCAGCGCTCTGGTTACAAACACCTACTTGCGCGTTGGCATAGTCGTCATAGCCGTGGCGCTCGTCGCGGTTATCGGCCTGTCTATCTCGATGTTTTCATGGGCAAAAAATCAGAAGCCCATGGTGATTCGAATCGGCGAGCTGGGTGATGCAGTCCCGGTCAACTATTCGACCTTCAACTACAGGCCCGAAGAACGGGAAGTACGCTACTTCCTTGCTCAGTTTGTCCAACTCCACTTTGGGCGAATGGTTAGTGGAGTAGAGGAGCGATATGGCCGCTCGCTCTATTTCTTGGATTCGAAGCTCTCTCAAGCTCTGATGGAGGAGGAGAGGAAGAGTCAGTCGATCACCAAGTTCGTGCGGGAGGGAACTGAGGAGATCGACATCACCGTCCGCAATATCGCCCTGGAGGATCTGCGCACTACGCCGATGAAGGGCAGAGTTGATTTCGAGAAGATCTTCTACTCCCGGGCGGACCACCAGGAGTTGAGGCGGGAGCGCTACGCCGGATTCTTTGAGTTTGTAGTCCGCGAGAATGTGCCGAACATCTTTGTGCTCGTAAACCCCCTTGGGCTCACGATCACGTACTTCCGCACGGACGCGTACTTCGACAAGCCATGATTCGAAACGCTCTAGCAACTGCCATCGTGGTCTACGCGATTCTTGCGGTCGCAGTTCTGAGAGAGTGCGCGCCGCTCGCGCGGGCTTGGTTACAGATCTGGGAGGGTTACGGTATCTGGCTTCTCGGATTCTCAGCCCTATTGATTCTGAATCTCTTTGCCGCGGTGTATGCCGTGATGAGGAAGCTCGCCCTGAAGGACACGGGTGACAAGTTAGCTCACCTGGAGAAACAGCTGCGGGGCAAGGAGACAATTTCAAGCGAACTCACGAAGCAGATCCTGAAGGATCGCAAATGAGCAGGTGGCTTGATCGGGAAGAAGAAAAGCCGGAGTCGTCCAGCGGCCCGGATACGAGCCTTTCTCGCTCGGGGGGCGGCCAAGAGAGACCACGAGTTGCTCCCTCAGCAAGTGTTGGAGATGAATTCGGCGAGAATCGTCGGCAACGCGTTGTAACACTCAACCGGGAGTATTGGATTCGCCCTTCGCAGGAGGCGGCTCTTTTCGACATTGGACGGTTTCGTGCGGTCAACTTGGCAGATCTCAAGCTTGGTGTGTTCAAGGGAAGTCAGGAGCTCGCCACGGCGGATCTGCGCTCCTTAATTCGTCAGGGGCTCATTCGGCGGGTCTGGATACTTGGCAAAGAAAAAAAGCCGTTAGAGATCGCTTCTCTGACGGAAGCCGGCGTTTCTGTCTTGAAGGCTATGGACCCGCGCATGGAGAACGACCAGCAGGTTGTCTACGCGGGATTCGCAAGGGTCGCGGAGCTAGAGCACGATTCGCTCCTGTATCGAGCCTTCCTGAAGGAAATTGACAGGTTGAGGGAGGAGCGCTGCGAAGTCCGCAAGGTGGTTCTCGATTACGAACTGAAGAGCGGCCTGTATTCCCTCCAGCAGAAAAGGCGGGGAGAGAAGCCTTTCCGGGAGGTGCGCGAGGAAACCGCCCAGGAGTTAGCTCTTCCTGTGATCAATGGTCATGTCACGCTTCCTGACTTCAGGATCGAATACGAAGACGAAGAGGGGACAAGGTCTCGCGTCGATATTGAAGTCGCCACGGGAAACTATCGTCAGGGGCACATAGCTGCAAAGGCCCTAGCTGGGTTTCGGATATACGCTCCTGCGTTTCGGGTTGTCCAAGGCGGCAATCTCAAAGGAAACATTTTCAAGGACCGGGCGAGCACGGTGTTCTCCCTATGAACGCCCGTGTGAAGTCGCTCGTTTCGCTTGGCTATACGGACAACCAAGCCGCTTTCTTGGAGTTGGGTGCGCTGGGGAGCGGATATTTTCTTCGCAAGCAGTTTAATGAATACATCGAGCGGCGCTGCGGGGCGTTGGGGCAGGCTTTTGTGGAACGCGCCCTGGAGAAGCAGCACATCCGCCTAATTGAGGTCTTGGGTGGAAGGCGGCTTTATCACACCTTCGGCCATAGTCTCTTTCGTGCCCTTGGGGACGAGAACAACCGGAACCGGCGCTCTCACCAAGCGCAAACAATTAGACGCCGCCTGATGGCGCTCGACTACTGTGTATCGAACCGGGCTTGTCAGTGGCTCCTCACCGAGCGTGAAAAAGTATCGTTCTTTAGAAGCCAAGGAGTACCCGATTCGGATCTGCCGTCTGAGACATTTGGCGGGGCAAAGCGGTTCTTCATCGATAAGCAGCCCCTATCGGTTGACGACAAGGGGAATCCGACACTTGTGTTCGTAGATGAAGGACTGAAGGCTCTTTCTCAATGGGAGCTCTTTCTTCGTAGCCATCGCGCGTTGATTCAACGGCTTCAGCAAACAGCAGTGGTGTACGCAGGCTTTCAGCCAGAGCGCTTCGTTGCGGCGGAGCGCATGTTCGGGAGGATCATCACCGGCGAGACCGCTGTGGGGGCGTTCGACATTGGCCGCTTGAAGAGGTTCTTCGATGCGAGAAAGCTCTTTGAGGCTAGGGACTACGCAAACTTTGATCAGTTGCGGCTAGATCAATTCCGGGAGGACCGGAAAGTATTTACGGGAGAGCGCGTCGATGCGCTCTATGGGAGCTGGCTCGTAGCGGGAGACACCGTTCTTGCTCCTGTTCGCGCAAGTCGGGTCTCTTTTAGGACATATCAGCTCAAGCAAGCATACGAATGGCTTTCGCCGGTATACGGCGAAGAAAGGAGGGGAGGCGATGCCCTTAATTCCATCGCAAGTAAAGCGGGTTCGTGAGGCGGTCACGGTCAAGCTCGACAAGGTCGTAATTGACCAGTTGAAACTCTACGCAGAGTTTATCGACAGCACTCAGGAACATGTTGTGAACGAGGCACTGCTGATGACTTTTCGCCGCGACAAGGACTTTCAGGAATGGAACGAGAAGCGGGCGGGAAAGGCGGCGCAGAGCCATGGCAAGGCAGGTGCTTGAATGCCGAGGGGAGATCAGCCTGTGCGGAAGTCTTGTTGCTGGCGCACTCCTCTCATGGCTGATCCCATTTCCAGCCGGGGCCCCCCTGTTTCAGGCGATTCTCGAAAGCAGGCCAACTGTGTTCTATGGATTTTCCTCCGCCTACTACCTTCTGCTCTTCTCCTCCCCGTATTTTGCGCTCTCAGCCCTTCTCTCGCTCGCGTTCATTTTCCGGCCAGCCCGCGTACGCAAGCCTCCCTCGGTCAAGCTCCCTCCGTTTCCAAAATGTGCCCGTGAGCTGCTCTTTCTGGTGATCGGTGAGATTCATCATGCAAGGCAGCTTGGGCCATGCGACGACCCTCAGTGGCTTGTCATTCCCGAAAGGGGCTTGTTCACAGGAATTGCAATCTTCGGGGCGATTGGAAGCGGGAAGACGACTTGCTGCATGGGACCGTTTGCCGAGCAGATTTTTTCGTTCGGTGAGCCCGGAGAGCACATTGGTGGACTCGTACTCGAGGTGAAGGGCGACTTTTGCCATCAGGTCAAGGGCATCCTTGAGAAGGCTGGTCGCGGCGACGACTACGTTGAGATCAATCTAACCGACTCTCCGTTCCGCTATAACCCACTGTGGAATGACCTTGAACCATATGCCCTTGCCTATGGAATCGCGACGCTCTTGAACAGCCTATTCGGTAAGGGCCGGGAACCTTTCTGGCAGCAGGCCTACACCAACATGGTGAAGTTCATCATCCTTCTTCACCGGCTGTTGTATGGGTACTGCACGCTCTTTGACATCTACGAGTGCGCGATCAACCCGGACTTGCTCGCGCAACGAATCAAGCTAGGTGAAGCAGCCATGCAGGCGCACCACGTCGCCGCAGTAGACATGGAGGCCTACCTCGAACACGAAGGCCTCTCAAAGTTCCAATGGGAGAAAAACGGCTCGACGGGTCAGATGGATGCTCTACTGACGCCAGAGCTGCGAAAATTCCTTGCTGAGAAGTCGGTTCCGCACACGGTGAAGGAGCTTGACGTTCTTCCCTCCGGTGTAAAGCCGATTCGAGACGAGTACCGGAGAGAACAATTCCGAGCTGTGCAGCGCTGGTTCCATGAGGACTGGATGCGGATTGAGCAGCGACTGCGCACTTCGATAGTAGAAGGAATCAGCTTCTTTCTTTCGCTATTCGACGACAGCCCAGTCCTGAAGAAGGTCTTTTGCCCTCCCAGAGAGTGCTACGACCCCGTTGCAAACGCGGATGGGCGTTATGGAAAGCCACTTCCACCGTTCTCAGAGCTTATCGAGCAAGGCAAGGTTGTGGCGTTGAACTTCCCCACATCGGGGAATCCCGGCTTGGCACGGATGATCGGCACGCTAATGAAGGTCGATTTTCAACGCGCAGTCTTGGGCAGGGTACAGAAGATGGAAGAGGAGCCGGGGCGGTACTTTCGACCGGTACTCTTTCTCTGTGACGAATACCACGCCTTCGCTACGGTCGGGGAAAGCGACCCCACGGGCGACGAAAAGTTCTTCAGCTTGTCCCGGCAGTCTCGCTGCATCCCGATCGTTGCAACGCAGAGCATCAGCTCTCTTCGTTCGACTACTTCCGGCGAGTCTTGGCGGACCCTACTTCAGACATTTCGAACAAAGATCTTTCTCTCCTTGTCGGACGACTTCACGGCGCGCGTCGCAAGTGACTTGTGCGGCCGCGCGGAGCAGTTGAAGGTCTCCTACAACCTGTCTGAGAACGGCCAGGACGCTCGGGTAAGCGTTCTCTCTGGTCGAGCGACTGCTCACAAGGCCACGATCTCGACTTCCAAGAATTACAGCATCCAGATGGACAACATCTTTGAGTCTCGGGTGTTCTCCGAGCTGAAAAACGGCCAGTCGGTTGTCCTTGCCTACGACGGCGTAAACCCCCTGCCTCCAACTTACTGCTATCTCAAGCCGTCGTTTCTTAACCGGAACATTTCCTACTTCGAGCAGTTGCAGCGAGGAGAGATATGAGCTTCGAGGTCATCCTTCCGTTCCTAGAGCCGATTGAGAAATACATCCTCGACCCCGAAGTGAGCGAGGTCATGGTGAATGCCTCCGGCCGAGTGTTCATCGAGACCCTTGGCCGGATTCATGAGGTTGTCTCGGTCCGGCTAGACAAAAAGCATTTGGAGATAGCGGTTAAGAACATTGCCAGACGGCTTGGTGATGAAATCTCCGAAGAGAAGCCTCTTCTTGATTCCCGCCTCCCGGATGGCTCCCGCGTCGCTGCGGTCTTTGCGCCATGTTCGGTGGGCGGGACAACTCTCGTGATTAGAAAGTTCCATAGCAGATGGTTTTCGCTCGAAGAGCTCAGGACGGGAGGCTCCGTTACACAGGAGGTTTTCGAACTCTTGGGGGCTGCGATTTCGTCACGGAAGAATCTGCTTATTAGCGGGGGAACGGGTACCGGCAAGACCACCCTGCTAAACGCGCTGGCAAGTCTCATCTCGGACGAGGAACGAATAGTTCTGATCGAGGATACTGCGGAGATTAACTTGGACAAGCCAGACGTAGTTCGGCTGGAGGCTCGCAGCGAGCGGCCGGAACTTCCGGCTGTGACGATTCGAGACCTAGTGAAGATGAGTCTTCGACTTCGTCCAGACAGGATACTTGTCGGCGAAGTGCGCGGAGGAGAAGCCTTCGACTTGTTGCAGGCGCTGAACACCGGGCACTCGGGCACGCTCTCCACAATCCACGCTAACTCCGCGGTCCAAGCGCTCGCCAAGTTCGCGAACTATACCTTGCAGGCCGGCGTGGACATGCCATACGCGGCAATTCGCGGAACGATAGCCGAATCAGTGAATCTAATCGTCCAGGTTGAGCGGCGGCAAGGCAAAAGACTTGTCACAGAGCTTCTGTCAATTGAACATTTCGACCATGCAAAGGACAAGTTTGAACTGAGGTCCGTTTACTCTCTTGATGAGCCCCGATCTTCCGAGCTGCGAGTTCAATCGAAGCCTCCTACTCGCGCGTCTATTGTCGCAAGTCGGCGAAGTGAACGTCGTCCAAATCTGGCGGCAAACGAAGAGTGATCAGGGGGTCGTTACCGCCGTCCCACCGCCCACGCCCCAAACCAGAAGACACTGAAAAACCAGGGTAGTTACGCTCTCCCGATAGAGGAGTAAGTAGAGGGCTCCCTTCGCGATTCCGCTCTACGAGTGCCCACATTCGAAAAGGGCATCCGCGCGGACTGTCCGCGCGAACGCCACGAATGGTTGCAGGTTCCTCAGGCCGCGCTTTTTCTATTCCCGAGCGCAGCGAGGCGACTTCGCGAGAGCTGAGCATACATCGGGTCGATTTCAATCCCGAGGAACTGCCGACTTGTCTTGATGGCTGCAACCAGCGACGAACCGGAACCGCAAAACGGGTCGAGGACAATTCCGTCAGGTTTCGAAAACGCCTCGACGAGCGGCACCAAAACGGACACCGGCTTCTGGGCTGGGTGAAGCTTGTTCTCCGTGTATTGCCAGTGCAAAACGTCCGAAATCGGCTCTTCCGGCTTCGGCGGACGGCCCTTCGCTAGGAGGTAAGCG
>Ga0335069_10006031_pt1 | contig 17708 bp, 17 predicted proteins | sample Lox_Sample_11_FD_206714 | JGI IMG/M metagenome (GOLD analysis project Ga0335069, IMG submission 206714) | Soil microbial communities from Loxahatchee National Wildlife Refuge, Florida, United States - Lox_Sample_1.1 | ecosystem: Environmental > Terrestrial > Soil > Wetlands | place: USA... | reverse complement strand
CGACTTGCGCGCCGTCTTTTGCAAGCCGCCGTGCCGTCGCGTCCGTCGAAGTGACCCGTGAAACCGTGACGCCGCGCAGCGCCGCGAAGCCCTTCTCGGCGAGCAGCGCGACGAGCCGCGGATCGGAGTGCGCCGAGTCGACGAGAGTCGAGCCGCGCGGGAGCGCGAGCGGCGCGCCGCTCTCGAGCGCGAGCTCCATCCGGTCGTCCGCGACGACGACGCCGTCGCCGATCGCTGCCGCGCCGTCGAAGGCGCCCGCGATCCCGGCGTTCACGACGAGCCGATACGGCCGGTGCGCGAGCGCGGTGGCGATGGCCGCCGACGCCTCGACCGGGCCGACGCCGGTGACGAGCGCCGAGACGTCCTCGCGCGGTTTCCACAGCGCGAGTTCGTCTTCGACGGCGCAGGCGAGCAGTATCACGGCACGCCGATGAACTTGTGCGTCTGCAGCGAGAGGCGGAAGCGCTGCGGGTGCGCTTTCGCGTACTCGAGCGCGAGCGCGACGTTCGCCGGTTTGTTTCCTTCGGGCTGCAATAGGATCGTCGGCTTGCCTTCGAAGAGCGAGAGGTGTTCTTCAGGGACGCGTTCGTCGACGATGAGCTTCGCCTCGTCGGCGCGCGCGGCCATGCGCGGATCGACGCGCTCCTTCGGCGACACGCAGAGCCAGACGTCCTTCGGCAACGCCGCGAAAATCGTACCGTTCGACTCGATGTGAACGCGCCGGCCGTCGCGCTGGAGCGCCTCGATCAGCGCGGGCGTCTCGGCCTGTGCGAGCGGCTCGCCGCCGGTGAGCACCACCATCGCGCAATCGCCGCCCGCGTCGCGCACCATCGCGAGCACGTCCTCGACGCTTGCGAAGAATTTTACCGCGTAATCCGTATCGCAGAAGCGGCAGGCGAGGTTGCAGCCCGCCAGGCGCACGAAGACCGCGGGCGTTCCGGTCCACGTTCCCTCACCCTGAATGCTGTAGAACACCTCGCTTAGTTGCAGCACGCGCTATCCTTCGACTCCGCTCAGGATGACACGTTTGAGCCGGGATGCGACGTTGGGCCAGGATGACACGCTGGGCCAGGATGACACGCTGGGCCAGGATGACATCAGGCGAGGTCTGAGCGGCGGAGGACGGCGCAGGCGGTTGCGGTCTCCCAGAGCACGAGCTCGTCGAGCAGCGTCAGGCGGCCGGCGAGCCGCTTCCAAATCCAGAGCACGATGTTCTCGACGGTCGGGTTTTCGATGAGATCGTTGAGGTTCTGATGGTCCAGCTTGGCGAGGACGCGCTCGTTCACGATGCGTTCGACCCGCTCGAAATCCTCGATCATGCCGCGAGCGGGACCGCGCGTTCGAAGAGGACCGCGGAGCGCGACCTCGAGCCGGTACGAATGTCCGTGCAGCCGGGCGCACTTGCCCGGGTGAAACGGCAGCGAGTGCGCCGCCTCGAAGCGGAACTGCTTGCGAATCTGCGCTTAGAGTTCTCCTTGCGGACCCATGGATTCGAGGCGCTGCTTGAGATCTGCGAGGAAGCCCGAGGCGACGTAGCCGTCCACGACGCGGTGGTCGAGCGAGAGGCACGCGTTCATCATCTGCCGGATCGCGATCGTGTCGTCGTGGCTGACTCGCAGCTGCTTCACCACGGCCTCCATCGTCACGATTCCCGCCTGGCCGCCGTTGATGATCGGCGCCGAAGCCCACGAGCCGTTCGCGCCGTTGTTGTTGACGGTGAACGTGCCGCCGGCAAGATCGTCCACGCCGAGCTTGCCCTTACGCGCCTTCTCGATCAGCTCGCCCGCCGCGATCGCGATCCCCTTGATCGAGAGCTTGTCGGCGTGCCGGATCACCGGCACGACGAGATTCGTCGGCAGGCCGATCGCGATGCCGACGTTCACCTCGTCGTTGACGTAGATGCCGGCCTGACTCGACGCGGTCGCCGCCACGAACTTCGCGTTCATCAGCGGAAACGCGGCCAGCGCCTGCACCACGGCTCGAATGAAGAAGGGGAGCAGCGTCAGCCGGTAGCCGGTCTCGCGCTCGAAACGGTCTTTCTCGCGCACGCGCCACCGCCATACGTCGGTGACGTCGATCTCGACCATCGACCAGGCGTGGGGCGCGGTCTGCTTGCTCTCGACCATGCGCTCGGCGATGATGCGCCGCGCCTGCGTCAACTGCACCATCGTTCCGGGTATCGGCTGCGCGTACGTCGAGGTTCGTCCGGGCGCGAGCGGCGGTTGCGCCGCGGGTGCCGGTGGCGGGGCTGCGGGCGCCGACGAGACGATCGTGCGCGCGGCGGCGAGCACGTCGTCGGCGGTCACGCGTCCATTTGCGCCGCTGCCGCGAATCGCGCGAATATCTACGTGATGCTCGCGCGCGAGCCGGCGCACGGCCGGCGACGCGCCGCGAGCCGCGGCTTCCGCCTCGGCGCTCTCGGCCGCGCTCGCCTTCGCGCCGTTCGGCGACGGCGGAGCGGCCTGCGGCGGAGCGGCTTGCGGCGCTGCGTGCGCGGGTGCGGGTGGCGCGGGAGCCGCTTCGGCGGCTGCGCCGACCTCGTCGATCACGGCGATCGGCGTGCCGGTTGCGACCGTTTCGCCCTCTTTGACGAGCAGTTCGCGGATCGTGCCGGTCACCGGCGAAGGAACGCCGGCGTTGACCTTGTCGGTCGAGACCTCGACGAAGTCTTCGTACTTGTCGACGCTGTCGCCGACCGACTTGAGCCACTGCGCGACCGTGCCTTCGGTCACCGTCTCGCCGAGCTGCGGCATCGTTATCGTGGTAGCCATTTAAAACCTAACCATCTCTCGCATTGCGTCGGCCATTGCGGCCGGCGACGACATGAACTCTTCCTCGAGCGGCAGCGCATACCCCATCGCCGGCACGTCGGGGCCGGCGAGCCTTTTGATCGGCGCGTCGAGGTGGAAGAGCGCCTCTTCGGCGACCATCGCGGCGATCTCGGCGCCGATGCCGCCGAACTTGTTGTCCTCGTGGATGACGAGCAGCTTGCGCGTCTTCTCGACGCTATTCAAAATCGCGGTCTTGTCCATCGGCCGGATCGAACGCAGGTCGATCACCTCGACGGAGAGGCCGTCCTGCTCGAGCTGGCGCGCTGCCTCCAGCGCCCAGTGCACGTAGAGACCGTAGGAGACGACGCTGAGCTGCGTGCCTTCCTTGAGCACGTTTGCCTTGCCGAGCGGAATCGTGTAGTGGCCGTTGGGCACCTCGCCCTTGATGAGGCGGTACGTCTTCTTGTGCTCGAGGAAGAGCACCGGATCCGGATCGTCGATTGCCGTGTTGAGCAGACCCTTGACGTCGGCCGGGAACGACGGCGCGACGATCTTCAGTCCGGGAACGTGATAGAAGAGCGCCTCGACCGAGATCGAGTGCGAGAGCGCGCCGCGGACGCCGCCGCCGTACGGCGTGCGAATGACCATCGGACACGTGTACTCGCCGTTCGAGCGGTAGCGGATCTTCGCCGCTTCGCCGACGATCTGGTTGAACGACGGATAGATGAAGTCGGCAAACTGGATCTCGGCGATCGGGCGCAGCCCCTCCATCGCCATGCCGACGGCGATGCCGACGATCGAGGCCTCGGCGATCGGCGTGTCGATGATGCGCCGCTCGCCGAACTCGCCGATGAAATCCTTCGTGATCAGGAAGACGTTGCCGCGCGCGCCGACGTCTTCGCCGAGGATCAACACCCGCTCGTCGCTCCGCAGCGCTTCGTACAACGTCGCGCGAACCGCCTCGACGTTGTTCATGACGGTAGATTCCGTGCCGGTTACGACTGCCACGGCTCCCATGCTCCTTCGTAGACGTGGGTGTAGAGATCGGCGGGCGCGGGATACGGCAGCGCCTCGGCCGCGTCGGTCGCCTCGTTCGTCTCGCGCAAGACGTCTTTGCGCAGCTCGGCGACGTCTTGCGGCGTCAGGATGCCGTGCTCGACGAGCACCGCCTCGAACGCCGGAACCGGATCCTGCTTGCGCCGCTCGTCGACGGCTTCGCGCGTGCGATAGGTCATGTCGTTGTCGTCGGTCGAGTGCGCGAGATAGCGATAGCACGTTCCTTCGATGAGGGTCGGGCCGCCGCCGCCGCGCGCGCGATCCATCGCCTCTTTCACCGCCGCGTACGTCTCGATCGGATCGAAGCCGTTGAAGCGCGATCCCGGCATGCCGTAGCCCGCGGCGCGCCTCCAGATCTCGGGCTGCGCCATCTGCTTTGCGAGCGGCGTCGAGATCGCCCACTCGTTGTTCTCGACGAGCATGACGAACGGCAGCTTGTGGATGGCCGCGAAGTTCATGGACTCGTGCCACTCGCCTTCGCTCGTCGTGCCGTCGCCGCAGGTCGCCAGCACCGCTCGGCCTGCCTCGCCGCGATACTTGATCGCGTATGCGGCGCCGACGGCATGCGGAAGATGCGCCGCGAGAATCGAGGAGAACGACATGAGGCCGGCGGCCTTCGACGAGTAGTGATTCGGAAACTGACGCCCGCCGTTGTGATCGGCGGCGCGGGCGAAGATCGAGAGCATGATCTCGTAGGGCGAGAGCCCGATGCCGAGACAGAGGCCGAGATCGCGGTAGTAGGGCGCGAGGATATCCGTGCCGCGATTGAAAGCCATCGCCGCGCCGGCCTGCAGCGCTTCGTGCCCCTCGCTGCCGAGCGCGAACGGTACCTTCCCCTGACGGTTGAGTTGAAAGCCGCGATTGTCGAGTTGGCGCTGCAGGAGCATGTTGCGGAAGATCGCGCGTAACTGCTCGTCGTTCAGGCCGCGGCGCTCGAGCCTCCCGGGCGCAATGTCGGTACTAGCCATCGTCCTACTTCCTACGCCCAGGGCTCCCAACTCTCCGCATAGACGCGATCGTAAAGGTCTCGCGCCTGCGGATAGGCCATCGCCTCGGCCCGATCTGTGGCGTCGTTGGTCTCTTCGAGGACGGAACGCTTCAATGCTTCCGCGCCCTGCTCGGTCAGGACCCCGCGCTCGATGAGGAGGCGCTCGAAGCACGGGACGGGGTCGTCGCGCCGGCGCGCCTCGACCTCTTCGCGCGAGCGGTAGGTGCGGTCGTCGTCGTCGGTCGTGTGTGAGAGGAAGCGGTAGCACTTCGCCTCGACGAGCGTCGGTCCGCCGCCGGAGCGCGCCCGCTCGAACGCCTCGAGGACGGCAGCGTAGCAGGCGATCGGATCCATTCCGTCCACGACCGCGCCCGGGATGCCGTAACCCTCGGCGCGCTTGTAGACATCGGGCTGCCCCATCTGTTTGGAGAGCGGCGTCGAGATCGCCCACTCGTTGTTCTCGCAGAGAAAGACGACCGGCAACCTGTGGACGGCCGCGAAGTTGAGCGATTCGTGCCACTCGCCCTCGCTCGTCGCGCCGTCACCGAAGGTGGTCAGGACCGCACGGCCGCGCTCGCCGCGGTACTGCAGCGCGTAGGCCGCGCCGACCGCGTGCGGCAGTTGCGCGGCGATCACCGAACTGATCGTCTGCACGCCGAGCTTTCGGCTCGCGTAGTGATGTGGGAACTGTCGCCCCGCCGAGTGGTCGGCCGCGCGCGCAAAGAGCGAGAGCAGCACCTCGAAGGGCGTCACGCCGATCCCGAGCGCGAGACCGAGATCGCGATAGTACGGAACGAGAATATCTTTGCCGCGTGCGAAGGCCATCGCGGCTCCGGCCTGCACGGCCTCGTGCCCCTCGCTCGCCGACGCGAACGGAATCTTCCCTTGGCGATTGAGCTGAAAGCCGCGGTTCTCGAGGGTGCGCTGCATCACCATCGTGCGAAGCATCGCGACGAGCTGTTCGTCGGTCAATCCGCGGCGTTCGAATTCAAGCGCCGCGGCCTTTTTAGCGGCCACGCAGGCTAGTCGCTCGCGGCCGCCGCCAAATCCTGCGCCCGGAGGTAGCCACGGGCCGCTCGACCAAACAACGAGGCCATGTCTGCTCGTACGGGCGCCGCGCTTCTCGTGGTGCTCGCGGCGCTCGCCGTACCCGCTTCGGGTGCGCAAGGTTACGCGCCGGCGGACATCACGACGGCGCAGCTCTTCGAACGGAACAAGCACGCCGTCGGCTCGCTCGAGGCCGGAACCTATCGCGTCGTCTCGCAAGAGCGATCTGCGCTCGGAGACGTCTGGACCACCGAAACGCTTACGGACGGACGCAACTTTCGCACGACCGTTCGCATCGGCGGCTTTGCCACATCGTACGGCGCCGACGCCGGCGTGCGGTGGCAACAGGACGAGAACGGACTCGTGCTGCCGACGACGGGGATCTATGCCGAGCTCGACCCGTTCGTCGCGTCGATGCGCAACGCGCAAAATCCGGAGAGCGGCGTTCGGCTCCTCGGCCTATCGACCGGCGATTCGCCGGCGCTCGTCGTTGAGGTTACGCCCCGCAACGGTCTCGTCGAACGCCGCTACTACGATCCGCATACCTATTTGCTGACGCGGCTCGACTTCACCGACTACGACGGCCATCAGCAGACGTACGTATACGGCGATTACCGGCAGGTGGCGGGCCGCTCCGTCGCCTACGCGATCGGCTACGAACGCGACGGCAAGCCGGTAACGCAGACGAAGGTGCAGACGTACGAACGAGTGCGGTTGTCGCCGGCCGATTTTACGCCTCCCACATCGAAGCCGCTCTTCGATCTCGGCGGGCGCGACGCCGTCGTCATACCCGCGCGCTTCACCGATTCGGGAGTTATCGTGAACGTTTCGATCGCGGGGCGGGGGCTGGATTTTCTGCTCGACACGGGCTCGTCGGATCTGTTGATCGACCCGGCGGTCGCGGGCGAGCTCGGGATGTCGCTGACGGGCGTTACGGCCCTGAGTTTCGGCGGCGACTTCACGATGGCAAACACGCGCGCCCCCGATCTCTCGGTCGGGCCGTTGAGCGCGAAAAACGTCGCATTCTCGACGGCTTCGTTCGAAGAGCAGCTTCCCGACCAGCGCGTCGTCGGACTGCTCGGCACCGATTTTGTCGCCAGCGGAGCGCTCGAGATAGACTTCGAAAAGAAGGCGCTGACGCTCATGCGCAGTGCGCCTGCCGATCTCACGGCACGGGGCTGGTCGGCGTTGCCGCTGCGTCTCGATTATGGCGTCCCGCTCGTCAAGGCGTCGTACAGCAATCTGCCCGGGTACTTCGTCGTGGATCTCGGCGCGGTCTACTCGATGCTCTATCCGCATTACTTCTCCCAGTTTCCCAATCTCGTTCCGCGCGGGACGCCCGACGAAGGCGAACTCGTGATGATCGGCGGCAAGCCGTTCGGCGTCAAGCACATCACGATGCGCAGCATGACGCTCGGCGACTGGGTCTTCGGCGGCGTCCAGGTCGTCGTGCCTTCCGTGCAATACGCTCAGGAGCGCGACTACGACGGCCTGATCGGCAGGGATACGCTGAGCGATTTTAACATGATCTTCGACTATGCAAACGCGCGACTCTGGTTCAAACCAATTGCCGAGGCCTTGAAGTAGCATGACCGCCGTTGCCGCCATCGTTGGTTACCGACGTCACCTCCATTCGCATCCCGAGTTATCGCTCGTCGAGTTCGAGACGGCGAAGTTCGTCGAGCGCGAGCTGCGTTCGTTCGGCTACGACGAGATTCGAACCGGCATCGGGAAGACCGGAGTGCTGGCGACGCTGCACGGCGGCAAACCGGGGCCGGTAACGCTGCTGCGCGCCGATATGGACGCGCTTCCCGTGCAGGAGCTCAACGATGCGGAGTACCGGTCGGTGAACGAAGGCGTCATGCACGCCTGCGGTCACGACGGCCACGTCGCGATGCTCTTGGGCGCCGCGGCGGAGCTCTATCGTCGGAGAGACGAGATCCACGGTACGCTCGTCTTCTGTTTCCAGCCCGGCGAGGAGGGCCACTCCGGGAACAAGTTGATGATCGAGGACGGCGCGCTCGAGCATCCGCACGTCGACCGGACCTTCGCGCTCCATCTCTACAGCGGTCTCGACGCCGGTAAGGTCGGCGTGCGGGACGGCGCGTTCTTCTCGTCGTCGGATCGCTTCGACGTCGAGCTGATCGGCCGGGGCGGTCACGGTGCGATGCCGGAAAAGGCCGTCGATCCGATCGTCGGCGCCGCGGAGCTCGTCGCGTTGCTCCAAACGATCCCGAGCCGCGAGATCGCGCCGCCGCAGCCGGTCGTCGTGACCGTCGGCTCGCTCCACGCGGGAACGACGTTCAACGTCATCCCCGAGCGCGCGCAACTGCAGGGGAGCGTCCGCGCCTTCGACGACGAGGTGCGCCGCTCGCTTCCGGAGCGCATCGAGCGGCTGCTGCGCGGGCTCTGCAACGCGATGCGGCTCGAGTATAAATTCGACTACCACTTCGTCTACCCGCCGACCGTCAACGATGCGGGCGTCAACGCGATCGTGCGCGAGGTCGCGCGCGAGATCGTCGGTCCGGGCGGCCTCGTCGATCCGCATCCGATCGTGATGTGGTCCGAGGATATGTCGTTCATGCAGCAGCAGCGGCCCGGCGCATACTTTCTCGTCGGCGCGCGCGGCGCCGAGATCGGATTGGAGCCGCACCACAGCGCACGCTTCGACATTGACGAGCGCGCGCTCGAGGTCGGCTATCGGATGCTCGTCGCCTTGGGCCTGCACAGATAGTGGGCGGCTCGGACGTTCGCAGGTACGTCATCGTCGGCAACGGCTTCGCCGGAACGACGGCCGCCGAGCAGCTGCGCAAGCACGATCCGGCCTGCGAGATCACGCTCTTCGGAGACGAGCCCTACACGCTCTACAACCGGATCTCCCTCCCGCCGATGCTGCGCAAACAGATTCCCGAAGCGAAGGTGATGATCCGCAACCTCGCGTGGCACGAGGAGCATCGCATCGCCCTGCACCTGCGGACGCGGGTGGATCGCATCGTTCCGCAAGAGCGAATCGTGGAAGCGGCGGGCACGTCGTATCCCTACGACGCACTGCTCGTCGCGACCGGCGGCCGCCCCAATCCGATCGGCAAGCCCGGGTCAGAGGGCGCCGCGAACATCTTTCCCTTCCAATATCTCGACGATACGCGCGCGATCTCGGAGCAGATCGACCGCAGCCGCGCCGCCGTCGCGATCGGCGGTTCGTTCATCGCGTACGAGCTCGCCGAGGCGTTCTCGTCCCGCGGGCTTGAGACGCACTGGCTGATGCGCGGGCCGCGCGGTCTCCATCGCATCATTGACGAAGAGGCGGGCGCGCTGCTCCACGAGGCCGCTGCGGCCGACGGCGTGCACATGCATTACGGCGAAGAGGTCGAGGAGTTCGTGCGCTCCAACGGCGCGATTACAAAAGTGCGAACCAGCCAAGGCGCCGAGATTGCGGCCGAGTGCTACGCGTACGGCTTCGGCTTGACGATGAACACCGAGGTCTGCGACGGCTCGGGGATCGAGACGAGCAAGAACGGCATCCTCTGCGACGATCACCTCGAGACGAACGTCAAGGGCATCTACGCCGCCGGCGACGTCGCCGATTTCTACGATCCGATTCTCGAGATTCGCTACCGCATGGGAACGTGGAACAACGCCGGCGCGCACGGCAAAGTCGTCGCGCTCAACATGATGGGCGGGAGCGAGAAGTACCACGACGTGCCCGAGTATTCGTCGCTGCTCTTCAAGGGACAGACGATCACGCAGTTCGGCCTCGGAACGGATCTGCGTTCGGATCTCGAGATCGCGCGGAAGATCGACCGCGAGAAGAAGTGGTACCGCGCACTCTTCTTCTGGGAGGAGCGTCTCGTCGGCGGCTTGATGCTCGGCAAAGGCAACCGCGCCGGCAAGCGCAAGTACGTCGAAGCGATCAAATCGAAGCAGCGCTTTCCCAAGCCCGAATGGGAAGCGATGCTCGACTGGACGGCATGAGCGACGCCGTCCGCCCGATCGACCTGGCATCCATCGAGGCCGCGCGCGAGCGCATACGCGGGACCATCGTGCGCACGCCGCTCGTGCGTCTGGAGATGGGCCCGGGTTATCCCGACGTGCGGCTCAAGTTAGAGAACCTCCAGCCGATCAACGCCTACAAGCTTCGCGGCGCCGCAAACGCCGTCGCCGCGCTCGATCCCGGCGAACGCGCCGGCGGCGTCTGGACGATCAGCGCGGGAAATGCCGGCCAAGGCGTCGCGTACGCCGCGCGCAGCGCGGGCGTCCCGTGCACGGTCGTTGCGATCGAAACCGCGCCGGAGGCGAAGCTCGAACGCATGCGCGCGCTCGGAGCTCGGCTCGTTCTCGCCCCGTACGACGTCTGTTGGAATGCGCTGGACGACCGCGCCTATCCGGGCGTCGAAGGAACGTTCATCCATCCGTTCGACGACGACAACTTCATCGCCGGACACGCGACGATGGGGCTCGAGATACTCGAGGACGCGCCGGATACGGTCGCCGTCATCGCCGCGATTGGAGGCGGCGGATTGATCACGGGTCTCGGCAGCGCCGTGCGCGCGCTCAAGCCCGCGATCAACGTCTGGGGCGCCGAACCCGAGACCGCCGCGCCGGTGGCCGCATCGTTCGCGGCGGGTTCGCCGCAGACGTTCGACGGCTGGACCGCGTCGTTCGTCGACGGCGCGGGTGGCCAGAGCGCATTTCCGCGGATGTGGGAGCGGATGCAGGCCGTCGTGGACGGCGTTATCGTCGTTACGCTCGACGAGGTGCGCGCCGCGATGCGCCTCATGGCGGAGAAGGTTCGCGTCATCTCGGAGGGCGCCGGAGCGCTCGGGCTCGCGGCCGCGCTTACCGGCAAAGCGGGCGACGGTCCGATCGTCGCGATCGTCTCCGGCGGCAACATCGACCTCGAAAAGTTTAGCGAACTTATCCGCTAGCGCGTTCGATGGCCTTCGCGAACTCGTCGACGTCCTGCGGCGTCGTGGCCCAGTGCGTCATCCAGCGCACCTCGGGGAGTGATTCGTCGAAGACGTAGAACGAGTACTCGCGCTGCAGGCGTTCGACCGCGCCGCGATCGAGCGTCGCAAAGACCGCGTTGCAGCGAACCGGGCGGGTTACGCGCACGCCCCCGATCTTCGCGACGCGTTCGTGGAGGAGCCGGGCCATCTCGTTCGCGTGCGACGCGTAACGCGACCAGCGGCCCTCGGAGAGCAGTGCGTCGAACTGGGCCGCGACGTAGCGCATCTTCGATGCCAACTGCATCGCCTGCTTCTGTACGAACGGCGCGGCGCCGGCGTGCAGGGCGGGATTGAAGAAGCAGACCGCCTCGCCGAGCAAGAGCCCATTCTTCGTGCCGCCGAAGCTCAGCACGTCGACGCCGAGATCGGCGCTTGCCTCGCGCAGCGTCGCGCCGAGCGCGACGGCGGCGTTCGCGAGGCGCGCGCCGTCAACGTGTAGGATGAGGCCGTGACCGTGCGCGAACGCGGCGAGCTCACGGATCTCGTCGCGTTCGTAGACGCCGCCGAACTCGGTCGCCTGCGAGATCGAAACCGCGCGCGGCTGTGGGAAGTGGACGACGCCCGCGGCGTGCGTGTACGGTTCGAGATCGGCCGGCCGCAGTTTGCCGTCGCCGGTCGGGATCGGAATTACTTTGGAGCCGTTGAAACGCTCGAGCGCGCCGCACTCGTCGGTTTGGAGATGCGCGCTTGCGGGGGCGAGAACGGCCTCCCAAGGCCGCAGCAAGGAACTGAGCGCGGTGACGTTGGCGCCGGTTCCGTTGAACGTGAGATAGACTTCCGTCGCGTCGCCGAAGTGCTCTTTGAAACGAGCGATCGCGCGGGCCGTCCACGCGTCGTCGCCGTACGCGGCGGCATCGCCGGCGTTGGCGTCCGCGATCGCTCGTACGATCTCCGGCGCCGCCGGTGCGTAGTTGTCGCTGCAGAAGCTGCGTCGCGCTGAGCCGTTCATGGGTTTTGAGGGTTCTGCGTCCGTTTCGTTTAACTAGCCGACGATGCCCGAGCGCGATCGTCTCGAAGTAGACGTCCTCTTCGTCGGCGCCGGCCCGGCCGGCCTGGCGGGGGCCATTCGGCTCGGCCAGCTCGCGCAGGCCGCCGGCCGCGCGCTCGAGATTCTCGTCATCGAAAAAGGCGGCGAGATCGGGAATCACGGGATCTCCGGAGCGGTGATGGATCCGCGCGCGCTCGACGAGTTGCTGCCGGAGTGGCGCGCGAGCGCGCCGGTCGAGTCGCCGGTCACGCGCGACGAGCTTTGGTATCTGACGCCGCGCGGCAAGATCAAGGCGCCGTTCACGCCGCCGCCGCTGCAGAACCACGGCAAGTACGTCACGTCGCTGCAGAAGCTCTCGAAGTGGCTCGGCGACGCCGCCGAGGCCGCCGGGGCGCAAGTCTTTCCGGCATTTCCGGGCCAGGAGCTGCTCTGGTACGAAAATCGCGTCATCGGCGTGCGCACCGGCGACAAGGGACTCGATCACAACGGCGCGCCGAAATCGAACTACGAGCCCGGCGCCGACATCCTGGCGAAGGTCGTCGTGCTGGCCGAAGGGCCGCGCGGAACGTTGGCAAAGCAGGCCGGCTCGCGGCTCGGCCTCGCCGACGGACGCGAGCCGCAAGTCTACGCTGCGGGCGTCAAAGAACTCTGGCAGCTTCCCGACGATCGCTTCAAGGCGGGTAGCGTCATTCACACGCTCGGCTATCCGCTGCCGCCCGAGACCTTCGGCGGCGGCTTCATCTACGGCATGGGCGGCAACGTGCTCGACATCGGCATGGTCACCGGCCTCGACTATAAGAATCCGACGACCGACCCGCACAACGAACTGCAGCGCATGAAAGAGCATCCGGTCGTCGCAAAGATGCTCGAAGGCGGAACGCTCGTGCGCTACGGCGCGAAGGCAATTCCCGAGGGCGGTCTCTTCGCGATGCCGCGCCCATACGCCGACGGGCTGTTGATCGTCGGCGACTCGGCCGGTTTCCTCAACGGCATGCGGCTCAAAGGCATCCACCTCGGCATGAAGTCCGGCATGCTCGCCGCCGAGACAATCTGGGATGCATTGCAAGCCGGTTCGTTCGATGCCGCGACGCTCTCGTCGTTCGAGCGCCGCTTCAAGAAGTCGTGGGCGTATAAGGAGCTGCGCACCGCCCGGAACTTCCATCAAGGCTTCAGCAAAGGGCTGCTCTCCGGGCTGCTCAACGCCGGCCTCGCGACGTTTACCGGCGGCGCGGGCTTCGGCTTCATCGAGAAACTCCCCAGCGAGCCGGGGTACGAACGCATGGCGAAGATGGGCTGGGAGCCGCCGCTCACGCCGCGCGCGAAGATCGACAACGTGCTGACGTTCGACAAGCTGACCGACGTCTACAACAGCGGAACGATGCACGAAGAGAACCAGCCCTGTCATCTGATCGTCGCCGACACGGACATCTGCCGCGATCGTTGCACTTCCGAGTACGGCAATCCGTGCCGCTACTTCTGCCCCGCCGCGGTCTACGAGCCGCTCTTCGAGCGCGCCGACGGCGGCTTCACCGGACGGCTGCAGATCAACTTCACGAACTGCGTGCATTGTAAGACCTGCGACATCGCCGATCCCTACCAGATCATCACGTGGGTGCCGCCGCAGGGCGGTGAGGGCCCGGTCTACACCGGAATGTAGATCAAGATCCCGCCCACGGATCGAACGTCGCAATGCCCGTTGGAGCGAAATGCCGGGCGTTTCGCGTAACGACGTGTAAACCGTAGAGCGACGCGGTGGCTGCGATCTGCGAATCGACGATCGAAAGGCTTACGCCGCGTTCCAACGCTCGCGCGATCATCGTGCCCCAATGGCGCGCGACGTCCGTATCGAATGCGAGGATTCGCCGGCCGAAGCGGCTGATGAGATCGAATGTAAGCCACCGCTCCAGCGCCGCGCGTCGCGCCGAACCGCGTTCGAGCAGCGCGATCCCCTTTTGCAGCTCCCCGATCGTTAGCGCGCTAACGTACGTCGAGCTCTCCTCGACCGTGCTCAACCACGCGGCTAATCCGCGGTGCGGCCGAGCCTTCGCGCCCTCGAAAATCGTCATCGTATCCAAGAGATAGCCGGTCATAGCTCGACGTCGCGCAGCGTTTGAATCGAATCTTTCGCTCGCTCGATTTTTAGGCCCGCGTCGCCCAGAGGCGATCGCTGAAAGAAGGAAAGCAACGATTCACGCGGCCCGGTCCGCCGCTCGTACTCCGAAAACGGGAGAACCACCACCGCGGGCTGGCCGCGTCGCAAAATCACCTGCGGCTCGCCGGCGAGACAACGATCCACGAGCTCGGAGAGACGAGCCTTCGCGTCGTGGAGATTCCACGGGCGCAGCTCGTTCGTCGGATTTCGAACGGTGCGGTTTGGCATGGTTAAACTAGTTAAACCATATCACGAGGGCGCGGCGTTCGCAAGGCTGGAGTCGGGCACGTCCCGTCAAAAGCGAGGGACGAATGCGGGATAGCAGAGGCGACGTCATCGTCGCCGGCGCGGGACTGATCGGCCTTTCGATTGCGTTTGAGTTGGCGCAGCGGGGTGCGAGCGTGCGCGTCTTCGATCGCGGCGAACCCGCCCGGGCCGCGTCGTGGGCCGGCGCGGGCATCTTGGCGCCGTACACCGAGCGGATCGAAGACGAAGACCTGCTCGCGCTCTGCGCCGCATCGCTGGCCGAGTATCCCGCCTTCGTCGAGCGCGTCTTCACGCAGAGCGGCATAGATGCGCACCTGCGTCTCGACGGCGTGCTCTACGCGGCGTTCGACGACGAGCAGCTCGAGACGCTGCGGCGGCACACCGGCGCGCTGCGCGATCGCGGCGTCGAGTGCGAGCTGCTCGATCGCGCCGCCGTGCTCGCGGCGGAGCCGTGGCTCGGGGCGCGCGCGATCGGCGGCCTGCTCAAGAGCGCAGAAGGCCACGTTGATAACCGCCGCCTCGGTCGCGCGCTCGTCGCCGCCTGCGCCGCGTCGGGCGTCGTCGTCGAGCGCGTCGCGGAGCTGCGGGCGGAGTGCGATCGGCGACGCGCGCTCGGTGTGGCGACGCCGCTCGGCTTCGTCGCGGCGGGTGCGATCGTCAACGCGTGCGGCGCGTGGGCGTCGTCGCTCGAGGGCGTCCCCGACGCGTGCCGCGTGCCGGTCGAGCCGGTGAAGGGCCAGATGGTCGCGCTCTCCGTTCCGGCCGGCTTCGTTCGCCGCGCGACGTGGGTGCCGGGCGCCTATCTCGTTCCGCGCGACGACGGCCGCCTGCTCATCGGCGCGACCGTCGAGTCGGCAGGCTTCGACGAGCGCGTCACCGCCGAAGGCGTGGCCGGCCTGCTGCGCGCGGCCCTCGCCGCAGCGCCGGCGCTCTCGAGCTTCACGCCGACCGAGAGCTGGGCCGGCCTGCGCCCCGGAACCCCCGACGGTCTGCCGTTCCTCGGCGCCACGCCGCTCGAAGGCTACTTCGTCGCGAGCGGCCACTATCGCAACGGGATCCTGCTCGCGCCGGCGACGGCGCGCCTGATCGCCGATGCAGTCGAGACCGGCGAGGCGCCGGCGCTCGAACCATTTTCGCTCGCACGCCTCGGCACGGAAGCGGCGGCGGAGAGACGAATCACCCACGCGTGAAGGCGACGATCAACGGACGAGTGCACGACCTGCCCGATGAGCTGACGGTCGCAACGCTGCTCGAGCTGCTCGGTTCGCAGCGCGGCGGCGTCGCGGTCGCGCGCAACGATCGCGTCGTGCGGCGCGACGAGTACGACTCGCACCGTTTGTGCGACGGCGACCGGCTCGAGATCATCGAAGCGGTTGCGGGGGGATAGGGCGTGAACGACGCGTTCAAACTCGGCACGCACGAGTTCTCGTCGCGGCTGATCGTCGGGACCGGCAAGTATCCCTCGATGGAGGTCATGCGCGCCGCGCACGCCGCGAGCGGCGCGGAGATGATCACCGTCGCGATCCGCCGCATCAACCTCGACAATGCCGACGGCAAGACGCTGCTCGACTACATCGACCGCGACCGCTACACGATTCTGCCGAACACCGCCGGATGCTACTCGGCCGACGAGGCCGTGCTGACGGCGCAACTGGCCCGCGAACTGCTCGGCACCGGCCTAATTAAGCTCGAAGTGATCGGCGATCCGCAGACCCTCCACCCCGACGCGCACGAAACGATCGTCGCAGCGAAGAGACTCGTCGACGACGGCTTCACCGTGCTGCCGTACATCGGCGACGACCCGATCGCGTGCAGGCAGCTCGAGGCGGTTGGCTGCGCCGCGGTCATGCCGCTCGCCGCGCCGATCGGCAGCGGACTCGGCGTCTGCAACCCGTACTCGATACGCATCATCAAGGAGCGCGCGACGGTTCCGGTGATCGTGGATGCGGGCGTCGGCACGGCCTCGGACGCCGCGATCGCGATGGAGCTCGGCGTCGACGCGCTCTTGATGAACACGGGAATCGCCTGCGCGCGGGATCCGGTGCTAATGGCCTCGGCGATGCAGCACGCCGTCGTCGCCGGCCACCAAGCCTTTCTCGCAGGGCGCATGGCGAAGCGGCTTTACGCCAACGCGTCGAGCCCGATGCAGGACCTCATCGAAACGCAGTAGCTGATCGCGACGCCACTCACTAGTGCCAGCGGGAATCGAAAGCGATACAGCAGCACGACTCGAAAGTACTGACGACGACGAAAAACGCGCTTTCTAAGGAAGATGCCGTTATCGCTGTGGTCACCGGTTGTCTTCGGTTGCCGCGAGTATGTGGGCCAAATGTGGGCCACTCGGCGAAGCGCCTGACTCTGAAACCCTCGCGTTACGATCGGTAGCCCGGAACTCACAGTTTCAACCTGAGCCGTTTTGCCACCTCAGGTCACTCCTCAGACGTAACGGAGTTGATTCTGGAAACAACAGGATCAATCAATCTTAGCAGCTGTCTAGCGATGATCTTTCCGGGATACAGGCTCCATGCCGTGGGAGCCCACCTCATCGTGAATAGAGCGTGCTGTGCGCACTCCTGCACAATGCCATGCAGCTTCTCGTCATATCCCCCCCATCGTTCCGAGTCTAAACGGTTTCGGAACCAATGCAGTCCCGAGAAGGCTACTGAACATGAGCCAGGCGGCCTAGATGTGCCAACTGGAAGGGGCGCCGGCATCGTCCACGACATCACCTCTTCCACCGCTTCCCGGCAGTTCGGCACAAGAAACCAGCCAAAGACCGGCGAGGCGCCCCAGACCGACTTGCCCTGGAGTGGGTGGTCAGTAATCTCTGCCCATCGGGTGCCGCCGGATTTCACGCGCTGCCAGCTTGGCTCCCCCGGCTCGCCGATGTGTAAGATTCCAACGTCCGGGAAAACGTCTGCCACTCCGCACAGCAAATCGGACGCAATCCGGTCCCAATACTCGCCGCCATACCTCGTCGGGCCACACTCAACGCTGGGACCAGGTTTGCACGTGATACAATCCTCCGTAAATTCGATCTTTAACATTCTAATTCTCTATAATGGTCTTCACCACGCCGGCACTGGTTGCGAAAGTATCTGTTGTATAAGCGCCGCAGCTCCTGCAGCCAAGGCTCCGCCCCAGAATAGCCATCCAGGCGGGTATTCGCCTTCTGCCCAATGTCCGTCGCCGCCTGGGGTCCTGATCTTGTTCCCGCCATCGGGCCGCGGCGTATTATCGCTCTTCGGTGGGCCGAGGGGATAAACTCTCCAAGGCCTCTTGGGTGTGTCGGTATTGTGGCGGAGAAACTGTTCTATATCGGGATTATAGTAGAATCTTTCGCCCCTTTGGGATAGGTCCTGAATCGGGAGCCAGGGATAACTGTGGATTTCCGCCCAACCGGGCAACGAAGGAGATCCGCCTGTGCGCAAGA
>Ga0335069_10006030_pt1 | contig 17710 bp, 12 predicted proteins | sample Lox_Sample_11_FD_206714 | JGI IMG/M metagenome (GOLD analysis project Ga0335069, IMG submission 206714) | Soil microbial communities from Loxahatchee National Wildlife Refuge, Florida, United States - Lox_Sample_1.1 | ecosystem: Environmental > Terrestrial > Soil > Wetlands | place: USA... | reverse complement strand
ACCGCACGCATCGAAGAACTTGCGCGTGACATCGAAAACGCCGTCGTAAAAGCCAAGTCGATGTCCGCATCGATGACGCAAGGTCTGAAGTCCGTCCGCGAGCGCTCGAACTTCTTCTTCTCCCTGCTTCCGGAACAGGACAACCGGTTCGCCTTCGACGGCCGCCAGGAATTCCTCGAAAGCCACGGCGATGAGTATCTCGGACTGATGAACTCCCTCGGCCGCCTCGCCACCGATATCGACGCGCTCAAGCCGCCACTGGAAGAGGCGCCGGCATTGATTCGCCGCGTGAACGAAGTCCGAGTGCAGCTGTCGTTCATCATGGAGACCGAAGACCGCAACACCGTTTTCTGGATCGAGCGCCGCGGCGGCAATTTTTCGCGGGCCAGCAATCGAGACCATCGATCAAAGAAAAGTTTGGGAAAAGGCTTTAGTGTGGGACCGGGCTTCCAAGCCCGGTCGGCGGAGCGAAGCTCCGCTTTAAACCGCAACCACGTCTTCCTCCAGGCGACACCGATCGATGTTTCCGGCATCCTTCGCCAGGTGCTTTTCGATCGCTTCGACACGACAGTCCTCACGTCCGCCACTCTCGCCGTCGGTGGAGGCTACGAATACCTTCGCCGCCGCCTCGGCCTCGACAACGCCCGTGAATTGATCGTCGCTTCCCACTTCGACTACGAGTCGCAAGCTCTGCTGTACATTCCTCCCGACCTGCCCGAGCCAAACTCGCCGCAGTTCCAGGCTAAGGCCGCGGAGAAGATCCGCCAGTTGCTCGAAATCTCCCAGGGCCGAGCCTTCGTACTCTTCACCAGCTATGCGCAGATGCGCGATGTTCACGACCGCCTGCTGGGGGAAATCGAACATCCTTGCCTGCTGCAGGGGACGGCTCCGAAGACCGCGCTGCTGGAGGAATTCCGTTGCACGCCGAATGCGGTTCTGTTTGCGACTTCGTCCTTCTGGCAGGGAGTGGACGTTCAGGGAGAGCAACTGAGCTGCGTCATCATCGATCGCCTTCCGTTCGCCGTTCCCACCGATCCCGTCGTAAAGGCCCGCGTGGAAGCCATCAACAACGACGGCGGCAACGCCTTCTACGACTACCAGGTACCGGCGGCGGTGATCACGCTGAAACAAGGGTTCGGACGACTCATCCGGTCCCTCAACGATCGCGGGGTGCTTGCTCTGCTCGACAACCGAATTCTCAAGAAGCCGTACGGGCGTGTGTTTCTCTCGAGCTTGCCGGCGTACAAGAGAACCACAACGCTCACCGACGTCGAGAATTTCTTCGCCTAGACCTTAACTGTTCTGCCTGTCTTCGCGGCCTCGTAGATCGCCATAATGAGCTTCATGTCGCGCAATCCTTCTTCTCCTGGCGTCAGCGGTGTCTTGTCGTTCATTACGCAGTCGGACATGTGGTCCATCTCCAGCGCGAAGTGATCGCGCTGCGGAAACGAAGGTTCCTGCAAGACGTAGTCGCGAAACACCCGCATGCGCAGCCCGGTATAGTTCTGGCTCGGCTCCAGTTCGAACCAGCCGTTCGTGGCCACCGCTCGCACACGCGACTGCGTCTGGTAGCCATAACTCGAAGAGCAATTGGCCATCAGCCCGCTGGGAAAGCGCAACTGGAAGTTAATGTTTTCCTCCACTTCGCGGAAGCGCGGGTCATTCGGCGTGGTGTACATCATGGCGTTGATCTCCGTCGGTTCTTCGCCCGAAACGAATCGCGCCGCATTCAGGCTGTAGATGCCGATATCCATCAGCGAACCGCCACCGGCCATCGCGCGGTTGAGCCGCCACTGCGTGGGATCACCGATCTTGAAGCCGTGGTCTGCCTGGATTAATTTCAGTTCGCCCAATTCTTTTTCGCGTGCCATGCGAATCATCTCGCGATTGAACGGCTCGTACTGGCAGCGGTAGGCAATCATCAACTTGCGATTGGCCTGCTTCGCCGCCGCGATCATCGCTTCGCAATCGGCGGGAGTGTTGGCCATCGGTTTCTCGCATAACACGTGCTTGCCAGCTTTCGAGCCACGAATCGTGTACTCGGCGTGCATGCTGTTGGGCAGCACGATGTAAATGACGTCAACCTCGGAGTTATCGCGCAGCGTATCGTAGTTCTCGTAGTTGTAGATGTTTTTCGAATTCACGCCATACCGCGCGGCGAGCTTCTCCGCTTTATCGCGATGCCCGCTCACCAGCGCAGCCACCTTCGATTTCTCGCATTGCGAAAACGCCGGCAGGATCTGGTTGATCGCCAGGCTCCCGAGCCCGACGATCGCCCAGCCGAGTTTCTTGTCGGGCGGATCGGGGACGCGCAGCTGCGCACTGGCCGTCCTGAGCAAGCCGGCCGCAACACTGCCGGCCGCTACCCCTTTCCCTACGGTACTCAGAAACCTTCGGCGGGTAAGATCTTCTTCGGACATTGGGCACTCCTCGAAAGGCAAGATCGGTGGCGCGCATTCTAGCAGCCGAAGGCGGGAAGGCGCTCAAATGCTTTACAATAGAAGTTCGGTAATCATCGTCGGAACCCGCTTGTTATGCGGTTTTCCTGAATAACTAGAAAGCAGCCAGCACCACATGTTTGAAGTCAGCGTAGAAGATACTTTTGCCGCCGGACACGCCCTGCGTGGCTATCGCGGAAAGTGCGAGAATCCGCACGGCCACAACTACAAGGTCCAGATCACGCTTCACGGCGACCGGCTCGACAACATCGGTTTGTTGTTCGACTTCAAGGATCTCAAATCGGCCATGAACGAGATCATCGAGCGGCTCGACCACAAGTTCATCAACGACCTGGAGCCGTTCACGCAACTGAACCCCTCGGCCGAGAACATGGCGAAGTACTTCTACGAAGAAATCCGCACCCTGCTGCACCACCGCACCGAGGACCGCGTGCAGGTGAAATTGGTTAAGGTGTGGGAGACGGATACGACCACCGCAACCTACTTTGAGTGAGCGGAATCACCGCGGTGGATCGGGTAATCGGGTAATTTCGAAATCGGGTAATTAAACCCGATTATGCCCACCCGACAGCAAGAACTAAGAGACAGAACTAAGAAGTTCGCGTTACGAATTCTCCGCCTTTATAAAACGTTGCCCTTTGCAGCAGACGCCCAGGTGCTCGGGAAGCAGCTCATTCGTAGTGGGACTTCAGTTGCGGCGAACTATCGTGCGGCATGCCGTGCCCGCTCGCGACAGGAATTTGCGGCTAAAATTGGCATCGTAGTGGAAGAGGCTGACGAAACGGTGTTTTGGCTCGAGCTTCTTCTGGATTCGGGACTAGTGAAACCTGAGCGCCTGTCAGAGTTACTCACCGAAGCGCGCGAAATAACGGCGATCTTCACCGCTGCTTATTCGACGTCGCGCGCAAACAGCCGTGGCGGTCTTTAGATTTCGCAATTACCCGATTTCGAAATTACACAATGTTGAGCATTATCGAAATTTTCCGTTCCATCCAGGGCGAATCGTCGTTCGCGGGCATGCCTTGCACCTTCGTCCGCCTCGCCGGATGCAACCTGCGCTGTTCCTGGTGCGACAGCGAATACACCTTTACCGGCGGAAAAAAAATGTCGGAAGACGCAATAGTCGCGGAAGTCCAGAGGTTCTCTCCTTCTGGACTTGTCGAGATCACCGGCGGCGAGCCGATGTTGCAGGAGTGCGAACTCGTTCCCCTGATGCAGCGATTGCTGGGGCTGGGCTACGAAGTGATGATCGAAACTAGCGGCGAGCGCCCGCTGACGAATGTACCTAAACACGTCCACAAGATTGTCGACGTGAAGTGCCCTGATTCCGGCGAAGCCGATACCTTCCATCTCGACAACCTGAATTCACTCACTTCTAACGATGAAGTTAAGTTCGTTATCTCCACCCGTCGCGACTACGAATTCGCCCGCGACTTCACCCGCGAGCACTCGCTCGAATCCAAGGTGAAGTCCGTCATCTTTTCTCCCGCGTTCCGCAAAGACGCCACCGGCTCCCGCGACGTGTCGCACTGCCTGGTCGATCCGCGCGATGTCGCAGATTGGATTCTCGCCGACGGACTCAATGTCCGCCTCGGATTGCAGATTCACAAGTTCATCTGGGATCCGGCGACGAAGGGCGTGTGACAAGGCGCCGGCTAAATTATGGGAAGGGGCGCTCGCGTGGCTTCCGCCTGCTCGTGCGCGTGATAACTCGACCGCACCAGTGGGCCCGACTCCACGTGTCGGAAGCCCATTTTCACCGACTCTTCTTTCAGGAAGGCAAATTCTTCGGGCGTGTAGTAGCGGATCATCGGCAGCTGGTTCTTGGAAGGCCGCAGGTATTGTCCGATCGTCAGGATATCGACTTTGCGCTCGGCCATCTGACGGAAGCAGTCCAGAAGTTCCGCGATATCTTCGCCGAGCCCTACCATCACACCGGTTTTGGTCACCGTGTTCGAATCAATTTCTTTCGCGTTGCTCAGTAGTTCCATGGAGCGCTTGAAGTTGGCGCCCGACCGCGCCGACCGGTACAACCGTGGCACGGTTTCGGTGTTGTGATTCAGGATGTCGGGCTTCGCCTCGAGTACGATCTCCAGGCAGTCGCGGCGTCCCTGGAAGTCGGGGATCAGGACTTCTACGTGGCAGTCGGGAATCAGCCGCTTGATCTCGCGAATCGTTTCCGCAAAGATCTTCGCGCCGCCCACATTGTCGTCATCGCGATTCACGCTCGTTACGACAGCGTGCTTCAAACCCAAGGTGGCTACAGCCTCGGCTACCCGGCGTGGTTCATCGAGATCGATGGCCTCGGGTCGACCTTTCGGGACCGCGCAGAACCCACAGCGCCGCGTGCAAACATCGCCCAGCAACATGAATGTGGCGGTCTTATGATTCCAGCACTCGCCGATGTTCGGACACTGTGCCGACTCGCATACCGTATGCAAGCCCAACCCACGCGCTAATTTCTTCAAATCGTGATAGTTGTCACCCATTGGCGCGCGCGCCTTCAGCCACGCCGGCTTGGGCTGGCGCGGCTTGGGGCCGACTTCAATCTGGATGAGGTCAATCGCCATCGGTAACTACTTCATTTTACAAGATTCGCCGGGAGCGTTCCGCGATTCGGAAATCCGCGATTCCGCAGTCCGGGGAAAGGGCCTCGTTTCAGGAGCGAGCGACAGGTTGGTGCTACCCTTTCTCCAAAAGGAGTTCAGCCATGCCAACGCCCAGTGGACGCATCGATATTCTCGCGATCGACGGCGGAGGAATTCGTGGAATCATCCCCGCAACGATTCTCGCCAAAATGGAAGAGAAACTCGGCCACCCGATGTGGGAAACTTTTGACCTGATTGCCGGCACCTCAACGGGTGGCATTATCGCGGCTGCGATCGGCGCGGGTGCAAAGAAGGGTGACGCCTACACTTCGGCCGAATTGGTCGACCTTTATGTCGAGCAAGGTCCAACCATTTTCCATCGCGGTTTCCTGACGGAAGCGGAACAGGTGTTCGGCCCCAAGTATTCTCCGGAACCGCTGGAGGCAGTTCTGCGCAACTTCTTCGGCGACTCTGAGCTGAAATCCGCTAAAACACCTCTCCTGATTTCCAGCTACGATGTCCAGGGTAATCGGACATTTTTCTTCAAGAGCGAGAAGGCTAAAGCGCAAGATGGCGCGGCGTTCAACTGGAAATTACGCGAAATTGCGCGGGCCACCTCAGCCGCCCCCACGTATTTCCCGCCGACGCAGCTTCGGAACGAGTTTCATACATACACGCTGGTCGACGGCGGCGTCTGCGTAAACAATCCGGCGATGGCAGCTTATGCCGAAGCCCGGCGTATTTATCCTGATGCCAAGGACTTTCTTGTCGTTTCGGTGGGTACTGGCGACCGCCCGACGGAGCTCAAGTACGAAGACGTGCGTCAATGGGGCTTGCTCGGATGGGCCAAACACATAGCGCCCCTCTTTATGGACAGCGGTTCCGATACCGCCGACTATGAACTCCATTACATTATGGGAAATGACTGGAACTTTCGGTTTCAGCCGGGGCTCGACAAGGCGTCTTCGGCAATGGACTGCGTCACCCCAGACAATCTGCAGGCGCTGCGAGACGATGCCGAAGGCTACCTCGCGGATGCTGACATAGCGGTGAAGTTCGAAACCGTCTGTGCCCTGCTTTCGCAGCGGTGGTCCGCGCAGGCGGTTGGGACGGGCAGCTGAACGCAATACCGTCAGTATAGGTTTCCGTTCTATTTCGCTTCTGCCGGTTTGTCAGCTTCCTTGCTTGTGGCAGGAGCTTGCTTACTTGCCTTGGCGAAGTTTTTGAACGATTTCTCGATTCCCCCGCGAAGCTCGTTGGGGTCCTTGGCCATGTTCTTCAGCATGATCGGCTTCGCGAAGTAGAGCACCTCACCGGTTTTCGAATCCACCACGCCAAGCGTCACCTGGACGGTGTCGTAGACCTGGCCCGTCACCAGCCAGCCGAATGCCTTCTTACCGCCAGTGAGCACCTGTCCTTCTGCGCGAACGAATAGCAGGCCATCAACCTTTTCCCCGGCTGGCAGTTTGGCGACGGCATCGCCCATCGTGAACCGCCCCTTGCGTACGTCTTTCGATTTCTTCATCATCATGCCGACTTGCGAATCGTATTGCTTCTGCAGGTCGTCCACGATGTAGCGCAGGTCCGCATCCTGGGCCAGCGATTCCACCGTGACGGTGTGGTCATCGACCTCGCATCCCTTGTGTTTCAGGGCTTCGGCGATCACCGGTGCCAGATCTTTCTCCACCCGCCGCGACTCTTCCATCATCGGCTCCGGCCCTTTCATGCTTTGCCTGGTGATCTCCGCCTGCACCGGCATCAGGATGACTTTCTCAACGTGTTTTTTTCCGGATACCAGGTCCGGATGCTCGAATTGCGCCCACGCCAACGAACTGACGGCCACGACGAATGCGGCAACGATGACTTTCCTCATTTCGCACCTTCCGGATTCTTAGGTTCTGCTGCCTTCGCAGCGGCAATCTTCTTTTCCATGGCATCCATATGCATGCGGATCTGTCGTGCATCCTTGGCTTCCGGTACCGCGGTCAGATATCTCTTGAAATACCGAAGCGCATCGTCATTTTCGCCCTCCGCTTCATATAGGAAACCTGAGCCGCGCAGCGCTCGCGCATTGTTCTCTTCGAGCTCGAGAGCCCGTGAGTACGATCTCTCCGCCTGCTCGCAGTTCGCCTGCCACGTATCTTTACCGCCGGGAGCTTCCATCAAATATTTCTCGTATTCCGGAAGCGTCATCTTGCGCAATAGCTTGCGTGTTTCTCCTTTGCCGTGGCTGCTTTGCTCCTCATCGGTGGGAACAGCCGTACGGCCGCCAAGGGAGCGATACGCATCGCCAAGCAGCGCATAGTCTTCGCCACTCTTGGGATCGAGCTTGATCAGCCGCTGAGCCGTAGCGACCGCCGTGCGGGGACGCCCCAGGATCATCGCCAGTCCAGCGTCATGGCGCACGGCATTCTTGGTCGCCGCTACGAAAATTAACTCTTCCGTTCGGCCCGTATTCTCCGCGTCGCCAAAACTCTTCGCGATCGCTTCGGTATCTCTTACACGGCTAGCCAGCTTGGGATGATCGTTCCAGAACAACGCCTCCTGGCTGAGGTCCACTTCGGGTCCTTTGTGCAGCAGGTCGAGCGCCTTCGACATCTGCATCGGATCGTAGCCGTCAAACTTGAGCACGTGGACGGCGTACACGTCGGCTTCGTGCTCCAGTTCGCTGCGGTATCCGAAGATGCTGGTGATCAACGCGAGAGGGATAACATTCCCGAGCGCCTGCACGATGCCATAGTTCACGCCGCCGAATGCCGCGGCTGTGGCGGCGGCCTGGAAGACCTCCATGGCCACCACTTTTTTGCGCATATCGCGGTAGCCGAGGTAGCTGTGACGGTTGAATACGTGCGTGCTCTCGTGGGCCAGAACACCGGCCAACTGTGCCTCATTCTCCAGCCGTGCCAGCAGTCCGCTGTTCACGTAAATTGATCCGTTCGGCAGTGCGAACGCGTTTGGCACCGGGTCGCGCAGGATACGAAATCTCCAATGAACCTTCTCGGGCGGGTTGGGCGGAACCACCGACAGGCCCACGCGCTCGATGTAGTGGTTCACCACCGGATCGTCGTAGACCCAGCCCTTGTCTTCGATGTACTTGTCGAAAGCATCGATCTGCCGCAGGAACTCGTCGTCTACCTTGCCGAACTTGAACTTGGCGGCATCGGCACTGGGCTTGAATACCTCGTCGGCTATCAGGGGAATGGGCTTGGCGTCCACCGGCGAAGTCGCCAATGTCGCAGGTGGTGGTTGTGCGGACGAAGCGGCAGGCTCCTGTGCAAGGGCAGCGAGCGAACAACACAGCAATAGCGTGAACATCAGACGAAAGGCGATCATGAGGCTCCTCCGGGCGGCTCAGAAGTGAGAATCTCTCGAGTCAACTGATCGCTCCGAAAGGGATCGGCCGGTAAGCGGCCAACAACCATACATCATTTGTCTCGCCAATGATATGGCCGCTTTCACACAACGAATGCTTCAAAACGAAGGCTTTCTGCCCGAAATTCCCGAAGGGGGACTCATCCGAAGAACCAGCTTCGGTAAACACGCCATTCTCCACAGGAAAAGGCCGCTACCGTGCTGTCATCGACGATGTCTGGCGGGTGCGCTCTTGGTTCTTGCCAACCTCCAGAAAACACTGCAACATTAGGCAATTGGTGAACAAGGAAGGGCGATGAGACGGCCCCGGCTGGTGGTTGTACTTGCAATTCTGGCGTTGCATACCGCGGATGTGTGGTTACTGGGTCGTCACGGTATCGGTCCGCTCGTCTCCAATCTCTGCGAACTGGCCATTGGAGTCGTTACCTTGGCCATCGTCTTTGGCGCAGCCCGCCGTTCCGGCCATTACGGCCGTCAGGTGTGGTTGCTCGCTGCTGCTTCGGTCCTCATTTGGACATTCGCGCAGGGCCTCATTACCTACCTCGAGAGCGTAGCCCACTGGCCGTTCAGCATTCCCTGGCCCAGCGACGCGCCTATCTTCGCCTGGCCGTTTCCCCTGCTCGCCTGCCTGTTTGTGGACGAGGAAACCACCGCCCCCGGCTTTGACTGGATTCTCGCCGCCGACTTCGGGCAGGTTCTCGTTTTGGCGCTCGTCCTCCACCAGTGGATGTTGTCCACGCCCTCTCTCTGGCAAGCCGCCCCCGGTTCCATGACAGCCCTCGCGCGCGACACCCGCAACCTCCGTGACGGCTTGTTGCTGGCGATTCTCCTTCTGCGGGCGTTGCTTACGAGAAGGACCCTGGTGCGGCAGCTGTTCATTCGCCTCGCTGGGTTCATGGCGCTGTATGGATTCGCTGACGTCGTCTACCACTATGGCGAGGATATGTGGGACCTGACCACGGGCAGCCGTGTGGATGTCCTTTGGGTCTTACCCTTCGTTTTTCTCTCTGCCGTTTCCGGTACCTGGAATCGTCTTGACGAAGAGTTCGAACTCCGCTCGGAAGCGGCTCAACGCACTGCCCGCCTGATCCTCACGGTCTGCGCGACCTTACTTCCCATTCCGGTCGTTCTCCTCTCCATGCAGCTCCAGAAGGAACAGCCGCGGGCCGCACTTACTTTTGCTACCTCCGCCCTCCTGCTCTCGGCCGCACGCTTATGGCTGACCAACGTCCGCCAGTCGCAGTTCGAAAGACTGCAACAGGCGCTCTATCGCATCTCGGAAACCGCGCGCTCGTCGCCCGATCTGCCGGCGGCGTTCCGCTCTATTCACCAGATTCTCGGCGACCTCATGTACGCGAAGAACGCTTACTTCGCCGTATACGATCCCGGCACCGGGCTGGTCAGCTTCCCTTATTTTCAGGATGAGATCGACCATGATCCTCCCGAGCCGCGCCCCCGCGGCTCCAGTCGCGGTCTCACCGAATACGTCCTGCGCACCGGCAAACCGTTGCTTGCGACTCCGCCGGTGCTGGAGGAACTGGAGGCGCGCGGCGAAGTTATCCGCATTGGCGCGCCTTCACTCGATTGGGTGGGTGTTCCTCTGCAGCACGGCGATTCCACCTTCGGCGTGCTCGCCCTGCAGAGTTACGAGCCACACGTGCGCTACGGCCGCTCCGAGCTCAAGATTCTGACCTTCGTCTCGCAACAGGTCGCCAGCGCCATCATCTTTAAGCGCAACGCCGAAGCCATCCGCGAGAGTGAAAGCAACTTCCGCGCCCTCGCCGAAAATGCCTCCGCCGCGATTTACATCTTCGATGAGAAACATCTCCTTTACGTGAACCCGGGCGCCGTCGAAATCTGCGAGTATTCGGCCGACGAAATGGTTGCCATGCACCCCATGCAACTGGTTCATCCCGATGACCGCGAGCGTGTAATGAAGCGGCTCCAGGCACGGATGGCCGACGAAGAGGTTGATGAGCGCATTGAGTTCCGCGTCTTGACCAAGTCAGGCAAGGTTCGCTGGGTAGACTCAGGGGGTAGCGCGCTCACCTTCCGCGGCAAGCCGGCGCGGGTCGGCATCGCCGTGGACACCACCGACCGCAAGCTGATGGAGGACCAGCTCCGCCAGGCGGTGAAGATGGAAGCCGTTGGCCGGCTCGCGGGCGGCATCGCGCACGACTTCAACAATCTGCTCACCATCATCAGCGGCTACAGCCAGCTACAGATGGAAATCACCGCGCCGGACAACGAGCTCTACCAGCATGCCGAGCAGATCAAGGGTGCCGCCGATCGTGCTGCTTCGCTGACTCGCCAACTGCTCGCCTTCAGCCGCCAGCAGGTCTTGCAACCCCAGGTCGTTGATCTCAATGAGGTCATCACCGCCTTCAGTCGCATGATGCCGCGCCTGATCGGCGAAGACGTCCAGCTCGAAGTGCACCTCGGCACCGCGCTCGGTGCCGTCAAAGTCGACCCCGGCCAGATCGACCAGGTCCTCCTTAACCTCGTCGTTAACGCCCGCGATGCCATGCCGCAGGGTGGGAAGATCCTGATCGAAACCGCGAACGTCGAACTCGACGAGGGTTACGCCGCAACGCACCCTTATGTCTCCATCGGGGATTACGTCTCCATCGCCGTGAGCGACACCGGCCACGGCATCGATCCCATGACCCGGGCCCACATCTTCGAGCCGTTCTTTACTACCAAAGCGCAAGGGAAAGGCACGGGCCTCGGCCTCTCCACCGTGTATGGCATCGTCAAGCAGAGCGGCGGCTCCGTCGAGGTCTACAGCGAAACCGGCAGTGGCACGACCTTTATGATCTATTTCCCGCGCGTATCGAGCGCAATTCCCGCATCGCCCCGCGTCGAGAAGAGGCCCGAGCAGGCTACGGAAACCATACTGCTCGTTGAAGACGACAACCAGTTACGCGAACTCGCTCGCACCATACTCGCCACGCAGGGTTATCGCGTGCTCATGCCCGAGCATCCCGAACAGGCTCCAGACCTCTGTTCGGAACATCAGGGAGTCATCGACCTGCTACTGACCGACGTCGTGATGCCCAACGTGAGCGGGATCGAGATCGCTGGACGCGTCAAGAGGATGCGTCCCGACATCAAAGTCCTCTACATGTCCGGCTACACCTCGAGCGCTCTCGTCGAGCAGGATGTGCTCGCCAAGGGACTGGCCTACCTGCAAAAGCCCTTCTCGCCCTTCACCTTGGCGGAGAAGATTCGCGAAGTTTTGAACGGACACTAGAGAACTGCTATGCATTATTGCGGTTCCAGGTGATAGATAGTCCATGCCTGTCCGGACAATTCCGCCGTACCATAGTAGGCCGCCTTCTTCCACGTTCGCCCCGAGAAGGAAATCGTTTCCGGGTTTGGCGGATCCAGCGCGTCTCCATGAAGGATTACCCACTCAGGCACTTCACTGTTGAGATTCTGATAAGTGATGTAGTGCAGTCTTTGATTGGCCGGGAGGACGCGTTGATAGTAGTCGAGTTCCACGCCCGCCCGGAAATCGGAATTACTCGTCACCGAGATCACCGGACCGGCAGTATTTCGGGAAATAAACGTCAGGGCCGAAGGATATTGGCCGCGACCGACCATCAGGAATCTGGCAACAAGCGCCGTGTTCCCCGCTAAGAACAATCCCAATAGGGCGATAACCAACGGCCGCCTGAACGGCTCCAGCGAGATCGCCAGCAGCAACAGCCAGAACGGAACAAAGGCTAGCAGGTAACGCAGCGATAGGTAGGCCTGCGGATTCATGAATCGGATTCCGGCCAGAATCAAGGGTGGAAGGCCGATCATCAGCAGCCAGAACACCCAGACCGGCCGCCCAGCTCTTTTTAGCTTCGCCACAACCCACAAGGCAAGAGCCAGAACCGGCACTCCAACCAGCCACACGCTCCACGTGTCTTGTCGAGGCCAGCCGAGAACGTTGGCGATGAGGCGAGACAAAATCACGAAGCTCCTCGTAACTTCCCCGCCAAAGATTCCTGCATGCCGCAGATCGACAAACCACAAGACTGCGACCAGCATCGCCCACGGAGGATGCAGAGCGAGCCACGTCCGCCATCCGGCCGATGTGAGCTCCAACCATGTCCAGACGGCATAGGCGACGAGCACGAAAACGAACGTAAGGTGCGACAGGAGCCCAAGAACTGCTGCCACCAGAAACACCAGCACCCATCGTTTGCGATCGTCACCTTTCAAGCAGCGGACCACTGCTCCGTAGGAGACGATGCCGGCCAGCATCTCTGCGCTATACCCCCTCGCCTCAGAAGAGAAGTGTATTGCCGGATAACTGAACGTCATGAGCAACGCATAAACGTAAGCGGTTTTTAGCGATTGAGTTCTACCCGCCCAATACGCCGAGGGGATACTCGCGATTCCGCAGGCAAGAGAAAAAAATCGAGCGGCTGCGCTATACGAATGTCCGCCTAATAGAAACAGGTAAATCGAGTTCAAGTAATGATTGTTGTCGCTGTGGATCGAAGTGAAAACCTGCCACACGCTTTGGATTGAACTGGCAGAGTGCAACGAAATCAACTCATCGAGCCACAGATTGTTCAGGCAGCCGAGATACCGTAATGCTCCTCCCCCCACGGTAAGTCCCACAACAATGACCCAGGTCATGCTCAACGGGAACTCATTGGAGCGGACGAGTTGATCCCGCTCGACACAATCTTTCTTTTGTTCCGCATCGTTGGCACCGGTGGCAATATCGGAGGGCATGACGGATTATGGCACGTCCGCCCGGGGAGCCTCCTCGCGTCCTGCTAGAATCCACTCTGGAATTTCACAAATGACTTCCGTTTTCCCCGCGAATGGCACCGCAACGCCGCGGCCCCGTATTCCAGCAGGCTTACTGAACTCCGACATTGTTAAAGTGATTGCCATACTTCTGGTGTTCGCGTGGTTCCCGATTCAGTCCGCGCCCTGGAGATCGGTGAACGATGCCGACCTGTGGTGGCACCTGCGAGCCGGAGAATGGATCGTCCAGCATCATCAACTCCCGCATACCGACCCATTTTCAACCACGGGCGCCGGAAAGCCGTGGGTCGCATATAGCTGGCCCTTCGAGGTCCTCCTGTTCGAGATTGTCCACAGCTGGGATCTCACCGGCGTAGCCGCCTTCAACATCGCGATTTGGATGTTGATCGTTATCGCCGTATTCCATCTTCTGCGCGGTTTAACGCCCAGCTTCTGGACGGCTCTGGCACTAACGTTCGTGGTTGGGGTGATTCTGCCACGCTCGATCGCTGCGCGCCCTGGCACCTTTACCGTGCTCTTCTTTGTGCTGGAGTTGGATATACTGTCGCGCGTCCAGCGAAACGCTAGCGCGCGATGGCTGGCATTGGTACCGCTGCTGATCTGGGCGTGGGCCTGTGTGCATGTCCAATTTGTTTACGGCCTGTTCCTGCTCGGACTGTTTTGCATCGAGCCGATCCTGAACCGCTTCTTCCAATATTCGAACTCCGACCAAGTCGCGTTCAATCATCGGCTTTGGTTCACGCTGGCGATCTCGGTTCCCCTGACATTTGCGAACCCTTATGGCGCCGGACCCTATCGCGTGCTGATCGATGCGTTTCGGCAGTCGCATGTTTTCGCACTGATTAACGAAATGCGCCCCATGGACTTCCAACTCACGGTGCATTACCTCGTGCTATGCGTCTGCCTCGTCGCCGCAGCCGCAGTGGGAAGGCACTGGCCGGTGCGTCCGCTGTGGTTGGTGCTGTTTACGTGGGCAGTCATCATGACCTTTCGAGCCGAGCGCGATTTGTGGCTGGCGGCCGTTATTGGCGCCGCGGTGATTGCTGTGACACGAAAGAGCGTCCCCCGCAACGGCGTCGTTAATCGGCAAGTGTGGCTTGCGTCGGCGGCCTGCCTGCTGGGATTGCTGGTCGGAGTGCTCAAACTGGGACCGACCAACAAGCAGTTGCTTTCGATCATCGCCACGGAGTATCCCGTCGGCGCCGTTGCCTACATTCATGAGCACCACCTCAACGGACCGTTGTTCAACGATTACGACTGGGGCGGTTACCTCATCTATTCGTTGCCGGAGATTCCGGTGGTGATTGATGGACGCGCTAACATCCACGGCCTCGACGAAATCGAACGCTCGCTGCAGACGTGGAACGCATGGGATGGTTGGGACACCGATCCCTTGCTGCAACGGGCAAACTTAGTTGTTGCTCCCCGGCGGGCGGCTCTCACGCGGGTGCTCGCGAGCGACGCACGATTCAAAGTCCTGTTCGAAGATAGGATTTCAGTTCTATTTCAGCGCACACCTGTTGCTGCATCCCGAAATTGAACAATATTTTGATTCTGACGTGCACCGTGCACCGAGTTCGTTGCACTTGGCGTTAACAATTCCTAAACATATTTTTCTCTCGATTCGTTCTCGATGCGTCCGTGGCATTCCCCCGTCGTGGTTAAATGCCACATTTTGAGCCACTTACAGACCTGCATTTCGTCCCAAAAGCCCCAAATTCCGTCCCGTCCCGGCAAGGTCCTATAATTGCTCACCCTTCGGCCACCCCCTCGTCTAAGTCGTTGCAGGGCAGAGGTTAGGCTCGACAAGCAGAGCCAATTAGAGGACGGGTGAACAAGCGTTATGCCGGCCGAAGTTTTAGCGATGCAACTCGCGGTTGGCGACGTTTCCCGAGTGGAACGGAGCGGTGAAACATCTATCACCCGAGGGCGAATGGCAGGACAGCAATCGGCAAGTAGAGTCGACGACGCGAATCTGATCCGCGAGGCGCAGCAAGGCAATCACCGCGCATTCGAGGAATTGATTCGCCAGTACGACCAGCAGGTGTTGCGGTTGGCACTTCACCTGACGGGATCACCCGACGACGCGCAGGACATCTACCAGGAAGCGTTCCTGAAAGCGTACAAGAGCGTCGGCAACTTCCGTTTTGAGTGCTCGTTCTATACCTGGATCTACCGCATCGTTACCAACCTCTGCCTCGATCACCTGCGCAAAAGGCAAGTTCGTAAGGAAGAATCTGCCGTGCTGAATGATTCCGACGGCGAAGAGTTCAGCTTGCTCGATACCGTGTCCGACGATCGCGCCGCGCACAATCCTGAGCGCGACCTGATGCGCAAAGAGTTAGGTCGCAAGATCGGCAAGGCGCTCACCAGGCTCACCGAGCGCGAGCGCATGGTGTTCGAGCTGAAGCATTACCAGGGACTGAAACTGCGGACGATCGGTGAAATGCTGAACACCACCGAAGAGACCGCCAAGAACACGCTGTTCCGCGCAACGCAGAAGCTAAGAACCTCGTTGTCGGAAATGAGATAGGAAGAAGTTATGAATTGCGAATGGGTCAAAGATAACGCGTTCCTTTATGCATACGACGAACTCCCCGACGACCAGCGGTTCGAGTTCGAGCAGCACGTCAACCGCTGCGCCGCCTGCGCCGAAGAGGTGAAGGCGCTGAAGGGATTGCGCGAAGTCATGTCGGCCGCTCCCATGATGGAGCCGTCTCCCAGCTTCCTCGCCGAGTCGCGCATGAAGCTGCAGGAGCAGCTCGAGATCGCTCAGCAGGAGCGCGGCTGGAAGCGCTGGTTCTTCGATCCGTTCGCGATGTTGAGCTCGATGAAGTTCTCGCCTGCGCTGGCGGCGGTGATCCTGATGGTCGGATTTGCTGGCGGAGCAGGCGTGGCGTACAAGATTGCGCAGAAGCCAATTGATAAGAATGGGCCTCCGCAACCAACGACGGCCGCAAGTGTAGACGCTTCCATCTCCGGCATCAGCGAAATCCAGCAGGACCCGAACACCAACAAGGTCACGATCAAGTACAACACGCTGACGCCACAGACGGCTGAAGGCGACCTGAACGACGCGCGCATCCAGCAGCTCTTGCTTTACGCCGCCCGTAACAGCGCTAACACGGGCGTCCGCTTGAACTCCGTTGGCCTGGCTTCGAAGCAGACGAACGACAGCAAGGTGCGCGATGCCCTGAAGGCTTCGCTGCGTTACGATCCCAACCCTGGCGTCCGTCTGAAGGCTCTCGAAGCCCTTGGGCCATACGTCAAAGAAGACGCAACGGTGCGCGACGTAGTACTCGAAGTTTTATTGCACGACAACAATGGCGGCGTTCGTTCGCTCGCCATGCAAACCCTGCAGCCGGTAGCGGCTGATTCCAACGTCCGCATGGAATTGCAGTACCTTGCGGCCAATGACAAGGACGTTGCGATCAAGCGGCAGGCCAAGGCGATTACCGCCACTCTGCCCGAGATCGATTAAGCCGCGGAGCGGCGAAACGAGTTTTTAGCCCAGGGCGAGAGCCCTGGGTTGGAAAAGACAAAAACATTGTCGAGCCCAGAGGGGCGACACAATCACAAACGGTAACGGGACGAAGTAGTAAGTGGGCGAGTCAGGAGAGTAACAACTTGAAACGGCATCAACAATTCGCGACGGTGTTGGTAGTGGCTTTGGTGGCCGCGATCCCCGCGCTGGCGCAAAACTCGCGGACCTACCGCGATGGCAATGGCTGGGTGGAGGAGATCACCGGCTCGTTGCCGCTAACCCGCACGCTGAAAGTGACCACCGACATTGGTTCCATCCAGGTCAACGGCAGCAACGATTCGGAAGTCAAATACACGATCCGAAAGCACTCTTATACGTCATCGGAAGATTCGGCTCGCCGTGCCTTTCAACAATTCGAGATCACCGCTGCCCGCCGCGGCGACGTGGATGTCATCGAAGGCAGCTGGGATGGCGGCCACGGCCGGCGCTTCAACGCCGAATTCATTCTGAATGTGCCGCGCAGCATGCAAATGGTGAAGCTCGATAGCGACGGCGGCAGTATTAACGTCGCCAGCCTCGCCGGCAAACTGGAAGCTGAAACCGGCGGCGGCGAGGTAAAGCTCGACGACATCGCGGCAGCCATGGCTGAAACCGGCGGCGGCAGCATCAACGTCGGGAATGCTTCCGGCGAACTGAAGCTGGTTACTGGCGGCGGCAATATCCATGTCGTCAATGCCAGTTCGGTCGTCAGCCTCGAAAGCGGCGGCGGCAGCATCTGGGTTGGCAAGGCCGGGAGTGCCGACGTGGAAACCGGCGGCGGCTCCGTAAAAGTGGAATCCTGCAACGGCAAAACCAACGTCCAAACCGGCGGTGGCGCCATCGAACTCGGCGACGTTAACGGTCCCGTCACCATGGAAACAGGTGGCGGCAGCATTCACCTCTCCAGCGCCAAGGGCCCGGTGCGCGTCTCCACCGGCGGCGGCAGCCTCGAACTGTGGAAGCTCGCCAACGGCGTCCGCGCCGAAACCGGC
>Ga0335069_10006029_pt1 | contig 17713 bp, 15 predicted proteins | sample Lox_Sample_11_FD_206714 | JGI IMG/M metagenome (GOLD analysis project Ga0335069, IMG submission 206714) | Soil microbial communities from Loxahatchee National Wildlife Refuge, Florida, United States - Lox_Sample_1.1 | ecosystem: Environmental > Terrestrial > Soil > Wetlands | place: USA... | reverse complement strand
GGCGTCCGGTTCGAAGACGCCGAAGGAGGCGGCCGAGCGCGCGCAGAAGCGCGCCGAGCGCTACTACAAGGTCTGACGGTGCCGCGCCCGCCGGCTCCGCGCCGTTGCGGCCGGGGCCGGCGGCCCGGCGTCGCCACAATCCTGGCGATGCGCTCTTGCCCTGGCCGGCCGCCGCGCCGCAGGCGCGAGTCCCTCGTGCGCTGATCGCGCGAGAGAGATGCGCAAGCTCGCCTCGCCGCTCGCGCGGCTGCTCGACAGCCGCAACGCGCTCGCGCTCGTTTTCCTCGTTCCCGCGGCGGCGCTGCTCCTGATCTTCCTCACCTATCCGCTCGGCCTCGGAACCTACCTCGGGTTCACCGACACCAAGATCGGCCGCAGCGGGGTGTGGGTCGGCCTCGAGAACTTCGAGTTCCTGTGGGGCGATCAAGTCACGCGACTTGCGCTCTTCAACACGATCTTCTATACGGTCGTGGCGAGCGTGATCAAGTTCGGACTCGGCCTCTGGCTCGCATTGCTGCTGAACGAGCGCATTCGGTTCAAGGCGTTCTTCCGCGCGGTCGTCCTGTTGCCGTTCATCGTGCCGACCGCGCTCTCCGCGCTCGCGTTCTGGTGGATATACGACGCGCAGTTCTCGGTCATCAGCTGGGCGCTGATGAAGATGGGCCTCATCCACCAATACGTCGACTTCCTCGGCGAACCCTGGAATGCGCGATTCTCGACGATCGCCGCCAACATCTGGCGGGGCGTGCCCTTCGTCGCGATCACGCTGCTCGCCGGCCTGCAGACGATCTCGCCTTCGTATTACGAGGCGGCGAGCCTCGACGGCGCGAGTCCGTGGCAGCAGTTCCGCTACGTGACGCTCCCGCTGCTCACCCCGATCATCGCCGTGGTCATGACGTTCTCGGTGCTGTTCACGTTCACCGATTTCCAGCTGATCTACGTCCTGACGCGCGGCGGGCCGCTCAACGCGACGCACCTGATGGCCACGCTTTCCTTCCAGCGGGCGATCCCGGGAGGCAGCCTCGGCGAGGGCGCCGCGATCGCGACGGCGATGGTGCCTTTCCTGATCGCTGCGATCCTGTTCTCGTATTTCGGGCTGCAGCGCCGCGCGTGGCAGCAGGGAGGGGCGGACTCGTGAGCCGCGACGTGAGCGCCGCGCGCGGCGCCGAAAACCGCGCTGGCGAAACGCAGGATGCCGGCACACGCGAGCGCGTCGACGACTCGCGCGGAATGGACTATCTCGTATCGGCGCCCCGGCGGATCGTCACGGTCTACGTGCCGATCGGCGTCTTCCTGTTCGTGCTGCTGTTTCCGTTCTACTGGATGGTCATGACGACGTTCAAGCCGAACGAGGAGCTCCTCTCGCGCGAGGCCAATCCGTTCTGGGTGCACAACCCGACGCTCGAGCACGTGAAGAAGCTCCTGTTCGAAACGGCGTACCCCGACTGGCTGTGGAACACGATGCTGGTCACGGTCGTGTCTACGGCGCTCTCGCTGTTCGCGAGCGTGCTCGCCGCGTACGCGATCGAGCGGCTGCGCTTCCGCGGCTCGCGCTATGTCGGGATGAGCATCTTCCTCGCCTATCTCGTGCCGCCGTCGATCCTGTTCATCCCGCTTGCCGCCGTCATCTACAAACTGCAGCTCTTCGACACCCGGCTCGCGCTCATTCTCACGTATCCGACGTTCCTGATCCCGTTCTGCACGTGGCTGCTAATGGGCTACTTCAAGTCGATCCCTCACGAGCTCGAGGAGTGCGCGCTGATCGACGGGGCGACGCGGCTGCAGATCCTGGTCAAGATCATCCTGCCGCTCGCGGTGCCCGGACTGATTTCGGCGGGGATCTTCGCGTTTACGCTTTCGTGGAACGAGTTCATCTACGCGCTGACGTTCATATCGTCGTCGGAGACGAAAACGGTGCCCGTGGCCGTCGTCACCGAGCTCGTCGAGGGCGACATCTACCATTGGGGATCGCTGATGGCCGGCGCGCTGCTCGGGTCGCTCCCCGTCGCCGTCCTCTACTCGTTCTTCGTCGAGTACTACGTGTCGGGAATGACCGGCGCCGTCAAGGAGTGAGCAGCCGAACCCGGCTGCGGCCGATGCGGTAAAATGCGGCACTCGGGCCTCTGGCCGCACGGAGCATTCGATGAGCATCCACGACAAGATTCGCGAGCAGGTCACCTCCAACCGGATCGTCCTCTACATGAAGGGCACGCCGGATTTTCCGCAGTGCGGTTTTTCGGCGACGACCGTCGAGATCCTTCGGCGCTGCGGGGTAACCGGCTATGAGGCCGTCGACGTGCTGCAGGATCCGGAAATCCGGCAAGGCATCAAGGAATACACGAACTGGCCGACGATTCCGCAGCTCTATGTCAACGGCGAATTCGTCGGCGGCTGCGACATCGTGAGGGAGATGTACCAGTCCGGCGAGCTGCAACAGCTCCTCGCGAAGCAGCCGGTCTAAGGAAACGTGCCCCCGCGCCGGGCGCGCCGGTGCGGATCGTGAAGCGCTAAGTGCGTGCGCGCTGGACTCTGCGCACCTCGGGGACCTGCTTCAATGCGCGCATCACGTCCGCGAGGTGATTGCGGTCGCGGACCTGGACGCTGAAGAACATCGCGATCAGGCCGCCCCCATCGGGGCGCTCCATCGAGACGTTGTCGATGTTCGCGTCGCTGTTCGCGATCTTCGTCGCGAGGTCAGCGAGGAGACCGCGGCGATCGGCCACCAGCAGGCGGATGCCGGCGTCGAACACGCCTTGCACGTCCTGCGCCCATTCGACGTCGACCAACTGCTCGCTGTCGCCGCGCTGCTTCTTCAGCGTTACGCAGTCTCGCACGTGCACGAGAAGCCCCTGGCCGCGGCGGAATTGGCCGACGACCTTGTCGCCCGGGATCGGCCGGCAGCATTTCGCGTACTGGATGGCGACGCCCTCGACGCCGCGCAGCGTGAGCGCGGAGGGCTTCGTCGCTGCGGCCGACGAGACAAGAGCGTCGTCCGCGGCCTTTCCGATCGGGCGCGTGAGCGCCTGCGCGACGACGAACGAAAGGCGCTTGCCGAGGCCGATGTCGGCGAGGATGTCGAGCTGGCTCTTCGCGCCGAATTCCTTCTGCAGCGCTTCCCATCGCTCCCAGGTGATCGACTCGGGGGCGACCTTGAGGGTGGCGAGCGCCTGGTCGAGCAGGCGCTCGCCGAGCGCCGCCGACTCCTTTTGCTGGAGTCCTTTGAGGAAATGGCGGATCCGCGAGCGGGCCTTGCCGGTCGCGACGAACGAGAGCCACGACGGGTTCGGGCGGGCCGTCGGGGAGGTGAGGATTTCTACGTGATCGCCGTTCTTGAGCTCGGTTCTGAGCGGCATCAGCTCGTAGTTGATGCGCGCGGCAACGCAATGATGGCCGACGTCGGTGTGCACGCCGTAAGCGAAGTCGACGGCGGTCGCGCCGCGCGGCAGCGCCATGATCTTGCCCTTCGGCGTGAACACGTAGATCTCGTCGGGGAAGAGGTCGCCCTTGATGTTCTCGAGGAACTCCTTCGAGTCGCGCGACTCCGACTGGATCTCGAGGAGGCTCTGCAGCCAGCGGTGCGTCTCGCGCTGCGCCTGCGCGAGGTCGAGCTCGCCGCCCTGCTTGTAGAGCCAGTGCGCGGCCACGCCCGCCTCGGCGATCCGATGCATGTCGTGCGTGCGGATCTGCGCTTCGAGCGGCGTGCCGAAGGGCCCGAACAGCGTCGTGTGCAGCGACTGGTAGCCGTTCGCCTTGGGGATCGCGATGTAGTCCTTGAACTTGCCGGGGATCGGCTTGTACATCCCGTGCAGCGCGCCGAGCGCCGCGTAGCAGGCCGTCGTGTCGGGGACGAGCACGCGCACGCCGTAGATGTCGAAGACCTGCGAGAACGTGTAGCGCTTTTCGCCCATCTTCTTGTAGACCGAGTAGATTGTCTTCTCGCGGCCCGAAACGACCGCGGTGATTCCGGCCTTGGCGAAGCCGTCGCGGATCACGTCGAGCAGCCGATTCATCACCTCGCGCCGGTTGCCTCGCGCCGCCTTGATCGCGTTGGCGAGGATGCGGAAGCGCATCGGGTACAGGTGCTTGAACGCGAGGTCCTGCAGCTCGAGGTAGAGCGCATTCAAGCCCAGCCGATTGGCGATGGGCGCATAGATGTCGAGCGTCTCGCGGGCGATCCGACGGCGATGCGCGGGTGCCATCGCGTCCAGCGTCCGCATGTTGTGGAGGCGATCGGCGAGCTTGATGAGGATGACGCGGACATCCTGCGCCATCGCGAGCAGCATCTTGCGGAAGCTCTCGGCCTGGGCGTCCTCGCGCGAGGTGAACTCGATCTGGTCGAGCTTCGACACGCCGTCGACCATGTCGGCGACCGGCTTTCCGAACGAGGTCTCGATCTCGTTCTTCGTGATGGCGGTGTCTTCCATCACGTCGTGCAGCAGCGCCGCGGCGAGCCCCTGGGCGTCGAGTCGCCATTGCGACAGGATGCTCGCTACCGCGAGCGGATGCGTGATGTACGGCTCGCCCGACTTGCGAAACTGCCCGCGGTGTGCGGAGTCGGAGAACTGGAACGCGCGCTCGACGAGCGCGATGTCGGGCTGCGGCAGGTAGTTGCCGAGGTGTCGCGTGAACTCCGCTATCTCGGGCATGCCTTCATTGCCGGCAGACGCGCCGCCTCTAGACGGGCGCCTTCAGCAGCATTTCGATGCCGACCTTGCCCGCCGCTATTTCGCGCAGAGCAACGACCGTCGCTTTGTCGCGATCCATGTCGACGAGCGCGCCGCTGCCGGCCGAGATCTGGCGAGCGCGGTTGGTGGCGGCGAGCGTCAGCTCGAACCGGTTGGGAATCTTCTCGAGACAGTCTTCGATCGTAATGCGGGCCACGGGCAATCGTCCTATTCAGGGTCCAGTAATCGTTGCAGGAGCCGTTCATGCCGCGCCGCCTGCCGGCGGGCGGCGAGGCGTGCGGCGCGGACGATCGCAGACAAATCGTCGACGGCTCTCCCAAAGTCCTGATTAATAATAACATAGTCGAATTCGATCCAGTGGCGCATCTCCTCGCGAGCGGCTTCGAGCCGCCGCGAGATCACCTCGGGTGCGTCCTGGCCGCGCTTTTCCAAGCGCTCCCTGAGCGAGGGGAGTGACGGAGGGAGAATGAAGATGTGCACGGCGTCCGGAATGAGCCGGCGCACTTGCGCCGCTCCCTGCCAGTCGATTTCGAGGAGCACGTCGCGGCCGTGTGCGATCTGATCGCGAAGCCACGTCGCCGACGTCGCGTACCAGCAGCCATGAACGAACGCATGCTCGAGGAACTCGCCGTTCGCCTTCAGCTCGAGAAACCGTGCCTCGTCGACGAAATGGTAGTGAACCCCCTCGACCTCGGCGGGCCGCGCGGGGCGCGTCGTGTAGGAGACCGAAAGGCGGATCCCGGCCTCCCGCTGGAGGAGAGCAGCGACGAGGCTTGTCTTGCCGGCCCCGGACGGGGCGGCCAGCACGAAGAGACAACCGGAGCCCGGAGGGGCGCTGGCAAGGGCGGAAGTCACGCTGCGCCGCTATTCGAGGTTCTGCACCTGCTCGCGCATCTGCTCGATCAGCACCTTGATCTCGAGCGCAGCCTGCGAAAGCTCCGCGTCCACCGACTTCGATCCGAGCGTGTTCGCCTCGCGATGGAGCTCCTGCATCAGAAAGTCGAGGCGCTTGCCTTCGCTTCCGCCCGCAGCGAGCACGCGGCGCACCTCGGTGACATGCGTCGACAATCGCGAAAGCTCCTCGGCGACGTCGACCTTGGTCGCGAAGAGGGCGAGCTCCTGCTTGAGGCGATCCTGATCCGGATCGAGCCCCGCCTCCTTCAGTCGTGCGGCGAGCTTCTCGACGTAGGTCGCGTGGATCGCCGGAACGCGCGGAGCGATTCGCGCGACCTGCGCTTCGATCGCATCGCAGCGCTCGACGAGCATCGCCACGAGCTTCGCGCCTTCGCGGGCGCGCGATGCGTTGAGCTCCGCGAGCGCTCGCGCGACGAGCTTCCGCGCGTGCGCGGCGAGCTCGTCGGCAGGCACCGTGGGTTCGGCGATCACGCCCGGCCAGCGGAGGATCTCGCCGACAGAGAGCGGGCGCGCGCCGGGCGCGCTCTTCATCGTCTCCGCCGCCGCGCGCGCGAGCTCCGCGACGCGAGCGCTGTCGACGGCGAGCGCGGACTCACCGGCACTCGCTCGACTGAGCGCCACGCGGCACTCGACCTTCCCGCGCCGCAGCGCCGCGACGAGCTGCTCGCGCAACGCGGGCTCGAGCGTGCGCAGCTCGTCCGGCAGTCGCACCTGGAGGTCGAGGTAGCGGTGGTTCACCGAACGCAGCTCGACGGCGAGCGCCACACCGGGTAGCTCCGCGGCAACTGCCGCGAATCCGGTCATGCTGAGGATCATCGGCGAATCAAGGGAGTTTTTCACAACTTTTCGGCTTTACATCGCGGCCGATCATCCGGAGAATGTATGCGTTAACAGCCGGAGGCGCAAGCGCGCGGACACTCTTTGGCATGCGAATTGCAACCACTCGCGCGGAGCATAGTCCACCCCCCTAGCGCCCATGCCCGTCACCAATCAGGCCCTCTCCGGCGGGTATCAGCTCCTCAACTATCGGATCGACCGGCAGATCAGCCGCGGCGGCTTTTCGATCGTCTACCGGGCCTTCGACGAGACGGGCGTGCCCGTCGCGATCAAGGAATACCTGCCGTCTTCGCTCGTGCTGCGTACCGAGGGCGACATCGTTCGCGCGACCTCCGCGGAGAACATGGCGTCGTTCCGCTACGGAATGAAGTGCTTCTTCGAGGAAGGCCGCGCGCTCGCGAAGATCACGCATCCGAACGTCGTGCGCGTGCTCAACTTCTTCCGCGCCAATGAGACCGTCTACATGGTCATGCGCTACGAGCGCGGGCGCACGCTGCAGCAGCAGATCCAGATGCGCCAGGACCAGATGTCCGAGCGCCTCGTTCGGCACGTCTTCATGCACCTGCTGAACGGGCTGCGCGAGGTGCACACGCACAAGCTCCTGCATCTCGACATCAAGCCGGCGAACATCTACCTGCGCACCGACGGCAGCCCGGTGCTCCTGGACTTCGGCGCGGCGCGCCAGACGCTCACCACCCGCCGCCCGAAGCTCGCGCCGATGTACACGCCCGGCTTCGCCGCGCCCGAGCAATACCGCGACCCCGACCGTCTCGGTCCGTGGACCGACATCTACGGCGTGGGCGCGAGCATGTTCGCCTGTCTCGCCGCGTTCGCGCCGCAGGCCGCCGACGCGCGCCAGCAGGAAGATCACCTCGTCTCGGCGAAGAAGATCTGGGCGGGCCAATACTCGGACAACGTGCTCGAGGTCATCGATTGGTGCCTTCGCCTCGACCCGCTCGAGCGCCCGCAGTCGGTGTTCGCGCTGCAGAAGGCGATCAAGGACATCCCTCCGAAGAAGCGCAAGGTGAGCTTTCTCGGCAACCTGAAGAAGAAGCTCTTCACCGAAATCGGCGCGTGAATGTGAAGGGCCCCCACGTTCACTGCGGTCGCTGCCCAGCGAGGGGGCGGTCAGTGCCCTTCGGGCGGCCGTGCGGGCGGCTGAACGACCCCCACGCTCACTTTGTTCGCTGCCCCCCGAGGGGGCGGTCAGTGCCCTTCGGGCGGCCGTGCGGGCACTGAGCGGGCACTGAAGATGCGATTCACGATCTTCCAGGAGTCGCGCAAGGGCTCGCGCAGCGTCAACCAGGACCGCATCGCGTACACGTACAGCCGCGACACGCTGCTTCTGGTGGTCGCCGACGGGATGGGCGGGCACGCCGGCGGCGAGATTGCCGCGCAGATCGCCGTGCGCCTCTTCGTCGAGCGCTTCCAGCAGGAAGCGAAGCCGATCTTGAAGAGCCCGCTGACGTTCCTGCACGAGTCGATGTTGAGGGCGCATGCCGCGCTCGGCTCGTACTCGACGCAGTTCTCGATGCTGGAGACGCCGCGCACGACCTGCGTCGCCTGCATCGTCCAGGCGGGCTTCGCCTACTGGGCGCACGCGGGCGACTCGCGCCTCTCGATCTTTCGCGAGGGGGCGCTGATCGCACACACGAAGGACCATTCCAAGGTGCAGTACTTGATCGACCAAGGCTTGATCGGCGCCACCGAAGCTGCCGGCCATCCCGATCGCAACAAGATCTACAGCTGCCTCGGCGGCATGGTCGAGCCGGTGATCGACCTCGGCAACCGCACGCCGCTCAGGAACGGCGACTTGCTCGTGATGTGCACCGATGGGCTCTGGGGCACGATGGGCAGCGACGAAATGGCGACACGCCTGACCTCGACGCCGATTCTCAGGGCCGCCCCCGAAATGATGCGCGAGGCCGAGCGGCGCGGCGGCGTCGACGGCGACAATCTCTCCGCGATCGTCGTGCGCTGGGGCCCGGAGACGCTCGTCGAGGAGCCGGCGACGACGATCACGGAGACGCTCGGTCTCGGCGAGTTCGCAACTCAGCTCGATCGAACGTTGACGCTCGCCGATCGCAAGGGCGCCGACCGCGAGCTGTCCGATGAAGAAATCGAGCGCGCGATCAACGAGATTCAGTCGACGATCCAGCGCTACCGCCGCTAGGAACGGCCTCTTCCCCAATGCGCCAGATCGTCATCGACACCGAAACTACGGGACTCGACCCGCAACAGGGCCACCGCGTCATCGAATTCGCGGCGCTCGAACTCGTCGATCGCCGCGTGACCGGTCGCACCGTGCATTTCCGCGTCGATCCCGAACGCGAGATCGATTTCGCCGCGACCGAAGTTCACGGGATGACGTGGGAGGATCTCAAGAGCAAGCCGAAGTTTCGCGACGTCGCCGCGGAGTTCATCGACTTCGCGCGGGGCGCCGAATGGATCATCCACAACGCGCCGTTCGACGTCGGCTTCCTCGACGCTGAGCTCGAGCGCGCCGGTGTGCCGAGCTGCTCCGAGCTCTACGCCGGGCTGATCGACACGCTCGCGCTGGCACGCGAAATGTATCCCGGCAAGCGCAACGGCCTCGACGCGCTCTGCGAGCGCTTCGGAATCGACAACTCGCACCGCTCGATCCACGGCGCGCTACTCGATGCGCAACTCCTCGCCGAAGCCTACCTCGCAATGACGCGCGGCCAGGAGTCTCTGACGATCGACATGGCCGACCCCTCCGTCTCGTCGATCCTGCACGAGGCGCAGGGGAGCGAAGCGCCGAGCGCGGGGCCGCTTCCCGTCGCCGTGGTCGAGCCTACGGCAGAAGAACTCGAGGCGCACCGCGGCTACCTCGCGGCGCTCGCGAAGGAGACGAGAGGCCGTTGCGTCTGGCTGCAGCTAGAGCCGCTCGCCGACGCGATAGCCGCTTGACGGGCTTGTGCGAGGTCCGCGGGGCTCGCGCGCCGCGGCTTCTTTCCTGCTACGCTCGCGTGCGGGCAATCGCGCCCGCATTCCCGCCCGATCATGGCCGTCGATTACCTGCAGAAGATACTGACCGCGAAGGTCTACGACGTGGCGATCGAGTCGCCCCTCGATCTCGCGCCTTCGCTGTCGAGGCGCCTCGGCAACCGCATACTGCTCAAGCGCGAAGACCAGCAGCCCGTGTTCTCGTTCAAGCTGCGCGGCGCGTACAACAAGATGGCGCGTCTATCGGCGGCCGAGCGGGCTCGTGGCGTGATCGCCGCGTCCGCCGGCAACCATGCGCAGGGGGTCGCCCTCGCTGCGCAGAAGCTGGGCTGTACGGCGACGATCGTGATGCCGGTCACCACACCGCACATCAAGATTGCCGCGGTCGAGGCGCGCGGAGCGAAGGTCGTGCTTCACGGCGATTCGTACAGCGACGCGTACACGCACGCGATGCGCCTCAAGAAGCGCTCGCGGGCGACGTTCGTGCATCCGTACGACGATCCCGAGGTGATCGCGGGGCAGGGGACGATCGGGATGGAGATCCTGCGGCAGTGCCAGGGGCCGATCGACGCGATCTTCGTCGCCATCGGCGGCGGCGGGCTCGCGAGCGGGATCGCGGCGTACGTGAAGCGCGTGCGCCCCGACATCAAGGTAATCGGCGTGCAGCCCAAGGATTCAGACGCGATGGCGCGCTCGCTCGCCGCCGGCCGGCGCGTGAAGCTCGACCATGTCGGCCTCTTCGCCGACGGCGTCGCGGTGAAGCAGGTCGGCAGGGAGACCTACCGGCTCGTCAAGCAATACGTCGACGACATCGTCCTGGTCGACACCGACGCGACGTGCGCGGCGCTCAAGGACGTGTTCGAAGACACGCGCTCCGTGCTGGAACCCGCGGGCGCGCTCGCAATCGCCGGCGCGAAGGCATGGATCGAGCGGCATCGGGTACGGGAGCGGACGTTCGTTGCGATCGCGTGCGGTGCGAACATGAACTTCGACCGGCTGCGCTTCGTCGCCGAGCGCGCCGAGCTGGGCGAAGAGCGCGAGGCGGTCCTCGCCGTCACGATTCCCGAGGAGCCGGGGAGCTTCCGCGCGTTCTGCCGGCTCCTCGGCAAGCGCTCCATCACCGAATTCAACTATCGTTACGCGGATCCGAAGGTCGCACACCTGTTCGTGGGCATCGAAGTGGCGAACCGCCGCGAGACCGACCAGCTGCTCACCGAACTGCGCAGGCAGCGGATCCAGGCCTACAATTTCTCCGACAACGAGATGGCAAAGCTCCACGTCCGCTACCTCGTCGGCGGGCACGCGCCGGCGGCCAAAAACGAGATCCTCTATCGGTTCGAATTCCCGGAGCGTCCTGGCGCGCTGATGAAGTTCCTGAACAGCATGAGCCGGGGTTGGAACATCAGTCTCTTCCACTATCGCAACCACGGCGCCGACTACGGCCGGGTACTCGTCGGAATGCAGGTGCCGCCCTCGGACAAAGGCAAGTTTCGCGGCTTTCTCGATCGCCTCGGCTACGACTGCGTCGAGGAGACCGGCAATCCCGCGTACAAGATGTTCCTGGGGCGCTAAGCGCTGTCGCCGCGCGCGGGCGGCCGGGCGGCGGCGATTCCTGTCGTGCCCGGACCCGCGCTGGCCGAGCATGGCATAAGCCGAGCGGCGTCCGGTGCCCGTGACGCTCGGCGGCTTGTGCCATGCCGGCTTTACGAGAATGCGCCGGACGCCTGAGGGCAGGGTATGCCCCTGGGCGTCAGGCGAAGCCGTCGAAAACTTGCTCGTTGGTGGCAATTCTCGCCCAAATGCCCATGAAGCCCGATTCAGGCAAAGTTTATGCTCTAGGCAACCGGCTGTCCCCATGGCATATTTGCCCGCGACCCGTTGTGGCCCACAATTTGCTCATACTGAAAGGCGGAATTCCCGCAAAGGACAAGCATGGTGCCGGAGCAAAGCGCGTTGACGGGCGTCAAGGTGATGGTGATCGATGACTCGAACACCATTCGCCGCAGTGCCGAGATCTTCCTGCTGCAGGCAGGCTGTGCGGTGATCCTCGCCGAGGACGGATTCGACGCGCTCGCGAAGATCGCCGACCACCATCCCGATCTCGTCTTCGTCGACATCATGATGCCGCGCCTCGACGGCTATCAGACCTGCGCGCTGATCAAAAAGAACGCGAAGTTCCATTCGACGCCGGTCGTCATGCTCTCGTCGAAGGACGGCTTGTTCGATCGCGCGCGCGGGCGGATGGTCGGATCCGACCAATACCTCACCAAGCCGTTCACGAAGGAGAGCCTGCTCAAGGCGGTTGCGACGCACGTCGCCCGTCCGGCCTCCGGCGCAACGGTATCCGCCGCGAACTGACCCCGGCGTTCCCCCAGGACATTTGCAGGCGCGCTGCCGATCATGACCGTCAAGAGAATCCTCGTCGTCGACGACTCGCCCACCGAGCGGCACGTGCTGAACGACATGCTGACGAGGGCGGGCTACGAGGTGGTCGCGTGCGACAACGGCGACGACGCGGTCGCGAAGGCGAAGCAGATTCATCCTGACCTGATCCTGATGGACGTGGTGATGCCCGGTCTCAACGGGTTCCAGGCGACGCGCGCGATCAGCCGCGATGCGGAGACGAAGAACATCCCGATCGTCCTGTGCACGTCGAAGAGCGGAGAGACCGACAAGATCTGGGGAATGCGGCAGGGCGCCCGCGACTACCTCGTGAAGCCCGTCGACTTGGCCGAGCTCCTCGCCAAGATCGCCGCGCTTGCCTGAAGCCATCGCGCTCACTTTCCATGACGACCACCGTCCGCTCCCCCCGCATCGACCTGCAGTCTTTCCAGCAGGAGCTTGCGAATCGCCTCGCGGCCAAGACGGCGGCGCAGGTAGAGTCGTCGCGCCTCGGGCTCGCGTGCGGCGGCGAGCGGTTCCTGATCCGGCTCGGCGACGCGGCCGAAGTCGTCGCCGTGCCGCCGATCGCGGGCGTGCCGCTCACGCAGTCGTGGTTCCTCGGACTCGCCAATGTCCGCGGCAACCTCTACAGCATCGTCGACCTCGCGGCCTTCATCGGGCGTGAGGCGGCGCTGCTGCAGGGCACAGGCGGTCAGAGCCGGCTGGTTCTCTTCGGGTCGCGTGCAAGCGACCTCAAGGCCGGGATCGTCGTGTCGGGCGTGCTGGGCTTGCGCAACCTCGCCGAGCTCACGCCGACGGCGCCCGAGCCCGACGCCCCCGCGTGGTACGGGCAACGCTGGCTCGACGCCGACGGCGGCGCGTGGCAGGAGATCGAGCTCGCGCAGCTCGTCGCCGATCCTGCGTTTCTGCGCGTGGGGCTCTGAGAGGAGCTGAGGACGTGAATATTCCGAATGTCTCGACCGCCTTGCGACCGGGCTCCCGTCAGGAGGAAACATGGCGTTTGAGCTGAAAATGCCGAAGCTCGTCGGCGGTGACCGGCGACGCGAGCCGCCGGAGAACTTCGACCCGCCCACGACGCAGGTGCGAGCATCGGCGGACGCGGCTGCCTTCGATCCTCTCGCGGCGCCATCGCTGGTGGAGCAGATGCGCGCGGCGATCGCGGAGACGAAGATGCCGAAGAAGGTGCCGGTGATCGGCCACCTTCCGATCGTGCGGCAGTTCCAGATCCTCGGCGTGCTGCTCGTCGCGTTCGTCGTGCTCGCGGTGCTCGTCATGCTGCTCGACGTGAAGACCGCGTCGCAGGCGACGGCGTCGACGGCGACCGCGATCGAGATGCAGATGCTCTCGCAGCGTCTGGCGCGGGGCACGGCGCTCGCCTCGCAGGGCCAGGCGGCGGCCTTCAGCGCGATCAAGGACAGCCGCGACCGCTTCAAGATGGATCTCGACGCGCTTTCGCGCGGCGGGACGATCAAGGGCGTTACCGTCGACATCGCCGACGACGAGACGGTGAGCGGCATGCTCAAGGACATCAAGGCCCGATGGGATCGGGTGGACGCGAACACGGAGCGGTTGCTCGACAACCGGCAGAACCTCACGGATCTCGCGAAGGGCAACGCCGCGATCACCCAGGGCGTCGGGCGCATCGTCGAGCTCGCGCAGCTCGCAGGCGGCGATGCTGTCTCCCAGCTCGCCGCGCTCGCGCAGCGCATCGCCAAGAACGCCGGGGCGATCGTCGCCTCGGCCGAGGTCGACCCGGAGGTCGCGTCGATGCTCGCCAAGGATGCGAACGCGTTCCGCGACGCCCAGAGCGGGTTCGCGAGGTTCGTTGCGAGCCGCGGCGACGGCGGCACGCTCGGCGAGCTCGCGAAGCGCGCGGGCGCCTTCGACGCCAGCGTGGCCTCGGTCACGCAGAACATGGGGCGGCTCGTCTCGGCGAAGCAGGCGGCGCGCAGTGTCAACAATGACGCCGAAGCGCTGCTCGCCGACACGACGAAGCTCGCCGACCTCTACGAGGGCAGCGGCAAGTCGCGGGTGCCGCTGTGGTTCGCGATCATCTTCGCGCTGCTCGCGCTCAGCACGCTCCTCCTCCTCGGCAAGGTGTTCCTCGACGACGCGCGCGTGCGCGCCTTCGAGAGCGAGGACGAGAACAAGCGCAACCAGGAAGCGATCCTGCGGCTGCTCAACGAGATGGGCAATCTCGCCGACGGCGACCTCACCGTCCAGGCATCGGTGACGGAGGACGTGACCGGCGCCATCGCCGACTCGATCAACTTCACGATCGAGGAGCTGCGCACGCTGGTGAAGGGAATCAACTCGGCGACCGACCAGGTGACGAAGGCCACTCAGGAGGCGCAATCGATCTCGAACCGCCTCTTCGAGGCTTCGCAGCGGCAGAATCGCGAGATCCACGATGCCTCCGCGTCGGTGCTGCAAATGGCGCAGTCGATCAACGAAGTGTCGCAGTCGGCCGGGCAGTCGGCGAAGGTCGCGCAGCAGTCGCTCGCCGCGGCGGAGAAGGGCGCGCAGTCGGTGCAGAACCAGATCTCCGGGATGAACGAGATCCGCGCGCAGATCCAGGACACGTCGAAGCGGATCAAGCGGCTCGGGGAATCCTCGCTCGAGATCGGCGAGATCGTCGAGTTGATCTCCGATTTGACCGAGCAGACCAACATCCTAGCGCTGAACGCCGCGATCCAGGCGGCATCCGCGGGGGAGGCGGGCCGCGGGTTCACCGTGGTCGCGGAGGAGGTGCAGCGGCTCGCCGAGCGTTCCGGCGAGGCGACCAAGCAGATCGAGGCGATCGTCAAGACAATTCAGGCCGACACGCAGGACGCGGTGGCGGCGATGGAGAAGTCGACGGTCGGTGTCGTCGAAGGCACGAAGCTCTCCGACACCGCGGGCGGGGCGCTCGAGGAAATCCGCCGCGTCTCGCGCGAGCTCGCCGAGCTGATCAGCAGCATCTCGACGCAAACGCAGAAGCAATCCGCTTCGGTGACCGACGTGACCCGGGGAATGCAGGGAATCCTGCAGATCACCGAGGAGACCACCGAGGGCACGAAGCAGACGAACGTGTCGATCGGACAGCTCACCAAGCTCGCCGCGGAGCTGCGCAGCTCGGTGGCGGGATTCAAGGTCTAGAGGATGCTCGCCGAGACCTCCATCGTCGCTGAGGCTCCCCGCGCCGCCCCGGCGTTCGACGTGGGCCCGCTCTCTTGGGTGCACGCCGAAATCGGCCAATCGCTCGCTCACGGCCTAGCGTCGCTGACGGCGTACAGGGCCGAGCCGTCCGATCCAACGCCGCTCAAGCATGCGCGTGCGCATGTCCACCAGGCGGCTGGCGCGATCCAGATGGTGGGAATGGATGCGGTGGTCGCCTACACCGACGAAATCGAGCGGCAGCTCGCGCGCCTCGAGGAGTCCGGGACCGACGTCGACGCGGTTCATGCGGTCGTCGACCGCGCGTGCAAGAAGCTCGTGATCTTCCTCGACGCGGTCGCCGGCGGTGAGCCGCCGGTCCCGCTCAAGCTCTTCCCCGAGTACGAAGCGATGCAGCTCGCGCGCGGCGTCAAGGCGGCGGCGCCCGCGGATCTCTTCTTTCCGGATCTCGACGCGTGTCCCCGCGCGGTCGCGCCGCCGTCCCCGGTCCCGGTCGACAAGCTCGCTTCGCAGCTCGTCAAGCAGCGCCGGAACTACGAGCGGGGGCTCCTCGCGTTCCTGCGCGGCGATCAGGATGGCGCGCGCAAGATGCGCGATGCGGTCGCCGGCATCGAGGGCGCGAGCTCGCGCCAGAGCGCACGCGACTTCTGGTGGACCGTCGAGGCGTTCTTCGACGCGATCGTCGAAGGCGGCCTCGATCCGGGGTTCGGCCCGAAGCAGCTCGCCGCGCGCATCGACCTGCAGATACGGCGCGTCGTCGAAGGCTCGTCGAAGGTCGCCGACCGGCTGCGCCGCGAAGTGCTCTACTACGTTGCCGTCAGCATGCCGGTCGCCCCGTCCGTGCAGGCGGTGCAACAGGGCTTCGGCCTCGGCGCGCTGATTCCGTCGGCCGAAGTGCTCAACGCCGATGTCGTCCGCCTGCATCCGATCCTCCGCGACGCGCGCGAGCAGCTCGCTGCGGCGAAGGATATGTGGCTCAAGGTGACGACCGGTCGCTCGGAGAGCCTGCCGAACCTGAAGCGCACGCTCGACGCCGTGCACGCCGACGCGAAGGAGATCGACAACCCGGCGCTCAAGAAGCTCACCGGTTCGCTCGTCACGCGCCTCGAAAAGATGCCTCCGTCGGGAAACGTGTCGGATCCACTCGCAATGGAGTACGCCACTGCGATGCTTCTCGCGGAGAACGCCGTCGACAAGTTCGGCAACCTCTCGAGCGAGTTTCCGAAGCAGGTCGAGGCGATGCTCGCTCGCCTCGACGCTGCGCAGGCGTCGCGGGCCATTCCGGCGGCGACCGCACCGATCCTCGACGAGATGTTCCGCCGTGCACAGGAGCGCCTTCTGCTCACGCAGGTCGCGCGCGAGATCCAGGTGAACCTGCGGCGGATGGAGCAGGTGCTCGACGCCTTTTTCCGCGATCACTCGAAGCGCGCCGAGCTCGCCACCCTCTCGAAGGACAGCCAGCAGATCCGCGGGGCGCTCAAGATGCTCGGGCAGGACGACGCCGAATGCCTGCTCGGTCTCTGCCAGGAGCAGATCGACAGCTACGGCGATCCCGACGCCGCGATCGACGGAGAGGGCCTGGAGCTTCTCGCCGAATCGCTGTCGGGGCTCGGATTCTACGTCGAAGCGATGGAGCAGCAGCGGCCGGATCGGCAGCGGCTGATCGCGCCGCTCCTGGCGAAGCGACTCGGCGAAGCGCCCGCCGAGCCCGTCGACCGTCACGCGGAGACCGTCGAGCACGCCGTCGACGAGATGCGCAACGCACTGCCGGCTCTGCTTGCGGAAGTGCATCGTGCACCCGCCGACGGTGCCGCACGGGCGGCGTTGAAGGCGCGCCTCAACGATCTGGTCAACGACGCGAAGCTGATCGACGATTCCGAGCTCGCGCGCAAGGCCGAGGCGGCGCTCGCGGAGCTCGACGCTGGCGGAAGCGCCGCGCTCGAGGCGGCCGTCGCCGCGATCGCCGAAAGCAGCACCGCTGCACTGGCCCCGACACCCGTGCCGTCGGAAGAAACGCAACGTCTGCTCGCCACCGATGCGACGACGCTCGACGCGGAGCTGCTCGACATCTACCTGACGGAGGCCGCGGACGTCCTCGACGCGATCGCGACGAATCGCGGCGAGCTCGAGTCGAACCCCGGCGATCGCGACGCGCTGCGCACCGTGCGGCGGCAGTTCCACACGCTGAAGGGCAGCGGCCGGATGGTCGGCCTCACCGAGCTCGGCGAGCACGCGTACAGGGTCGAAGCCATTCACAACCGCCTGCTCGAGGAAGAACACCCGGTGACGCCGGCGGTGATCTCGATGATCGGCGTCGCGGAGGCGGAATTCCGTGCCTGGATAGAATCGCTTAAGCAGAGCGGGCAGGTCACGGCGAACCCGGCGAAGCTCGTCGCGGCGATCGCCGCCGTCGAAGCCGAGCTTCCGTCTGAGGGCGAGCCGACGGCCAACGAGCCGGCGGCGCCGGCCGACGCGCTCACCGCAAGCATCGAGCTCCCCGAGCTCGCCGACGTGCACGCCGACGACGAGGAGCCGCAGCACGCACCGGCGCTCGCCGTCGCCGACGCGCCGGAGCCCCACGGCGTGTCTGCGGCGGAAGTCGGCCTCCCCAGCATCGATGCCGCGCCGCCGGCGGCGATGATCGAGCTGCCGGAGCTCGGTGGCGGGGGGGGCCGGTCGCCCGCCGCCCCGGTGCGCGGAGGGGCGGCCCGGGGGGCCGGGGGGGCGGACCGGGAGGACAAAGGGCCCCC
>Ga0335069_10006028_pt1 | contig 17715 bp, 17 predicted proteins | sample Lox_Sample_11_FD_206714 | JGI IMG/M metagenome (GOLD analysis project Ga0335069, IMG submission 206714) | Soil microbial communities from Loxahatchee National Wildlife Refuge, Florida, United States - Lox_Sample_1.1 | ecosystem: Environmental > Terrestrial > Soil > Wetlands | place: USA... | reverse complement strand
CTGCGCATCCTCGGTGATGCCGGTGCCCACCGCCATGCCCAGGAACGCCGCCCCCTCGGGCGCCGTCCCGGCGGCATCCAGCGAGGAGGCGGTCCCCAGGACCAGGCAGGACGTCATGGCGATGAGAGCAAGGCCGCTTCGGCGCACGGGAACAACTTCGCCGGCGCGCGGGCGGAAGTCAACCCCGCGTGGGGCGCCTGCGCGCGGGGCGCCCCGGCCCCGGGGGCCTACGCGCGCAGCGGGATTTCCAGCGTGAAGCGGCTGCCGATCCCCGGGGTGCTGTCCACGCTCACCTCCCCGCCGTGCGCGCGGGCCACGCTGCGGGCAATCGAGAGGCCGAGTCCCGAGCCTTCCCCGCCGGTCGCCTTGCCGCGATAGAACCGTTCGAAGATGAGCGGCAGCTCCGCCTCCGGAATGCCCGGGCCGTTGTCCTGGACGCTGAACGCGATGGTCCGATCCGAGGGGCGCGACACTTCCACCGTGACCGTGCCTCCCGCGGGCACGAACTTCACGGCGTTGGACACCAGGTTCGAGAGGGCGATCTGCACGCGCTGCCCATCGCAGACCACGGCAAGCGCGGGATCCGTGTCCTTCAGCTCCAGGTGCACCCCCTTTCGGCGTGCCGCCTCGCGGAACCCCGCCGCGGCCACCTCCACGAGGTCCGCGACCGAATGCCGCCCCAGCGCGAGCCCCGCGATGCCGGCGTCCAGCCGCGAGAGGTCCAGCAGGTTGGACGTGATCCACTGCAGGCGCGCAATCTGTCCCTGGCTCTCCTCGAGGAACTCCTGTCGCGCGGCGGGGTCGTCCGCCGCGTGGCCCTGGAGCAGCTCGTTGAACGTGGCGAGGGCGGTGATCGGGGTACGGAGCTCGTGGGAGGCATCCGCCACGAAGCGCGAGAGCGAGTCCCGCTCGGCGCGCAGGTCGCGGAAGGAAGCCTCCAGGTTCTCCGCCATGCCGTTGAACTGGCGGGCCAGGTCGCCGATCTCGTCGCGGCGCTTCGTGGCGGCGCGCGCGCTCAGGTCGCCGTCCGCCATGCGCCGGGAGGTGAGCGCGAGGCTGCGCAGCGGGTCGGAGATGGTTCGGCCGATCAGGAAGCCGGCCACCGCCGCCACCACCAGCGCGCCGACTCCGGAGAGGAGGATGGCCGTCCGCATCGGGCTGATGGCCTGCTTGCTGAGGCTGAGCGGGCTGGACATTTCCACCCACCCCAGCGGCAGGTCCGGGGCGCCGACCGGCAGCGTGGTGGACAGGAGTTGCCGGGAGGGCGGGGGCTCCGTGCGCGGCGGCGGCGGGTGGCCGGGGAGGTTTTCGAACACGAACCGCCGGCCCCACGGCGTGGGGATCCTCCGCGCGAAGACGAAGGAGGTGCCCAGCGGAAGGTCGCGCAGGAGCGGCATCAGCTCCCGCGGCCGTATCGAGCTCAACTCCCGGCCGCGGCTGGGCATGGGAATGATGATGGGGAGGGATTCGCCGCGCTCCGGGGTCACCTCGCCGCGAAGCTCGGTGAGCCCGGAGGGGATCAGCCACAGGAAGTCATCCGGCAGCCCCGGGTCACCGGAGTCGGCTACCACGGTGCCGTCGGAATCCAGGATGCGCACCCTCGCGTCGCCCAGGAAGGCGGACGTGGAGGCGAGCTCCTCCAGCGCGATCCGGCGGACCGGCGGGCCGAGGAACCTCTGCGCGAGCTCGGCAATCTGCTGCGCGTTGGCCCTCAGGTACGCGCTCTCCTCCCGCCCGACATAGCTCTGCACGATGGACAGGGCGGCCGCCCCCATCAGGGTGACGGAGAGCAGGATCAGGAGCGCGTAGCTGGCCGCCAGCCTCCACCGGATCGTCCGGAACATTCTATCTCTTCACGCCGGGCACCCTACAGGGAGCGCGCGTTGGACGCGGCTCCGACGGAGGGACTTCCGCGCATCCCGGGGCCGAAGCCGTCCGTGCCCGCACCGGGGGCAAACCCGAGCTCCCTCAGGGTGACGCCCAGCCAGGGCCGTGACGGGTCGGACGGGTTCTGCCCGAGGGTCACGCTCACATCGGAGGCCTTTCCATCCGGGCGGTGGACCACGGTGAGGGTCAGCGTGTCACCGGGCTTGTGAGCTCCCACGGCCTGGATGATCTGGGCAGGGCTGCCGATGTCTTTCCCGTCGATCTTCGTCACCACGTCCCGCGCCGTGATGCCCGCCATTGCCGCGGGTCCTCCCGCCGTGACGTCCACCACGATCGCGCCGTTCATCATGGCCCGGCCGCCGAACCGCGCAGGCGCCGCGAGGTACTGCAGGCCCATCCAGGGCGCATCCGTGTCGGGGCTCTTTGCCAGGGTGACCTTCACGTCATGCGTATCCTCCTGGCCCCAGGAGGATACCGCCAGGGTGAGCGTGTCTCCGACCTTGCGGGAGGCAACCAGGTCGGCAAGCGCGTTGCGCTCGTCCACCGTGGTGCCGTCCACGGAAAGGACCAGGTCGCCCTTCTTCAATCCTGCTTTCTCGGCCGGGCTGTTCGGCGCAACGCCTTCCACGAGCGCCCCTTCCATTGGGAACATCCCGCCGAACCCGCGCATCCCGGGTCCCGCGGCCAGCTCGTCGGCACGCCCCGGCAGCGGCAGGATGCCGATCCACGGCCGCCCGTCCCGTGAACCCACCGTCACGCCCAGGTCTTTCAGCGTGTCCCCGTGGCGAAGCTTCAGGGTCACCGTATCCCCGCTCTTGCGGTTGCCGATGGCCTGGCGCAGCGATGCCGCGTCGGAGACCGCGGACCCGTTGGCCTCCAGGATGATGTCTCCCCGCTGCACGCCCGCCGTGGCCGCGGGGCTTCCCGGCTGCACGGCAACTACCAGTACCCCCGCGTCCGCCGCGGGGGCGGCATCCGTTTTCCCTTGCGCAAAGGCGGGCGCGGCGAGGAGCGCGGCCGCCAGCAGCCCCAACAGTCTTCGATGCATCATGGTTCGAGTACCTCCGGGCACCAACCTACGCTCCCGTGATTATCGTCGGTTTGCGGTGCCGTTAAAGTTTATTAATAGAAGGGAGGGGTTGTCGCGGGCGGGAGGACCGGCGCCCGAGGCTACCCGGGCTTCTGCGTGAACATGTAGCCGGTTCCGCGAACCGTGATCAGCCACCGGGGCGAGGCGGGATCCGCTTCCAGCTTCTCGCGGAGGTGGCGCACGTGCACGTCCACCGTGCGCTGCGAGTCCACGCTGCTGTCGTAGCCCCACACGATCTCGAGGAGGGAGTCGCGGCTGAAGACCTGGTCCGGGTGCGTCACGAAGTGGCGCAGCAGCCGGTACTCCGTTGGGGTGAGCATCACGGGGCGGCCGTCACGCTCCACGCGCATGCGCTGCAGGTCCACCACGACGTCCCCGAACGAGGCCCGCTCCACCGCGGACGGCGAGGCGAGCTCGCCATACGCCCGCCGAAGGGCGGCGTGCACGCGGGACAGCAGCTCCCGGAAGGAGAACGGCTTGACGATGTAGTCGTCGGCGCCGAGCTCCAGCCCGAGCACCTTGTCCACTTCCTCGTCCCGCGCCGTCACCATGAGGATGGGAAGGGAACGGCCTTCCTCTCTCAACAGGCGGCACACGTCGAAACCGCTCATGTCCGGCAGGCGCACGTCCAGGAGCAGGAGGTGCGGTGCCGCCTGGCCGCGCGAGCCCCGCGCCAGCTCCAGCGCCCGTGCGCCGTTTGCCGCCACCAGGACGGTGAATCCTTCCGACTTCAGGCCGTACTCCAGGCCGCGCGCCACCGAGGGCTCATCCTCGACCACCAGGATGGTTTCGCCGGGCATCGCCACGAAGTGTAGCACGGTCCGGCGGGCACGAGGAAGGAGGCCGCCTGCCGTCCACGCTGGCCGGGAGGCCGGCCGTCAGCCCGCGCATCCGCGAGGGGCACCCGCGGCGCGGCCGCCGTTGCGACTCACCTCGGCAGCCTCTCGTAGTCCATGAAGCGGTGCGGAAGCGAGCCCGCCCGGCCCGGGGTCTCCCGCACGAGCGCCCACTGGCTCCAGTCCACCACGGGGAACGCGGCATCTCCCTCCACCTCCGCATCCACCCGCGTGAGGTACATGCGGCGGGCCGCGGGGAGAAACCGCGAGTAGACCTCGGCGCCGCCGATGACGAATGCCTCTTCCGATCCCGTGGCGGCCGCCGCCTCCAGGGCTTCCGCCGTGCCGTGGACCACGGTGCAGCCGGGGATTCGAAGGCCCCGGTCGCGGCTCAGCACGATGTTGGTGCGGCCGGGGAGAGGCCGGCCCATGGACTGGAACGTGGACCTGCCCATGATGACCGGGTGCGCCATGGTGAGCCGCTTGAACCGCGCCAGGTCGCCGGGCAGTTTCCACGGCAGCGCGCCGAGGCGGCCGATCACGCCGTTGGAGGCCACCGCGGCGATCAGGGAGACCGTCACCGGGGTCCCTACACGGAAATGGCCGCCCGGATGGGGGGGTAGGGATCGTAGGATTCGAAGACCACGTCCTCGAACCGGAAGTCGAACAGGTCCTTCACGGACGGGTTCAGCCGCAGCCTGGGCAGGGCGCGGGGCTCGCGCTGCAGCTGCAGCCGCACCTGCTCCACGTGGTTGCGGTAGATGTGCGCATCCCCGAGGGTGTGGATGAACTCGTGGGCGACCAGCCCGCAGGCCTGCGCCACCATGTGGGTGAGCAGGCTGTACGAGGCGATGTTGAACGGCACGCCGAGGAAGAGATCCGCGCTCCTCTGGTACAGCTGGCACGAGAGGCGCCCTTCTGCCGAGTAGAACTGGAACAGGCAGTGGCAGGGAGCGAGCGCCATGCGGTCCAGGTCCGCCACGTTCCACGCCGAGACCACGTGCCGCCGCGACCACGGCTGTTCGCGCAGGGACTTCACCACGGCGGCGACCTGGTCGATGGTGCCCCCGTCCCGCGCCGGCCACGAGCGCCACTGGCTTCCGTACACCGGGCCCAGCTCGCCCGCGGCGTCCGCCCACTCGTCCCAGATGTGCACGCCGGCGTCCTGGAGGGAGCGGACGTTGGTTTCCCCGCGCAGGAACCACAGCAGCTCGTGGACGATCGCCCGGGTGGAGAGCTTCTTGGTGGTCATGAGCGGGAAGCCCGCCCCGAGATCGAAGCGCATCTGCCAGCCGAAGACGCTCCTGGTCCCGGTCCCGGTGCGGTCGGGCCGATCCACGCCGTGATCCAGCACGTGGCGGCAGAGGTCCAGGTACTGCTTCATGAACGATCGCTCTCCCTTCCTTGCCCCGGGGCGCCGCGGCCCCCGGTGGTTCCCCGTCGCGCCCGCGCACGGTCGCCGGCCCGCGCCACCGCCCTGGCGATCTCGTCCAGGACGGCGGGCAGCACGAGCAGGGGCGCCAGGCGCGCCCACTGCGCCGCGGTGAGGCCCACCGCCCCGAACACCGTGTCCAGGCCCGGTACATACAGTACCACGAGAACCAGCGCGAGGGAGGACAGGGACGCGTACTGCATCCAGCGGTTGGAGAAGACCCCGATGGCGAACACCGAGGAGCGCTCCGAGCGGTTGGTGTACGCCCGCAGCACCTGGCACAGGGAGAGCGTGACGAAGGCCATGGTCCGGGCCGCCGCGACGGAGCCGTCCAGCTTCCAGCCGATCCAGAACGCGAGCAGCGTGACCGCCGTGATGGCCACCCCCTGCACCACGAGCCCCGCGGTCATGGCGCGGTCGATGATGGGCCGGGAAACCGGCCGCGGGGGCCGGTCCATGATGCCGGGCTCCTCCTTCTCCATCCCGAGCGCGAGCGCGGGTGCCCCGTCGGTGAGCAGGTTCATCCACAGGAGCTGCACGGCCGTGAGCGGCAGGGGCCACCCCAGCAGCGTGGCGACGAAGATCGTTCCGATCTCCCCCACGTTGCACGAAAGCAGGAACGAGACGAACTTGCGGATGTTGGAGAAGATCGTGCGCCCCTGCTCCACCGCGGAGACAATGGAGGCGAAGTTGTCGTCCGTGAGCACCATGTCGGCCGTCTCTCGCGCGACGTCCGTGCCGCCCAGGCCCATGGCGATCCCGATGTCGGCGCGCCTGAGCGCCGGGGCGTCGTTGACCCCGTCCCCGGTCATGGCCACGACGTGGCCTTCGCGGCGCAGGCAGTCCACGATGCGCACCTTGTGCTGCGGGGAGACACGGGCGAAGACCGCGGCGGTGCCAAGCGCGCGGGCGAGCTGCGCGTCGTCCATGTCCTCGATCTCGGGCCCGCTCACCACGGCGCCGCCCGGGCCCAGCAGGCCGACGTCCCTGCCGATGGCCGCCGCGGTCTGCGCCAGGTCCCCGGTGGCCATGATGACGCGGATCCCCGCGCGGTGGGCGGTGCGCACCGCCGCGGCCGCCTCGGGCCGGGCCGGGTCCCGCATCCCCACGAGGCCAAGGAACGTGAGGTCGGCCTCCGCCGTCGCTTCCCGCAGCGGGAGCGAAACCTCGGCGAGCTCGCGGACCGCGAGGCCCATCACCCGCAGGGAGCGGGAGGCCATCTCCGCGCCGGTTGCCAGTGTCCGCTCGCGGCGCCGCGCGTCCAGTGGCTCGTCGGTCGCGCCCACGCGGATACGGCTGCACCGGGCCAGGAGCAGGTCCGGCGCGCCCTTGACGAACAGCCGGTGGGTCGCGGCGGCGCCGGCCAGGCGGTGCAGCGTGCTCATGCGCTTGCGAACGGAATCGAAAGGGATTTCCGCGATGCGCGGCGCGCGCGCCTCGGCGCTTTCCCGCCGCAGCCCGGCCTTCCACGCCGCGGCCACCAGTGCGGCTTCGGTGGGGTCTCCCGTGGCGCGGAAGTCCGCGCGGGTGCCCGCGCCGCCACCGGCGAGACCGACCGCGCCGCCGGGCGGGAGCTCCAGCCGTGCATCGCTTGCCAGGAGGCCTGCCTCCAGCAGCAGCCGGGTCGAGCTGTCATCGCCCAGCCGCAGGGAGCCTTCGCGCGGCACCGGCACGCTGCGGCCGCCGTCCACCCACAGCACCTCCGCCGTCATCTCGTTCTGCGTGAGCGTGCCGGTCTTGTCCGTGCAGATCACGGTGGCGCTCCCGAGGGTCTCCACCGCGGCCAGCCGCCGGACCAGGGCGTGGCGCCGTACCATCTCCCGCATGCCCAGGGCAAGGCAGACCGTCACGATGGCCGGAAGCCCCTCGGGCACGGCGGCGATGGCAAGGCTCACCGAGGTGAGGAACATCGTGAGGATGTCGCGGCCGTCGAGGATGCCGATCACGAACACCACCGTACATATGGCCAGCGCGGAAATGCCGAGGACGCGGCCGACCTGCGTGAGCTTGCGCTGCAGCGGCGTGGTCTCGTCAATCTGTTCTTCCAGCAGGGAGGCGATGAGCCCGATCTGCGTGAGGCGCCCCGTCGCGGTCACCAGCCCGCGACCGCGGCCGCTCGCCACCGTGGTGCCCATCCACGCCATGGTGGTGCGGTCCGCCACCGGGGCGTCCACGGCGGGAAGCCCCTCCGCGTTCTTCTCCACGGGCGTGGACTCGCCGGTGAGAGCCGCCTCCTGCATCGCAAGGTTGACGGTCTCCACCAGCCGCAGGTCCGCGGGCACCCGGCTTCCGGCCTCCAGCAGCACCACGTCCCCGCGCACCAGGGTGCGGGCGGCGACCCGCCCTCCGTGTCCCCCGCGGATCACGCGCGCCTCGGGCGCGCTCATGCCGCGCAGGGAAACGAGCGCCCGGTCGGCGCGGGACTCCTGCACGACCCCGATGACGGCGTTCAGGATGACCAGCAGGAGGATGACCGCCGCGTCCAGCCACTCGCCAAGGAAGACGGACACCACCGCCGCGGCCACGAGCAGCAGGACCAGGAAGTCCCGAAACTGGCCGAGCAGGAGGGAGAGGAACGACGCCGGCGGATCCTGCGGAAGCTCGTTGGCGCCGTCCTGTTCCAGGCGGCGCGCGGCTTCCCCGGGAGCGAGGCCGGCCGCCGGGTCGGTGTCCAGGAGCCGGGCGGTCTCCCCGGGAGACCGGCAGTGAAACGCGGGAGCATCGGGGACGGCAGCGGCGCCCCCGCCGCCGATCACAGCGTGTCGCTCCGGTTGACGACCTTGTTCAGGGGATACTCGATGATCCCGTCCGCGCCCTTCTCGATGAGGCGCGGCACGATGTCCCGCACCACCGACTCCCGCACCATGATCTCCACCGAGTACCAGTGCGTGTCGTGCAGCTTGGCCACCGTGGGGGAGGTGATGCTGGGAAGCAGGCCGATCACCTGGTCGAAGCTCGCTTCCGGCACGTTCATCTTGAGGCCCACCATGTTCTCCGCGGCCAGCGCCCCGCGAAGCAGCAGCGCGATGTGCTGGATCTTGCGCTTCTTGGCCGGGTCCCTCATGGCCGCGCGGTTGGCGATGAGCTTGGTGTTGGTCTCCAGCAGGGTATGCACGATCTTGAGGCCGTTGGCGCGCAGCGTGGTGCCCGTTTCCGTGACCTCCACGATGGCATCCACCAGCCCGTCCACCGCCTTGGCCTCGGTGGCGCCCCAGGAGAACTCCACCTTCACGGGGATCTTGCGCTCGGCGAACCAGCGCCGCGTGAAGCCCACGAGCTCGGTGGAGATGGTCTTGCCCGCGCAGTCCTCGGGGGCATTGATGGGAGACGCGGCGGGGCAGGCCAGGACCCACTTCGCCTTGCTGGTGCTGGCCTTGGAGTACACGAGGTCCGTGACGATCTCCACGTCCGCCTCGTTCTCCATGATCCAGTCCAGCCCCGTGAGCCCGGCGTCCAGCACGCCGTTTTCCACGTAACGCGCCATTTCCTGGGCCCGCACGAGGTTGCACGTGATCTCGGGGTCGTCAATGGAAGGAAAGTAGGACCGCTCCGACACGCCGATCTTCCAGCCCGCCTTCTGGAACAGCTCGATGGTGGCGCGCTCCAGGCTTCCCTTGGGGACGCCGAGCTTGATGAGGTGATCTTTCATTTCTTTCCCCCGTGGGCCTGGTCGCCGTACACCGTGGCCGGGTCGAACACCCGCACGCCGTCCACGCGTTCGGTCCCTCCCTCCACCACGCGGTAGAAGCAGGACCGGTAGCCGGTGTGGCAGGCCGCGTCCCCGATCTGGCGCACCTTGGCAAGGACGCAGTCCGCGTCGCAGTCGATGCGCAGCTCCTTGACCTCCTGGATGTTGCCCGAGCTTTCCCCCTTCTTCCAGAGGGACTTCCGGGAGCGGCTCCAGTAGTGCATGACGCCGGTCTTCTGGGTGAGCTCCCAGGATTCGGCGTTCATGTAGGCCACCATCAGGACCTCGCCGGTTTTCCAGTCCTGCGCGACGGTGGTGACCAGTCCGTCCTGCTTGCTGAAGTCGAGCGGTACCATTGTAGGGCGTCTCCTCCTGTGCGCGGCCTCGCGCCGGTCCCTCAGAGCGTGACGTCCGACTTGCGGCGCCGGTACGAAGCATCCGCGCCGAAGATCAGGTCGTAGGTGTCCATCGCGATCTGCAGCTCCTCGTTGGTCTGCACCACCAGGATCGCGATGGGCGAGAAGGGAGCCGAGACGATTCCCTCCGAGGACGCCACCGACGCGTTCAGGCCGTAGTCCATGAAGATACCGAGGTTCTCCAGCCGGTGGCAAATGCGTTCGCGCATCTTCACGCCGTTCTGGCCGATGCCGCCGGTGAACACCAGGGCGTCCACCTTCACGAGGTTGGCCACGTAGGCGCCCACGTACTTGCGCACGCGGTACGCATAGACCTCCAGCGCCTGCTGGGCGCGCGGGTTGCCCCGGGCCGCCTCGTCCTCCAGGTCGCGAAGGTCGTTGGAGATCCCCGAGAGGCCCAGGAGGCCGCTCTTCTTGTTGAGGAGGGAGTTCACCTCGGGGGCGCTGTAGCCCCGGCGGGTGAGGAAGTCGATGATGGCGGGATCGATGTCGCCGCTGCGCGTCCCCATCATCAGCCCTTCCAGCGGCGTGAAACCCATGGAGGTGTCGATGGAGCGGCCGTGCTCGATGGCCGTCACCGAGGCGCCGTTTCCAAGGTGGCACGTGATGACGTTCGTGTTGAGCGGTTCCCGCCGCAGGAACTCCATGGCCCGGCCCGCCACGTAACGGTGGCTGGTGCCGTGGAAGCCGTAGCGCCGGATCTTGTATTTCTCGTACAGCTCGTAGGGGAGGCCGTAAAGGAACGCGGCAGGGGGCATGGTCTGGTGAAACGAGGTGTCGAACACCGCGACCTGTCGGACGGCGGGCAGCACGGCCTGCGCCTCCTTGATGCCGATGAGGTTGGGCGGGTTGTGGAGGGGGGCGAGCTCCACGTTCTTCTCAATGGCGGCCACCACGCTCTCGTCGATGATGACCGACGACGCGTACTGCTCACCGCCGTGCACCACGCGGTGACCCACGCCGGCGATCTCCCCGAGATCGGACACCACGCCCTTCTCGGGGTCCGTGAGGGCCTCCCGCACGAGCTCCATTGCCGCCTTGTGATGCGGCACCTGCACTTCCCGGGCGTAGTCGCTTCGGGGGGTCTTCTGGCTGATCCGACCCTTCAGCTCCCCGATTCTCTCCACCATCCCGCGGCCAAGACTGGTCCGCCGGGGCATCCCCCACACCTCGTATTTCAGGGACGAGCTTCCGCAGTTGATGACGAGAATCTTCTTTTCAATGGCAGGCGATCGTTGAGCAGCTTCTGCAGCCGGCATGGGGACCTTCTTCCTGCGATCTCAGAGTGGTGTTCCTACTTTTTAGCAGAATTGCACCAACTATGCTACCATGCGAGGCGCGTCGCCGCATCATGGCAAGCCTGGTGTATCACTCCGGGGCGCTCGGAGACTTCATCACGACCCTGCCGGCCGTCGAGGTGTGGAAGAGGGAGCACCCCGGTGAGCCGCTCGTGCTGCTCGGGCGACCCGCGCACGGTGCGCTGGTCCCCCACCTCTTTCGCGAGACGTGGGATGCGGGCAGCGTGCGCTTCGCGGGGCTGTTCTCGCGCCTGGGCGGTGCCGCCGCGGCGCGGGAGCTTCTTGCCGGGATCACATCGGCGCTGGTGTTCGCGCGGGAGGCGAGCCCGCTGTTCTCCGCGTTGCGCGGCTGCGGCCTCGCCGAGCTGGTACGCCAGGACCCGTTTCCGGATCTCGAGGTCCACGTGGTGGACTATCACCTCCAGCTCTTCGGGGACCGCGTGCGCCCATCGGATCGGACGCCGCGCATCACGGCACCGAGCGCACCTGCCACGGACCTCGCGGCGATTCACCCCGGCAGCGGGAGCGCCCGCAAGAACTGGCCGCGAGATCGTTTCGAGGAACTGGCTTCCGCGCTTTCCAGCCGGGGGCAACGCGTTGCGTGGATCACGGGCCCGGCAGACGACCCGCGCCCACCGCGGGGCGCCGCGGAGTCGTGGAGCAACCTTCCGCTCCCCGATCTTGCGGCCCGACTGTCTGCCTGCAGGCTGTTCGTTGGCAACGATTCGGGCGTTTCGCACCTGGCCGCCGCGGTGGGATGTCCCGCCATGGCGCTGTTCGGCGCTTCCAGCGAGCGCGTGTGGTCGCCGCGCGGGCCCCGGGTGACCGTGGTACGGGCATCCACGGGACGCCTCGAAGACATTTCCCTCCGCGAGGTGACTGCGCGTGTCCTGGATTTTCTTGGATGGGGCCGATGATGGACCGTTCGCTCAGCTCGCGTGGAGCTGGTCTTGCTGGCGCAAGAGCGGTCTCGCCTCCGGCCTGTCGGTCGATCTTCCCACAGGGGCGGGACTGACCGCTGAACAGAAGAGAGACGCGGGGAAGGAGAGCCTTCTTCTTCCCCGCGCGGGAAGCGGGAGCTCCCTACTTCCTCTTCTTGGCGGCCTTCTTGGCAGTCTTCTTGGCCGGCTTCTTCTTGGCGACCTTCTTGGAGGTCTTCTTCGCGCTCTTCTTTACAGCCACGGTAGCCCCTCTCGTCTCATAGGATGAAAACCGTCTCAGAGCATAGTATTTCGCACGTCACTTGTCAAGACTTTCGCGCGTTTCGAACGGAATTTTTTCCGGCGACCTCGAGGAGGCTCGGCGGGCCGGTGGAGAGGCACGAACGGGTGCCGGTCGGTCGTCGAACGGCTGTTCGTCGGATAGCTTCGCCCGTCAGGCCGGCGGCGCCGCGGCGGAGGACACGAGCAGGCGCACCCGGTTGTCGCGCACGTCCACCACGCCGGCCCCCACGCGGACGGACTTCTCCGACCCGCCCGCGGTGACGCGAAGGTCACCGGCCACCACGCAGGCCACCAGCGCCGCGTGGTCGGCCAGCACGCCGAGCTCGCCGGACGCGGTGGGAACCACGAGGAACTCGCAGGTGCCGGATGCGGCGGTGCCCTCCGGCGTTTCCACGGTCCAGGCGAGCGGCGCGCTCATGCCTGCGCCATCTTGCGCGCCTTCTCGCGCGCCTCGTCCACGGTACCGACGTACAGGAAGGCCTGCTCGGGAAGGCCGTCGCACGCGCCGTCGATGATCTCGCGGAAGCTGGCCACCGTCTGCTCGCGCGTCACGTGGCGGCCCGCGAACCCGGTGAACTGCTCGGCAACGAAGAACGGCTGGCTGAGGAAGCGCTCGATGCGCCGCGCGCGCGATACCGTGGCCTTGTCCTCCTCCGAGAGCTCGTCGTAGCCGAGGATGGCGATGATGTCCTGCAGGTCGCGGTATCGCTGCAGGCACTGCAGCACCGCCTGCGCCACCGCGTAGTGCTCTTCCCCGACGTAGTAGGGGTAGAGGATGCGGCTGGAGGAGGCGAGCGGGTCCACCGCCGGGTAGATTCCCTTCTCCGCGATCTGGCGGCTCAGCACCGTGGTTGCATCCAGGTGCGTGAAGACCGTGGCGGCCGCGGGGTCGGTGATGTCGTCCGCGGGGACGTAGACGGCCTGGATCGACGTGATGGAGCCGCTCCTCGTGGAGGTGATGCGCTCCTGCAGCTCGCCCATCTCGGAGGAGAGCGTGGGCTGGTAGCCGACCGCGGAGGGCATGCGGCCCAGCAGCGCGGAGACCTCGCTCCCCGCCTGCGTGAAGCGGAAGATGTTGTCCACGAACAGGAGCACGTCCATGCCGTTGTCCCGGAAGTGCTCGGCCATGGTCAGCGCGGAGAGCGCGATCCTGAGGCGCGCGCCGGGGGGCTCGTTCATCTGCCCGAACACCAGGCAGGCCTTCTCCAGCACCTTCGACTCGCCCATCTCGCGCCACAGGTCGTTGCCCTCGCGCGTGCGCTCGCCCACGCCGGCGAAGATCGAGTAGCCGCCGTGCTGCGTGGCGATGTTGTGGATGAGCTCCTCGATGACCACCGTCTTTCCCACCCCCGCGCCGCCGAAGAGGCCGGTCTTGCCGCCGCGCACGTACGGGCACAGCAGGTCGACCACCTTGATGCCGGTCTCGAAGATCTGCGTCTTGGGCTCCAGCTGCGCAAAGGGAACGCCGGCGCGGTGGATCGGCATCCGCCGGGAGGTGGGCGCGGGGCCGCGCCCGTCCACGGGCTCGCCCAGCAGGTTGAAGACGCGGCCGAGCACCTCGGGACCCACCGGCACGGTGATCGGGGAGCCGGTGTCCTGGATGGCGCACCCGCGGGGAATCCCGTCGGTGGAATCCATTGCCACCGCGCGGATGCGGTTCCCGCCCAGGTGCTGCTGCACTTCGCTCACCAGGTGAACCTTCCGTCCCCCGATCTCGCCGTCGATGAGCAGCGCGTTGCGGATCTCCGGCAGGCTGCCCTCCTCGAACTCCGCATCCAGGATCGATCCAATGACCTGGATCACGGTCCCACGGGCTCCCGCGCTCATGATCTTCCCCCTTCGCTTCCGCTGATGATCTCGATCATCTCGTTCGTGATCTGCGCCTGGCGGGCCCGGTTGTAGGTCCTCGTCAGGCGCTTGGTCATGGCATCCGCGTTGTCCGACGCGTTGCGCATGGCCGCCGAGCGCTGGGCCTGCTCGCAGAGCATGGCTTCCAGCACGTCGCAGAACAGCTGGGCACGCACGAGGAGCGGCACCAGCGCGTCCACCACGCGGCGGCGGTCCGGCTCCACCAGGTATACCGGCTCGCCCCCGGGCCCTTCCGACGGCACCGCGGGTGCCGGGGCCGCCGCCGCGGCCGCGGCCGCGGGCAGCACCGGCAGTAGTCCCTCGGTGCGCACCTCCTGCGACGCGCGGGACTTCCAGCGCGTGGAGACGATGCGCACGGCGTCCACCTTCCGGGAGAGGAAGCGGGCACACAGCTCGTCGGCGATCTCCTGCACGCGCGAGAACCGGATGTTCTCGTCCAGGTCGGGGATCGAGAGGTCCAGCGGGACGCCGTGGTAGCGGAAGTACGCCAGTCCCTTGCGGCCCATGACGGCCAGCGCCGGCTCCCTGCCCGCGGCCCGGGCCGCGTCCAGGTGCGCGCGCACCGACTGGATCACGTGCGCGTTGTACCCGCCGCACAGCCCGCGGCTGGAGGTGATGCAGACGTACAGCACCTTCGCGCCGTCCGCCCGGGGCGCGCCCAGCGGGTGCGCGGCCAGCTCCTGCGCCGCGGTGATGCCGTCCAGCGGCAGTCCCAGTGCCTCCGGCAGGAGCGCGGCAATCCCGCGACGGAACGCCCGGGCGTCGTCGAATCGCGAGGTGAGCTTCATTCCCTTGGACTGCGCCACCTTCTCCATGGTCCGCGTGATCTTGTGGATGTTGCGGACGCTCTGGATGCGGCGGCGGATGTCGCGCGTCTTGGCCACGACCTACGCTCCCGCCCCCGCGCCGACGAACGTCTTCTTGAACTCCGCCAGCACCTGGGAGAGGACCTCGGGCTCCGAGAGGGTGCCCAGGTTCTTCACCCCGGCGAGGATCTCGGGCTTCTCCCGCTTGAGGTAGTCGAGGAACCGGGTCTCGAAATCCCGCACCCGGGCCACCGGCACGTCGTCCAGGAAACCCCGCGTGGCCGCGTAGAGGACCATGACCTGCTCCTCCACGGGCAGGGGGCTGTACTGCTGCTGCTTCAGCGCCTCGACCAGCCGCGCGCCGCGGGCGAGCTGTCTCTGGGTGGCCTTGTCCAGCTCCGTTCCCATCTGGGCGAACGCCTCCAGCTCCCGGTAGGCCGCCAGGTCGATGCGGAGCGAACCGGCCACCTGCTTCATGGCCTTGATCTGGGCGTTGCCGCCCACGCGGGACACCGAGAGACCCACGTCGATGGCCGGACGGATGCCGGCATTGTACAGGTCCGTGCGCAGGTAGATCTGCCCGTCGGTGATGGAGATGACGTTGGTCGGGATGTAGGCCGACACCTCGCCCTCCTGCGTCTCGATGAGCGGGAGGGCCGTGAGGGAGCCGCCGCCCAGGTCGTCGTTGAGGCGCGCCGCGCGCTCGAGCAGTCGCGAGTGCAGGTAGAACACGTCGCCGGGGTACGCCTCGCGGCCGGGCGGCCGGCGCAGGAGCAGCGCGAGCTGGCGGTAGGCGTTGGCCTGGCGGGAAAGGTCGTCGTACACGCACAGCGTGTCCCGGTGCTCCTCGTACATGAAGTACTCCGCCATGGCGCAGCCCGCGTACGGGGCGATGTACTGCAGCGCCGCGGGCTCCGCCGCGGTGGCCGCCACCACGATGGTGTGCTCCATGGCCCCGTGGGACCGCAGCGCGTCCACGATGCCGGCCACCATGGAAGCCTTCTGGCCCACGGCCACGTACACGCAGATCACCCCGGTGCCCTTCTGGTTGATGATGGCATCCATGGCAAGGGACTCCTTGCCGGTGCCGCGGTCCCCGATGAGGAGCTCCCGCTGGCCCTTGCCGATGGGGACCATGGCGTCGATGGCCTTCACGCCCGTCTGCAGCGGCGTCTTGACCGACTGGCGGTCGCGGATCCCCGGCGCCTTGAACTCCACCGGACGCGTGCGCGTGGCCGTGATGGGCCCCTGGTCGTCCAGCGGGATGCCCAGCGGGTTGACCACCCGCCCGACCAGCCCGCGCCCCACCGGGACCTCGAGCACCCGGCCCGTGCGGCGCACCGTGCCGCCCTCGTGGAGGTCGACGTACTCGCCCAGGATGACCGCGCCGATGCTGTCCTCTTCCAGGTTCAGTGCCAGCCCGTGCGCCCCGTTCTCGAACTCCAGCATCTCCATGGCCATGGCACCGCGCAGGCCGTAGATGCGGGCGATGCCGTCCCCCAGCTCCACCACGGTCCCGACCTCGTCCATGTGGAGGTTGTCGGTGTAGCTCGCGATCTCCTGCTTGATCCTGGAGGAGATCTCTTCAATGTTGAGTCTCATTGGTTCCTACCTTTGGCCGTCATGCCGGCGGGCGTCTTCCGCGGGCGCGGGAGGCACGGTGGTGCGGCGCGGCTCTTCCCGCACCAGCCGCGTCTTCAGGTCCCGCAGGCGGCCTTCCACGCTGAGCTCGATGACGTTTCCCTCGCTGAACGCGCGCACGCCGCCCACGAGCCCGGGCCGCGTTCGCAGCTCCACTTCCACGCGCGCCTGGAGGCTGGATTCCAGCGCCCGGGTCACGCGGTTCACTTCCTCCGGCGCCAGGGGGAACGCGGCGTCCAGCGTGACCTTGCGCACTCCGCGCGCCAGGCGGGAGAGCCGCTCGTACTCTTCCGCGATCTCTCCGAGCAGCATCGTCCTGCCGCGGTCCACCAGGAGGTACAGGAGCACCAGGACCGTCTGGTGGACCGCGCCTTCGAATGCGCCGCGGACCAAGCGCTTCTTGGCGGTCCGGCCGACCAGGCGGTTTCTCAGGAACGCGCGCACGTCGGGAGGATCGAAGAGGGCGGTGCACGCCGCCCGCACTTCCTCTTGCACCGCGGACGAGTCCCCGGCGGCGGCGGCCAGCTCGAAGAGTGCACGGGCGTAGTTGCGGCCGGCGAGGCTGGTCATACGCGCATCAATTGCGGGCCGGGCCGCCGGCCGGGCGCATCAGGCGGTCTGCGAACTCTTCCGCCAGGGCGCGGTTGTCCGCGGCGCCCGTCTCGCGGTGCAGGATGGAGTCCGCGATGGAGAACGACAGGGAGATCACCTGCCCCCGCAGGGCGCGCTCGGCATCCTCGCGCGCCAGGGCAATCTCGTTGGCCGCGCGTTCCTTGATTTCCCGGGCCTCGGCCTGCGACTGTGCGAGCATGCCCTCGCGCAGCCGCGCCGCCTCCGCGCGCGCCTCCTCGATGATGCGGGCGGCCGCCTCGCGGCCCTCCCGCAGCTTCTGGGCGTACTCGGCCTCCACGGTACCGGCTTTCTCCCCGGCCAGCCGCGCCGCTTCCAGGTCCGACGCGATGCGCTCGGAACGCTTGTCCAGGGCGCCGGTGATGCGGCCCCACACCGTGAAGCGCAGGATGACGAGGATGATCCCGAAGGTGATCCACAGCCAGAGGACCAGGCCGGGATCCACGCGCAAGAGCGCCATGGGACGGGCCTCCTACGAAACGATGGCGAGGATACAGACGACCAGCGCGATGATGCCGACGCCTTCCACCAGGACGGCGGCCAGCAGCATGTTCGTCTGGATCTTGCCCGCCACCTCGGGCTGCCGCGCGATGCTCTCCAGCGCGCTTGCCCCGATGCGGCCGAGCCCCAGGCCGACGCCCAGGACCGCAAGGCCGGCGCCGATGCACGCGCCGATGTATGCCCCGAACTTCATGATCGCGGGAGCCAAAGCTGCAAGGTCCATGTCGTACTCCTTCCGAGAACGGGATGCTCACCCGGGTCCCCCAGGGGACCCGGATCGAGATCAGTGTTTCTTGACCGCCAGCCCGATGAACAGCGCCGAGAGGAACGAGAAGATGTAGGCCTGCAGCACGGCGACGAACAGCTCGAGGGCGGAGATGGCCAGGTCCACCAGCACG
>Ga0335069_10006027_pt1 | contig 17717 bp, 15 predicted proteins | sample Lox_Sample_11_FD_206714 | JGI IMG/M metagenome (GOLD analysis project Ga0335069, IMG submission 206714) | Soil microbial communities from Loxahatchee National Wildlife Refuge, Florida, United States - Lox_Sample_1.1 | ecosystem: Environmental > Terrestrial > Soil > Wetlands | place: USA... | reverse complement strand
AGCGAAGCGGTGCTCAACTCCAACGCAGACGAAGTGCCCCAGAAACTTTCAGAGCGCACCGGATTTGGGAGTGGCTCGCGGGCTGGCAGCGCCGCCAGGGCCTTGCTCGGCCCTTGTCACCAGGTGGCTGCCGGCAGCCGGAAGACGCAGGCGCCTACCGTGGGGGCGCAACGGACGATCGACTTCCCGCCGTCCACCGCACTGTACTGGACAGTTCACCTTACGGTGCCGGGCGCTGCCGGGCGCGCTCAGCTTGGAGGAATTCCGCGATTTCCGTGATGGCACACCACTTGCTCAACGAGGGATCCGTTGCGCCGTGCTGGCGCGAGAAAGGACCCCCGCAATGTCGTTGAAACTCTCTGATGCAGAAAGAAACAGCCTCGTGGTCGAGAACCTGGCCTGTGTGCATGCCGCTGCCAATTCCTTCTGGCCACTCAACGCCGCCGTCTCGCTCGACGATCTGATCTCCGCCGGTTATCACGCTCTGGTGCTGGCCAGCCGGCGTTTCGACCCGGGCCGCAACACATCGTTTTCGACGTTTGCGTACCCGCAGGTCAGAGGTGCGATGAAGGACATCCTGATTTCTCTCGGTCGCGCGCTCAAGCATCACACGGAGCTACCCGAGCTTGATAGTGATCCGGACGCCCCAGAACGCGCCGCCGAATCGCTCGCGGCCTTCGTCGATCCCGCACCTGACCCCGAGCGAAAAAGGCTCACCACCGAGGTGCTCGATGCGGTCAAGAAGCTCCCCGAGCCCGAGCGCTCCATTCTGAGAGCTCACTTTCTCGATGACAGGCCGCTTACCGAGGTGGCGGCCGAGCTTGGCATCTCCAAGGTCACCGCGAGCCGTGTCTTGGCTCGCGCGATCGCGGCGGTGCGCGAGAAGCTCGACGACCGCGTTGCCTCGTGGCCGCGGCCGGTACCCAGGCCGAAGAACCGATTCCCGCCGAGCTTCAAGGCGCAGGTTCTCCGAAAAGCCCGAGAGGCCGGCCTATCAGTCGCTCGCCTCTCGCGGGAAACGAAGGTGCCGGCCAGTACCATCCACGACTGGCTCAAGCGTGCCAACGTCCGTGAAGACCAGGAGCAACTGGCTGCTGCTGCGTAGCGAGGAAGCACATGCGAGCCCCGACCTACACCGCTCTTATCCGTTGGCGTGGCCCGGATCCGTCGCTCGAAATCGAAACTAGCCACGCCGGATTCGCGAGTCCGGAGGAAGCCGCGCTATACGCGAACGGTATTTCCCCCGCGTCGCCCCAGGGCCTGCACCTGTCTTCTGACGGCTCCGCGACTTTGCACTTGGGTGACCATCAGGAGATCCCCTGCCGGCGCGACCAGATGACGATCTGGGCTATCGCTCCCGAGGCGCTCGCGGCCTCTGACATCGTGGTGGCGGGCGATGGCGATTTTGTACCTGTGGCCATCTCGGAGATCCCACTCAGGAGCGGAGCGCACGGCGACTATCTGCAGGCGCAATACGGTGTGCTCGACCAGGACGACAAGCCGGTCGATGTTCAAGTCACCTGGGACGAGGCGGAGCGTCTTCGCGTCACCGTGGCGGATGCAAGCGTAGCGACGGAACGCGAAAGAAGGCCAACTCTGGCGCTTGGTGTGCTGCCCGAGGCGTGAGCAATGCCATCATTTACGCTCTGCTCAGCCGGATCTGCAGCGCACGGTAGGAAACCCTGAGGCGCTTGGCCAGAGCGTGAAGATCACCGTCGGAGGCCTTCAGCTCCTTGGTGAGTTGCTCGTCGGAGATACGGGTGAGGAGGCCCAAGCTGGGATCTCGTCGAATGTGCTCGTAGATGGTCGTGCGAGAGATTCGTAGCGCGCGAGCTGCCCGGGCCGGTTGGAAATCGTGGCGAGCGAGGGCGTCGACCAGTTTCGCGTGGGTGATTGGCTGCGGTGTTGCCGGTAGTGTTGTCACCGAAGGAGCTGACGGAATTTCTGGTTGCAACGCGAAATTCGCGAGCAGCTCTGGGGTTAGGTGGGCGGCGGGCGCGCCACGGTTGGCGATCGCGAGCTGATTGGCGCAGTTGCGCAGCTCACGGACGTTGCCGAGCCACCGCGCTCTGGCAAGGGCACTCACGTCGGTGGCCGCAAGCCAGGGGCGCTTGGCGTCTTTGGGCGTGCGCAACTTGTCGAGATCGCCGGTTTGCGCCATCACCTCCTTCAAAAAATGCAGGAGGAGGAGGCCGAAATCGTCGCGGCGTTCGCGCAGAGGGGGCAAATGGAGCTGGACGCTCGAAAGGCGGTGGAAGAGCGGCCGGGAGAAAGTGCCTTGAGCAAGACAGGCGTTGAGCTGGGCATCGGTTGCGGCGAGAATGCGCACGTCGACACGTCGAGAGCCGGCGCCTCCAATCGGGCGGACTTCGGAAGTTTCCAGGACACGAAGAAGAGACGCCTGAACGTCGGGCGAGGCGAGTCCGATCTCGTCGAGAAACAGGGTGCCCCCGTGCGCTTGCACGAAGTATCCCGGTCTGGCCCCCACGGATCCGGTGAACGCTCCTTTGTCGTGTCCCAGGATTTCGGCGGCAGCGAGGTGCTGGGGCAAGGCGCCCATGTTGACGCTGACGAACGGCTTTTCGGATCGCGGTCCGGCCTTGACAATGGCGGACGCGGTAATCTCCTTGCCGGTGCCGCTTTCGCCGCGTATCAGCACCGGTACCGCGAGATCCGCGACGGCGAGGATGGACCTTCGCACCGCGTGGATAGCGTCGCTGTGCCCCATGAGACCAAGGTCGGGGGTGGTGGTCGGCGCTTGCGCGTAATGCAGGCACAGAGCGATTCGACGGCCGAGAGTGACGATGGGGCCGCCGGCGAGATCGGTGAGTGAAAGAGACACCGGGCCGCGGAGGGGCTCGCCGTCGAGCGCGATCGGTAGCTGGCCGGGAAGGGGCGTCACCTTCAAGGAACGCGCAACAGGCGCAATTTCCAGGAATGGCTGTCTGCTGAGAAACGAATCACTCAGCGGGCGAGCCAGATCGGTGAAGCAGGAAAATTCGGGAGATATTCGAGAGATTTGGAGACTGCGCCCTGGCGCCAGATCGCCGAACCAGAACATGGCGCCCACTCGGGAGGGATCCGGATGCCACAGGATGGTAAGCGCAGGCTTTGCGTCCGCGAGGGGCGAGAAAGTGGACGAACTCGCTCCTGTTTGTGTCGATGCATCCTCGACGATCGGCATTCCGTATTCCGAACGTAGCGCCCGGTTTTGGAGCGGACAACCTGATTGCGCAGAGGCAGTGATACATGCGTCGGGGTTTGCACGGCCCGCGGACAGTGGAAATAGCTTTGTCGTAAAGGGTCACTGCCGGGCGCAAGCGCCAAAGACATCGGAATCAAGGAATTCCTTGCAGGGAAAGCAGGCCCAGAAGAAGTCTCCCTTTCGGGTGGAGTGTTCCCGGTGCGACATCGGCTTGCCGCATCTGGGGCACACGGGCGAGCGCACGAGCTTCCAGGCGGCGTCGGCCAGAAACCAATTGTTGTCGGGGCAAGCGCCACAGGTCCAGGAGTGGCCGCCGTCCTTGCGGCGAACCGGACGAAGGCGAGCCCCGCATACGGGACAGGAGGCGGGTTCTATGAGAGCCCCATTCTCGGTTGGCGCGGTGAAGCCGCAGGGACGGCGGTCCTTGGAATCCTGATCGCATCCGGCGAACTCGTAGGGCTCCCGGTTCTTGGAGCTGACGCCCTTGATGAGTTGCAGGCGCCCTGTCCTGCCCTCCGCGATGCATTTTGGGCAGGGCCCGAGATCGGGCCGCTCGTGCGACTGGGTCTTGAGTGCTCGGGCGGCGGAAAGCTCTTGTTCGAAACGGGCCCACCAGGTGGAGGCGACATCGAGCCGCGAGGCCTTTTGCGCCTCGATTTCGTCGAGCCGCGCTTCCATGGAAGCGGTGAATTCATAGTCGACCAGCGAGGGAAATGCCTTCGCGAGGAAATCTGCGAGATCGAAGGCGACTGCCTGAGGGACCAGCACAGGGAGGTCCGCCGACTTCTTTCTACGCTTGCCGCTGGATGGGGCTCGCTGCTCGACAACCCAGCCGCGAGATAGGAGCAGCGGCACTATGCTCGGGTAGGTGCTCGGGCGGCCGATTCCGAGACGCTTGAGCTCGGCGACGAGAGAGGCCTGGTTGAAGAGCGGCTTCGGCCTGCTGGTGTTGGTGACGACCTCGACACCCGCGACGAAGAGCTGGTCGCCAGCTTTGAGCGGGGGCAGGGAGTCCGGATCCTCATCGAGTGGCGCCGGCTGATCTTCATGGCGTTCGGGCTCTTCGTGCTCATCGGTGGCCAGGAGGCGTCGCCAGCCGTCGAAGAGCTCGACCTGTCCGCGTGCCTCCCAGATCTGGCCCTCGGCGGAGATCAGAACCTCGGTTTCCTCGACGATCCGCGCGGCGGCCTGGCTTGCGAGGAAACGAGCCTCGATGAGAGCGTACGCTTGGTGCCACTGGCCGTCGCCGCGAGCATCGAGGTCGCCGGGCTGATGGGGAATGGTCGGGCGGATGGCTTCGTGCGCGCCCTGGGTCAGCCGGGAATCCTTGTACTCCCATGGCGTGGGCGGGAGGTAGTCCGGGCCGAGACGGCGACTGATTTCAGAGCGGGCCCATTCGATCGCGTCGACGGAAACCCGGACGGTGTCGGTGCGAGGGTAGGTGGTGTGGCCCTGCTCGAAGAGTGCCTGGATGGCGGCCGTGGCGTCCTTGACGTTGAGGCGCAGCGTCTTCTGGGCGACCTGGAGCCAGGACGTGGCCTCGAATGGAGGGCGGGGTTTCTGGTGTTTCTTGGTCGCATCGACGCTGGAGACGACTGCGATGATGGGCCGGGCAACCGCCTGGGCCTCGGCTTGGTTCTGGAAGATCCTGGGTGACCCTTCGTCGTCGAGCAGCCGAGCGGTCAACTGCTGACCGGTGACGGTCTTGAACTTGAGGCGCAGGCCGTAGGTGGTGGATGGCTTGAATTCGCTGTTTTCTCGAAAGCGCTCGACCACGAGGCGGAGCGCGGCGCTTTGCAGCCGGCCCGCGGAGACGCCCTTGAGGTGGCGAAGCTTCTCGAAAACGACCGAGGTGGCGTGCCACCCGGCCAAGCGATCGATCACTCGGCGGGCAGATGCCGCGTCGGCCGAAGGACGGTTGAGGGTGGAAGTCGTGTTGCGCAGGCCATGCTCAATGCCTCGCAGCGTGATCTCCTCGAAAGTCGCGCGGAACGCCTTCGACGAGGGTATCCAGGGCCAGACCTCCGCGGCGATCGCCTCCCCTTCGCGGTCTGGATCCGTGGCGACTATGACCTTCGTGGCCTTGGCTATGGCTTGTTGAAGCTGGGCAGTGCGATCGCGGCCGGCGGAGTCGCGGGGTACGAGCTGGGTCGGTGAGAAGGTCTTGATGTCGACGCAAGCCCCGGCGGACATCGGAGGCAGGTCGAGGATGTGACCGCAGGTGGCCATCACGACGCATGGCTGGCCAAGTTCTTTGGTGTACCGTTGCACATCCTTGATCTTGTTCGGGCTCTCTAGGATGAGGAGTTCCACGCCTCGTTATCGTTCCGAACGGGGCGACGGTTTCGGGTCAGAAGTTGGTGGCGATGATCTCCCGGGGACCCACCATGTCGGTCAGCGCATGAAGGAGGCACAGTGAATCTCGGAGCAACCCGGGGAAGGCTCATGCCGGCACGGCGGAATGGTCACACTGGCGCACGGCTGCCTGCCTCAGGGTGCTCCAAGGGGCACCGCCAGAGAAGGTGCGATTTGTCGAAGCCAAGGTTTCATCGACGGTGTCGTGGCCGGGACCATACACACTGACCATCGACGCTGCCGGGGTCGACTGCGCTGCATCGGGAAGCCTGGTGCTAGTCATCTCCCCCCTGCCACTTTTCCACCCCGAGGCGTGCATCGGATCCTGAACCGGATCACTGCCAGAGTGACGAGGGCGATGGTCAGGGCACCCATCGGCGAGGGCTGGTGACCGGCAAAGAGGTCACCGCCGAGCTGGCCGTGTTCATCGCCACCCGCTTGACAGCGTTGGCCACGTCGCGCCCGGAGCGATGCGAGCGGCCGCCGACCAGCTACTCCCGCCCCTCACCCACCCGCCGAACTCCAGCCGGTCGCTTGCGCAACTTTCGCAATGCCCGGTCGATCGCCACCAAGTCGAACTTCTCGGGGTCGTACTTCCTTCCGGCCCACGTCTTCATCTCCCGATACTCCTCGTGCGTGGGATCACCGAGGATCTCAAGCATGCGCGCATAACCAGGTGTCCCCCCACAATCCTCCCGGGGACAGGCTCGGGCACCGCCGGTGCAAACCGGATACCTCATATTGGGGTCAGCGGCCATCGCCACGCTCTCGATCTCCACCAGGTGTTTCCAGTCGTCGCCGAAATCGTACTCGTAGACGATGGTGCTGGCGCTGAAGATGTCGCGAATCGTGACACCCTGCTCATCGATCGTTGGCGCCAGCTCGTCTGCATATTCTGGGTCAGGGATGGCGTAGCCGTGGCCATTGATCATGTACTGATGGAGGTGGTAATCCCACCAGCCGAACGCGGCCTGGATGGTCTCGTGGAGTTTGTCCAACGTCATCTCTGCTGGCACGAGGACCCGGCGCCAGATGGGCGGTTCGATGTCGACGATGGTGATCTTCAGCTGACATATGGTCGGCGCATCCACGGTCTCCGTCGCGCCCCTACCCGGAGGGACGATCCTCAACGGCGGTCTGCTCTCGACACTGGTGCTGCCCCCGATCATTCGCATTCTTGCAGTCGTGTAGCTCTCACCGGTCTTCGCCATTCGGGCGCGCACGAGACTCTTGAAATCACCATTCTTTGGCATCGTAGTCCTCCAGTCTGGTCGCGGCGCCCTACCCCCAGCAGCAGGAACATCACGACGGACGAGGTCTCGACGATGCGATCCGGGAGTTTGCGTCCCTTTGTCCCCGTCGCACTCCGCTGGGTGAGCTTTCGAGGCTTCGGCGTTGGATCGGCGCCGATGGTGAACCTACCGAAACCCTGCGCCAGAATCAACAGACTTCAGCATTGTTACCTGCCGGCGTCGTCGCCCTTGAGGCCACCCACTCTCGCACGCGGTCTGCACTCGCGACATCCACTGCCCTGGGGTCGCTGGGCTCATGTGACATTTCACGGTCTCAGCTCGCATGCCAGAGGAAGGTCAAGACTGAGGTCGAGCTGACCCGTCGCGAGTGCTCGAAGAGATCCAGATCCGCTGCCCAGGGAGAATCGCTCCAAGCGTCTGCGTCGACTTGACTAGGGCGGTCCTCCACGGCCTTGCCTGCGAAGATGTCGCCAGCATATGTGCGCGTGTCGAGCTTGGTCTTTCTGCGAATCGCTGGGCGGAACGTTGATGACCAGTCCACCCAGTCAACAGATCCCGTGGTCGAGTGGACCACCGCGCATGGCTCTGGGGCGAAACGGACGAAGCGGAGGGCAGTCGCAGTCAATGAGATCTGAAATTCGTCGGCCAGTTCGGCAACATCCCGCAAGCAGGGACGATTTCGATCGCAGGCCTTCTCAAAGAGCGACTCCGGCATCAGCAGTTCCGCTGCAAAATCGTTTGCCTGAGCCTCGCGGTCCGTGCCGACGTAGTTGGACAGGTCGCCGTGGGTGCAAGCTTCGAAACTGTCGTCCCTAGGATGACGAAGGAAATGGCCGATTTCGTGGGCTATGACAAATCGCCACTTGTTCGAGCTGTAGGCGCCCTCTGCCACATTTATGATGCCATGACTGGCGGTTCTCAGAAGACGGCCTTCTTCGAGCTGCAAGGGAACTCGCCGAACGAGGATGTTCAGATGTGCAGCGATTAGCTCTATGTCTATTTCTGCGGCCCGGCGGATGCGAAGGTCGCGTACCAGTCGCCTCGCATGCGCCACTGCCCCAGGATCGAGCTTTCGAGGCATGAACCGCTAGCTCCGCCCACCACGCTCGATCGCCCGCAGGGCCTCCATCTCATCAAGCAGCGCGCGCAATTCGGAGTCGCTTGATTCTTCCGGCTTTCTCTTGCGGGCCGCCATCCTGATCGCTGATCCGATGTTCTCGTCGGCCCGGCGCAACTCGTCAAGTCGCGTAAGGATCTCTGCGCGGGTCATGTCGTGCCGCAATCTGCTATTCGATTCCGCCACCAGCGATTTGAGCCGTTCACGAGTGCGCTGAGCCTCAGCTTGCCAAGATAGCCTTTCGTCTTCCTTCGCCTGAACGACAAATTGGATAGCTCTCTCAGCCAGCGCCTGGGGATCGATGCCGACACCGAGCAGCTCCTGGTTGACAAGTGATTCTGGCATGTCGGGATCGAGCAAGTCATCATCGGAACACGCAAGGGCTGTCCACAGCTCCTTGTCGGTCCTTCCTTTCCTGGACATCACGGCGCCTCCATCTTTTCGCAGACGGCCTTCACGTGTGCCTTGAGCCGTTGCCTGCCTTTGTACACATCCGCCACAGAACAGCCGATGGCCCTGGCCTGCTCAGCGGGTACATCGTTGCCACCACTCATCTCTATGACGATCGCCGTTGCTATGTCATCGGATCGGACGCGATCGAGGAGTAGTGAAACTGCCCGCTTGGCGAGCTGATCGTCGATCACCTGCTGCTCCTGGCCTGGAGCGGGGTCGGCCGCAGTCAACGAGCCGTCCGCAGTGAGCTGGACGGCCTGCATTGCCTTGTTCCGCCGTCGGTTCACTGCAATGCCATTGATTTGACTGCCAAGCGCGTCGAGCAGCGCCTTGGCATTGGCAGGATCCACGGTCTTGCCAGCTTTCAGGAAGAGGCGGACAGCCTCTTGCACGGTCTCTTCAGCGTCCGGACAGCTCATCCCGTGCCTCTTTATCGTCCAGGGGACCAGCCTGCTGAAGGCGGTCTTCCATAAGTCATCCTCCGTGGTGGCCATGAACCTGCTTCCCTGGGGAGAGGTTGATTGGCCGCAACTTTGAGGCAAGAAAAAGACGTATCTGACCGCGAAAGGCGTCCAATGCCAACCTCTACATGAGTACCGGGGACAGTTAACCACCCCGGCCAAAGGAGGTCCACATGTCTAGATGGGCAGATTTCGTAATCACGGCGGTGAAGTACAACACCGGCCATTCTCACCTCGTCGGTGCTGAGATTCGAACCGACACGGGGACGGCGATCAGCAGCGACTACAGACGCGTACTACGCCAGGAGGTCATTTCTTCGATTCGTGGTGGCACATCGTTTGTGACGGCCTACCAGCAGGGTGGCCAATGGCGAAAAGGCGAAGATGTTCGCGTGGTGAACCTCCACGGCGAGTTGTTCATTCGGACCGACGAGAATGCGACCAAGAAGGACAACCTGGGCTCGCTTCCCGAGTATGTGTGAGTGGCCATGAGCTTCGACGCTGCTCTCGTCCGTGAACAGGGCGTCAAATTCGCGATCGTCGCGGTGAAGAACCACGCGGTCTCTTCAGACGCCGCGCGTCGCCAGGCAATGGCTGCATTCGGAACCCACTTCCCGGGAGTTCCAATTGTTCTGATGGCGCAGGACGGCCAGGGACGACCGACATTCTGGGGACGGTCGGACATTGTTCGCTTTCTGGCGCAAGTGCCACTCGGCGCGCTTCCGTGGAAGCGCTTTTCGTAACAGAGGGGGGCACGCCGCCTATCCCCTTTCCGAAGTGGTTCCCCACATTCCCGAGGCCGGCTCGCGGGTTCAAAGGCACTGCGACCTACTGGGCAATCTGGGGCCGCCCAGGACGGCGCGCAAGCCTGGGCAAAATGCGTTACGATACGGTAGGCAGGCGGCAGTATCGTGAACAAGAAGGACCTGTCCGAACGGGACATCTGCACGAAATTCGTCACCCCCGCGCTTGCGGCGGCCGGGTGGGACATCGGTTCGCAGATCCTGGAACAAGTCTACCTCACCAGCGGCCAGGTCATCGTCAGGGGTCACATGGTCCGACGGGGCGAACGCAAGTTCGCGGACTACGTCCTCTACTACAAGCCGAACCTTCCCATCGCGGTCATCGAGGCCAAGGACAACCGGCACCGGGTAGGCGACGGCATGGGTCAGGCCCTGGGCTACGCCGAAATGCTGGGCGTCCCCTCCGTGTACAGCACGAACGGTGATGGCTTTCTCGAACACGATCGCTCGCGCACACAGGGGCGGCCAGAACGTGAGCTGCCGCTCGACCGATTCCCATCACCCGAGGAGCTGTGGCAGCGCTACTGCGCCTGGAGAGGCATCACCTCGGAAGCCCGACCGATCGTCACCCAGGACTACCATTCGGACGGTAGCGGCAAGAGCCCGCGCTATTACCAAGTCCGCGCCATCAACGCCGCGACCGAAGCCATCGCCAGGGGCCAGAACCGCGTCCTGCTGGTCATGGCCACCGGCACCGGCAAGACCTACACCGCGTTTCAGATCATCTGGCGCTTGTGGAAGGCGGGCATCAAGAAACGCATCCTGTTCCTCGCGGACCGGGACGTCCTCATTTTCCAGGCCAAGAACAAGGACTTCGCCCCCTTTGGCGCCGCCATGCACCGAATCGAGGATCGCAAGGCCGAGAAGTCCTACGAGATCTACCTGGCGCTCTACCAGGCCATCTCTGGCAGCGAGGAATCGCAGAACATCTTCAAGCAGTTCTCCCCCGGCTTCTTCGACCTGATCGTCGTCGACGAGTGCCACCGGGGCAGCGCCGCCGCGAACTCGGCCTGGCGCGAAATCCTGGACTACTTCTCCTCGGCTACACAGATTGGGCTCACCGCCACCCCCAAGGAGACCACTGACGTTTCCACGACCTACTACTTCGGCGAACCCGTCTACACCTACTCGCTCAAGCAGGGCATCGAGGACGGCTTCCTCGCACCCTACAAGGTGGTCCGTATCGATCTCGACAAGGACCTCCTCGGCTGGCGGCCTGAGCGCGGCAAGCGCGACAAGCACGGCGCGCTGATCGACGATCGCGTCTACAACCAGCGCGACTTCGACCGCAACTTGGTGCTGGAGCTGCGCACACGCCTGGTGGCGCGCAGGGTGACCGAGTTTCTCAAGGCCACCAACCGATACGACAAGACCATCGTGTTCTGCGAGGACATCGACCACGCGGAACGCATGCGGCAAGAGCTGGTGAACGAAAATGCGGACATTGCCGCCGCCAACCGGCGCTACGTCATGCGCATCACGGGTGACAACCCCGAAGGCAAGGCCGAGCTAGACAGATTCATCAATCCAGAAGAGCCCATGCCCGTCATCGTCACCACCTCGAAGCTGATGACCACCGGCGTGGACGCGCAGACCTGCAAGGTCATCGTGCTCGACCAGACCATCCAGTCCATGACCGAGTTCAAACAGATCATCGGTCGCGGCACGCGCATCCGCGAGGACTATGGCAAGCAGTACTTCACTATCCTTGACTTCAAGCGCGCCACGGAGCTGTTCGCGGATCCAGACTTCGACGGGGAGCCGGTGCAGATCTACCGGCCAGAGCCCGGCGGCTCGCTCGTTCCTCCAGATCCCGCGGAAACACCGGGGGAAGAAGGGAGCTGCACTCCCAGCCCGAAGATGGGTGAGGGCACCGACGACGGCGCGGGAGGCGTATTGGCAGCCAGCGGGATGGATGCCGTTGGCATGCCCGAGAGCACCGGCCGCAAGAAGTTCGTGGTCGGTGACGTGCCAGTCATGGTTATCGCTGAGCGCGTGCAGTACTACGGCAAGGACGGGAAGCTGGTCACCGAGTCGCTGCGCGACTACGTCCGCAAAGCCATCCGCCACGAGTACGCCTCGCTGGATCGCTTTCTCAAGACCTGGACCGAGGCAGAGCGCAAGCAGGCCATCATCGCAGCCCTGCGCGAGCAAGGCGTCTTCTTCGAGGAGTTGGCCGAAGAAGTGGGCAAGGACTTTTCCGCCTTTGACCTCGTCTGCCACGTGGCCTTTGACCAGCCGCCGCTCACGCGCAGGGAGCGGGCGAACAACGTCCGCAAGCGCAACTACTTCACCAAATTTGGCCCGGCTGCCCGTGCCGCGCTGGAGGCCCTGCTCGACAAGTACGCCAACGAAGGCGTGGACGATATCGAGACCATGAACGTGCTCAAACTCTCGCCCCTGAGCAACCTCGGCACACCCGTCGAGATCGTCGAATCCTTCGGCGGCAAGGACAACTACCAGCAGGCCGTGCGCGAGTTGGAAGACGAGCTGTACAAGGCCTCTTGACGTCCGCCGCCTCCTGACCGGAGATCCCCTGCATGTCGCTTTCGACCACCATCAAGACCATCCAGGACATCATGCGCAAGGACGCTGGCGTGGATGGCGACGCCCAACGCATCAGCCAGCTCGGCTGGATGCTGTTCTTGAAGGTCTTGGACGATCGCGAGGCTGAGCGTGAGCTGCTCGACGATGACTACAAGTCGCCGATACCGAACCGCCTGCGCTGGCGGACCTGGGCCAAAGATCCCGAGGGCATAACCGGCGAGGCGCTCCTTGACTTCGTCAACAATGACCTCTTCAAAACCCTGAAAGAGCTGCCCGCAACCGGCAAGCAGGCACGCCTGGCCGTGGTCGTCCGCGACGTGTTCGAGGATGCCTACAACTACATGAAGAGTGGCCACCTGATGCGACAGGTGATCAACAAGCTGGGCGAGATCAACTTCAACCGCAAGGCCGACCGCCACCAGTTCAACGACATCTACGAACAGATCCTTGCGGATCTGCAAGGGGCGGGCAATGCCGGCGAGTACTACACCCCGCGCGCGGTGACCCAATTCATTGTCGACATGGTCGATCCCAAGCTGGGTGAAACCATCCTCGACCCCGCCTGCGGCACCGGCGGGTTCCTCGTGTGCGCCATCGAGCACGTGCGCAAGCTCTACGTTAAGAGCGCCGCCCATGAGGCCCGGCTGCAAGAGAGCGTTCAGGGCCTCGAGAAGAAGCCTATGCCGCACCTCCTGTGCACCACCAACATGATCCTGCACGAGATCGAGGTGCCCTCGAATATCCGTCACGCCAACGCCCTGGTCCGCCCCCTACGTGACTACGGCCCCAAGGATCGCGTCGACCTCATCATCACCAACCCGCCCTTCGGCGGCATGGAAGAAGACGGCGTCGAGAACAACTTCCCACAAACCTTCCGTACCCGCGAGACCGCGGATCTGTTCCTGGTCCTGCTCATCAACCTGCTCAAGCCGCAAGGCCGCGCCGCCCTGGTTCTGCCAGACGGCACGCTCTTCGGCGAGGGTGTCAAGACACGTATCAAGGAAGAGTTGCTGGAGAAGTGCAACCTGCACACCATCGTCCGGCTGCCCAAGGGCGTGTTCAGCCCCTACACCGGCATCAAGACCAACCTGCTCTTCTTCGACAAGGGCAGCCCCACCAAGACCGTCTGGTACTACGAGCACCCATACCCGACCGGCTACAAGAGCTACAGCAAAACCAAGCCCATGCGCATCGACGAGTTCGCCCCCGAGAAGAAGTGGTGGGTCAAGCGCAAGGAGACCGACCAAGCCTGGAAGGTCAGCATCGAGGACATCAAGGCCCGCGGCTACAACCTCGACATCAAGAACCCCCGCGCTGTCGACGACGGCCCCGGTGACCCCGACGAGTTGCTCAAGCAGTACCGCGAGGCGAGCGCGGAGGTGGACAAGGTGCGAGAGAAGCTGCGGGAGGAGCTGGCCAAGGCAACAGGATTGGGCCTTCAGAGATGACCAGGTCATTTCTTGATGACCTATTGGTCACCGGCGAGGCAGGTAATGCGAAGTGGCTTAGGGCGACGATCTTGGACCTCGCTGTGCGAGGCCGCCTACTTCCGGACGAAAACCATCCAGGATCACAGAGTGAGTCATCCGCGGTAGACGAACCTGGTCAACAGCTTGGACAGAAACCACCATTCCCATGTCCCGCGGGATGGGCTTGGACGTCGGTTCGGGCCGTGTGCCTGGATAGCTTCTATGGCCCCAGATTTGCGAAAAGTGAATACGTCGTCAGCGGCGGCGTGCCCACAATCAGAACGACGGACATGACCGACACCGGCGATATACAGCTCGATGATCCGCCGCTGGTGAAAGTTCCATCTAAAAAGCTTTCCCTCTACCGGCTGCAGGCCAACGACCTGCTTGTAACCCGTACTGGTAGCATTGGAACGATGGCGGTGTTTCCTGGAGGCTATCTGGCCTTGCCGAGTGCCTACCTCATACGCTTCCGCTTTTCCGATGCAGTCGATGCCCATTACGTCCTCACCTACCTAAGATCGTCGCTGGGGCAAGAACTCATGGGTCTAGGTACGCGGCAAGTCGCACAACCGAACCTTAATGCAGAAACCATCAAGCAGATGCCGCTGCCGCTGCCCCCGCTCGCCGAGCAGAAGCGAATCGTGGTGAAGGTCAATCAGCTCATGGCCCTCTGCGACGACCTGGAGGTCAAGCAAACCAAGAAGCGCACCCTCGCCACCCAAGCCAGCCGCAGTGCCCTCGCTGCCCTGGTCGACGCCGAGACGGATGATGAGCTCGCTGTAGCGTGGAAGCGTATCGGCGGCCGTTTCCGGGACTTCGTCACCAGCCCTGACGATGTGGCTCTTTTGCGCCAAGCCTGCATCGAACTGGCGATGCGCGGCAGGGTAGTCGCGCCGAGTCGTTCCGAAGGCACGGGACATGATCTACTGAGCCAGATCCTCGAAGAAAGGCGCAAGGCTGGGAGACCCAGGACGAGCCAAGAGACGGAGGCGGATGCGGCTGTGTTCGAACAGCCCTTTGCGATTCCGGCACACTGGACGTGGACTCGTTGGGCCGACCTAGTCACCTCTAGCGAAGCGGGATGGAGCCCGCAATGCGCGACCAGGCCCCGCGGGGTCGACGAATGGGGCGTTTTGAAGGTGAGCGCGGTATCCTGGGATCGATTCGACCCCGATGAGAACAAAGCCCTGCTCCCCGGTGTGAAACCACGGCAGGAATGCGCTGTTCGAGTCGGCGACTTCCTCATGTCCAGGGCAAATACCGCCGCTCTCGTCGGGCGTAGCGTCGTCGTGACCGAACAACCCACGCGCCTGCTCATGAGTGACAAGACGGTTCGATGCCATTTCTCGCCACGGGTCGACCGTTCGTTCATGAATTACTACAACCGCACCGACACAGCTCGCCGGCACTACGTCGCGAACGCATCCGGCACCAGCGACTCGATGAAGAACATTTCACGAGGTGCAATCCTGGACCTGCCAGCCCCTCTGCCGCCGCTCGCCGAGCAGAAGCGCATCGTCGCCAAGGTTGATCAATTGATGTCCCTCCTCGACGACCTCGAAGCCAAGCTACGCAAGCAAGAAGACCTCGCCACCCGCCTGGCCGAAGCTCTAGCCGTCGCGGTGGCTGCATAGGTGAGGCATCGCGATGACGGCCGGACGGACCCGCACGAGTGAAGATCACATCCGGAAGGCATACGCCTTTCTCGTCAGCCACGAGAAGCAAAAGGCCTCATTCACAAAGGCGGAACTCGCTGATGCCGCCGGATGGAAGCGGAGCACGGTCAATACCCACCTGTCCAAGAAGCTGTCGAAGCTGGTGCATCGTGAAGTCGGACAAACCCTTCGTGCCATGCACGTATCCGACTACACCGAGGATGAATTCCTGCGCCTCATGTCCCAGCTCGACGATGTAAGCGCAGATCCAAGAAAGCCGCGCCTCAAGCCCGAAGTGGAGTCACTGGTTCGAAAAGCCCGCGAGTCCGCGCTGCTCGCCGTCCAGATCTACAACAACCCAACGATCGTGTTCCGCACCGAGGGGTTCTCGGTGATGATGGTTATTGGCTGGACCGCACTTCTACATGCAATCTTCGAAAAACGTGGACAGCCATACCTGCACCTCGACCCGACCACGGGGAAGCCGATAACTGTCGACGGGGAGCCCAAGGCCTGGGAACTGAAGAAATGCGTCGACGAGTTCTTCGGGTCGGCGACAACCCCCGTCAGGAAGAACCTTGAGTTTTTCATCGGACTTCGCAACAAGATCGAGCATCGCTTCGTGCCGCAGATCGATCCTGAAGTGTCGGGGGAATGCCAAGCGCTCCTTCTCAACTTCGATGAGTTGCTGGTCGACCAGTTTGGCGTCTACTTCGCCATCCGTGACTCGCTGGCCGTGCCGTTGCAGACCGCGAACATACGCCCAGGCGAGACCGTGGCCGCGTTGAAGAAGCTGCAAGCTCGCCATTTCGACGACGTGAACGCATTTGTCGACAGCTACCGGGCATCTCTTCCGGCGGAAATCCTCGGCAACCAGCAGTACCGTTTCAGGGTCTACCTGATTCCAGTGCCTGCCAATCACGCTGGCGCGGACCGGGCGATTCAGTTCGTCAGAATAACGCCCGAGAACGCGGGCCAGCTTGATGCCCTGACCAAGAACATCGTGGCGATCCGCGAACGTCCTGTAGCCAACGCTGGACTTCTCAAACCCACCGACGTCGTCCGGCAGGTTGCCGCTCACTTGGGAAAGAGCTTCAATATGTCCCACCACACGCGGGCCTGGCGCCGCTACAAAACGCGCCGACCGACAGCCGAGGGCGACAAGGTTAGCTCCGACGGGTGCAATCCCCAATATTGCATCCCCGACCCCGTTCACAACGACTACGTGTACACCCCAGCCTGGGTCGACTTCCTCGTTAAGACGCTATCGGACGACAAGGAGTACGCGGCGCTAACCTGTCGACGCACCCCTGAGCAGAGGACCAAGCCCGGCTGATCGATGCTCGGATCGAGAGATGATGCCCGAAGTTTCTCGCGGCAGCGATCACTGCGGGAACGATAACTCGCCATTGGGGTGCGTTGCGCCAGGACGGGCTTGTAGAATACGGAGTAGTGTTTTGCGTGCGGGGGGGCGTAGCGCCGAGCACCCACCTTGAGCTATGAGTTCAGCGGCCAGCGACCCTCTCAAGGAACCTGGTAAGCAAGCTCCAAAGGGAGGATCCGTGGCCGGAGAAGAATAGAAGGAACAGCACAATCAGCAGCACTAATAGCCAGCTCGGCAAACGCCAGAGCTGTTCGTTCAGCATGGCCGCTGCTGTCATTGATGACGGCACCCCTGTCGCGTGCCTCCTCTCATGAGTGGGGCAGGACGATATCTCGCAGGAAGGCTGTTCGCCCTCCCGGGAATCATCGGGGGCTTCCTCGCCGTCACCCCGTTGTGCCCCGGTGGAGGTTGGGGCGCAGGAGGAACTACGTGGCGCTGAGGTGTTGCTTGCAGGGTCAACACCACGCGCCGGACGTGTAGGTTCGTCATCCGTCGCGAGAAGCGCCCTTTTTGAGCCCGGAGCGCCACGCGAGCCCGACCTTTGGGCACCGGCCGGATCTTGGAGACGGTGCCACTGCAGGCGATCGCGCCCCCCGTGGTCGGAGCCCTGCGCGCCAAGCTGCCGACCTCCGCACCCAGTACCGCACAGAATATGCGCAGCGCCTGCACAGACGACAGATTGCGGTTGGCCAGAGCGGCTGCCAATCGCGGCATCGGGATCGCCCCCTTCGGTCAACCAATCGGGTTCGCGTATTGTGGCTTCGGTGCGAAGGCAGCGATCGAGGTTGCCGATGCCGGCGCCCGTCAGGGTGCGCTCGTAGCTGACATGGCCACCCACAACCCTGCGCATGTGGTGCGAAAGACCGATTTCGTCGTCGGTGCGTGGGGCGAAATCGCGCTGGTCACCCTCGAACGGAACGTCGTGGTACCTCCGGCCGTCGAGGTTTGGCAAGACCTCGCCCAAACCGGTGCCGGGCGCGATTGCGTGAAGGTTCTCAACCTGCAGAACCTC
>Ga0335069_10006026_pt1 | contig 17717 bp, 18 predicted proteins | sample Lox_Sample_11_FD_206714 | JGI IMG/M metagenome (GOLD analysis project Ga0335069, IMG submission 206714) | Soil microbial communities from Loxahatchee National Wildlife Refuge, Florida, United States - Lox_Sample_1.1 | ecosystem: Environmental > Terrestrial > Soil > Wetlands | place: USA... | reverse complement strand
GCTCGTTTAACGTAGAAGCAGGTGAGAGCTTCTTGCGCGCTCCCCATGCCCAGGATAATGATCGAAACCCGAACGACAAGCTCCACCGCGCGGCATCCGCATAATCGCTGGCTCATCCTGATCGCCTTGTTCAAACTGGGCCAGGCGATGCTGTTCATCGCCATTGGCGTGGGCGCGCTCCGGCTGGTGGGGAAGGACCTGGGCGACGCGCTGGAGTCTCTTGCGCGGCACCTGCGCTTCAACCCGGAAGAGAGGCTGGTCAACCTGTTGCTGGAGAAGGCGTCGCTGGTCGACGACAGGATGCTGGAACGGATCAGCGCCGGGTCCTTCCTCTATTCGGTGGTGTGCATTGTCGAGGGCGTCGGGCTCTATCTCGAAAAGATGTGGGCGGAGTTCTTCACGCTGTTTATCACGGCTTCCTTTCTGCCCTGGGAGATCTACGAGCTCATGCGGCGAGCGACCTGGCACAAGGTGGGCCTGCTGGCGATCAATACGCTGGTGCTGCTGTACCTGGCGAAGGTGATCTGGGAGCGGCGGCAGGGGAGCAAAGCAGTATCTACGAACGAATCCTGAGGTAATTATCCCGTCACGGTAAGTGGGGATATTTTCGAAGAAGGGGAATTACCGATGACGTTCCAGGTTGGCGTCTCCATGAACGAAGGTGCGCTATTGGCAAGCGACCGCCTCATGGTAAATACGAATGGTCCTCGGGTCGCATTTCAAGCGCCCAAAATCATCGTTTACGAAGAGTTGGGATTCGCTCACTGTTCCGCCGGTGACGATTTTTGCAGTACGCTCACGAAGATGGTTCGCGATGAACTAGAGAGCAAGTCCACTGATTTTGCGGACGGGGAGATGATGGACGTAAGGACGGCTCTTGAAAACCTCGTCAAACGTGCGCGACTTGAAGAGGCCGGATATGCGGAGAAGGTCAACGCCTTTCGGTTTAGGACGCCAGTAGTCGAGTGCGCAGGCGGCACGACGATGCTGGTGTTTCGGGGAAAGCGGGCAGTGTCATTGTGGAAGATCGATACGCTGAGACCTTATCCGAGCCCCATCTTGATTGGGCCGGTTCAATGTGTCATGAGCGGAGACACAAACGGCGCTGGCGTCTTTTTTGGGCGGCATTATTTCCGGAGTAAATCGTTCAATTTGAATGCCATGATTCGCTTGGCCGCGCATACAGTTTTGATGGCTAAGGGTGACAACGTCGAGGGGCTTGAGATTGGAGTTTTCACCAAAAATAGATTTGGGCTTCTCTCGGATGAGGACTTGAATACTCTTATTGCACTCTCGAAAGAGATTGATTCCGATATTTTGAGACGACTTCAGGCGGGTGGATAAGTCACGCCAAAGATCGATCCGCTTAGAGCAAGTCAATGTACGATTGAGGCATGGATAGCCGTGCGGAGTCGCCTCATAAATCGCTGGTGGCGGTGAAGTCTCCAATGACCTTCAACGCGTTCGCTATCGCATCGGTGGGTGCGGTCATTTCGGTATCGGAATGGTCTGGGAAGACTCCGCCGATAGCGTGGGCTGGATTCGCGTTTATGATCGTGTTGACAATCTGGGTCAATTGGCAGGCAAAGACGGACCCGCGCTCTCAGGCATACGGTGGCCCGGAGTATATCGAAGAAAGCAAGCTGGCGAAACAGTGAAAAAGAAGCCCATTCCCGCCCCAACCCGCAAAGCCTTCCATGATCTCTTGGAAAAAGCCGCTACGACCCAAGTAGCCTCTGTTCCCTTGCCGAAGGGCAAACCTGCATCGGGGTCCGCTCGGCCAGCAAAGAAAACATCGGGCGCATGACCTTTCTGCGGTTGTAGCGGAAGGCGTACTCGTTCAAATACGATTGCAGGTAGTCGATCCCGACCTGATAGTAAACCCCGGTGATGCCGCGTTTTACGAGGCTCCAGAAGCCATCGATGGTATTGGTATAGGCGGCGCCGTCCACGTAGGTTTGGGAGTGGTTGACGGTCAGGTGGGTATATTTGCGGCCTTTGGAGACGGTGTTGTAGGACGGGTGTTCATCGGTGATGACGGTTGAGCCTTTGCGGACGAAGTAGCGCACGTCTCCGGCGAGGGTGATTGCGGTCGTATTGGGAACGATTTCTGCAATGACCCTGCCGCCGCGTTCGACCATGCCGAGGACGGTGGTTTTGGCTTTGCCGCGCAGGTGTTTAGGTTTATTGGAGTCGGAGCCGCCGAACTCGGATTCATCGGCCTCGACCTGGCCGGACAGCTTGATTTTCTCGGCCATGAGTTTGCGGACCTGTTTCATCATGCGCCAAGCGGTTTTGTAGGTGACTCCGGTTTCGCGCTGGATCTGTTTGGCGCTCACTCCGACGCGGGTTGACGCCATGAGCCGGATGACGAAGAACCATGTCCGCAAGCTGGTAGTGGATTTGTGGAAGATGGTGCCTGCGAGGGGGTAGATGTGGTTTCCGCAGGCGTGGCAGGCGTAGGATGTGCGGCCTGAGACGCGGTAGTGCCTGCGTTCGATCCCGCAGTTGACGCAGAGGGCCATTCCGCCGGGGAAGCGCCGTTCCTTGACGTACTCAAGGCAGGAATCCTCATCGGGGAATTCCCGGTCGAACATCTTTACGGTGTACTTTTGTTCCGGCTTGACGGTCTGCCAGCGGTTCATATCGGTTCCTTTGCGGAGATGTAAGATCGGTGCGAGGTGAAACGATGGACGAGAAGGACAAAGAGTTGATGGTTATGCTTCTCACCCTATGCAGGTTGACGGAAACAAAAACCAACCCTATATCTCTTTGGAACACTCTGAAGAAAGTGCGGGGCGAGGTGGATCGCTTTGAGGAGGGTATAAATCCATTCGGGCTGAATCCACCTGGATAATCTGACCGAACCTGAGCCATTTTTCTGCGGCTTGAACAAGCTCAAGGCGCTGGAACTCGTCATACTTCAACAAGTACCGAAGCAATTCAGCCAAATCCCGATCATTCGATACCAGCGTCACTACTACAGCGTTCTCTTGAATCCGGTCAGTCGTCATTATCCCCCTCCAAACTTGCTACTAAGGGATAATCGCCAATCCTGATTCATTTTCGCTAAATATTCGCCTTTCGCCCAAGTATCTACCACTTTGGTGGAAACCGCAAGCGTCCCACCGGCTGCCGGTTGCAGGTGGAACCAAACGAGTTAACTCTTCCTATTAGTTGTGGTTCCCTTGGATTAAATCGCTACATTTTGTGTCCGGCCCGGTTCCTAATGTCCCGCTCAAGGAATTGGCACGCAAGCCTTTCGTAGTGCTTGGTTTTTCCACTGGCGCGGCGGGGTCACTTCGCGCATACTGGGTCTGCACGGGACTAAATGGGCCAATTTGGGAGCAACACTAGCTGACTCAAAGCCCACCAAAACGGCCCCGGCAGCAGGACAACGTGAGCGAAACCCCAGAAGCGGTTCCGGGCGGCGACGCAGCCTCAAGAGAGGCCCAGGCCCGGAGTGCGGCGAACTGGGACGACACAGAAATCGGATTCAGCGGCAACCCGAAGGCCAAATTGGACGAGCGAGGCCGGCTGAAGATGCCCGCCGAGTTCAAGGCCTTCATCGAGAAAAAGTACGGCAAGGACTTCAACGCGTTTTATATCACGAGCCAGGACGGGGAGACTGCGGAGATTTTTCCCATGCCGGAGTGGCAGCAGCAGATGGCAAAGATTCTGAAGATGCCGAAGAGCCATCCGGCGCGGGTGAAGCTGCTCGAGCGGTACAACCTCTACGGCGACCGGGCCGACATGGATCCGCAGGGGCGGCTGCAGTTTCCGGAGGAGTTGCGCAACGCGGCGCAGCTGACCGGCGATGTGAAGGTTTCCGGCGAGGGGAACTTCCTGAGAGTCACGAGCCTGGAGAAGCTGAGGGCGAACGTGACGGCCAATCCAATGACGGCCCAGGAGATCGATTCGCTGACGGAGTTTGGATTGTAGTGGGGTCATTTGAAGCCCCTGACGGGGAGCGCATGACGAAGGCGGCTGGTCGCCATGTGCCGGTGCTCTTTGAAGAAGCGATTGGATATCTCAGGGTGCGCGAAGGCGCGACGGTGGTTGACTGCACGCTCGGGCTTGCCGGCCACTCGTCAGGGATCGCCCGGCTGCTGGGGCCGAAGGGTCACCTGATCGCGTTCGATCGAGACGCGGAAGCGCTGGCCACGGCGAAGGAACGGCTGGCGCGGGTATGCGACGAGCTGGGCGAGCAGGCGCCGAAGGTAACGGTGTTTCACGAGCCGTTCAGTTCGGTGGGAAGGCACGTGGACGCGGCGTCGCTGGATGGGCTGCTGGCGGATTTCGGGGTGAGCAGCCTGCAACTGGAGACCGCGCACCGGGGATTCAGTTTTATGGCGGACGGGCCATTGGAAATGCGCATGGACACGCGCTCCGGTCCGACCGCCGCACAAGTGGTGAATGAGGCGAGCGAGCGCGAGCTGGCCGACCTTATTTACGAGTACGGAGAGGAAAGGAGGTCGCGGAGAATCGCCAGAGCCATTGTCCGGGGGCGGCCGGTAACGACGACGGGGCAGTTAGCCCGGATTGTTGCCCAAGCCGCCCCGGCAATGAAAAGCGATCGCATTCATCCGGCCACGCGGACATTCCAGGCCCTCCGGATCCATGTGAACCGGGAGTTGGATGAAATCAAGGCGCTGATGGATTCAGCCCCGAAGTTACTCAAGCCCACGGCAAGACTGGTTGTTATCAGCTTTCATTCTCTTGAAGACAGGATCGTCAAAGACAGTCTTCGCGAAGGGCAGAGCAAGGGAACCTGGGAGATCCTGACGAAGAAGCCGGTGACGGCGAGCGCAGGCGAGATGGAACGGAATTCGCGTTCGAGAAGCGCGAAGTTGAGGGCGGCCGAGAAGCGAGGTTCCAGCTTCTAAGTTCTAACCTCTAACTCTTAGTTATCGTGGCGGCGCATCGGGTTTGAGTTCGAGCGATGGAATAGAGATTCGGCATAGTTAGAGCAGTCAGGTGCATCGAGATTGGCTGGGAGCTAAAGGCGAGGAGCCGATAGCTCGGAGGAATGGACATGGCGGCATGCGCGACAACCTACTTCGGAACGAACCACGGCTGGCCGGCCAGGGTGGCTGAGCGGAACGCGGAGCTCATGGCCCAGCAGGTGGTGCGCCGCCGCGGCGTTCGCACTCCCGAAGTTTTCTTCACCAAGACATTCGACAATTCGCGCGTCGTCAAGGCTCCGGACCCGGTGCGGGTGCGCGAGATGCGCTTGTTCGCGGCTGCGGTCACCGTGCTCTTTTCGCTGGTGATGGTGTATGGATGGCAGCACTTCAGCGCCATCGAGAGCGGTTACCGCGTCGAGTCGGAAAAGCAGATGCTCGACCAGCTGCGCGAGGAGAACCGGCAGTTGAAGCTGTCGCAAGCGGAACTGACCCAGCCGGGACGCATCGACACCATGGCGCGGCAGCTTGGGCTGGCCGAGCCGGCGCCGGGACAGGTGGTCCACCCGACGGCGCACGCGGATGCGTCGACTCCGGCCTTTGCGCAAGTAACGCCGCCGCCGGCGCCGGCGCGGTAGATTGCCGGGGCTGGCGCGATCGCAGCCCGGGTTCAAAGACACCATGCAGCCAACCGTTCCATTCCGACAAAACCGGATGAACGCCTCGCGCGCCGTGCCACTCAGGGCGGCGCGTTTTTGGCTGATCTGCCTCTTTTTCGCGGCATGGGCCGTGTGCATTGCCGGCCGGCTGTTTTGGCTTCAGGTTGTGCGCCACCGGGAGTTTGTCGAGCGCGCGCAGAAACAGCAGCAGCGCACCTTCGAGATTGCGCCGCGGAGAGGCGTGCTCTACGACCGCAACCTGCGCGAGCTGGCGATGACCGTGCAGGCCGACTCGATCTACGCCGAGCCCACCGAGATCGACGACAAGCGTTCCGCCGCGCAGACGCTGGCGGCGATTGTGCACACCGACCCGGAGGACTCGCTCACCAACGAAGCGCAGATTGAGCAGCGGCTCAATACGGGCCGTAGTTTCGCGTGGGTGGCGCGCCGCGTCAGCTCCGATGTGGCGGCCAAGGTGAAGGCCCTCGGCATGAAGGGCATCTACTTTCAGAAAGAGTTTCAGCGCGTCTATCCCGACAACCGGATTGCGGCTCAGGTATTGGGGTATGTGGGCGCGGACGATTCGGGTCTCGGCGGGCTGGAGCAGAAGTTCGAGTCGAAGCTGCACGGCGTGCCGGGCCGGGTCTATACCGCGATGGACGCGCGGCGGCATTGGCTTGGCTCGACGGAGCGCGATCCGGAGCCGGGGCAAAGCCTCGTCCTGACGATCGACGAGAACATCCAGTTCCTGGCCGAGCGCGCCCTGGACAACGCGATGGCCACGACGCGCGCGGACAACGGGACCATCGTGATCCAGGACGTGCACACGGGGCAGATCCTGGCGCTGGCGATCCGGCCCACCTTCAATCCCAACCAGGCGCGGCACACGACGGCGGCGCTGTTGAAAAACCATGCGGTGAGCGACGTCTACGAGCCGGGCTCGGTATTCAAGCTGGTGGCTTATGCCGCGGCGATCGACCAGGGGCTGGTGAAGCCGGACGACATGGTGGACTGCCAGGGCGGCTCGATCACGCTCTTCGGGCGCGTGATTCATGACAACCAGGGCGAGCACATCGGGGTGGTCCCGGTGCACAGGGCGCTCGAAGAGTCGAGCGACGTGGGCGCGATCAAAATGGCGCTGAAAGTGGGTCAAGACAAGTTCAGCCAGTACATTCACTCGTTCGGGTTCGGCAGCCGCACCGGCGTGGAGATGCCGGGAGAAACGCGGGGGCTGCTGCGGCCGGTGAACAAGTGGCAGATGACATCGATCGGGTCGATCGCCATCGGGCAGGAAGTGGGCGTGACGCCGCTGCAGATGGTGTCGATGGTGTCGACGATTGCCAATGGCGGGATCTATCTTCCGCCGCACATCCTGATGCCGGCACAGGCAGAAGGCGCGGGGCCGCTCAGGCCGGAGCCGTTCCGCGCCGGAGGCGAGTTGCCCGATCCCCTGCCGGCGGGAGCGCATCGCGTGATTTCAACGATGACCGCCGCCGAGATGCGCAAGATGATGGAAGGCGTTGTGCTGTATGGCACGGGCAAGCCCGCGCAGCTCAACGGCTATTCGTCGGGCGGCAAGACGGGCACGGCGCAGAAGGTGGACCCAGCCACACACCTTTATTCGAAGACGATGCACATTGCGTCGTTCGCGGGCATCGCACCGGTGAATAATCCGGTGATCGCGGTGGCGGTCATCATGGACAATCCGAAGGGTGCGTCGTACTACGGAACGGCGGTATCGGCGCCGGTGTTTGCCAGCGTGGCGCAGCAGGTGCTCGAGTATCTCGGCGTGCCGCACGACATCGACGTGCGCGAGCCGAAGACCAGGGAGAAGCCGGAGAAGCCGGTCGTAGAGGATGACTCGCAGGACTCGGACGCAGATGTCAATGCGCTGTTCGCGGCGGTCAACGATCTGCCTGCCGACGACCCGCTGCGCGCGGCACAGCCGGCGCCTGCGCAGAGGCCCGCGAGCGCATCCGGCGCATCGAGTGCTGCCGCCGGCAAGGAAGCAACGGAGGCTGGACCGGATGCAGAGCCCGCGACACCGGCACAAACCGAGGCGGGACATGCTGTGGTTGCGCAGAAGACGCCCGCCGCGGTCCCGCCGGCTGTGCAAGAGGCGACGCGCAAAGAGGACAGTGTCGTCGCAGTGGGTGTGGAACAGAGAAACTTGAAAGTGCCGTCGCTGGTTGGCCTGCCGCTGCGCAAAGTGATTGAGGTCTCCGCGGCCGCGGGGCTCGAAGTGCAGATGATCGGCAACGGCACCGCGCGCGAGCAGGCCCCCGCGCCGGGAACCATGGTGGCGAAGGGAACGCAGATCGTGGTGAAGTGCGCGGTGAGCCGTGCCTCTGAAGGCGTCGACTAAATCCCCTTGGGCCATTCGCTGGTGCCTTCGAGCGGCTCGCCGGTTTCGAGCAGGCTCTTGAGGCTGGCGAGGATGTGCGGCCAACCCGTTGAGACAGCCTTGATCAGCTTCGAATCGGAACGGTCGACGGTGTGTGTGAGCGTGAGTTTGACCACTCCGCCTTCCGGCTCCAGCAGATACGTCATGCGGGAGAAGCCTTCGGCGGTCATCTCCGCCGAGAGATGGTTCTGCCAGGTGAGGACGAGCTTGCGCGGCGGGTCGATCTCGACCACTTCGCCGGCGTCGGCGATGCGGCCATCGGGAGCCATCAGCTTCCAGCTGGCGCCGGGTTTCCACTCGCACGCCTGCACCGTGTCGACCCAGAATTTGCGCGTGAACTCGGGCTGCGTGAGCGCAGACCAGAGCCGTTCCGGCGTGGTGCGGATGTAGGTGACGTAAACAAACTCGGATTTATCCATCGGATTCTCCTTCCAGCTTTGCCTTCAATTCAGCCAGGGCGCGCAGGCGCCCCCGCTCGTACTTGCCGATCCAGCGCTCGGCGATCTCGTGGATGGGCACTGGATTGAGATAGTGAAGCTTCTCGCGCCCGCGCCAAAGCGGAACGACGAGGCCTGCCTCCTCGAGCACCTTGAGGTGCTTGGTCACGGCCTGCCGGGTCATTTCGAGATGCCGGCAGAGCCCGGTCAGCGTCTGTCCGTTCTCTGCGCGGAGCCGGTCGAGGAGGAGCCGCCGCTCGGGAGCAGCCAGAGCTTTGAAGACTTTGTCGACATCGCCGCGCACGATTTAGATTAGGCAACCAATAAGTTGCATGTCAAGTACCGCACATGCGGGCTCGGATGGCGCCATCTACAATCGAACACGGCATGAAGTGGGACGAATTGACTGCGGAAGTGCCCGCCGTCGGCTCGGCGGGCGGCTCGGAGGAGCCGATCGCCGGCGTCGAATACGACTCGCGCCGCGTGAAGCCGGGCGCGGTGTTTGTGGCCATGAAGGGCGGAGCGACGGACGGAAACCGGTTCGTCGAGAAGGCGATCGACGCCGGCGCTCTGGGCATCGTTACCGATTCCGCGCAGACCTTCGATCATCTCCTCGTGTTCAATCCCGGCCTGCCCGCATTGGAGGTCGAGCATGGCCGGCGCGCCCTCGCTGCCGCATCGGCGGCATTCTTCGGCCATCCCGAACGCAAACTCGCGGCGACCGGCATCACGGGAACGAACGGCAAGACCACGACGGCATTTCTTGTCGAGCAACTGCTGAACATGGCCGCCCGAAACACAGTGCTGATCGGCACGGTGGAGTATCACGTGGCGGGCGAGGTGCGGCCCTCGCTGCACACCACGCCGGAGTCGCGCGATCTATTCGAGCTGATGGCGGAAGGCGCGGCGCGCGGGGCGAGCGAGCTGGTCACGGAAGTTTCGAGCCACGGCCTCGAGCAGGGACGGGCAGCCGGAATCCCATTCGATGTTGCCGTTTTCACGAACCTCACCCGCGATCATCTCGACTATCACGGCACGATGGAGAAGTACTTCGCGGCCAAGCGGCTGCTCTTCGATGGAACGGTGTATCCTGCGCCGCGCGTCGCGGTGATCAACGCAAACGACGCGCACGCCCGGCAACTCAGCGCCGCCGCACGCAGGGCCGGCGCGGAGATATGCACTTACGGCGTCGGCGAATCCGAGCGCACGGATTGGCGCGCCACGAACGTCCATCTCACGCCGGGCGGAGCGGAGTTCGATCTCGCGGCGCCGGCGGGTTCACCGCGGATTGTCTCGCGCCTGGCGGGTGAGGTGAATGTCTACAATCTGCTGGCGGCGCTGGCGGCGGCGCACGCGCGGGGAATTCCATTCGAGAAGCTGGTCGAGTTCTCGCCGCGGCTGCAGCCGGTTCCCGGCCGCTTCCAGCCGGTGGATGCAGGCCAGCCGTTCACCGTCATTGTGGACTACGCGCACACTGACGATGCGCTGCGCAACCTGACGGCGCTGGCGCGGCAGATGACGAAGGCGTCCGGAAGCCGCGTGATCACGCTGTTCGGCTGCGGCGGCGACCGCGACCGCACGAAGAGGCCGAAGATGGGCCTGGCCGCGGGCGAGGGCAGCGATTTCGTCATTGCAACGAGCGACAATCCGCGGTCGGAGGATCCCGTTGCGATTCTGGCCGAGATTGAACCGGGTCTGAAGGCGAGCGGCGTTCGTTATGTTGTCGAGCCGGACCGCGCGGCAGCGATTCAAATCGCGCTGGAGTCGGCGAAGGAGAACGACGTTGTGCTCATCGCCGGCAAGGGCCACGAGAAGGAGCAGATTCTGGCCGGCCGCACGATTCCCTTCGACGACTCCGAGATAGCACTTTCCGCGCTGCAACAACTCGGCTATGGTAAAGAGCGATGAAGCTCACCCTGGCGGATGCGGCGATAGGCGCGGGCGCGGTGCTGGAGGCCCCGGCAAGCGTGGCGCGCGGCGGCAGCATGGTGGCCGAGGGATACTCGATCGACTCGCGCACCATCGGCGCGGGCGAGCTGTTTTTTGCTGTGCGGGGCGAGCGGCACGATGGCCACGACTTTATTGAAGATGCGCTGAAGCGCGGCGCGATTGCGGCGGTGGTGTCGCGTGCGCGCGTTGCCAAGCTGCCGGACAGCGTGCTGGCAATGCCGCTTTTGATCGCCGAGGATCCGCTGAGCGCTTTGCAGTCTCTGGCCGCGCACGTGCGGCGGCTCTGGGGCAAGCGGGTGGTGGCCATCACCGGGTCGGCGGGCAAGACCACCACCAAGGAAGCTGCCGCGATCGCGCTCGGCGCGGGCTTCAACGTGCTCAAGTCGCTGGGCAATCTGAACAACCAATATGGATTGCCGCTGCAGCTTTTGCGGCTGGAGCCGGAGCACGAGTTCGCCGTGGTCGAGATGGGGATGAACCATATCGGCGAGATTGCCGCGCTGGCGAGAAATGCCGCGCCGGACTGGGGCATCGTGACGAATGTGGGCACGGCGCACGTGGAAAATTTCAACGAAGGACAGGCGGGCATTGCGCGAGCCAAGTTTGAGCTTGTGGCCTCTCTGCCCGCGAACGGCGCGGTGTTCCTCAACTGCGACGACGCCTATGTTTCGCAATTTGGCCGCGATTTTCGGGGGCGCGTGGTGTACTTCGGAGCCGGACCGTGCGCCGATCCTCAGATTCTGGAGACCTGCGAGGATCTCGATGGACTGCACGTACGATTCCGCGCCCGCCACCGCGAGGGCCGGCTCACGCTGCACCTGCTGGGCGCCCACAATGCGGCGAATGCGATGGCCGGGCTGGCCGTGGCGCTCGAGGCCGGAGTGGACTTCGATGCGGCGGTTGCGGCACTCGCGACGTTGGCCGCCGGAGACAAGCGCGGCCAGGTGATCGAGACCGGCGGCGCAACCATTCTGAACGATAGCTACAACTCGAATCCCGAAGCGTTGCGGTCGATGATCCGGACGCTGGCATCGCGGCCGGCGGCCCGGCGGATTCTGGTTGCCGGAGAGATGCTCGAACTGGGCCAACAGGGTCCGGCGTTGCATGCGGCGAGCGGTCTCGCGGCGGCGGAGGCAGGGCTGGATCTGGTGGCCGGCGTGCAGGGCAACGCGGAATACCTGGCTGCCGCGGCCTGCAAAGGCGGCGTACCATCGCTTTTCCTGCCCGACGCCGAATCGGCCGGGCGCTGGCTGAAGCAGAATCTGCAGCCGGGCGACGTGGTCTTGGTGAAAGGCTCGCGGGGCGTGCACCTGGAGCGCGCCATCGCCGCCCTCACGGAACGGATGTAACGGAAGAAACGGGTCAGGCGCTGGAGTTCAAACGACATCCCTCAGGGACGAACGACCGGTTGATTCCTGGCGGCCTTTGGCACGGCCGGAGCCGTGTCCTTTCAAAACGTCGATTCATTCACGGTTCCCTGACTGGAGGCATTTTCGTGCGATTCCCCTTGCCCAGGATCGTTGCGTCGTGTGTGCTGGCGGTTCTGTTTGCGGCGTTGCCCTGCCATGCCGCGGTCAATCCAGCGTGGACGCGTCCGTTCCCGGCGTTTCGCATCGCCGGCAACCTGTATTACGTCGGCAGCGAAGATCTTGCGTCCTATCTGATCGTCACGCCGGACGGCAACATTCTGATCAACAGCGGGCTGGAGCAGTCGGTGCCGCAGATCCGCAAGAGCGTGGAGTCGCTCGGGTTCAGATTCAGCGATATCAAGATCCTTTTGATCAGCCACGCGCACTATGACCATTGCGCGGGTAGCGCGGCGATTATCAAGGAGACGGGAGCGAAGTACTACGTGATGGATGCGGACGTGCCGGTTGTGGAGTCGGGCGGGAAGGACGATTTTCAATATGGCGCGGACAAGTCGATGTGGTTTCCGCCGGCGCACGTCGACCGCAAGCTGCGCGACCTGGACACGGTGCGGCTGGGCGATACCTCGATCACAGCGAATCTGACTGCGGGGCACACGAAGGGAACGACGACGTGGACGCTGGACGAGAGCGAAGGCGGAAAGACTCTTCACGTCGTCATTGTCGGCAGCCCGAACGTGAATCCAGGGTACAAGCTGGTTGGCAACAGGACGTATCCGGAGATTGCTTCCGATTACGCGAAGGGATTTCGCGTATTGCACGGATTGAATTGCGACATTTTTCTAGGCGCACACGGCGGCTACTTTGAATTGATGGAGAAGTACGAAACGTGGAAGCGCGGCGGCAAGGATGCATTCATCGATTCCAGGGGCTACCAGGCGTATATCGCGGAGCGTGAGCAGGCGTTTCTGGTGGAGCTGCGGCGGCAGCAGACGGGGAAACACTGAATTGCACCCGGGCTGAGGCAGTTTCACACAATGCCGTGCGCACCCTGATTCCACGCGTCTATTCTGTTGCGCACGATCCGCGGGGCTGACGGCGAGCGCGAGTAGAATCGACGTGAAACCCGCGTCATTCGTGCGCTGGAGGCTCTTTGCTTTACTGGCTGCTTTATCAAAAGCTGTACCCGTTCTTTCACCCGTTTCGCATCTTTCGCTTCGTTACGTTTCGCACGGCCTTCGCCTCGCTTACCGCGCTGATGATCGGCCTCTTCATCGGGCCATTCGTCATTCAAAAGCTGCGCGAGTTTCAGATCGGGCAGTTCATCCGCGAAGACGGGCCGCAGTCGCACCAGAAGAAATCGGGCACGCCGACCATGGGCGGTGTGCTCATCGTGATCGCCATCCTGCTGCCGACAGTGTTGTGGTCGGATCCCGCCAACTGGTATGTGTGGATCGTCGTGTTCGCCACGATCGCCTTCGGCGCGATCGGATTCGCGGACGATTACACGAAGGTGGTCAAGCGGCGCAGCCTTGGGCTCACGCCGCGGCAGAAGCTTTTCTGGCAGGGGATGGCCGGCGCGACAGTGGCTCTGGCCCTGGTGCTGCTCGAGCAGTTCCGCTATTTTTCCACCCGGCTCACGGTGCCGTTCATCAAGTCGTTGCGGCCGGACCTCGAATGGCATTGGATCGCGCAACTCCCTGCAATTGCGTGGCTGGCCTTTCTGCCGTTTTTCGTGTGGGTCATTCTCTGGCTCACTCTGTCGTCGAACGCGGTGAACCTGACGGACGGGCTCGACGGGCTGGCCATCGGTTGCACGATCATCGCGGCCGGCGCGCTCACCGTGCTCACCTATGTCAGCGGCCACGTGGTGTTCGCCGACTATCTCGAACTGCAGCGCATGCCGCGCGTCGAGGAACTGACGGTGTTTTGCGGGTCGATGGTGGGCGCGTCGATCGGGTTCCTCTGGTATAACGCACATCCGGCCGAGATTTTCATGGGCGACGTGGGGTCGCTGGCGCTGGGCGGGGCCATCGGCACGGTGGCGGTGATCATCCGGCAGGAACTGCTGCTGCCGTTCATCGGCGGCATCTTCATTCTGGAGGCCGTCTCGGTGATGCTGCAGGTGGGCAGTTACAAGCTGCGCAAGAAGCGTATCTTCAAGATGGCGCCTCTTCATCATCACTTCGAGCAATTGGGCTGGCACGAGTCGAAGGTGATCGTGCGATTCTGGATCGGCGCGCTGGTGTTTGCACTGTTTGCACTCACCACTTTGAAACTTCGCTAGCCGCGGTCCGCCCGCGCCGGTGCGGTGCAAAATAGAGAGAGTCGCCTGGAGCCTGGTGGTATGGAACTCAAGGGGAAGAAAGTTCTCGTCGTGGGGCTGGGAAAATCCGGCCTGGCCGCGGCGTTGTTTCTGCGCCGGCGCGGCGCACAGGTGACGGTGAGCGACGTGCGCAGCGCCGAGGCGCTTGCCAAGGATATTCCGGCGCTGCTCGAAGAAGGCATCAACGTGGAGGCGGGCGGGCATGGGCTGCTGACTTTTCGCCGGCAGGACCTGATCGTCGTCAGTCCGGGCGTACCGTTGGACACTCCCGAGCTGGTGCAGGTGAAAGCATTCGGGCTGCCCATCATTGGCGAGTTGGAACTTGCGGCACGGTTCCTGAAGGGCAAGATCCTGGCGATTACGGGCTCCAACGGCAAAACGACGACGACGGCGCTGGCCGGCGAGATTCTGAAAGCCGCCGGCTTTGCGACGCTGATCGGCGGCAATATCGGAGTGCCGGTGGTGGCTCTGATCGACGAAAGCACGGACGAGACGTGGTCGGTGCTCGAAGTGTCGAGTTTTCAGCTGGAGACCACGGAGCAGTTCCATCCGAGCATTGCGGTTATCCTCAACATCACTCCCGACCACCTGGACCGGCACGGCAGTTTTGAGAACTACGCGCTGGCCAAGGAGCGGATCTTTGCCGCGCAGCAGGCGTCGGACAGTGTGGTCCTGAACGCGGACAATATCCGCGCAGCAGCGGCGGCGGCGCGGTCGAAAGCCGCTGTGTACTGGTTTTCTGGCGAGCAGCCTGTCGATTGCGGCGCCTGGATCGAGGGTGGTTCCATCGTGTATCGCGGCGGGAAAGACCAGCCGGTCGAGACGATCATGCCCCTGGGCGGGATTCCGCTGAAAGGTCAGCATAACGTGGAGAACGTGCTGGCGGCCGCGGCTGCCACGCGGCTGGCGGGGGCCGCGCCGGAGACCATTCGCAGCGCAGTCGAAGGATTTCACGCCGTCGAGCATCGGCTTGAATTTGTATCCACGATCAACGGAGTGGATTTCTACAACGACTCGAAGGCCACGAACGTGGACGCGACGGCCAAGGCGATCGCTGCGTTTCCCTGCGGCGTTCACCTCATCCTCGGCGGCAAGGACAAGAACTCCGACTACACAACACTGGCTTCCCTGCTGCGCGCGCGATGCCGCGCGATTTACACGATCGGTTCGGCAGCGGCCAAAATCGAGTCGCACCTTCGCGGAGTCGTCTCGATCCACTCCTGCGAGACGCTGGAAAAAGCGGTGGCCGCTGCGGCCGCCGCGGCGCGGCCCGGCGAGGTGGTGCTGCTGGCGCCGGCGTGCTCCAGCTTCGACCAGTTTGAAAACTACGAACATCGCGGCCGCGTCTTCAAGCAATTGGTTGAAGAACGGCGGGGATGGAGGGTATGGCAAAACGCGTAGGCGTGGATAAATGGATCTTTTTCACCACCTTGCTGCTCATCGTGGCGGGGCTGGTGATGATCTTTTCCGCCTCCGCCGTGGTGGCGCAGGAGCGGTTCCACTCGCCCTACACATTTGTGGGCAAGCAGGCGGCGTGGGCGCTCGGCGGCGTGCTGGCCATGGTCGTGCTCATGCGCGTCGACTACCGCCGTTACAACTCGCCGAAGTTCATCTATCCGGCCCTTTGCGCGACAACCATCCTGCTGGTGATGGTGTTCTTCTTCCGCAATTCGCACAATGCACACCGCTGGATCCACATCGGTGACTTCTTCACGTTCCAGCCGTCGGAGATTGCGAAACCGGTGCTGGTGCTGTTCCTGGCGTGGTTCCTGCATAACCGGCTGGACCGCATGCGCGACTGGAAACACACGCTGCTGCGCTGCGCGATCATGCCGCTGGTGTTCATCGCGCTGATCGTGAAGCAGCCCGACCTGGGCACGGCGCTGGTGCTGGCCGGCGTAACGGCGATGATGCTGGTGCTCGCCGGGATGGAGTGGAAATATCTGGCGCTGAGTGTTGCTGCCGCGCTTCCCGGGCTGGCCGCGCTGCTCTTCATGGTGGCGTGGCGGCGGCAACGCATGCTCGTCTTCCTCAATCCGGACTCCGATCCGCAGGGCGCGGGTTTCCACATCAATCAGTCGCTCATCGCGGTGGGAACCGGCGGCTGGAGCGGGCGCGGCTACATGGAGGGCGTGCAGAAGCTGTTCTACCTGCCGGAGGGCCACACGGACTTCATCTTCGCCAACATTGCCGAAGAACTGGGCTTCCTCGGCACAATCTCGATCCTGCTCCTGTTTGTGGTGCTGGGGATTCGCGGCCTGCGCGCGGCGCTGCGGCTGCGCGACCCGTTCGCGCGCCTGGCGGCGTTCGGCATCACTGCGGCCATCATGCTGCAAGCCTTCTTCAATATCAGCGTGGTGCTGTCGCTGCTGCCCACCAAGGGCATTCCGCTGCCGTTCATCTCCTACGGGGGAACGAGCGTTTTCTTTACGCTGGCCAGCATCGGCATCCTGCTCAACCTGACCCGCGAAATCGACTAGGCGCCACCGCGTGGGGCGGAATCTTGGATAAGCTTCGAGTCCTGATAGTCGGCGGCGGCACCGGCGGCCATGTCATTCCGGCGCTGGCCGTGGCGCGAGAGCTGGCGGGGCGGCATTCCGCGGAGATTCTGTTCGTCGGCACGCAGCGCGGAATGGAGACGCGGCTGGTTCCTGAAGCCGGGTTCAACCTCAAGCTGATCGATGTCGGGCCCCTCAAGAACGTCTCGCTGCTGACGCGCCTGCGCACGCTGATCGAGTTGCCGCGCAGCCTCTTCGCTTGCCGTGCGCTCATTCGTGAATTCAAACCGAACGTTGTCTTTGGGGTAGGCGGATACGCGTCGGGCCCGGGGATGGCGGCGGCGCTTTTCGAACACGTGCCGGCCATGGCCTTTGAGCCAAACGCCATGCCGGGGTTCGCCAACCGGGTGGTGGGCAAACGAGTGCAAGCAGCGGCGGTCAGCTTTCCCGCGGCGGCGAAATGGTTCCGCAACGTCGAGGTGACGGGGATTCCAGTGCGGAAGGAGTTCTTCGGGCTGGGACAGCCAGCCGGACCACCGCACTTGCTGGTGTTTGGCGGGTCGCAGGGCGCGCGGTTATTCAATAACGCGCTGCCGCAGATTGCGCCGGCGCTGCTGGAGGCCGTTCCTGGGCTCACGATTCTGCACCAGGCCGGGGCACGGAACTTTCAGGCCACGCAGGCCGCGTATGGCGGAAGTGGGGCCGATCCTGCGCGATGGGAGGTGAGGGCGTTTCTCGACGATATGCCTGCACGATTCGGGGCGGCACACCTGGCCATGGCGCGCAGCGGCGCGTCAACGGTGGCTGAATTGGCGGCGGCAGGCAAGCCGGCACTGCTCGTGCCGTTTGCCGCGGCGGCCGACCACCACCAGCAACGCAATGCCGAAGAGATGGTAAGGGCCGGGGCGGCGGTGATGTTGACCGAAATCGACTTGCAAACGCCCGGGAAGCTCTTCGAGACGCTGGCGGCGTTGCTTTCCGATCCGGCGCGGCTGGCGGCGATGTCGGCCGCGGCGAAGACCCAGGCGAAGCCGGACGCGGTGGAGAGAATCACCGCGCGGTTGGCTGAACTGGCCAAAAGCGGATCGCAACAGGACTAACCGCGATTTCTCACGCGCATTGAATTTTGGGGATTTCTGCGGATTTCTGTGTGGGTTTGGGGTGGGGCGATC
>Ga0335069_10006025_pt1 | contig 17718 bp, 5 predicted proteins | sample Lox_Sample_11_FD_206714 | JGI IMG/M metagenome (GOLD analysis project Ga0335069, IMG submission 206714) | Soil microbial communities from Loxahatchee National Wildlife Refuge, Florida, United States - Lox_Sample_1.1 | ecosystem: Environmental > Terrestrial > Soil > Wetlands | place: USA: Florida... | reverse complement strand
TTTGAACTGTATTCATCGTTTCCGACAGGGGCATCCAGAGGATTGCTTGCCTGAACTAATCACTTCGATTTCCTATGCGGACGGTGACAGCTTGAAAGCGTGGGTTGTTGCGCACTACTGCGAACGCTGGGTCAACCATTAGCCAGTTGGCCTGGATGTCACCAGGCGCAGTTTCCTCCAAAAGTTGGAGAGCTTTGTCGACGTTTCCCAAGCTGAGATATGCGGCTGCCAACGCCGAGCCGACTCCCATCGGTTGAGAACGTTGCGTTTCAATCTGTTGAACAACCTTTCTGGCTTCGGCTGTGTTTCCCGACAAAGCAAGAGTACGGGCCAATGCACATTGATAGATGGAGACGCCGCCGGACAAGCGCACCGCCGTTTGCAACTCAGTGATGGCTTCAGGGTATTTTCTCTCCGCCGTGTACGTCCAACCCAAGACAGCGTGAGCCGACATCGCATTGGGATTCAATTCGAGTCCGCGCTGAGCCTGCGCAATTGCTTGGTCGTACTCACCGGCAAGATAAAGAATATAACTGAGGCTGGAGTGTGCCGCGGCGGAAAGGGGATCGAGCCTTTGCGCGTACCGGACCTGTGACAGAGCTTCCTCCATGTGTCCGGTGGCCGCCAGGTAAAGCGCGTACCACTGGTGGGCGGCAACATAGTTGTCGTCGAGTTCGATGGCGCGGTGGAATTCTTTACCGGCGTTGCTCCAATCCTCTTGCCACATGAACTCGGTGTATGCGAGAGCAGCATGTCCGGCGGCAAGGGAATCGTCAAGCGTGATTGCCTTCTGAGCCGCGATCTTGGCTTGGCTCACCGCGTCGAGATCGGGATCGAAACCATAGAACGCTATCAGATTGTATGCATCCGCCAGACCTGCGTAAGCTGCAGCGTAGGTGGCATCCTTGGCGATTGCCTGTTTGAAAAGAGCAACACTCAGCTGCAAGTCATCGCGCGTACGCTGGGCTAGGTAGTGGCGTCCCTGCAGGTACAATTCGTGAGCTGCCGGTTCGACGCTGCGTGTAGTCGATGAAGGAGCGGGGCGTAGCCGAAGATTGATCTGCTGAGCGATAGCTTGCGTGATTTCGCTCTGCAGACCCAGTATGTCCCGACGGTCACTCTCGTAGTTCTCCGCCCAGACATGAGTCTGATCGCGAGTCCTGATTAACTGCGCAGTTACGCGAACACGATCTTCCCAGCGCCGAACGCTGCCTTCGAGAACATAGTCGGCGCCGAGCCTTTGCCCTATTTCTCCAACCGAGGTGCGCAAACCCTTGAAGGCCATGGCGGATGTCCGCGCGATCACCGCAAGACGCTCAGGTTGCACCCGGCTGAGCTGCGTGATCATCTCTTCTGTGAATCCATCGGCTACGAAGTCCTGTGAAGGATCTCCGGTCAGGTTCGCGAAGGGAAGTACCGCCAGTACGCTTCGATCTGCAACCACCGGGTGACGACTCTTGATGTTCCGCAACGCGAAGTAGCCGAGGCCAACCAATACGAAGATGACGGTAGCTGCGACCGCCCACGAACGTGAATACCTTGATATTAGCCGAGGCTCCGGCAGCATTTGTTGGCCGTCAGGAGCGACCTCACTAGGTTCTGCCGGCAACGGATCTTCGTCGGCGAGGCGTGTCTTCTCGCCCTTCCACCAAGCGTCTAATTCGGAGCGATACGCGTAAACGGAAGCAGATTTCTGATGTTGATGCCGGTGCACGGGGAGTCCCTGGTTCTTCTCCCAACGACGCACAGTACGGACGTCGCGGTTCAGGTATGCAGCTATTTCCTTCCAGGAATGAAGACGGTCGTCAACGGGTGAGGGCGAGGAAGCACCCTCAGGGTCAATGGTAGGCAATAGGGCTGGCTCAACCTTCCCGGCCACAATACGGCTCCAGTTCGGGGAGGGAAGAATCGTGGAGGAGCTTCTCACCCGGTTGGCGAGGATTTTACTGTCAATCGGGAGGGGGTTCAAGGGAGATCGGAGAGTGGACAAAAGCGGACATTGGGGCCTGACCGTCTTTGTCGGTTGCGGAAAAACCCATCCCAGCTACCCTCATGAACTATGGTGGGGCAAACGTCGGAGTTTCAAAGGCGGTGTTTTGAAGCACTTGAAGCACTGCGGGTGATTCGTGTGGCGAGGCCGCGGATCACCCTTCTTTTGTTGGCGACGCTGGCGGGCGCACTCGGAATTAGCAGCGCCAGAGGCGACGTCGTGAATCTCGGGGTGTTAGGCGTGGAATCCCTTATTCCAAGAGTTCCCGGCGACCCCGGAGTCGTGGTCGTCTCGATTGACAACCTGACGGGCCTTCCACCTGATTTCTATTCCAACCCCATTGATTTCACCAACGTGAACGTCATCCTGGCGCTGCCGGATCATTCGGTGATCGATTGCAAGCTAGGTACGATCAGCTCGCTAGACACAAATACAGATTGCCAGGTTCCTGACACCACTCCGATTGTGTCCATCCTGGCGACGGGGGATTTTGTCGCTTTCACCACAGCGGAAGGTCGAGTGTTCGGCGATTTCAGGACGCAACTGGACCCGGTTAACACTTTGGCAGTGATCGCGGTTGGCGCTTCGGTTCCGGAGCCGACTGACATCACATTCCTGCTCGTCGGATTGCCCTTCACCGTAGCCTTCATCCGCCGCACACGCCGGCGCTCGATTTCGATCTGGCGTTGAGCGTGCCTGCGTTGGATTTCATTCGGCTTTTGGGGTGAGTTATTACACGCAAACAAGTCTTCGCAAATTCGCTTCTACTAGGGAGTTGTTTTTTGCTGTTTGTGGCGGTCGTCGTGTCCGCCGCGCAGACCTCTTCTATACAGCCAGCAAGGCAGTCGCGAGCGCTGGTGGTGACTCTGGGTGCGACTACATCGCCAACTGCGGCGCAGCCGTCTGTGCAACTGGTGAACGTAACCGGGTCGAACTTCCCTTCGGAGGCAATCAAGGCATCCGACGTAAAGCTGCTAATCCAGCCGGCCAATGGACGTGGAGAGTCTGCCAACGTCACGCCATTGAGCATCGTTACCGTGACCGGCAGCACGCGGCGTATCACGTTTCAACTCCCCGCGAGCCTACAAGTCACCGCACCCACGTCTTACCTGGTGGCAGTCAGCGGTTCTACAACTGGGACCGATTTTGCGAGCCGGAATACGGCGTCGCTAACCATCAATCCTCCAGCGAGCATCAGTTCCATCACACCCAGCGAAGGCCTGCCGGGAAGCACATTCCAAATCACAATCCACGCACTGTTTACGAATTTCGTGCAAGGTTCGACGCAGGCGAAGTTCGGAGCCGGTCTGAGTGTTGGCAACGGTGCGCCAGGCGATTTCGGATTTGTGACGGTAACGTCAAAAACCAGTGCAACGGCGATGGTAAAGATCGCTCTCGACGCGGTGGCGGATTTGCGCACGGTCACCATTCGGACGGGAGTGCAGGAGGCGAGCCAGATCGGTGGATTCAGCGTCGCTGTTCCTGTCAATCATCCCCCTGTCGCCAACGCAGGTCCGGCTCAGACCGTCAATGTCGGACAAACAGTTCAACTCAGCGGCGCGGCATCGACGGATCTGGATGGAGATCCGTTGACGTTCCTCTGGGAGTTTGTGTCGCTGCCGCCGGGTAGTAACGCGACGCTAAAGAATGCAGACGAGGTGAATCCAACTTTCGGAGTTGATCGATCGGGGCAGTACCAGGTGAAAATGACCGTCAGTGACGGTCAGGCAAGTTCGAGCGACACCGTCACAATCAGCACAGTGAACTCGGCGCCCGTTGCCAACGCGGGACACGACCAGACCGCGTTCGTGAAAAACACGGTAACTCTCGACGGAACTGCATCGAGCGATGTCGATGGAGACCCGCTGACCTACCAGTGGACGCTGACGGTCCCGACGGGCAGCACGGCGCAACTGTCGGATCCGGCGGCCGTCATGCCCACCTTTGTTGTCGATAAAGACGGCATATTTACCGCGACGCTGGTCGTTTCCGACGGCCAGCTACACAGCGCGCCTTCGACCGTTCACGTATCCGTCGAAAACTCTGCTCCGGTGGCCAATGCAGGTCCCGATCAAACTGCGCATGTGGGGGACACGGTAACGCTGGACGCCTCGGCGTCGAGCGACGTAGATGGCAACCAGTTGACATACACGTGGTCGCTGACGACTGTGCCTACCGGCAGCGCTGCGACCCTTTCTGATCCGCACGCCGTCAAGGCCACATTCTCGCTCGACGCCGCCGGAATGTATGTGGCGCAAGTGATCGTTAGTGATGGCTCGCTGCAGAGCACAGATACCGTTACCATCACGACGGTTAATTCCGCTCCCCTGGCCAATGCCGGTCCGGATCAGACCGTGCCACTGGGGTCCGTGGTGAAGCTCTCAGGTTTCGGGTCCGATGCGGATCACGATCCGCTGACGTTCTTATGGTCGCTGATTACGGAGCCGCAGGGCAGTTCGGCTGCTCTCGACAATTCAAGCCTGCAGGATCCGAGCTTTACGGTCGATCTGCCGGGGACGTACATCGCGCAACTGATGGTAAATGACGGCAAACTCGACAGTTCGCCGGACAAGGTAATCATTACCACTCAGAATAGTCGTCCAGTTGCGGATGCCGGACCGGATCAGAGCGTGCTGACCGGCACGATGGTGCAACTTGACGGCACAGCCTCGCACGATGCCGACCTCAGTCCGTTAACTTATCTCTGGTCGCTGCTTTCATTGCCGCCGGGAAGCAGCGCCTCTGTTTCAGACCCGACAGCAGTGAAGGCAACGTTCACCGCTGATCTGGCCGGAACGTACGTCGCGCAGCTAATCGTCAACGACGGTCAACTCGACAGCGCACCAAACACGGTGACGATTGCCGCAACAGCAGATTCAAACTCTGCCGACCTGGAGCTTTCTCTCGGTGTGCCGAACAACGCCGTGGCTGGTTCGCAACAGGGTGTGACCTTTCACGTCGTAGTTACGAATCACGGACCGGCTACCGCCAATAACGTAGCGGTAACGTTCAAGTTACCGGCTGGCTACAACGTCGTTGGTGGCAGCGAAGGGCCACCCATTTACGACGGCAGCACCGGCCTGTGGACGATCGGAAGCCTCGGACCGAGCAGTCAGAGTGACATCCTGGTCGTCGCTACGGTAAATGTGACCGGCCCTTATGATGTGACCGCAGCCATCACGAGCAGCAGTGCGCCCGACCCCAACCTGGCGAACAACAGTGTGAGCGGGTCAGTGACTCCGAGCCGCGATGCGGATCTCAACATCACGTTCATTACTGCTCAGAGCGCTCCTCCCGTCGGTTCCACGGAAACGATATGGGTTCGCGTGAGGAACAACGGACCCGCTCCGGCGACGGGGGTGAAGGCGAATTTCAAGCTGCCGGCTGGATACAAGATCGTTGGCGCGCCTAGTGTGGACGGAACCTACGATCCTTCAACTGGGGACTGGACGATCGGGTCGATGACACCCAACGGTGTGAAGGATCTTCTTTTTAGCGTCACGGTAAATCCCGCCGGGCCTTACAACTTGTCGACGTCTACAACGGGCAGCGATGCGCCCGATCCGAACCTCGCCGACAATTCCGCTACGTTTGCTGTCACCCCGAACCCGAACGCTAACCTCAGCATCTCATTCTTCAGCCCGCCGACGAATCCTCCGGTAAGCTCGACAGTTACATTCTTCATCGAAGTCGATAACAACGGTCCGGCGCCTACCGACAATGTGAAGGTAAATTTCAAGATTCCTGCGGGGTACACCTTCACGGGAGGGGCGCCGCAGGTGGGCACGTACGACATCAACACCGGGGATTGGGTCATCGGTACCTTGGTTTCTGGCGGATTGGCGCGGTTGATCCTGGGGGCTACGGTGAACAGCAACGGACCTTATGATCTGAGTGCCTCCATCACCAGCACCAGCGCACCCGATCCCAACCTGGCGGACAACGCCGCTACCGCTAGCGTTAAGCCAAACCGCAATGCCGATCTCAACATCTCGCTCTTCAATCCACCATCCGGCACGATTCAAGTCGGCTCGAACCAGGTTCTGTTTCTGGAAGTTAATAACAATGGTCCCGCAAGCACCACGAATGTTTCTGTTTCGTTCAAACTCCCGGCCGGTTATACGTTCTCGGGCGGAGGCCCGCAGGTCGGGACGTATGAGCCAGGGAGCGGCGCATGGACGATTGGCCCCATGCTTTCAGGCAGCCTAGCACGATTGATCATTGGTGCCACTGTCAATACTTCGGGGCCGCTGAACCTTCTTGGCAGCATCACAAACACGGATGCGCCGGATCCGAACCTGGCGGACAACACCGTAACAGCAACCGCGCCGAATCGACCTCCAGTTGCAAGCGCCGGCTTTGCGCAGGGGGTCGCCACCGCAGCGACGGTTATGCTAGACGGAAGTGGTTCTCGCGATCCGGACAACGACCCGCTCACCTACCACTGGACGATGGTTGCGCGGCCGGCGAATAGCGTCGCCACCCTGTCGGATCCGACAGCCCCATCACCGACGTTCGTTGCCGATCAAGAGGGCACCTACCCGATTCGTTTGGTCGTGACTGACAGCAAAGGAGTCGCCAGCCCTGTATCTGACGTGATGGTTACCGCGACGGCGTTCGACCATCCGCCAGTGATCCTGTCGACGCCGAATCTCCAGGGATCGGTCGGCCAGCTCTATACGTATGCAGTAAGGGCGCTCGATCCAGACGCTGGAGATGTACTGACCTACTCGCTGCCGGTCTCGACGCCAGGCATGACGATTGACGCGGCCACCGGTCTGATTCAGTGGACCCCAACTCCCGATCAGGCCGGCACGCAGAGTGTTACGGTTCGCGTTCAAGACAGCGGTGGTTTCTTCGCGACACAGTTGTACAAGATAGACGTTTCGTCGCCTTCCGAACATGCACCGGTGGCCGTCGACGATCTCTACGAAGCGCATATCGATGCTGCCCTCGACGTGAGCGCTCCCGGCATCTTGCGTAACGATAGCGATCCTGACGGAGATTCGCTGACACCGATTCGTCTGACGAACCCGAGCAGCGGAGCCCTTAACTTCAATCCCGATGGGTCATTTATCTACACGCCAAACCGCTTTGACTCTGGCAGCCTGGTCTTCGAGCACCATCTGAATCTTGCATTGAGCGTGCCGGGTACCATCGTGCGCGCCAGCAGTTTCACGCAGAATCCGCCGCAATTGGCGACGGATGAGAAGTTGTACACCTATTGGCAAAGCGCCTTCGACGAGCATCCATTTATCGAAATTGAGTTCCCGCAGTCGGTCACGGTCTCACAAGTACAACTGCGCGGCACGCACGACCCAACCCTGGCGGTGCTGGAGTTCGTCGCCGGCACCGTTCAACTGTTCGACACCAATGGCGCCATTCTGTTGGATTCCGGCATAGTCTCGCTGCCCGCCGTCACTCGTGATGCCGACGTCAATGTGGCTAATCTGGCGGGCGTGAAGCGAGTGCGCTTCACCCCCAGCGCCGATACTGGGCAGGCGCTGTTTTCCAACATTCTCGCTGAAATCAAAGTGATCGGCTCGGCGCTGGTTCAGCGCCGCAATAACGTGGAAAAAAACCTGGTTCAACTGTTGCCGACGAGTGTCCGTGCCAGCAGCTCGCTGGGAGGCAATGTTCCGGAGAATGCCATCGACGACCTCCTCGACACAGGCAACTGGTTTGGCACCACGACCGGGGACTTCATCGAAGTTCAATTCCCCGCGGACACCACTGTCAACGATATCGAGACGTTCGCGGCCAGGGGGCGGCCAGACGGGTTCGGTACCTCTCTGCCGCTTATTTGCTTTGGTTTCTTTCAAGCTTTCGATGCGAGTGGCCAGGCGCTGTTTGATTCGGGTGTGGTGAATTGGCCCGATACGACACTCCGTTTGCCTTCATTCCATGTTGCGGTGCCCGACGTGAGTGGCGTCCGCAGAGTGCGCTATACCAATACCTCCTGTCCAAACTCTTCGTTTCCTCCGGGTTTCGCTGAATTTCGAGTGTTCGGTACAGCACCCGGCGTTACGATAGGAGCCTTCAGCATGGCGCCGAAGTTCCAGGCGCTGGTAGGACACGAAGTCCACTCCACAGCGGTCGTGGCATTCCTGACCGACGACAATCACGACGGCAAGATCGACACTAATGACATCCCCGACATCATCGTGCCCGTAGAGAGTGATAACAGCCAGATCACCGGTCAGATTAAGGCGGTGAGCGGCAAGGATGGGCACGAACTGTTCACGGCAGGCGCTCCCGACAAGGTTTCGCCGTGGTCGGAAATCGCCGTGGGCGACATCAATGGTGACGGGCTACCGGAGATTATCGCGGTTGCGAGTGATGGCGAACACCTGCTGGCATTCGATCACACCGGACAACCCTTGTGGACGAGCGACCCCAATCCGATGCCGTTCTTTAACCTCGGTCAGGTGGTGTACACAGGAGCCATCTCCATCGCGAACCTCGACGGACAAGGACTGCCGGAGATCGTGGTCGGTGCATCGGTGTTCGACGCAAACGGGCACCTGCTGGGCGATGGCCGCGACTTGGGTGGCTCAACCGGCGGAGGCGCGACCAAACGCGCCGCTATTTCTGCCATTGCCGACCTCGATCTTGACGGAACGCCGGAGATCATCGCCGGACCGACAGCCTACAAACTGGTTAACGGCCAGCTTACAAAGCTGTGGCAGCGGACCGATCGGCCGGACGGCTTTGTCGGGATCGCAAATTTCGACGACGATCCCTATCCCGAGATCGTGGTGGTGGCGAAGAACCAGATATACATGCTCAACCACGATGGCACCGATGCCGAGCGATGGAATCCGCCCACGCATGCGCCAATCACGCTCCCGGATGGTGGCGATGGCGGTGCTCCCAACATCGGAGATGTGGATGGAGATGGCAATCCCGAAATCGGCGTCGCCAGCATGACCAGTTATATGCTGTTCAACGCTGATGGGACCATTCGCTGGCGCAGCCCCATCAGCGACCACAGTTCGCACTCCACGGGCTCTACGATGTTTGACTTCGATCGCGACGGGACGATGGAGATCGTCTATCGCGACGAGTTGTCGCTACGGGTGTATCGCGGTTCCGATGGCGTGCTGTTGATGAAGGTTCCGGTTGGTTCAAGCACCTGGACGGAAGAACCTGTCGTCGCCGACGTCGACAACGATGGTCATGCCGATATCATCGTCTCGTCCGATCGCTCCTATGACAACACCCTGAATGCCACCGGTGTATACGTCTTTCAGGACATCGCCAACAAGTGGGCGCGTACCCGCCGCGTGTGGAACCAGCACAGCTACCACGTAACGAACATCAACGAAGACAGTAGCGTGCCTCTGACCGAACAGCCCGCGTGGTTGATTCCCGGCCTCAATCAGTATCGGTCGAATGCCTTCATCCCCGGCGAAACTCCAAGTGAGGACGACAGCTTCACTTACAAGGTTACTGACGGCAAGCTGGAGTCGAATCCGGCGACGGTTCGCATCAACATCCGGCCGGTCAACACTCCGCCTCACTTCACATCGTCGCCCGTGACGGCTGCCGCCACTGGACTTCGTTATGTCTACGGGCCGCAAGCGATCGATCCCGATGCCGGCGATGTGCTGACGTATTCGTTGCCGACCGCGCCGACGGGGATGAAGATCGATGTGAGCTTTGGCCTTATCCAGTGGACTCCCGATTCCACCCAGACCGGCGCGCAGAACGTCACGGTGAAGGTACAGGACTCGCATGGCGCGTCGGCGCTGCAGATGTACATCGTCACCGTGGGCGGTCCCGCCACGGTACCGGACGTCACCGGGAAGAGCCAGTCTGATGCGGAAGCGGTCATTACGGGCGCATCGCTAACACTCGGTACAATCAACAATCACAACAGTCCGACTGTGAGCGCTGGCATTGTGCTGCACCAGACTCCGGTTGCTGGTTCACTCGCCGTCGCGGGATCCCCGGTAAGCATCGACGTCTCGCTCGGGCCCGCGCCCATCGGCACCGTACCCAACCTAGTTGGAGCACAACAATCCAACGCCCAAATCGACATCACTGCCTCCGGCTTCAGCGTCGGTTCAGTGAACACGCAGAGCAGCAACAGTGTGCCGCTGGGCATCGTGCTCATTCAGAATCCGATCGCCGGAAGCATTGCTTCTGTCGGTTCACGAATCAGCATCGTGGTATCGTCGGGCCCGCCGCCAGGCGATGTTGATCGAGATGGCGATGGCTTCACGCCGAACCAGGGCGACTGCAATGACGACGATCGAGCCATTCACCCCGGTGCGTTTGACATCCCGGGCGATGGGGTCGATCAAGATTGCAATGGAGTCGACGCTGTTCCTGGCGATACGACGCCTCCGACGGCGGTAATTGCCTCCCCGGCGGACGACTCCACTATTACTATGCCGGTCGATATCGTGGGCACAGTCGAGGACGCTAACCTGCTGCGCTACAAGCTGGAATTCGGATCGTCCGACTCCAGTCAGGTAACCACTCTCGCGACTGGAACAACGGCCATCAACAACGCCGCCATCGCCAAGTTTGACCCGACGTTGCTCGAGAACGGGTTCTACCGCGTGCGCCTTACGGTGGAAGACTTTAACGGGCAAGTCACTGTCGATGAGAAGGTGTACCACGTTGAAGGAAAGGCCAAGGTAGGTGTGTTGGTGCTGTCATTCAAAGACCTGGAGATACCCTTGGCAGGGGTGCCGATCAGCATCTACCGAACCTACGACAGCCGCGTGAAAACGCAGCATGACTTTGGCATTGGCTGGTCGCTTTCACTGGTAACCGGCACCTTCCAGCACAATCGTCCCCCCGGGAAAGGCTGGGGCATCTTCCCGGGAGGAATTGGTCTGCCCTGTCAGACAATTAACGAGCCAGTTACACACCTCACGGAAGTGCGCCTTTCCGAGGTGGAGGCCTATACATTCGCATTGACCCTGACGCAACCGGCGGGTGCGACGGGAGGTTGTGTCGCCGAAGCTGCCTATCGGTTCGTCGATGGCCGCATCCCTGACGCAAAACTCGACATCCTCGACGGGACCCAGGTTTTCTATGCGAACGATGACAACCAGATCGTCTATCTCAGCACACTCTTGCCCTTTAATCCTCAAAAGCTGCGACTAACTCTGGTTGATGGACGAATAATCGATTTCGACCAGAGCGGGATGACCCACCTCTCCGACATCAATGGCAACGCGATCACCATCGGCCCCAATGGGATTACTCACTCCAGCGGAAAGAGCGTCGCTTTCACGCGCGATGAGCAAGGGCGCATAGCCGCGATCACCGATCCCAATGGAAACACGCTTAACTATGGCTATGATGACAACGGCGACCTGGTGACTTTCACCAACCAGGTCGAGGATCAAACTAGCTTTACTTACGATTCGCGCCATAACTTACTGGACATCATTGATGCTGCCGGGCGTCATGCCATGTCGAATCAATACGACACGAGCGGCCGCCTCATTTCAGTTACGGACGGCGCCGGCAACCAGGCTTCTGTCGTCCACAACATCGACGCCCATCAAGATGTGATCACAGATCGCGTTGGCAATGTGTCCGTCGTGGAATATGACGAACGAGGCAACATCACAAGCCAAACCGATCCTCTCGGTAGCACGAACAAGATCAGCTACGACCAGCGCGACAATCCGCTGACCCTCACGAATGGGGCGGGAGCCACCATGGTGGCGACATACGATGCTTCGGACTCGCTAACGGCTACGGCCGATGCTCTGCAACACCTCTTCCACTACTCATACAACAGCCGACGTCAGCTCACCAACATGAGCGACGCGCTCGGGAACGCGACTATAAACGATTTTGACCGCAGCGGTAATCTCGTCGCCGTCCACGATCCGCTCGGAAATACCAGAAGCTATACCTACGACGACCAGGGTCACCGGACATCCACAACCGATGCGTTAGGCAATACCACGCAGTACGTCTATGACAACGACGGACGATTGACACAGCAAATCGATCCGTTGGGCAACAGTATTTCGTACAGCTACGACGCCAACGGCAATCGACTCACCGAGTCGAAACTGCGAAGCACTCCGAGCGGCCAGCAGCAACTGGTGACAAGGTATCAGTACGATGGCCTCAATCGCCTGATCGCAACGATTCTGCCCGATGGCTCGTCAACGCACATGGAATACAACAGCATCGGTCAACGCAGTGCAGTGGTGAACGCGCGCGGCCAGCGGACCACGTTTGACTACGACCTCGTCGGACGCTTGTCGAAGACCACCTATCCGGATGAAACCAGCGAGTCGAATTCCTATGACGCAGAGGGTCATCGCGTAGCGAGTGTTGATCGGGCGGGACGCACCACCCAGTACAGTTACGACGCCGCCGGGCGTCTGGTGGAAACTACCTACTCGGATAGCGCCACGGTCACAATCTCCTACGATGCTGCGGGGCGAGTAAGTAGGACAACAGATGAACGCGGTAACGCTACAAATTTCTCCTACGACGCAAACGGCCGTAAGATCCAGGTCCGCGACGCGCTCGGTAATATCACGTCCTTTACGTACGATGCGGACGGCAACAAGCTGACAATGAAAGATGCTCGAGGGAAGGTGACCACCTATACCTATGACGCGAAAAGCCGGCCGATACTAACCACCTTCCCGGATGGCTCAACCCAAGCCAGCACGTATGACTCTTCCGATCATGTCAATGCACGTACCAACCAGGATGGTAAAACCACAGCTTTCGCGTACGACGCGAATGGCCGGTTGTTGAGTGTCAAAGACGCCCTTGGACAGGTGACGAGCTACAGCTACGACGAAATCGGCGATCTGCTGACGGAGACGGATGCCAACGGCAACAGCACCCGGTTCGGGTACGACCAAATGGGGCGTCGCGTTCAGCGTACGCTGCCTCTGGGCCAGACGGAATCCTTCACTTACGATGCCCAGAGCAATCTGACGAGCAGAACTGACTTCATGGGAAACAAGACCAGCTATACCTACGACATCATGAACCGGCTGATCGGAAAGACCCCCGATCCTCGCCTGCATCAGGCCGCAATCAACTTTACGTACACCGTGAGTGGACAGCGTGCATCTATGACCGATGCCAGCGGAGCAAGTTCTTATGTCTACGACACGCGGGACCGCCTGTTAAGCAAGGTGACTTCGCTTGGCACACTCTCTTATGCCTACGACGCGCATGGAAACGTCACATCCATAAAGTCCTCGAACACGAATGGAGTGTCGGTCGGCTACACCTACGACGAACTGAATCGCCTGGCAACCGTAACGGATAACCGCCTGAGTGCTGGCACTACGACATACTCCTACGACGCCGTCGGAAATCTCAAGAATTACACATATCCGAACGGTGTCAGTACTGCATTCACCTTCGACGAACTCAGCCGGCTGACGAACGTGAACAGCACGGTGAACAATTCTGCCGTCGCATCGTTCACTTATACGTTAGGCCCGGCGGGCAACCGCCTGTCCGTCGCTGATCTCGGAGGACGACTGGTTAACTACACCAATGATTCACTTTACCGGCTCACCGCAGAAAGCATCACGGGCGATTCCATTGCGCAGAGTGATGGGTTGGTCGGCTACACATATGACCTCGTGGGCAATCGGTTGAAGCGCGATTCGACGATAGCGTCGCTCACGCCTCAGAGCTTTACGTTCGACAAGGACAATCATGAAAATGGTGATTTGTACGACGCCAACGGCAACTCCGTAGCAATCGACTCCAGTACATTTGGCTTTGATTTCGAAGATCATCTCGTCTCAAGCGGTCTGGGAATTTCCATGGTTTACGACGGCGATGGAAACCGCGTAGAGAAGACCGCCGGTGGTGTGACTACAGCGTATCTGGTAGATGATCGCAACCCCACCGGCCTTCCGCAGGTCGTGGAAGAATTGGTTGCTGGTAATGTGCAGCGTGCTTACACCTACGGCACCAGCATCATCAGCCAACGACAGTTGATAGCTGGGAACTTCACGCCCGGTTTCTACGGACACGATGGTCACGGTAGCGTGCGATACCTTACGGACGCGTCCGGTGCCATTACCGATCATTACGACTACGATGCTTTCGGGAACCTGGTTCGGTCCGATGGCACAACGCCAAACGTTTATCTCTTCTCAGCAGAACAGTTCGACTTCGATCTTGGCGCCTATTACATGCGCGCCCGCTATTACCAACCTGATCGAGGCAGGTTCTTTAGCATGGATCCGTTCGACGGAAGGCTCGCTGATCCGATGTCATTGCACAGATATCTGTATGCAAATGCGGACCCGGTGAACCTGGCAGATCCAACGGGCAGGGACATCAGTCTTGCCGACCTATCGGTTGGTCTTGCCATCGCCTCTTCGCTCGACACCATCGGTTTAGCCACCGTCAATGGTATTGTTCATGCCAGCGTCGCCAGTGCCTTTCCTGACCAGGGAATCGTTCCCGGACTGGCCTTCAGCTACGACGGCCCAGGAGGTTTTGCCTTGGCAAAGGCGGAAGCCGCGATAATCGCGTTTAACATTGCTGGAGATGCCGCAGCGGGAGATATCGATACGTTCCAAAAGGGCACGGTAGAAGGCTTCAGTGTCTTGGGAGGGGTTGGAAACTCTGGCGGTGTAGCTGTGGAAGTCGATTACAACGCAAAAGAAAACAAGGCGGGCACCTTCGTCAGCTTCAGTGCTGGGCTCAGCGGCAGCAAGTCTTCCGGGCCCTCTTTCATGGCCTACGAGGGAGTCGCATTCAATGTGAATACGCTCAACGAGTACGCAGGGCCGAGCGGAACCACGTTCTCTCTGACGCTCGGTCAGGTTGCCGTAAACTACTTCGCCAATCGCAACACAACCACCGGCGATATTTACTGGGGCTCGACGTTAGGTGTCACCATCAGCGAGAGCGTAGGGGCAAGCTTTACGACGGCGTACTCGATTGGACCCTCCGCCACATTTACGCCTTCTCTAGGCGTCTGGTTTGCGGTTGCAGGTGCATTGAATTATCCACCCGGAGCAGGGTCGGCTCTGGCTTTTAAGGCTATTGCTTTCCGTTGACGCACTTCGCGTGCGAAAGCGGTGCCGTCCTAACGTGACCCCGTAATGTCCAAAAACTCGATCTAATTGAAAATGCAGGGCTCGCGACGGCGGCCTTGGATTATCCGGCAGACATGATGATGATCAGCGGCGTCGTTTAGCGGTAAGGGCCAAAGCGCTGGGACGAAGAGCGCTCGCCGAGATCGCAACCATTGTAACGCCGGACACATTGCTCAGATGGCATCGCAGACTAATCGGCGCGAAGTACGACGGGAGCGCGAGGCGAGGTCCAGGACGGCCAAGGACAGCCAAGGACAGCAGATCAGCTCGCGGCTCTGATTGTGCGCATGGCAGCGGAGAATCGGGATTGGGGCTACCGGCGGATACAAAGGGCGCTGTTCAATCTGGGGCACATCGTCGCCCGCACAACTGTCGCAAACATCCTGAAGCAACACGGATTGGAACCAGCACCGGAGCGGCGCCGGAAGACGAATTGGAAGGAGTTCTTGAGTCGCCATTGGCAATTGATCGTCGCGGCAGACTTCTTCACCGTTGAAGTGTGGACACGTCGAGGTCTGCAACGTTTCCTGGTGCTATTCTTCATCGACTTGTCCAGCCGACGTGTGAAGATCGCCGGACTAGGCGCTCAGATCAACGGACTGTGGATGAGTCAAATCGCTCGCGAACTCAGCGATCCCATTGATGGTCTGCTGCATGCGAAGCGATATCCCATTCATGATCGTGATCCGCTCTTCAGGACGGAGTTTCAAAGGATGCTGGCAGAAGTCGGGATAGAGTCCGTGAAACTGCCGCCGCGCTCTCCCAACTTGAATGCTCACGCCGAAAGGTTTGTGCGGACAATCAAGGAGTCGTGCCTGGACCGATTAATCCTCTGCGGCGAGGGCTCGCTGCGGAAAGCAGTCCGGGAGTTCGTGGTGCACTACCACCGGGAACGGAATCATCAAGGACTCGGGAATCAACTGATCGCTCCCGAGATCAATCTGGTCCACGGCCACGGAGCGATTCAAAGGCGCCAGCGACTGGGCGGAATGTTGAACTACTATCACCGCGCGGCGCGAGCATTCGTGTCATCGCAGCTTCATCAACCTGGCGAAAACCAGTTGCAGAGAAGGTCCTGTTGCGCTTCTTAAGCAAGCGAAATCGGTGTTTCGCAGTTTCGCTGAGGGCACATCGCGCCTTCCCGCTATCCTGAGGTGTGGGCTGAATTTGTGGACACCAGTGCGACCAGCGAAGGCTGGCATGTACAGTGGGAGACAGTCCCACCGGGGCAAGAGTCGGAACCCCGTAGCTTGGGTTGCACCCGCAGAGGAAACGAAGCGGGTGAAGCCAACCGACAAAGCCGTCCTTGGGGCGGTGAGCGAGTCACCGGGCCGCAACGCAAGTGAACCCAGAGGTGGCCTCGACAAAAATTACTCCGAAAGCCGAGCCCTCTCTAGTGTCGGGCGAAGGCAACATGGGATGGCGCAGACTGACTGAAGCGCCACTCCATTTCGGCGGGGTAGTAGGGGCAGCACGGTGGCAAGGACATGCTGAGCAACTGGTGAAACCGTCCTCGTCCCGCCGCGAAATTGGCGAAGCAAGGTAGATCGTATAACCGGTCATCCGGGAAAGCGGTCGAAGCACGGAAGGTGGAGATTCCGAAGGACGGCGGCAAAATGCGCCAGCTTTCGATTCCATCCATCCGGGACCGGGTGGTCCAGGGAGCGATAAAGCTGATCCTGGACCGATTTTCGAGGCGGACTTTCAATCGGGATCGTTCGGCTACCGGCCGAGGAGGTCAGCGCACGCTGCAATCCAGCGCGTATCGAAAACAATTTTGGAAGGCAAGACGTATGTGATCGATTTTGATTTGCGCAGCTACTTCGACACAGTGCGGCATCATATCGTGCTGGAGAAGGTGGCGCGGCGGATCGATGATGATGCGGTGCTGTGGCTTCTGAAGTTGATACTGGATGCGTCCGGAAAGCAGGGTGTTCCGCAGGGCGGGGTGATTTCGCCGCTACTCAGTAATCTATACCTCAACGAGGTTGATCGGATGCTGGGCAGACTTAGAGAGATCTTCCGGGCTGCACGCTCGCAGCCAGTGGCTGCAGTTTGGCCAACTCCTCTCGTAGTCGTTTCTCTACTGCCTGCCGAAGCCAGCGTCGGCGAGGGTGCGAATCAATCAAGATCACCAAGAAAGACAGATTGCCATCGTGCAGTGCGATAGAAGCGCTAGAACGGCAGGAGCCATTCATTAACCAAACGCTGGCGTACCAGGCTTTGCCATGCTGGCGCGCCTGTTTCGTTATGGGCGCCTCTCGTATCACGGCGGGTTCATCAATCTGGACCGGCCGCATGACACCGCTGCGCGTCGATATTCCCTGCAAGTAGCACATGGTGCACAGACGTTTCCCTGGCTGTTCAGAAAAGCGCGGTCGTGCCATCGTGACCTTGACGTGCGGACAACACCCGTGGTATTACATTTTGTAATATGTAATGGAGGGAGCATGGAATCCGCGATTACCGTCAAGGGCCAAGCCACAATCCCAAAGTCGATCCGTGAGCATCTTGGCCTGCAGCCGGGTGATCGGGTCAAGTTCTTTGTGCATCCCGACGGAAGTGTAGTCTTGTTGCCGAAAATCTCAGCGTCGGCGGTACGTGGTATGGTCAAACCCCGGAGCCCACGGCCAGTGACAACGGAGCAAATGA
>Ga0335069_10006024_pt1 | contig 17719 bp, 9 predicted proteins | sample Lox_Sample_11_FD_206714 | JGI IMG/M metagenome (GOLD analysis project Ga0335069, IMG submission 206714) | Soil microbial communities from Loxahatchee National Wildlife Refuge, Florida, United States - Lox_Sample_1.1 | ecosystem: Environmental > Terrestrial > Soil > Wetlands | place: USA: Florida... | reverse complement strand
ATCTGCAGAAGACCGGCAAAGTCGGCATCGGCACCAACACCCCCGCAAGCCTGCTAACCGTTGCCGGCACTGTCCAGAGCACCTCCGGCGGATTCAAGTTCCCAGACGGAACCACGCAAACCAGCGCTGCCACCGGCGGCATCAGTTCCGTAACCGGTGGCTCCGGAGTAACCGCGAGTACTGTTTCTGGAGCGGTCACTCTAGGCGTAAACTCCACCATTTTGCAGACTCGCATCAACAGTGCCGGATGTGCCACCGGATCCAGTATCCGCGTCGTCAATCAGGATGGTTCGGTGGTCTGTCAATCCTCCTCGGGAGGAACTGGCACAATTACCGGTATCGTTACAGCTCCGGGATCCGGACTGACCGGGGGTACCCTGACTGGAACTGCCACTCTTGCTGTGGATTCCACCGTCGTTCAACAGCGCGTTACCGGAACTTGCACCGGCTCAAATCAGGCAATTCAGAGTATCAAGAGCGATGGGACCGTAGTTTGCGTTACGTTGACGCCTTTGGGTGCGCTGCCATCCAACTTCACTGTATTCGGCAGTGCCCCAACCGCGACGCTCACCGGTTTCACTTACACCGGCAACTACGCCGAAGTGAATGGCGCTGCCTGGGACCAGGGTGTCCCTTCCATGCCGGAAGCTTCTCTCCAGCTTGCCCATGCCATGTTTAACGGCAACATCTACGTTTTTGGCGCGCTGGATAGCAAATCCAAGAATTCCCTTGTGTACTCATTTAACCCAACCACCAACACCTGGAGCACAACCCCCCTTCCGCTTCCTACGCCGCGTACCTTTGCCACAGCCGTCACATTCGGTAGCTACATCTATGTCTTTGGTGGTCAGGTCAACGGAGCACCACAGTCCGTTTGTGAACGTTATGACCCCACCAATAACGTCTGGGCAACGGCTGGAACGTGTGCCAATCTGCCCACCGCTGCCGGCGCCATGAGCGGAGCCGCTGTGCCCGGAGTTGGAATCTACTTATTCGGCGGCCAGAATTCCAGCTTCAATCCGATGAACCAGGTGGTTTTTTATAACCCCACTACGAACACCTACACTACCAACACCACGCCAGTGACTCCTCTCGCTTCTCTTCCCAAAGCGGTCTATGCTTCTGCGGCCGTTTACACCAACAATCTGATCTATGTCATGGGGGGCGCCGGCTCCGCTTCCGCCGACCAGCTCGGCACGAGTCAAAACGTAGCGTACGACCCGATCGCAAATACCTTCACCGCAATGGCTCCTGTACCAAACACTACGCCGACCACCCGCGCCAAACACTGTGCGGCTCTTAACGCGACAGGGCAGGTCTACATCGTGGGAGACTGGAACGGCACCGACCTGACTTTCCCGATTTACGATCCACCGTCGAATACCTGGATAACCACACTTCCTTCTCTTCCGCGCGGACGAACCACCAACAGCTGTGAGACCGTCAGCGACGGACGGCTCATTGTTTTTGGCAACCAGATTTATGGGAATTCCAACGACGCCATCGTGGACGTCTTTCATCCCGATCGTATTCTTTACGAATTCCAGCCGACCCCATAATCAAAATCAAAGGCCGGGATTTGATCCCGGCCTTTTCCCTAGCCATAGAAGAAAAACCTCCATCCGTTCCTGCTCGCGAACCCTCAGTGAAATCCCGCCGCCTTCATTCCAGCCTTCACCTCGGGCGCAGTGTTGAATGTCTTCCAGATCATCCCGGTACGATGGTTCTCCGCCATCAGCATCGAGATTCCCTGGTCGATGCCGATCACATCTTTGTCATACCAGCCCGTCAACGGATTGAAGGCATCCACGAATCCGTAGCGCTGCCATGCCTTCGGATACTTGCTTCGAATATTCCGCAGCACCGCGATGCAGTCCTCGAAATCGAACGCCAGCGACCCAGCGGCCGCACACGGAACCACCGTCCCATCAATCGGACCCTTCGCCGGCGGTCCACCCCATGCCGTGTACCCTTTCACATAATCGGACGCCGTGATTCCCCAAACGTTCTCCGAGTAGTCCGGGAAACGATCGCGCAGCGACAGACAAAATGCTTTATGAGCTTTGGTCGCTTTCACTGAATTATCGAAGTAGTTAATCCCGAGTTCATCCTTCTTGTCCTTGAAATCGAACCACGCGTGCGAATATTGATGCACAAAGAGCGGCGAATCGCCGTAGATGAAGTTGTATCCCGCATACGAAATCGGCGGGCGCGTCCACGCCTTCCAGCACTCCGCCGGAATCGCATGCGTCTTCGAGCCCAACCCGAAGAGGTACATCATCATCAGCTCGCAGTAATGGTCCCAGCGCGCCGGAGAGAACCCCTCTTCCGGCGTCCACTGCATCGAGTACGTCTTGCCTCCATTCAGGAACCACTTCCAATCGGCACGATCGAGGATGATATTCGCCAGCTTCGTGATCTGCGGATCGTTGTAGTACTGCCTCGCGAACAGCACGCCGCAGAAAAGCAGCGCCGAATCGATGTCCGACAATTCGACATGTTTGTTGTAACGTTCCCCGGTGTTGATGTCCACGAAGTGATAGTAGAAGCCATGCTCGTTCGGCATCTTGTTGGCGACGAAATCGAGTGTTGTCTCTACCCGCGCCTTGATCTGCCCCTTGTCGTGATACCCGCGCTTGTCGCCGACACAGAGCGCCGTCAGGCCATAACCAGTGGAAGCGATGCTGGAGAATGTGTTTGTGCCACCGCCTGCTGCCGGCGCACGATCACGAATCTGACCCGTGACCGGCGAAGCCTCCGTCCAGAAAAAATCGAACGCTGCGCTCTCGATCTCCTCCATCAGGTGCTCATCGCTTCCGTTATAGCCATCCTTTGAGTTACCTCCAAAAACTCTCCGCGCACTTAACAACGGCAAGCCAAGTGCTGCCTTGCTGCTGCACTTCAACAATTCGCGTCGTGTCCATCTCCGGTTGCTCAAAGAAACCCCTTCCATCTATAACCGCAAGAAAAATGAGAGTGCCCTTACGAGCACTCTCCGGAGGGTAGGAGTACTACATCATTAGAAGTTGAACCGCGCACCCAGCGTCCAGATGCGGCCGCTTAGCGCCTGGATATCCTGGCCAAAGTTCGCAGCGCCAATGTTGTTCACAATGCCGCCGCCGTACCCTTGGCTGCCCGGTTTCAGATTAAGGTTGTTGAAGAGGTTGAAAGCATTGGCCCGAATTTCGATTCTCGCACCCTCTCCCAGCACTTTCATGGGGGGCAATCCGAACGCTTTCGCAATCGTCAAATCCAGATCTTTGTAGCCCGGACCATTGAGCGAATTCCGAAGGACGCCCGGCGACTGCGGCAGGGCGGGACCGTAATTCGTGCCGCTAAACGCTGTGTACGTCGGAACACCGAAATACGCCGCACCACCATTCGGGAAGTTTGTTCCATTCTTAAAGGCTGAATTGCCGGTGTTGACGATAATCGGAGCCAGCGCCGAAGCCGGGAACAACGTACCGTAGCCGCAGGTGCCGCAGTACAGGCTGCCGCCGTTCACGCTCACTACCGGAGTCCATGGGAAACCGGAGTGCATCGTGAAGATCGGACCTAGGCTCCAGCCGCCGGCAATTTTGTCTACCCAACCATTGGTGCTTCCGAAGTGCGGCTGCCATATACGAAGACTTTGAATATTTTTCCTGCATCGTAATCAGACCTCCCGTAGCTCAAGCCCGGATCATACGGGTATGGTTCTTCGAAATACGGGCCAGATGCAGTGTCCAGGCTCTTGGCCCAAGTGAACTGCGCATCCGCGCTGAACTGGTGAGAAAAGTTATGCTTCACCTCGACGTTCATCGCGTTGTAGTTGGAATAGCCCATGTTCGTCCAGTAATCGCCGCCACCAATTTGCGGGTTCAGCGTGTAACCCAACGACGCCGCGTAAGCGTTCGGGTTCTCATGGAAGAACAGGTTGCGTCCCGCCGATCCCTGGTATCCCAGCGTTGCCAGCCAGTCATGCCCGATGTCGTACTGCATCTCCAGTGACCAGTGATGCACACGCATCGTCGGCACCGTGTTCGGGAAAATACTGACGTTAACGGGAGGTCCCGACGTCGGCAATCCGTTCGACCCGAAACTCAGAATCGTGTTCGGATTTGCCGGATACCCATTGAACGAATGGATGTTTGACGACGTCGCATAAATGATCCCAGGGTTTGGCGTCGTCGGCGTAGACATGTTGAGAGTTGGGAAGGTAATTAATCCCGGGTTTCCTTGTACGTTCGCTGAGATCGCAATTTCGTTCTGGTTGTAATTCAAACCATAACCGCCGCGAAACACCAGCCGGCTGTCGTCGAACGGGCTCCACGAAAAACCAATCTGCGGACCGAAATTGCCCTTTTGCGCGTTCCAGGCATCACCCAGATGCACATTGAGTCCGGTCATGAAGTCCGAACCTGTTCCGGCCGTGGCCACATACATGTTCCCCTGCTTGGAATAGAGCGGCCCAAAGTAAGACCACCGCAGTCCTAGGTTCAGCGTCAGGTTCCTGCGAATTCTCCAGTCGTCCTGCACAAAGAAGCCCAGGATGTTCTCGCGATCATCCTGTCGCTGGGTTGTAGGAAAACCGGTCTTAGGATCGAAGCCGCCACTCTCCAACTGCGGCGCATCGTTGAGGAAGTCCCAAATGTTGAAGAAGTTGTAATGCGGCACGCTACAACCAACGCACTCGTTGAGATATTCCAGTTTGGTCCAGTCGCCTCCGAACTTTAACGTGTGCGATCCGAAGACTTTGGTCGCAATATCCTGCAGGCCGTAGGTCCACTGATTCAGGATGCTGCCCACGCTGGGCCCAAACTGTTGGATGTTTGCGCTACCCATGGTGGTGATGGTGTCGGTGGGAAGCCCCACGGGAGATTGCGGGTTCGACGAGACTTCATTCCAGCGCCATCCGGCAGCATTCACGCGAACTTCGTTCAGCAGGGTTGGCGAAAAAGTCCGGTCCCATATCAACGAGAAGGCGTCATTGATCTGCGAGTGATGAAACAGGTTGTAGTTGCGTGCGGGACCGTTCAGGAACGTAGTTGACTGCGGTACCCAGTACATCGCAAACGCCAGCCGGTCTTTTTGCGTAATGTTCGCATCCAGTCGGCCGTTGTACTGTGCGCGACCGAAATTGCTCGTACTGGCCGTGTTGTAGTTCGCGATGTCGGCAACGCCATCAAGACCACCGCCCACACCAGGAGACGCCGCATTCACCCAACTGGGGTCTTGCGTCCCTAGCCCCGTTGTTAACGGAGAGCCGATGTCCAGTCCCTGGCCAGGGATCATCGTGCAGCCCGAGGTAAAGCCTGCCTGCTGGCATGAAAGATTGTTGATGCTAGTGGAGTTGACTGCATTCCCAGCCAGACCAAGATACTGCCCGGCAATGCTTCCCGTGGACGCCGACTTGTCAAACGCCGGAGTTTCATACCACCCGCTGGAAATCACGGTCTGGGCCTTCGGGCTACGGACCGTTTCATAGTTGAAGAAGGCAAAAATCTTGTTCTTCCAAATCGGACCGCCAATGCTTCCCCCGAACTGAGTGAAGAAATCTGAGTCGCGTATCGGCTTTTGCCCCGGCCCCTGATATTGATATGCGTTCAAACCCGGACGATGCGCATCGACAAATAGGCTGCCGTGATACTGATTTGTGCCCGGCTTCGAAGTAATCTGGATTTGCGCGCCGCTGAACCGGCCATTCTCAGCGTCGTATGGATTCGTAACAATCCTGACATCCTGAATCGATTCTTCCGAAGGCGTCACCACTGTCGTTCCGCCCCACACCGCACTGGTAGTGTTGATTCCGTCTACCGTGACGGTGTTATTCTCCGTCTGGTTGCCGTTGGCAATAATCTGGGCACCGTTCTCAGTCCCGAAGATGCCGACGGAACCGTACGAAGCTCCGCCTCCCGTCTGTGTACCGGGTAGGTTGTTTTGACCGCCCCCGCTCCCCAGCGAGTTCTCGCCAATAACGCCAGGCGCCAGGCGCGCCATCTGAAGGACGTCGCGTCCGTACGATGGCTGATGTTCAACTTGGTTATTGCTGATGGTGCCGCTCTGAGTTGCCGTTTCCGTGTTCAGCGTATCCGTGGCGCCAGAAACTGTTACGGACGTCGAAGTGGTTCCCAATTCCAGTTGCACATCCAACCCGTTCGGCTGATCGGGCACGATGCGGACGTAGTCCAGCACTTTTTTTTGAAATCCCGTTGCCTCAACCGTCAGCGAATATGGTGACGTCTGCAACTGGTTGAACTGGTAAATGCCGTTCGCATCCGATTTGGCAACCAGCGATTTGTTTGTATCTTTATTAAGCAGGGTCACCGTCGCTCCCTGTACGACCGCGCCTTGCGGATCGGTAATGACTCCGCGAATCGAGGCGCGGAATTGGGCCTGCGCAGTCGAGAAAAATGCCAGGGAAACTAACGCTAGCGCCAAGATTCGAACAAAAAGGTTACGTCTCATGGGACTCTCCGAACTGAAGTTAGGGCCTACAGTCGCAATCCTGTAGGCGGTGAAACGTACCGCTTCGCTGAAGGAAAATTTGATCGTTCTATGTTTTAACTAATCGTTTTACTAAATTGATTTACTAAATCGTTTTATTCAAAGCGGAGAAGATTAGTCCGGAATCGACCTGAGTGTCAAGCCGCTGCCCTCGGATCAACTCACCGAACCCGATTCTTCGAGCACTAACCGGCCAAAAAACCTTGAGAAAACCGGTACTCTATGCGACACTCCCCACACTGTGACCCCGCCCCGGAAGAAGACCTCTAGCACTTCTTCGCCTCGCAGTCGGTCGCATGGGCAACCGGTCAGCCTCAAGCAATTGGCGAAGTCTCTGGGCCTGTCCACGACAACGCTCTCGCTTGTCCTCAACGGATCGGAAAAAGCTCAGTCCATTCCGCAGGACACCAAGGACCGCATCTTCGCCGCGGCTCGCGCCCTCAATTACCGGCCGAATTTCCTGGCCCGTTCTCTGCGCTCGCAACGGACGTTCTCTGTCGGAGTGATCATCCCCGAACTCAGTGATGGTTACGCTTCTCTGGTCTTGACCGGAATCGAAGACCACCTGCTGCAATCCGGTTACTTGTATCTGGTGACCAGCCACCGCCATAACGAGAAACAGATCACCGATGGACCCCGCTTGCTGTTCGAGCGTTCCGTCGAGGGCCTGATTGCCGTCGACACCCGTTACGAACAGAACCTCCCCATCCCGGTTGTGACTGTTTCCGGACATCGAGAGTTGCCCGATGTAACCAATATTGTTCTGAATCACGAACGCGCCGCCGAACTCGCACTGACCCATCTGACCAACCTCGGCCATCGCGAGATCGCCGTCATTAAGGGCCAGGAATTCAGTTCCGACACCGCAGTCCGATGGGAAGCGATTCACAAGGTGGCGCGGCGGCTCTCAATCCCAGTTCCTCCGCGCCTCGTGCAGCAGATGGAGGGGAAATCCGCGTCACCGGAGGTGGGCTATCAGGCGATGGTGCGTTTGCTCCGAAGTTGTGTGCGATTTACTGCCCTACTCGCGTTCAACGATGTGTGCGCGATCGGTGCCATCCGCGCTCTGCGCGAGGCCGGCAGGCGTGTCCCCGAAGATGTAGCTGTCATCGGCTTCGATGACATTCACGAAGCCCGCTACCACATCCCCGCCCTCACCACTGTGAGACAACCCTTGCAGCAGATGGGACGGCTTGCCGCTGAGATACTTCTAGCGCGGATTTCCGATCCACAGAAGCCCCAGCCCCACTTCATACACGTGGAGCCAGAACTGATTGTTCGGGAATCGACAGCCGCCGCGAAAGTGGCGATCGGCTCCGGGCGCTAAGCCGAAAAGCACCGCCACCGATCCGCAGGGCGTTCAAATTCCCAAATTCGGAACAAAACCCGTTTCCTGGTTAGAGATTAAGGTTCTTGGTGTAAGCTGCTGGATCGCTACAGGGGCGGCCACAGGATGCTGGGATATCTCTTGGGTTTTCTTCTTCCAACAACAACACGCCACTCAGATCCTTGCGCAGATGTGAAGTCGGTCAGTCGAATCACAGCTTCTCCGAGAAGTTTGGCGCTTGCGCTGATGGCAGGTATCGTCGCTTCTCATTCGGCACTTCTTTACGCTGCACAGCCGAGCAATTCGAGTTCCCTACGCGAGACGATTCCGCAAATCATTCTCCCCCTCGCCTTCGAGCCCAACCTTGGACAAGGAAGTTGGGATACACGGTATTTGGTTCATCAGAATGGCTTGGCCGCCGTCTTCACAGCCCGGGAAGCACGGTTCATGTTGTCCTCTCCCCATCAGAAGGCAGAATCTTTTCACCTTGAATTCCAATCGGCGAATCCGACTTCCTCGTTACGAGGCGAGCAGTTACTGCCAGGCAAAGTGAACTATTTCCGCGGTCGCGATGCTTCGCATTGGCAGCGCAACGTGCCAACTTTTGGAAAGATTCGCTATCGGGAACTATATCGCGGTATTGACCTTCTTTTTTATGGCAATGGTCAACGCCTGGAACACGACTTCTTGGTTTCGTCAGGTGCCGACCCTAACGACATCACCCTAAAGATCAGCGGCGCGAGTCGCATTTTGCTTTCGCCCAGCGGCGACCTGACGATTTCGTCTGGTCGAGAACAGATCCAGTTCCACAAACCCCTCGCGTATCAACAGACTCCCGAGGGCCGGGTCGAAGTGCCGGTTGCATTTCGTCTCCACAGGAGAACGCTCAAGTTCTCGCTAGGTCAGTACAATCACACTCTGCCGCTGACCATTGATCCGGTTCTTGACTATTCGACTTATCTCGCCAATGACAGTGCCACTGCCGTATCCGTCGCTACCGACTCCGCAGGTAACACCTACATTGCCGGACTAGTCTTCGATCCTTCCTATCCTGTCACCACCGGAGCCTATCAAACTACCTGTACTTCCTGCGCAAACAGCAATCCAAGCGTGTTCGTTACAAAATTGAAGGGTGATGGGACCACTCAGATCTACTCCACTTTCCTCGGTGGCAGTAACTACAACGAGGCATTCGGCCTCGCGGTAGACAAGAACGGTAATGCGGTCGTCGTGGGTCGCACTTCCTCGAGCGATTTCCCGCTCAAAAATTCCGTGAACACCACAGCCGCTGGATTTGCCACGCAATGGGGATTCGTCACTTCTCTATCTCCCGACGGATCAAGCTTGAATTATTCGAGCGTGCTCGGTACACCTTCGGATTCGTCTTCCAATGCTACAACGGAAATAGATGCCGTCGCACTGGACGCAAACGGAAATGCCTACGTGAGTGGGTCGACGAACTGCGGCGCTTTCCCGGTTACCACCGGAGCATTAAACGCAGTTACGCCGGCGTATCCAGAGAGCCCAATTTTTGTCTCGAAGTTCTCGCCTGGTGGAACGTTGAGCTACAGCGCAATCATCGGCGATCCACAACCGCAAAATGGTGGTGGCGGTCTTATCGGTCCCCGATCCGTCGACGTGGACAGCGCTGGGAGTGCTTATGTCTACGGTACGGCGGGAACGCTGTGGCCTACAACTGTTGGCGCGTACCAGGTCACGATTCCTGGGGCGATGCCCTACGCAGCTCCGTTCGTTACGAAACTTGCTGCTGATGGGTCTAGCCTCGTTTACTCTACATTCCTCGGAGATGGTGGCCAGCCCGCCAGCATCAAAGTCAATGGTTCGGGACAGACGGTGTTAGTAGGCTTAGGTCCTAACCCCGACTACCCCGTCACAAGTGACGCAGCCCACTCTTCTTTTCCGATGTACACCATGGCATCGTGGGTGACTATCCTTGACGCCAATGGAACGGGGCTCGTGTATTCAAGCTTCTTGACCGGTGGCTCTGCAGACGCAACCGCCCTTTCTTTGGACTCCGCTGGCAATATCTGGGTGGGCGGCGGCACCACCGACACGAATTTCCCACTCTTACATCCGTTACAGTTCATACCAGATATCACCTCCTTCGGCACGACAGCGTTCCTGATGGAATTTGACGCGAGCGGAAAGAACATGCTGTTCTCGACGTATTACGGCGGTTCGGAAGGGGGGACTCGGGTTTCCGCGGTCGCTACAGATTCCGACAATAGCGTCCACGTCACCGGATTGGCAGGTTTTGATCTTTTTACTACTGCAGGCGCGTTTCAAAGCTCCGTCACGCCACCACCGCCGAACTTGATTGGCATGGCTAGCTGGCCCTTCGTTGCGAAGCTCGACCCCACGGCAGCAACTCCTGAGCTTTGTGTTCTTCCACCGAACAACACAGGTGTTGGGTTCTACTACATCCCCGTGGGACAAACTTCAACTGATCCAATAACCATCCAGAATTGTGGAACAGCATCACTATCGATCAGCAACATTTCGGTCTCTGACCAACTCTTCTCAATTCCGGGAAATCAAAACCACTGCCTATCGCAGTTGGCCGTAGATGCCACTTGCACTCTGACTCTGACTTTCACGCCCACCATGGCCGTGGCCACTGCCGCCACTCTTCAGTTCACCTCGAATGCCACCATTCCGGTAACCAATCTACGAGTGACTGGCATTGGCGCTGTGCCTGTCATCAATATCGACAACACCCAACTACAGTTCGACCCCATGCTGATGGGCGTAACTTCACCGTTGGTTCCTGTGTTCATATCAAACACCGGATGGGCCGCCCTGGACATTGACCTCGCTCACACCACGATCACAGGCGACTTCGCATTTGCCAATTCCGGATGTGATGTCCCGTTGCCGGGAAATGGACCATTCACAAACCCGCAGCGAGTTTGCGTGCTCGACGTTACTTTTACTCCCACTGGCCCCGGAACTCGTACCGGAAGCCTCACAATTGCTAGCAACGATCCTGTCAACCCAACCGTTACGGTATCTCTGTCAGGCACGGGCGTCAGCAATTATACCGTTCCGACAATCACCCAGCTAAGCCCTGCGGCGCTCCCATTTGGCCTGGGTAAGCAGAACATCCAGGTGTGGGGAAGCAACTTCTTTCCGAGTTCGGTGGTCCGGATCAACGGGCAGCCACAATCGACAACCTACTATGGTGCTACCGTACTCAGCATCAATATCGATCCTTCCCTGCTGACAGGCTACGGCGAACTCAACGTGACGGTGTTCAATCCCTCGCCCGGCGGGGGTGAGAGCGCAGCTGCTGTTGCCACTCTGTATCAGACTCTTCCGATAGATGCTTCCTTCCTCGTCTCCGTCCCTGGCAGCAACTTTCTTTACGCTGCTTTTCCGTCAACAGCCTCTTCGAATGCCAATACTGTAGTGCCGTTTGATCCAGCCACAGGAATAACGCAGACTCCGATACCCGTCGGCAACAACCCTCGTCGGCTCGCCGCCTCGGATGATGGCAAGTACCTCTACGTCGCTTGTGACGGCGACCTGGAGGTACAGCGAATCAATCTGGCTACTTATTCGGTGGATAGAACGTTTCCTTATCCTTCGAATTCATCTGGCGGTTACATGAATGCAGCCGATATGCACGCTGTTCCGGGATCGTCCCAGGAAGTCGCGCTCGCGGTAGGCTCATATATGGCTCACTATGACGACGCGGGGCTGGTAAACGCCTTGCCTTCGGGCAGCCAAGGTGTTAGCAGCTTCGTTTTCGAGAGCCCTGGTATCGCTTATTCCTTGCCGTTCTCCTTTGGCCAGAATCCCTACTTCGGGATCTACGCTCTTCAAGGCTCTCCTGTCGGCCTCCCATTGCCGTCCACACCTGGTACGTACCAGCCCGGCGCAGAAGTGATCTCCGACGGCAGTCTGTTCTACACGAGCGCTGGCGAGGTCTGGAACGCCTCTACTGCCACCATGATCGGCACCTTCCCCGTAACACTCGACAATAAGACGAGCTATCCAAATCAGTTCAACATGGAACTGGAAGCCTCCGCAAAATCCCTTTATGAATTTGGCTACCAACCCTATCAGCAATCGGAGGCTCTGGTTATAACGAAATACAACACCACCACCTTGCAAATTGCGGGTACCCTTGCCCTTCCGTACGTCACTTATCCATTGCCGACCAACCTAGTTCGGTGGGGAAAGAACGGGCTTGCGTTCCTCGCGGAACCCATCAGCAGCGGTCCGTTTCAGAACGCAATCTACCTCCTTCGCACCAGTCTCGTCTCTCAATCGCCCGTTGCCGCTCTTCCCTACGCCATCAACTTTGGTAACCAGTTCCAGAACACCACCGTTACTTCCAGTTTCACCTACCGGAACAACACAACCAGTTCGCTATCGATCACGAAGATCGCTATTACCGGCAACTTCACGCAGAAAAACAACTGCCCATCCAGTCTCACTGCGAGAACCAGCTGTTCGATCACTGTGTTTTCAAACTCCGCGTCGCAGGGCCCACAAGCGGGCAGCCTCGAGATCGACGACTCCTCCCCCAACAGTCCCTACATCGTGCCAATTTCGACAAATGGGGTCGCATCGCCCAGTGTGGCTCCCACCCGTCCCGGACGCCCTTCGCGACCTCCTTCTAGTTCAACGACAAGCACAACCACTGCTACGAACACCGAGCCGATAACGGTCACGAATACTGCACCGACGTCGGTAACGGCGGCCACTTCAACCAGTTCCCCTGTTCCCGTCTCAAAATTGCTCACGGCCAGGAATACTGAGTCGAATACAACCGCACCTAACCCTCCACGTTTGCCGGCTAGTCCACGCACGAACAGAGATCTGCAGGAAGCCGATACGGTTACTTCTCTCACCTCCACAACTCAAACGACGCAGATCCCCTCTTCAAGAGTTGAGGAAGTCGCACCGCCTAGCCCGATATTGCCAGCGTTTAACGCTGATGCCTGCGGTAGTGCAGGAACCAACTCCTCAATTCAACCCGCAAACCCTGTTTATTCCGACGCTCTGGATTTGGCTGGAGTTCTGACCAAAGCGGGTCTAACCATTCAATGTGTTCTGTCGTCTTCGATGGAAGGCGTACTCGACAACCAGAAGGGAGCGGCCGTTTTACGCACCGGCCAGGATGATGTTGAGGTTCTATTCTTTAGCTCGGGAACGGCTGTTCCCGACGTGACCGCGTTGGCTGAAGCAGCCGCGAAACACTCCGAGTCGACTGCTGGCGAGAAGGCGCACGCTAACGCAAGCGTTCGCAATTCCGATTACATCCTGGCGACGTCGAACATGCTGTTGGTTGTTTCCGATCGCGATCTGGCTCTAAAGCTAGAGCATATCTTCGGAGTCAAGGCAGCGAAACGTTGAAAGGTTGAAGTCTCAGCACCCAGGGCTAGACGCACTTCCGCAAAACCGCGCAAGAACAAAGGCCGGGGGAGAGAATCCCGGCCTTTGTCCTTGCTCTCAGGGTTTGGAAACAGGCATTCCTGCCTGTTCATGCGTAAACTTACTTGCGGAACTTCACTGCGACCGCAACCAGTCCAGATGCGAGCAGTGCCAGCGATGCCGGTTCCGGCGTCGGCGGCGGCGGTCCCGGCGATCCCCCGCCAGGTCCGGAGTAGCCCAGATACTCTTGCGGCACTCCTCCTTGTGACTGCGTATCCCTGATCGGGACGTACAGCACGTATCCGGCATCGTTGAATGCAGTTAGATCGGCCGGATTGACCAAAAGATTGTTGGTCTGGAAGTTGTTATAGATCGATTGATACGTCGAATTGCTCGCGGCGCTCGCCGAGAACAAGCCCCAGATCAGCCAGTTGTAGTCGACCGCGTTCGCTGAAGTGGGATTCGCAATGATCTTCGAGAAGTAGTACGCCGCTTCCTTGTAGGTGTTTCCGCTACCAAACAGGCCGCTGTCGGTTCCGGCGACCACGCTGGAGATCGAGTATTCATTCGCCTGCCAGGTCTCGTTCTGCCAGACTTCATTGTCGTAGCTGTCGCACAGCAGCGGCACTTCTGTGTAATTGTTCGCGCCTACTGTGATTGTGAAGTAATACGGATAGGTGTAAACACCAGCGCTGGTATTCGGTCCGCCTTCCGGCGCATGTGGACCAAAATCAGTGAGCTTCAATGTAACCGTGCCCGCGCTTGCTAACCCCGTAACCAGAATCAACATCCCCAAGATCGTCCCTAACTTTTTCACCAGACCTCCAGGTCCCAATTGCAAAAATGGCGCTCTTTTACCTGCCGTCTACAATTGCACCCGGAAGTCCACGTGCTGCGCTCATTAGAATCAACAACTTGGCAGGGAAACACACCAGAATGGTGAAGTTTTCTTGCGCACCAGGAGTAAGTCGCTTGCCCTACCTCTGCGCTCCGATTACTCCAGTACCCAGATTTTTCAGGCAGTTACCTCGATCGCGACCGAATCGCTCCGATTTTTCGCTCCTGTCACTTCCCCACTGACGGCCCTCGCCCAATTCAGCGCCGCCAAATAGCAGGACGATACCGTATGTTCCGTTAACCGGACATTCCTCCTTCGCTTGTCGCAGCTGCGCCACTCCGCAGCTTCGTAACAAGTCACCACATCCAACACGTCTCCGTACTCCCCGGGCCCGCCGAGCAGCGCCGCTTTGATCGTCGTCTCGATTGGAATACTCGCCACGACTCGCTCCAAGGGAACCTCCAGAAGCGCCGGAAACGCCGACAGCATCCCCATCAGGAAGCTGCCGTCCAGTCCCCCTGAGATTTTCTCGCTCAGCAATTCGCAAAATCGCGACCGCGTGAGAGCCCACACGACCAGTTCCTCCGGCTTGTTCTTCCCCAGTTGCGCGGCCAGCGACACTAACAGCCACTTTCGAATCTCGCGTTCCCCCAACAGGCTCAGCGCATGCCGCACCGAGACGATGTCTTTGCCGAAAGCAAACAGCGGCGAATTCAGGTAGTGCAAGAGCCTCAGGCACAACGTCGGCTCCGTCCTCACCAACTGTTCCACCGCCCAAAAATCGAGTTCCGCATGTTGAATCGCCTCTAGCAACCGGAAACTACCCGCTTGCAGCGGAGCGATATCCTGTGTCTTCATCAGTTCGGGGCGCTGAAAAAAGAATCCTTGGAACAGCGTGTACCCCATGTCAATCGCATCGCGGTATTCCTGCCGGGTTTCCACCTTCTCCGCCAGCGCGACAATCTGATACCGCCGAAGTTGTTCCGCCAATTGCTCGCGCTTCCACTCGTCGATTAATCGAAAATCCACCTTCACCATCTCGACAATCCCAAGATACGGTTCCACTTCCGCCATCGTCGTGATGTCATCCAGCGCAATCGAGTAGCCCTTCCCCTTCAAACTCCGGCATGCCTCAATCACTTCTTTGTCCGGACGTATATCTTCCAGCACCTCCACCACCGTTCGCCTTGGCGGAAGCACTTCCACCAGGCGCTTCGTAAGCACTTCTCGCGTGCAGTTCACCAGCGCTCGCTTGCCCTCGCAAAGCTGATCAAATCCCCACAGCAATGAATTGTCGATCGTGACGCTCGACGCCTGGTCGATGTCTTCGATACGCGCGAAGTTCTCCAGTCCGGAACGAAACAGCAGTTCGTACCCGAACACCTTCAGGCTTCGGTCGAACACCGGTTGTCGCGCCATGAACCGCACGCCGTGCTCCTGGACGTCTACCTAATCTATCGGCAATTCTGGGCGGATCGATGATTTACATCCGAGGATGGATTACGCCGGTTGGCTCCTGCGCCATGGCGTCCCGACCCGCCACCGAATCCAGGTACACCGCCAGCGTCGCCCGCGACAGCTCATCCAGATCCAGAAACTCAATACCGTTCCCGACCCCTGGGTCCGTGGTACGAATCGCCGCCTTGCACGCAATCGGCGTCCCCGAAACCCAGCAGCGAAAGTCGATTGCCGTCCCTTTCGGCAACGGAAACATCGTCGCCACATAGCACCCGCCCAGGCTCACATCGGTCGTTTCCACCTGTAGCGGAAAACTGCTTCCTGGCGTCCGCATCTCCGCCGGCAGAGCGCACCGGACGCGTGCCCATCGCCTCCGCTCCGGAGGGCCCGACCCACTCCCACCTGTGATCTCGGAATGAAACTGCGTTTCGGCCATGACGATCGGAAACAAACCTTCATCGTCCTCTATCGGCAGTTCCCGTCAGATGCTTAGTTCTTGCGACTCATGTAAGCTGTTCCGCATCTTCGGATCATGGGAGGAACCGGGCCACCATGCGCAAACTCTCTCTCCTTGCTCTTTTGCTCTGCGCCGCTGCACTTGCCGCACAGGAAAAACCCACCAAATCACATCCCGTCACCGTGGAATTGAAAAACTCACGAGGCGAAAGCATCGGCCATGCTCGCCTCGCTCCCGTCAAAGGCGGAGAGGGAATCGCCATCAAACTCGACGTGAAAGGGCTGCCGCCCGGCGAGCACGCCATCCATATTCACCAGAACGCCAAGTGCGATCCGCCCGATTTCAAGAGCGCCGGCCCGCACTTCAACCCTGCCGGCAAAAAGCACGGGCTGGAAAATCCCGCAGGCCCCCACGCCGGCGACATGCCTAACTTCGCCGTTAAGCCTGACGGAGCGTCGAAGCAGACGGTGATCGCCAAGGGCGTCATGCTGGGCAACGGCGCTAACTCCGTCTTCTCCAACGGAGGCACCGCCCTCGTCATTCACGCCAAGGCCGACGACATGAGAACCGATCCTGCCGGCAACGCAGGAGACCGCATCGCCTGTGGCGTGATCTCAAAATAGCCGAAAGCCGCTCAGGAACCGCGATCTCAACTGCCGCATACGGGAGACGTTAGTACGTTCCTATTATTGAACGTTCTACTCCGCTCTCTAATAATCGCGACACTCCGTAGGTGGGACTCAACCGAAATTAACCCTTCGCATCAGCGCGCCAGACGACGCGCATGCCGGAGGTGTGCCCGCGGAGATTTTCGCTTGGGAGCTGGAAGCGATGAAAGCAGTTTGCTTGGTTCTGATGCTGCTGGTGTTGGTTGGCGCCTCTTTGTTTGCGCAGCAGATTAGCGGCAGTATTCGCGGAACGGTAACCGATCCATCGGGCGCAGTCCTGCAAGGTGCGACCGTCACCGCTGTCGCGACCGACACCGGCCTCACCCGTAGCACCACGACCGACCGCAAGGGCGACTATCTCCTGCTCGAACTACCGGTTGGTCGTTATCGTGTACAGGTAGCAGCGAAAGGTTTTCGTGAATATGTGCAAGACGGCATCACGCTGAACGTGAACGAGACCGCATCTGTGCCGGCTCGCCTGAAAGTCGGCTCCGAAAAAGAACAGTTGCAGGTCGAGGCCGACGCGCAGCTCATCGAGCCGACCGTCACCGCCATGGGCAAAGTTGTGGGGCAGCGGGAATTGGAAGATCTGCCGCTAAACGGGCGCAACTTCTCGCAGCTGGGATTGCTCCAGCCCGGGGTCGTGCCAATGACGCCGGGACTACAGCAGGCAGGCGGCGGCTTGCGTGACAACCAGCCGTACGCGGTAAACGGCCAACGTCCGGAATCGAACAATTTCCTCATCGACGGCGCCAACAACTTCAACGGCGTGGATGGAGGTTTCGTCCTCAAGCCTCCGGTTGATGCGATCACCGAATTCCGCATCCTCACGCATAACGCAAACGCCGAGTTTGGCGGTGCGCTTGGTTCGACGACCAACATCGTGACCCGCTCTGGAACGAATGCTGTCCACGGAGCCGTTTGGGAGTTCCTGCGCAACGACAATCTCGACGGTTGGAACTACTTTGCGACCCAGGCGTTGCCGCTGAAGCAGAACCAATTCGGCGCGACCATCGGCGGACCAATCCGCAAGGACAAAACCTTTTTCTTCGGCTACTACGAAGGCTTCCGCAACCGCCAGG